>Ga0209536_100000690_pt1 | contig 55272 bp, 55 predicted proteins | sample DeeMarSeWOR28_12_FD_187461 | JGI IMG/M metagenome (GOLD analysis project Ga0209536, IMG submission 187461) | Marine sediment microbial communities from White Oak River estuary, North Carolina - WOR-2-8_12 (SPAdes) (version 2) | ecosystem: Environmental > Aquatic > Marine > Intertidal zone >... | reverse complement strand
TGGCCACTGGCTGGGGCTGGACGTGCACGACGTTGGTGATTACCGCGTCGGTGACCAATGGCGTCTGCTCGAGCCCGGCATGGTGTTAACCATCGAGCCCGGTATTTACATACCCGCGCACACCAAGGGCGTGCACCGCAAGTGGTGGGATATCGGTATCCGCATCGAAGACGATGTGCTGGTGACACGACAGGGCTGCGAAATCCTCACCGACTCCCTGCCGCGCAAGGCGAGCGAGATCGAAGCGCTCATGGCCGGCTGAATGCGTGATGTCGCCATCATCGGCGGTGGCCTGGTTGGTCTCTGCGCCGCGCTGGTGTTACAGCACCCGAAGCGCAGCGTGACGATTATCGAGGCCGGCAATTTCACCCCTCGGCCGGTCGCCGGGCTCGCGTCGCGCTCGATCGCGCTTGCCTTTAGCAGTGTGCAGATACTGCGCGCCCTGGGCCTGTGGTCGCAGATCGAGGCGCACGCCGCGCCGATCCGGCAGATCCACGTTTCCGCGCGCAAGCACTGGGGCGTCACGCGCCTGCAGGCGCGCGATTACGAACTAGACGCGTTGGGCTATGTGATCGAAAACCAGGCGCTTAGCGATTGCCTGCTGCAGGCCGTGCTGGATTCTGCGCAGATCGAATTGCAGCAGGACGCGGTATTTACCTCTATCGATCAGGATGCCGGGCTGGATATCAGCTACCAGCAGCAGGATCGGCGCCACCGCCTGCAGGCGAAGCTGGCGTTGATTGCAGATGGCGCCCGCTCGCAGGCGCGCGAGGCGGTAGGTATCGGTTACCACAGTATCGATTACGGCCAGACGGTGGTGATCAGTAATATTGAAGTGAGTCGGGCGCGCAGCGATACCGCCTACGAACGCTTCACCGCAAGCGGGCCGCTGGCGATGTTGCCGCTGGGTGGAAAGCGATATGCCTGCGTGTGGACCATGAATCCCGACGCCGCGGAGCAGCTTTGCCGCGAAGACGACGCCGGGTTTGGCGCCGCGCTGCAGGATTGTTTTGGCTATCGACTGGGTCTGATCGAAACGGCCAGCCCGCGATTTTCGCTGCCATTGCAGCGCACCCGTGCCGAAGCTCTCAAGGCGGGCCGTTGCCTGCTGGTCGGCAATGCCGCCAACGCGCTGCACCCGGTCGCCGGGCAGGGCTTCAACCTGGCGTTACGCGATATCGCCTGCCTCCATGAATTGCTCTGTGAACAGCCACTGGATGATCTGGACAATGCAGCTATTGCGCTACTGGGCGATGAGTTCGAGCGCCAGCGTTTGCGCGAACAGCGCCGCGTAATTCGCTACGGTGACGGGCTGGTGACGCTGTTCTCGAACGAATTGCCGATGCTCGGTCAGCTGCGTGCGGCGGGCCTTGGTCTGCTCGATGTGCTGCCCGCGCTGAAAGCCCAGGCGGCCTTTTCCGGCATGGGTCTAGGCTTTGGCGGCAACCGCCTGCTACGGGGGCATCTGTGAACTCTGCGCGCTACGACGCGATCGTTGCCGGTGCCGGTATGGTCGGCGCCTGCGCTGCCCTGGCGCTCGCCGCGCGGGGCATGCGCGTGGCCCTGATCGAGGCGGCGCCGGCGCCAGCGCCAAGCGCTGCCTTGCTCGATTATGACTTGCGGGTATCGGCCATCAGTCCGCGCTCGCGGCGGATATTGCGGCAACTGGGGGTCTGGCAGCAGCTCGACGCGACGCGCATCTGCAACTACGAACAAATGTTCGTCTGGCACCAGCACGGTGGCGCCAGCGTCAGTTTCGATGCGGTCGACCTGGCGCGCGATGACCTCGGCACTATCGTCGAGAACCGCATGCTGCAGCAAACCCTGCAGAGCGCCTGCGACGCCGCGGTGGGCATAGAATGGTTCCGTCCCGATCGCATCGAAACGCTGCTCGAAAATACCCACGAAGGCGTGCACCTGCGGCTCGACTCCGGACGTGATCTGGAGTGCGCATTGCTGATCGCGGCGGACGGGCGTAATTCACCGACGCGTGAGCTGGCCGGAATCGAGATTCAGGCGGGGTCCTATGGGCAATCCGCGATCGTCGCCAACGTGAGCACCGAGCTGCCGCATCGCCGCGTCGCCGCGCAACGATTTCTGCTTAGCGGGCCGCTGGCTTTTCTGCCGCTGGCTAATGGGCAGAGCTCGATCGTCTGGTCCTGTGACGAGGAACTGGCCGAGCGCCTGGCGGTGCTCGACGACCGGGATTTTCGCGAAGCGCTGGGCGATGCCTTCGAACATCGGCTGGGAGCGGTGACTGGCTGCAGTGAACGGCGCAGTTTTGCGCTGGGCTGGCACCTTTGCGAGCACTGGTTGCAGGGGCGCGTTCTGCTGATTGGCGATGCCGCGCACGCCGTGCATCCGCTTGCCGGGCAGGGTGTCAACCAGGGCTTCAGCGATGTCGAGTTGTGCGCACAATTGATCGGAGACTGCCGCGGGCGGATAGCGCAAAAGCCACTGCGCCGATTCGAGCGTCAGCGCAAGAGTGAAACCTGGCTGGCGGGAAACAGTTTCAGCGTGCTCAAATGGGTTTACGGCCTGGACCAGGCTGGCGCGGCGCAGTTGCGCGATCTGGGCATGCGAATCGTCGATTCGACACCCTGGGTGAAGCGCGGCCTGGTCGGCAAAGCGGTCAATAATATCACCTGAATGGGTCTAACCCGCGCAATTCGATAGCACCGCGAGGCCGGCTTTCTACCAGGAACCAGGGCCATGCTGAAAACGACTACGGCAGGTCGGTTCGGATGCCGCGGGAGACGGCTGCACCAGTTATCCGGACAAGCGCGATGAGCTGGCCGGAGTGCCCGAAAATGAGGAATAGCGGGCAGCCTGGTTTGTAAATAACGCTTTGAATTCAATTGTTCAGGCACTATCCTTGGCCTTGATCCGCGGTTAACGACGATCCTTTCTTTCGAGGTATATCTACGACATGGGCAATAAAACACCACTGTATCAGTGCCATCTGGATGCGGGCGCCAGGATCGTGGATTTTGCCGGCTGGGATATGCCGATCAACTATGGCTCGCAGATCACCGAGCACGAGGCGGTGCGCAACGATGCCGGGATGTTCGATGTGTCGCACATGACGGTGGTCGACGTCAGTGGAACGCAGGCAAAGGCTTACCTGCAGCATTTGCTGGCCAATGACGTGGCGCGGCTCGGCGTGCGCGGCAAGGCGCTATACAGCTGCATGCTGAACCAGCAGGGCGGGGTGATCGACGACCTGATCGTTTATTTTCTGCGCGACAATTTCTATCGCGTGGTGATCAATTCGGCGACCCGTGAAAAAGATCTCGCCTGGCTTGCCCTCCAGGCCGAAGGCTTCGCCGATCTCAATATTCGCTTTCGTGACGACGTCGCCATGATTGCGGTGCAGGGGCCGCGCGCGATCGACAGGGCAACCCCTCTGTTTGCCGAGCATCAACAGCAGGCGTTGCGGCAGCTGGCGCGATTCCAGGGCGCCGAGTTCGATGACTGTTTCGTCGCGCGTACCGGCTACACCGGTGAAGACGGTTTTGAAATCATGATGCTGAAAGATGAGATTGCCGGGTTGTGGGAGCGGCTGCTGGCCGCGGGTGTTGCCCCATGCGGTCTCGGTGCCAGAGATACCTTGCGGCTCGAAGCCGGGATGAACCTGTATGGCTCCGATATGGACGAAACTACCAGTCCGCTGGAGTCTGGACTGGGCTGGACCGTCGCCATGTCCGACGAGCGCGACTTTGTCGGTCGCGCGGCGCTGGAGGCACAGCAGGCGGCAGGCGTAGCAAGGCGCTTTGTTGGTCTGGTATTATTGGACAAGGGCGTGTTGCGCAACCATCTGAAAGTAGTCACCGCGCAGGGAGAAGGTGAAATTACCTCGGGCAGTTATTCGCCGACCCTGCAAAAATCGATCGCCATGGCGCGTGTCCCGGCGGCTGCCTCGGGACAGGTCGAAGTCGAAGTGCGCAATAAATTGCTGAAGGCGGAAATTGTAAAACTTCCCTTTGTTCGAGAGGGAAAATCCATGTTAACCAACGAGGGGAAAAATGTATGAGTGAAGTGCCTGCAGATCTGAAGTTTTTATCTTCGCATGAATGGGTCCTGGTCGAAGATGACGTTGCAACTGTCGGCGTCTCCGATCATGCACAGGAGTTACTGGGCGACCTGGTGTATGTCGAGCTACCCGAGGTAGGCACTACCGTTGCCGCCGGTGATTCGGTGGGTGTGATCGAGTCGGTCAAGGCCGCGTCCGACACCTATGCGCCAATTTCCGGCGAGATCATCGAGGTCAATGAAGACCTGGAAGACGCGCCTGAACGTATCAATGTCGATCCCTACGGCGATGGCTGGATGTACAAGATGTCGATCGAGGATGCCGAAGAACTGGAGAATTTGCTCGACGCCGAAGCCTATACGGACTCTATTGCCGATGACGAATGATACGGCAAGAGTGAGGTCGAATGGCCGATAGCGGTTCGCATGGCCTGGCCCGAATCCTCAAGGCCAGCAGTTATTCCTGGCAGGGTCTGCGCGCCGCCTGGCGTCATGAAGCAGCTTTCCGCGAGGAATCCTGCCTCGCGCTGATACTGATTCCGCTGGGTCTCTACGTGGGCGAAAACGGCTCGCAAAAGGCCATACTGGTTGCCAGCGTCGTGCTGGTGCTGATGGTTGAAATGATCAATTCGGCAATCGAGGCCTGCGTCGATCGGCACGGCAGCGAGCATCACGAGTTATCCGGGCGCGCCAAGGACATGGCCTCGACCGCGGTTGCGCTGGCCCTCGCGCTCGCTGTAGTCGTCTGGTTACTGGTGTTATTCGTCGACTAGCCCGCCTGTCCCGCCGATCGTAAACACTGGCTGGCGTCATCCCGACATCCAGTCTTCGGGATTTTGGTGTGTCGGCGTAAAAAGAACTGAACTCGCTGGCCGCGGCGTTGGGCATGTTGCTGCATTGCACTTCATTTCCATGCGATAATAACCCCTGATCAGGCATACCTCCGAGTTATTCACATTTCACGATGATCGCTTATCCCTCGATAGACCCCGTTGCGCTGGCGCTCGGGCCGGTGAAGATACACTGGTACGGTTTGATGTACCTGTTTGCCTTTGGCAGCGCGTGGTGGCTTGGCAAGCGCCGCGCAGGCCAGCCCTGGTCACCGATCAAGCCCGAGCAAATCGACGACCTCGTGTTCTATGGTGCGCTGGGTGCGGTGCTGGGCGGGCGCGTGGGTTCGGTGATTTTTTACAATTTCGACAGTTTTCTGCAAAACCCGTTGTACCTGTTCAAGATCTGGGAGGGCGGCATGTCTTTCCACGGGGGATTCATCGGCGTGCTGGTGGCAATGGACATCTATCGACGCAAGCTGGGGTGTCGATTCTGGGAACTGACCGATTTTATTGCGCCGCTGGTACCGCTCGGTCTTGCCGCGGGTCGCCTGGGGAACTTCATCAATGCCGAACTCTGGGGCGCGCCCGGAAAGGTACCCTGGGCGATGAAACTGTCCTGTCAGCAGTTCCCGCCGGATCGTTATATCGATTTCGCCGGTCCGTTGTGTTACAGCGCGCGCCACCCCACGCAACTCTACGAAATGTTGTTCGAGGGCATATTTCTGTTCACCGCGCTGTGGCTGATTTCGGCGCGCCGCCGCGCGGTGATGACGGTTTCCGGGTGGTTTTTACTGCTTTACGGTGTGGCCCGCAGCGGGGTCGAGATGATTCGCCTGCCCGATGCCCATATCGGTTACCTGATGAATACCGACTGGCTTACCCGAGGCATTGTATTGTCGTTGCCGATGATTATAGTTGGCCTTGTTCTGCTGGTACTGGCGAAAAGGGGCGCTGACAATGCAGCAATATCTTGACCTGATGCAACACGTGCTCGATCACGGTAGCGAGAAGACGGATCGCACCGGTACCGGCACGCTGTCGGTGTTCGGTTACCAGATGCGTTTCGACCTGGCCCGGGGATTTCCGCTGGTAACCACCAAGAAACTGCATCTGCATTCCATCATTCACGAATTGCTGTGGTTTTTGCAGGGCGATACCAATATTCGTTACCTGCGTGAAAACAAGGTGCGTATCTGGGATGAGTGGGCCGATGAAAACGGCGACCTGGGTCCCGTCTACGGCGCGCAATGGCGCTCCTGGCGAGCCGCCGATGGCCGGCTTATCGATCAGATTCAGCAGGTGGTCGATGACATCAAAACCACTCCGGATTCGCGCCGCCTGATCGTCAGCGCCTGGAATGTCGGCGAACTCGACAATATGGCGCTGCCGCCATGCCATGCTTTTTTCCAGTTTTACGTCGCCGGCGGGCGCCTGTCCTGCCAGTTGTACCAGCGCAGCGCCGACATTTTTCTGGGCGTACCGTTTAATATTGCCTCCTATGCGTTGCTGCTGATGATGATTGCCCGGGTGACGAACCTCGAGGCAGGCGATTTTGTCCACACCCTGGGTGACGCGCATCTGTACAGCAACCATCTGTCGCAGGCGCGATTGCAACTTGAACGCAAACCCTATCCATTGCCGCAGATGGTGCTGAATCCGCAGGTTCGCGAGCTCGAGGATTTCCGTTTCGAGGACTTTGAACTGAAAAACTATCAGTGCCATGATCACATCAAGGCGGCAGTCGCGGTATAATTTGAACTGTTATTTAAACGGGAAACCGAATTGATGAATGAAGCGGAGCTAAACAAGATCAGGGTCGATGTCGAAACCCGCTATATCGAGGATCAGTCGAATCCGGAACAGAATTACTACGTCTTTGCCTACACCATTACCATCCAGAACCATGGTCGGCAAGCCGCTAAACTATTGACCCGCCACTGGGTGATCACCGATTCCAATCAAAAGGTGCAGGAAGTGCGTGGCGATGGCGTGGTGGGGGAACAACCGTTGCTGAAGCCGGGCGAGCAATTCGTTTATACCTCGGGCACCATGCTGGAAACCGCGGTCGGTACCATGAAGGGGAGTTATCAAATGCTGGCCGACGATGGATCGCATTTCGACGCAAACATCGACGAGTTTGTGCTGTCTACGCCCCGAGTGCTGCACTAAAAGTAACCCCCCGTGGCGATATACGCGATAGGCGATGTGCAGGGCTGTTACGCTGAGCTGAACCGGCTACTGGAAAAAATCAATTTCGATCCCGCCGCGGACCGACTCTGGTTTTGCGGTGACCTGGTGAATCGCGGGCCGCAATCCCTGCAAACCCTGCAATTCGTCAAATCCCTGGGCGATCGCGCGATTTGTGTGCTCGGCAATCACGATCTGCACCTTCTCGCGCTGCATCATGGAGTCGACAAGGTACGCGACAGTAGCGGTTTGCAACAGATACTGGATAGCCCCGAGCGTGACGAATTGATGGCCTGGTTGCAGCAATTGCCGATGTTGCACTACGACGAAACGATCAAGGGACTGCTGGTGCACGCCGGCATTCATCCCCAATGGGGATTGAGCCAGGCGCTTGAACTGGCCGCCGAGGTCGAAGCGGAGTTGCGCAGCGAGCGCGCCGCCAGCTTCCTCAGCTGCATGTATGGCAACAAGCCGCGTGTCTGGTCAGATGATCTGCAAGGCAACCGTCGCCTGCGCATGATCACCAATGTATTTACGCGCATGCGCTACTTTACCCAGGCCGGCAAGCTTGATTTCGACGCCACCGGTAGTCCGCGCCAGACCCTGCAGCGCGGTCTGACCCCCTGGTTTCAGATGGATTCGACGTTACGCGCCGATGTGCGCGTATTCTTCGGGCACTGGTCGACCTTGCCGGTTGGTTGTTACGGGCGCTGTTTCGCGCTCGATGGTGGCTGTGTCTGGGGCGGTCACCTGGTCGCGCTGCGCATCGACGATGAGGTCGACAACTGGTTCTTCGTAGATGCACTCAGCACTAACCCGGTGACTACGGCAGACTAGCCCGGGCCAGGCAGACGCTTCAAGTGGCTGGCGCCAGGCGAATCCGAAAAACCATTTTTCTCTGCATTCATCCAATTGCAAACTATACTTGATGGGCTGCGAGAGGCCTGCCGTGATGATCTTCATGACCTTCTTGCGAGCGGATTGTGCACCACGATGGAAGATTGCCGCTGGCTTTGGTTCGCGAATGAAATCCAGTTCCAGGATAGCTCCGGATTACCAAGACACATAATGGATTGCAACATTGATTAAGACCCTGTTATTCAGCCTGATTCTGGCGTTCGCGTCCTATGCGCTGTTCCAGCCGAAAGCAGGGGCCGAAACGATCGAACTGTTGCCATCGTCGCGGGTGGTTCTGCAGATTACCGATGGCATGAGGCTCGACGAGCTGGTTCGCAGAGCCTATCCCGACGAACAGGATCTATGGCCGCGTATCAAGCAAAAGCTGATTGAAACCAATCCGACCGCGTTTATGCCAAATTCCGAACGCCTGATTTCCGGGCGGCGTATCAAACTGGTAAGAGTCCAGCGCATTTACGATCAGCAGGAACTCAAATCCAGGAATCTGGCCGGCTTTGTTAGCGCGTTGACCGGCGAGGCCAGCGTTCAGGACGCAAACGGCCTGGAGCATCCGCTGCAGATCAGATCCGCAATCTACGAGAGCGATCGGCTGGAAACAAAGATGGATGCGAGTCTGCAGGTTAGCCTGATCGACGGCGCGGAAGTGTTTCTGAAGCAGAATTCCGTGTTGAAGATCAGCGAATACGTAGCGACCGACGACTACGGCGAGGAAAGCAGCAGTGTCCTCGATTTGCTGCGCGGCGGGTTGCGCACCATAACCGGCGCCATTGGTGCCAGCAGCGACGCCAACTATCAGTTGGAGACCGGACTCGGCACCATCGGAATACGCGGCACCGAGTACGTCATCAAGCTGTGTAAGCAGGACGATTGTTCCGTTAACGTGAGTCGCCAGGATCCCGATGCCAAGCTGCACGCGGTCGTGCTCAAGGGTGCAATTACGCTGACCACCGACGAAGACGCACAGATAGTGCTGGCCGGTGAATACGCTACCGCGACGTCCGCTGCGCTGATGATTGAGCCGACGAAGTCGCTGCCGCCCGGGTTTCTGGATGGCGCTGAAGCCCATGGGTTCGAGAAGACCATACCTCCACGCGAACTGGAACAGGACGGAGAGAACGAATCGTCGTCCAATGCCTGGCTGTGGGTCGTCGGAATATTACTGCTGGTAATCGGGCTGTAAGCCGTGCCGCAGGCGCCGATTAATCGTCAAAGTGTGCTGCAAAGGCACCCGCAATTTCCAGCAGGCTCTGGATAGTATACTGGCGATTCCCCAGCACGATTGGCTGATGCAATTGCACATATCCCTCATTGAAGGGTACCAGGCGATTATTCTTGATCAGGAATGTGCCATTGGTCGAGCCCAGGTCGCGCAGGTATACCTCACCGTTAGTAATCTGGATTTCCGCATGCTGCTTGCTTACGGTCGGGTCATTGATATAGATATGACCCTCTCGCCCGATGACGTAAGTTCTGCTTGTCAAACGCTTTACACCTGACTTTGTTATGTCGTTCACTCAGTCAAATCCTCCATCCACTGGACGGGCGATAATATCCCAAAAAGCGTCAAAATTCTCTAACAAATTTAACAAAAGAGAATGCATATGGATTGCTTTCATCGGCTGAAAAATTCTGTTCTTCCTCGATGCGCCAGTTGTCGGCGGAAAACTCGGGGAACCAGGTATCGCCGCTGAATCGATGGTGAATTCGGGTGATGTACATGCAGCTGGCGAGCGCGAGGGTTTGCTGGTAAAGACTGGCCCCACCGATCAGCATGACTTCGTCGTCGGCGCCACAGACAGCGAGCGCCGCCTCGATGCTGTGGCTGATTTCACAGCCCGGCGCCTGAAAAGCGGAATCCCGGGTGATCACGATATTGCGCCGTCCGGGAAGTGGCCTGCCGATCGACTCGAAGGTCTTGCGTCCCATGACGATGGGTTTCCCCATGGTGGTGCGTTTGAACAGCGCAAGATCTGCCGGCAAATGCCACGGCAGCTGGTTGCGCGCGCCGATCAGGCGATTTTCGTCCATGGCGACGATCAGTGAGAGATGCGGACTGGTCATGAGCATGCCCTGCTGAGTTTTGCAAAATCGCCCAGGCTGAGATTCTCGGCGCGCAATCCCGGGTCGATGCCGCAGGCGATGATCAGGTCTCGAGAGAGCGTGTCTTTCAGAGAGTTGGACAGCGTTTTACGGCGTTGGCCGAAAGCGGCCTGGACGATGGCGGAAAAGTTGGCGTAGTCACCGATGTCGTACTCGGGACTGGCCCGCGGAATTAGCCGGATGACGGCGGAATCGACTTTAGGGGGCGGCGTGAAACTGCCCGGCGGAACCTCGAACAGGAGCTGACATTCGCACTGGTATTGAAGCATGATCGACAATCGGCCGTAGTGACCGTTTCCCGGCTCGGCAACGATGCGTTCCGCGACCTCCTTTTGCACCATGAAGTGCATGTCGCTGATCTGCGCGATCGAATCCAGCACATGGAACATCAGCGGTGTCGATATGTTGTAGGGCAGGTTGCCTACCAGTCGAATCATTTGCTCCCCGCCCAGGCTGGCGAGGTCGAACTCGAGGATGTCGGCATTGATTAGCTGCAGCTCACCGTAGCGTTTGGATTCCTGTTGCAGCACGGGTATCAGGTCACGGTCGAGTTCGATCGCGGTCAGCTGGCCGCAGCGTTGCAGCAGCGGCCAGGTCAATGCGCCCTGGCCCGGACCGATCTCGACCAGCCTGTCGCCCGGCCGCGGATCGATCGACCGCAGGATGCGCTCGATAATATTCTGATCATGCAGGAAGTGCTGACCGAAGCGTTTACGTGCCCGATGCATGCAGACGTTTCTGATGGACCTGAAAGATGGCCGAATGTATTGCGGCAAACAGGCTGTCCGGCCGCGCCACCTTGCTGCCGGCGAGGTCGAGCGCGGTGCCGTGATCGACCGAGCTGCGAATAATGGGCAGGCCCAGCGTGGTATTGACCGCGTTGTGAAAGCCCACGTGTTTGAGCACCGGCAATCCCTGGTCGTGATACATCGCCACCACCGCATCGGCGTCGGCCAGCATGCGCGGCGTGAACAGCGTATCGGCGGGGAACGGCCCACTGACCTGGATACCGCGTTCCTCGAGCGCTGCCAGCGCCGGGATGATGATCCTGATTTCTTCGTCGCCGAGATAGCCGTTTTCACCCGCATGCGGGTTGAGGCCGCAAACCTTGATGCGCGGTCTCGGCAGCCCGAAGCGAACGCGCAGGTCGCGATCGAGTATTTCGATCACTTCGTCAATGGCCTTTTCGCTGATCGCATCGGCAACCTCGCGCAGCGGCAGGTGGGTGGTGATCAACGCTACCCGCAGGTTGCCGGCGATCAGCAACATGACTGGCCTCGGCGCCTGGCAAATATCGGCGAGAAACTCGGTATGCCCGGAAAAAGCTATGCCGGCGCGATTGATGATGCCCTTGTGCACCGGGGCGGTCACCATGGCGTCGAACTCACCCTCTAGGCAGGCGCGGCAGGCTTTTTCCAGCGTGGCCAGCACATAGCCGGCGTTGGCGCTGTCGAGTTGACCCGGCCGGCAGGGCTGTGACAGCGGAAGGTCGACGACTTCGATGGAACCAGCGTCCGCGTCTTCACCCTGGCCGATGAAACGCGTCGCCGCGCCGAGCGCCGCGGCGCGCGCTCGCAGCATATCGAGATTACCGAAGACGACAAGGCGTGCCTCGAAAGCCTGCGGGTCTATGGCTGCGACGATGTCCGGACCGATGCCCGCCGGTTCACCCGCGGTAATCGCTATGCGCACATCAGGCATCTTTTTCCTTGCCGGGGAACACGACATAGGCTTCGTCGCGCAGGCGTCGCTTCCACAGGTCAAAAACTTCCCGTTGCTTTTGCGTCAGCAACTGCTGGTAGATCTTGTTGCGTGCGTTCTGTTCGGTCTCGTCGATGGTGCGGCGTCCGGTAACCTGGATCAGGTGCCAGCCGAACTGGGTGCGCACTGGATAACTGATCTCGTCTATCTCGAGTTGATTGGTAATCTCTTCGTATTCACGCACCGTGGAACCCGGATCCTTCCAGCCAATATCGCCACCGTCGACACCGCTGTTGTAGTCGACCGAGTAGAGGCGTGCGAGCCGGCCGAAATCTTCTCCAAGCTCGATTCGCTCGCGAAACTCGAGCAAGCGGTTACGCGCGTCTTCTTCTGAGATCAGTTCGTTGGGCTTTATCAGGATATGACGGCTGCGTGTCTGTTTGCTCATTGTCACCTCCGAATTGCGCAATTCGCTGAGATAAACGATGTGCAAACCGCTGGCGCTGCGAATCGGCCCCGCGTATTTGCCCGGTTCCATGGCCAGCACGGCGGAGGTAAACAGGCTCGGAATTTCGGCTTTCTTGCGCCAGCCGAGATCGCCGCCCTGTAGCGCCGTATCCCCGGAGGAAAAAGTGTTGGCGAGTTCGTCGAACTGTGCGCCCTGGTCTAGCTGCGCCAGGATCTCCTGCGCCGTGACCTGGGCTTCCTCGATCTGCTCGGGGGTCGCGCCGTCGGGCAGGGCGATCAATATATGCGATAGACGATACTCCTGGTTGGCGTTTTCACCCGCGCTGAGATTGATGAATTCGTCCACCTCGGATTCGCTGACGGTGGCGTTTCGCTGGCCGTACTGGCGACTCAGGGTGGAGATGATGAGTTCGCGGCGGACGGTTTCGCGATACTTTTCGTAGTCGATGCCTTCGACAAGCAGCGAACTGCGGAAATCGGACAGGCTCTTGTTGTTCTTCTGTGCCAGCCGCTGCATGGTCTGGTTCAGCTGGCCATCGGTAATCTTGATGCCGCGCCGCGTGGCTTCCTGTAGCAGCAGGGAGTCGTTGATCAAGGTTTCCAGCACCTGTCGTCGCAACACGTCCTCGCTCGGCAGGCGGCGATTGGTGCTCTTGAAATCAATCCTGATGAGGTTTATTTGAGCTTCCAGGTCATTCTCGGTAATCACGCTTTCATCGACGATAGCGGCTATGCTGTCGAGCAGGATTGCGGTTTCGGCTGCAGGCAGCGTCGATGGGAAGAGGATGCATAGCAGCAGCATTCGCGGCAGGTTAATTCGGGGTATATTCATTTAACTGGATAATGTGATCATCAGAATGCAGGTTTGTAACCGGGAATGGCATTGTAGAGTCGCCTGTCGATATCCTCGCCCGCCCGGCTCAGCCCCTTGAAAGTAAACTCGAAGTAAATGCTGTTTTCGGTTTCAGCAAAATCTTCCCTGTAGTCTCCGGTCTGTCCGGCCAGTATTTTAAGGCCCCAACAGCAGGATTGATAGCTTATCCCCAACAAATTCTCCACCGGCTTTTCATATTCCAGCGAACGGTGCAACTTGCCGACTACGCCCCAGCGTTCGTTGATCGGGTATGCCACGGATACCAGCGCCTGCTCCAGATCATCCTCGGTATAGTAATAACCCAGGTTCGCCGCAAGGCCACGGTGTCGGTAACTGAGCGACAGCTGTCGGTCTACGAATTCATCTCCTTGTGGGTCATATACCACGCGGGTGCCGAGAACGACGCTCGAAAAGGGCCGGAAATCGACTTCCGCAATGACGTCAGACTTGGATGTTTCGTTGTCCTTGGGTTCGCCGTTCAAGGTGACGCGCCGATCCTTGAAGTAGTAGATCTGACCGATACGCGCGTGTAAAAGTTCCGCGCCACTGGCATTGTCGAACAGACGGCTGGCGAGACCAAAGGTGACCTGGGTAGCGTCACCGATTCGGTCCGCACCGTTGAAGCGGTTGTTGCGGAAGAGATTTCTGTAGGTCTGCGACGCGACGGAGGTGTCGAAATCGGGGATATCATCCTGGTTGTCGTAGGGTGTGTGCAAAAAGTACAGTCTGGGTTCGAGCGTCTGTCGCCACTGACCCTCGTTCCCCGCCGGCCGCTCGAAGATCAGCCCGCTATCGACGCTGAGGGTCGGCAGGGCACGATTCAGCGAATCGCCTCCGGGGTTATCCTCCAACTGGTAATCGGTAAACGCGAATTGTATATTCGGGCGAAAGAAGTGCCAGCTGTTTTCCGAGTTCCAGCCCAGCGAAGTCACGACATGGCTGCGCTTGCCTTCGACGCCGTTGTTGCGCTCGAAATTAACCCATTCGAGATGTACTGGCGTAGTGAACTCGCCCAGCCAGGGTTCGGGCCGCGCATCCAGTGAAATACGCGGCAGGCTGTTATACGGACGGTCTGCCCTGGAGACGTTGTTATCAAGGGTTTGATAGTCCCGCCAGACCAGCTCGCCTTGCCAAAGTCTTTCGGTGCGATGCAAGCGCACGTAGCGTTCCAGGTAACGTGTATCGCCGTACTCGGGAGCCACCGAGGAAAAGTCGTAGAAAAAGTCATCGTCGGAGGTTTTTGCCAGCAACGCGTTTGCCTTGATACCGAAAGGCAGGGCGGCGGTGTGTCGCAATTGTCGAAACCAGCGCGTGTCGCCAAAATCCTGATCGTCCATGTAAGACAGATCAATCTGACCGCTATTTTTTTCGAACAGGTAGCGATTCTCGGTATTGAGTTGCAGTCCGCGCTTGCCGTACCAGGCTGGGGTGATGGTCATGTCATAGTTCGGTGCCATGTTCCAGTAAATCGGCTGCAGCAGACTCCCACCGTTTTGCGAGCCAAAGCCGAAGCTTGGAGTCAGCAGGCCCGACTTGCGTCGATCGTCTATAGGGAACTGGAAGTAGGGCAGGTACAGGACCGGAACGTCCTTGATATACATGGTGGTGTGTATCGCCTCGCCGACGCCGCTTTCGCGATCGATGTCAAGCTCCTTCGCGCGCATGTACCAGGCATTGTCGCCAGGATCACAGGTGGTGTACATGATGTCGAGGTGGCGGCTGCGATCATCGTCGATTTTCTCGATGCTGCTGGCCTCTCCGCGCGCGTGGCGCTGCCGCAGCTCGAATTGCGACTGGTCGAACCAGGCCTGGTCGTTGCGGTTATCGATATGGGCGCTCGAACTTCTTATGCGATAGTCGGGATCAGTATAAGAGGCGTTGCCGGAGGCGGTAAGTTGATCGTCGATCCTGTCCAGAATAACTTCGTCGGCATTGATTTGCAGGTCTCTGCGCTGCAGGCGAACGTCGCCACTCAGGCGAATCGATTCGTCGAGGTCGCCAACCACGGTCTGCGCCTCGATGCGGGTTTCATCTTCCGCGATTTCTTCGTTGCTGACAAACAGGAAGGATGGGATAGCGCACAGGCTCCAGTCTTCCCCTTTGGCAAAGGCTGGACGGAACAGGGTCGCAGATATCAGACCTGCCAGTAGTAACTTGCGCGGGTATAACAAGGCAATCCAGAAAATGATTACATTCTGGCATATTACCTGATTGCAGTTAATCCCGGCTTAATAAAATCAGCCTTGCGTGCGCGTCAGCTGTCGGCTGCCTTGAACACCTGGGTATCGGGATGGAACGCAAACCACGCGAACCAGAAACCCTGAATGCCCGCGACCGCCTTGCCGGCGTTGTCGGTTATGGTGATGCTGCGATTTTCGCTGTCCCAGTCGAAATTGAAGGAACGGCCGTTCACCGAGTCGCTAAATCGCCGTTTGCCCTGTTTGTCGAGCTCGATGAAAGGATAGGCCTTGTAGATTCCGTCGACGCCCAGCCCGACCACGATCTCCTTGGGATGATAGTTGTCGGGCGCCTCGTGGTTGACCGCGAAATAGGTGTAGCGCGATTGTTCATAACCAGCGTAAGGATCGCGGCTGTAGTCGCGAAAATGTCCGGTATCTTCGGACAATACCAGCGTATCGGGGTGTTTTTCCTGCCAGTCCCGCCAGGTCGTATGACTGATCGGGATCGGGGTCAGCTTTTTGCCAACGCGTTCTCCGGCGACCGCCTGACCGAGGATTTGCGACCACAGGGATTCGGTGGCGCGATCGTAGAGCAGCACGTCGCTGTTATACAGCAACCCCGAGACGCCGAAATCGGTAGGTTCGCCATCGACGCTGGCGTCGAATGCCAGCGCGGTTCCGCACAGCGGGCAATAGGTGATCGCAAAGCGCTGTCCGTCGATTGCATCGTTGACGATCTCATGCCAGTTGAGAATCGGAATCGGATAAGCGCGCGCCTCGCCGTGCAACTCGATACCGACGACGCGATCGCCAGGCTTCAGGTACCCGGCCTGTGCGGGCCTGACCAGTTTCGGGTCTGACAGCGCGGGGATACCGTCGCGCGGCGGGCCGCCGGGCAGTATCTGCTCCACCGGCAGCGTGGAATTTGCCAGGTCGAATCCATTGGTGGGGTTGGCGGACGCGGCAAACTTGTAGGCAAACAGGCCAATTACCAGGCCTGTAAGTAACAGTATCCGGGGTTTTCCAGATGGCCTGAGGCGCATGTCGAATTCCTGGCGGACGAAAGCGTATTTGAGTCTGGACTGCCTGAAAAATTCATTTTTTGTGTGCGCAGGCGATCACCGGCAGGTGCTTGACTCATCTGCGCAATCTAATTACGCTGCCGCTCGTAATCAATTCCAGCCAGCATCAGGAGCAGCCATGAAAGCCAGAGCCGCGGTCGCGTGGGAACCGAAAAAACCCCTGCAAATTGAAGAAGTCGACGTCGAAGGTCCGCGCGAGGGCGAAGTCCTGTTGAAAGTTCATGCCAGCGGTGTGTGCCACACCGATGCCTTCACCCTGTCGGGCGAAGATCCGGAAGGCGCGTTCCCGGCGATTCTCGGCCACGAGGGCGGCTGCGAGGTGCTCGAATGCGGTCCCGGCGTGAAGACACTGGCGCCGGGTGACCACGTCATTCCGTTATACATCCCCGAATGCGGCGAGCCCGGCTGCGCATTTTGCGCTTCCGATCAGACTAACCTGTGCCAGTCGATCGCCGGCACCGTGTGGACCGGTTACATGCCGGACGGCAGCCGACGCTTTTCCCAGGGCGGCAAGGAAATCTACCACTACATGGGTTGTTCGACTTTTTCCGAGTACACCGTGGTGCCTGAAATCGCGCTCGCCAGGATCAACAAGGCGGCGCCGCTGGACAAGGCCTGCCTGCTCGGCTGCGGCGTAACCACCGGCATCGGCGCGGTGCTCAACACGGCGAAGGTCAAGCCCGGCTCCTCGGTCGCGGTGTTCGGCCTCGGCACCGTCGGCCTGTCGGCGGTACAGGGTGCGGTGATGGCGAAAGCCGAGCGCATACTCGCGATCGACATCAATCCCGACAAGTGGGAAATGGCGAAAGCCCTGGGAGCCACCGATTTCGTCAACCCGAAAGAAGTCGATGGTTCGCTACCCGAGTACATCCAGGAAATGACCGGCGGCGGCGTGGACTACTCGTTCGAGTGCATCGGCAACGTCAACGTGATGCGCGATGCGCTGGAGTGCACTCACATGGGCTGGGGCACCTCGACCATAATCGGTGTGGCCGGCGCCGGCGAGGAAATCAGGACGCGCCCGTTCAACCTGGTAGTGGGCAGGCGCTGGATAGGTACCGCTTTCGGCGGCGTCAAGGGGCGCAGCGAGCTGCCCGGGATGGTCGACCAGTACATGGACGGCACCATCGAGCTCGACAGCCTGGTAACGCATACCATGGGCCTGGAAGATATCAACAAGGCGTTCGACCTGATGCACGAAGGCAAGAGCATCAAATCCGTCATCCTGTTCTAGGCTGCGCGCATGAAAGAAATAGAAAGCGTCAAGGAAAGCGGCGGTTACCTGAATCGCTACCGGCACCAGTCGAGCAGCTGTAACTGCGAGATGACTTTCTCGGTCTACCTGCCGCCGCAGGCGCGGGAGGGGGCAGTGCCGGCCCTTTACTGGCTCTCCGGCCTGACCTGCACCGACGACAATGCGCGTACCAAGGGCGGTTTTCAGCGTTTCGCCGCGCAGCACGGCATCGCTATCGTGTTCCCGGACACCAGCCCGCGCGGCGAGGACGTGGCCGACGCGCCCGAGCGCTACGACCTGGGCCAGGGCGCAGGCTTTTACGTCAACGCGACGCAGGCGCCGTGGCAGCCGCACTACCAGATGTACGATTACGTCAGCGCCGAATTACCGGCGCTGGTCGAGGCCAACCTGCCGCTGCTGCCCGGGGTGAAGTCGGTCAGTGGGCACTCCATGGGCGGGCACGGCGCGCTGATCTGCGCGCTCAAGCAGCCCGGCGCGTTTCGCTCGGTATCGGCCTTTGCGCCGATCACCAACCCGGTCAACTGCGGCTGGGGCAAGGGTTGCTTCGGAGCTTACCTCGGTGACGACACGGTGGCCTGGGAAGCCTGGGACGCCAGTTGCCTGGTGCAGGCCGGGGCGCGTGTCGATGGCATACTCATCGACCAGGGCGATGCCGACGAGTTTCTGCACGAGGGGCAGTTGCTGCCGGACAACTTCCAGGCAGCCTGCGCGGCCGCCGGGCAGCCGGTCACCATCCGCATGCAGCCGGGTTACGATCACAGCTATCACTTCATCGCCAGTTTCATCGAAGATCACTTCGAGTATCACGCGCGCTACCTGAAGTGAGCGGCTAGCTCCCCTTGCGGGTGATGGCAATGCCGAGCAGGATCAGCGCCAGCGCCAGCAGGGTTTGCAGGTTGACCGCATTGGCGAAGTAAAGACCGCTCCACAGCACGCCGAACAGCGGCACCAGGTAGCCCACCATCGACATGAACACCGCGCCGTTGGCGCGGATGATGAAGAAGCGCAGCGTCATTGCCAGCGCGGTTGCAACCACACCCAGATAGGCCAGTGCCAGCAGCGACAGATCGGTCACCTGCGTCGGTAATGGATTTTCCAGCAGGAAGGCCAGCGGCACCATGTACAGGCTGGCGCCGAGCAGCGTTGCCGCCGTGGTCGACAGCATCGGCAAGTGAGTCAGGCGGCGCGATACGATGGACGAGGTCGCATAGCTGCAACCGGCAACGATGACCGCGAGCTGCCCCGCCAGTTCGCCCAGCCCGGAGTCGTTGATGTCCCAGAAAACCAGCACCAGCACGCCGATGAAGCCAACCGTTACGCCGAGCGCACGCGCCCTGTTGATGCGCTCGTCGTGGCTGGTGTAATGCGACAGGATGAGTGCGAAGAAGGTACCCATCGCCATTAGCAGGGCCGATTCCGCGCTGCTGATGAACTGCTGCCCCCAGCTGATCAGAAAAAAAGGTATGGCGCTGTTCAGGCAGCCGACGATGGTGACGTTGCGCCAGTCGCGCAATGCGCGCGGGAAGCGTTGCCCTGCCGCGAGCGCTATCAGTAACAGCACAACGGCGCCCAGCGAAACGCGCCAGGCGGCAATACTGAGCGGGCCGAAATCGTCGAGCGCAACTGCAATAAAGATGAAGGCGCCACCCCAGATGGCGCCGACAAAAAACAACCTGCCCACGTCGAACGACGTGGGCCTTCTGATCGCGGAAATCATGCGCGCAGTGTATATTAACCCGTCGACCAGGTATGTCGTATTCAGGGCTTCTGATAAGCGCCAGATCAAGGCGCAGCTCGCCGCTAAGACCCAAAGCGTTCGCTACGCTCACGGGGCCGGCCCCGGTTGTTCCATTGGCAAGAGCTGCACCAAAAGTAGGCGCTTTAGGCGACGCCGAGATGGCGCTTATCAGAAGCCCCTAACATTTTATGTTTAATAAGTTAGGCCAACGCGTGTCTGCCCGCAGCGGCGTTATCGGAACTTGCTTTAGGATGACTAAAGCGGCGTTCCGATGCCTTGCTGCGAACAGACACGCGTTGGCTGAATACGACATACCTGGTCGACGGGTTAATAGTAAAACGTTGCCAACACTATCGGCTGGCGGCAATGGACGTGAACATCGAAGTCATTGCTGAAATTCCTGTACCGATTCAGTAAACTGATGTGCTTAGCCGCAAGGGATGTCTTCACTATGTCCACTAAATTCGATGCCGACGAAGTCGCGCATATTCACCAGCATCTGCACAGCCACCTGCCATCGGAGTCCGCGTTGCGCGTCAAGGCGCTGGAAACCCTGCTGGTCGACAGGGGGCTGGTCAACCCGCAGACCATCGATGCCTGGGTCGAAGCCTATACCGAGCAGATCGGCCCGAAGCGCGGCGCACGAGTAGTGGCGAGGGCCTGGAGCGATGCTGACTACAAGCAGCGGCTGCTGCGCGACGCCCCGGCCGCGATCGATGAGCTGGGTTACCTGGGCAAGGCCACCGCGCACCTCAAGGTGGTCGAAAACACGCCGCAGATTCATAACCTGGTGGTGTGCACGCTGTGTTCCTGTTACCCCTTCTCCATTCTCGGTATCGCGCCACCCTGGTACAAGGCGGCGGCCTACCGCTCGCGCGCGGTGCGCGACCCGCGCGGCGTGCTCGCCGAGTTTGGCGTCGATATCGGCACCGACGTCGAGGTGAGGGTCTGGGACAGCACCGCGGAACTGCGTTACCTGGTGCTGCCGCAACGCCCGGCGGGGACGCAAGGGATGAATGAAGACGAACTCGCTGAACTTGTCACGCGTAACTCGATGATCGGCACCGATCGCGATCTGGCGAAGGAGTAACGGGATGGACGGCATACACGATCTCGGCGGCAAGCAGGGTTACGGCCCGATCGAAGTTGACTTCGATCACGTTGCGTTTCACCACGACTGGGAGGCGCGCGAATGGGGTATCGCGCAAAGCGCGCGCACACCCGGGATTACCATCGACTGGTGGCGGCATTGCCGCGAGTTGATCCTGCCCGAGGATTACCTCTGCCGGCCCTATTTCGATTCCTGGGCGCAAACCGATTTTTCGACTTATATCGAGGCCGGGTGGATGACCTTGCAGGATGTCGGCGACGCCCTTGCGTCGAGTGGCGAGATCGCGGATGACCCGCCGCCGGCACTGAACCTGCAGCAGGTGTTGCAGGAAGATCGCGCGCACGCACACCGTTTCGACGCCGAAATCGACGCCGCGCCGGCTTTTAGCGAGGGTCAGCAGGTGATCACGGCAAGCCACGGCCACCCCGGTCATACGCGCCTGCCGCAATACGCGCGTGGGCGCCGTGGCACTATCCATGCGCATCACGGCGCGCACGTGTTCCCTGACCTGTCCGCGCAGGGCGAGGAGATACACCAGCATTGCTACAGCGTCGTCTTCAACGCCGCCGAGCTGTGGGCCGAGGCCGAGGGCAGTCCGGACAAGGTGTATCTCGATCTGTGGGAAAGCTACCTGTCGCCGGCCTGATCGATGGGCCCGGTCGTACACGATCCGCTCAAGCCGCTTGCCAGCGTCGACGGCGCCCCGGTGTTCGACGAAGCCTGGGAGGCGCAGGCGCTGGCGATCGCCGATACCCTGGTGCAAAATGGCCTGTTCAGCGCGAACGAGTGGTCGGAGACGCTCGGTGCGGCGTTGAGGCGAGCCGAGGCGGAAGGCGCCAGCGACGACCAGCAGACTTACTACCAGTGCGTGCTCGCCGCACTAGAGGAGTTGATCGCACGGCACAGTGAAATCGATTCATCGGCGCTGGCGGCGATGCGCATGGACTGGGAACGCGCGTACCTTGAGACCCCGCACGGACAGCCCGTCAGGCTTGGCCGCGACGCGGACGATCAATGACGACTACTGGGTGGTGCGCAGGCGCGAATGCTGAACCAGCACCACCGCGAGTAGCGGCGCGCCGACCCCGACCACGGTAACGCTGATCAGCAGCATGCCCAGTTCACTGAAGTCGGCGCTGGATTCGACGGCGTTGGTAATGCGATCGCGCACCTCCCGGGTAACCGTGTAGATCTCGTTCATGTAGCGTGTGCCGAGGCTCGATGCCGACAGCGCCAGGTTGGTGAACGACGCCATCACCGCAAAGAAGGTCGCCTTCAGGTGCGACGGCGCGTTCTGCGCGATCCAGGCCAGCATCGGAATCATCGCGATCTGGCCCAGCGGCGATTCCAGCGCGGTGTCGATGATGGCGATGAAGCGGGCATCGACCACGCCGCCGGTGTGCGCCGCGGTCCAGTCCTGCACGCCGTAGTACAGGCCGATGTTGGGCAGCGACAGGATACCGCCGGCAATCGTCAGCAATACCACGACGAACGCGATCGAGCGTGTCGCCATCATCGGCCGCAGCACGAACATGCCGAACAGCGTCAGCGCGGCGCCGATCATCGACAGTACCGAGATGAACTGCGGGTCGAAACCGAGCTCGTCGGCCTCGAACCAGAACTGGCCGGGGCCGGGCAGCGGTACCGCGCGGAACACGAAGATGATCACCGCGGTGCCGATCAGCATGTTGCGCGCGCTGGCGTCGAGTTCCAGCAACAGCCGGTACATCAGGAACAGGATGATCGACATCGAGCCGACGAAGATGATTTCCTGCGCGAACGGTACATCGCTGATACCCATCGCCACGGTAAACAGCGCGAATACCAGGCTGCCGCCCAGTATCCACCAGTTCGGATGGGTCTCGCTGTCGGGCGCGAACAACAGCTTGTCGATGCTGCTGTGGTCGTGGCCCTGTGCCTCCAGCAGGCGCGCGCGGCGGCGCAGCATGACCCCGCCGAGGATGACACCCATCACCGAGATCAGCGGAATGAGCAGCGCGACCAGAAAAATGTCCGCGTATATCTCCAGCTGCATCTCCTTCGACATGTCACTGACGCCCTCGAACATGGTGACGTTGAGTATCGCAACCGCGAGCAGTCCGCCGATAATCGCCACCCGGCCCAGGGTCTGCATGGTGACGTGCATAACCTTGATCTTGTCCTGCGGATAGGGCTGGCCGTGCTCGTCGATGTTCGGCACCGCCTCCACGGTCATCGCATCCGCGACCACGTCCTGCAGCACGTAGCCGGTCGGCGCCAGTATCGTTGCGATCACGAACCAGGTCTCGAGTTTGAATACCGATGCCATCGCAGCCGGATGCGCGACGATGCCGTACATCGTCAGGATGCTGAGCGCGATCAGGCTGGCGCCGAGATAGACCAGCAGCGCCTTGCGCCGCCAGATCAGGTCGACCAGGTGGCCGATCGGCATTTTCAGGATCCACGGGATGCCGGCCCAGAACGCGAGCCCGGCGAGAAAGGCGGCGGACAGATCCAGGTATTCCTTGGTGAAAAAGCTGCTGGCGATGGCGGTCAGTCCCTGGATGCCGGCGGCGAGGTAAACCATCAATGGCGGCAGGTAAGACCAGCGAAACTGTCGTCCCAGGTCGAGAAAGGTATTGTCGAACCAGCGCCAGATGGGGTTGCCTGTCATGCCATTTACTCGGGCTTTAGCGTGATGAAGGGTCGAGTTTAAGCCGGGTTTCGGCGGCAGGTCAAAATGATTCGCCGATTTACGCCGCGGTGCGCGCTCGTCGTGGCCTTCAACCCAGCAGCACGAACAGCAGCGACACGGTCACCACCGATAGCGCAGTCGAAATCGCGATCGCCGCGCTGCTGCGCGTGACGAAAGTCCTGTAGTGTTGCGCCAGCACGAAAACGGGTACGCCGCTGGGCAGGGCGGCCTGCAGCACCGCTACCGTGGCGAACAGGTGATTCAGTTCAAACACGTGAAACGCGAGCCACCAGGTGATCAGCGGGTGCAGCAGCAGCTTGGCGCAGACCAGCCAGCCGATTTCGCCGCTCGCGCCGCGAATCGAGCAGGTGGCGATGAATAGCCCGGCGGAGAACAGCGCGCAGGGCACGAAGGCGCCGCCGAGGATGGCGAAGAATGCGCTGACCGGGGCAGGAATCGCGACGCCGCTGGCGGAAACTGCGAGACCCAGCGCTACCGCGATCATCGGTGGCCGCGATACCACGGCCAGCAGCGGCGCCAGAAAGTGAGCCTTACCGCTACGACCACGATCGATTTCCACCAGCACGATGGCGAGCGGCGCAAACACCAGTCCGGTGATGATGGCGCCGATGATGCCGGGTACGCGCGCGGCGTCGCCGAAAATCGTCAGGATCAGCGGCAGGCCGATGTAGGCGGTGCTCGAGTACATCGCCGTCATGCCGTGCAGTGCGCTCGCGCCGAGGCCGTTGGCGAACGCTTTGCGCGCAACGAGCATACCGATCACGAACATCGCCAGCATGCCGCCGCCGAGCGCGCCGATATACTGCCAGTTGAAGAACTCGGCGACGCTGATGCGCGACAGTGAAGTAAAAATCAGCGCCGGCAGGGCGATGACAAAGACGAAGCGGCTGAGCACTTCGCTGGCCGTATCCGGCAACAGCCCCAGGCGCGCAGTGAGGTAGCCGGCCACCATGATGGCGAACAGCGGCAGGATGACCGGAGTGGCAAGATTGTCCAGCGGCATTCTCGAAAATTTCGTTTGACCAAGGGTAAAAGTCCCCCTGCCGAAAGTCCATGTAAATCGGGCAGGCGCCCGGGCGATGGACGCGGCTGGTAAAAGTCGTGGCTTGTCTCCCGTGCCCGGTTTCACGGCTAGCGCAGGGGTGCCGGCATGATGTCAGCCAGATTGCGCATCACTCATGTATCATTGGCGGCCGATCGCTGGCGCCGCGGGAGCGCTATCCGCAGCGGCGTCGATAAAAGTGATTTGACGATGGTCCTTGCGGGATCTTTGTTCGTATTACTTGTAATCCAGGGTGCGAGCATAGCCCGGATGCCATCGATTGCGCGCCGTTGGCGGAGCAAGGCCGCTGCGGCGCGACGACTCGGGCGATCCTGTCAGCTCAGCCGCGGGGCGGGCTTTGACGTTGCGTACGGCGGTAAACATCAACTCGTGGGAGAACGCGTGATAGAACTGCACAAACTCGGCATGTCTTACAGCGTCGAGCAGACACAGCTCAGGGTACTGAATGACGTCGATCTCAGCGTCGCCAGCGGCGAGACCGTGGCGATCGTGGGTCCGTCCGGGTCCGGTAAGACGACCCTGCTGGTGCTGCTGGCGGGTCTCGAGCAGCCGATGTCGGGCGAGATCAGGCTGGACGGCGTGACCCTCAACTCGCTCGATGCCGACGCCATGGCGGATCTGCGTCGCGATAAGCTGGGCATTGTTTTCCAGTCGTTCCACCTGGTGCAAAGCCTGACCGCGCTCGGCAACGTCGCGCTGCCGCTGGAGATTGCGGGAAGAGCGAATGCGCGCGCTTCGGCTCGCGAAATGCTCGACCGCGTAGGGCTGGTCGAACGCCAGAATCACTACCCGATGCAACTGTCCGGCGGCGAGCAGCAGCGCGTGGCCATCGCCAGGGCGCTGGTACACCAGCCGCGGCTGCTGCTGGCCGACGAGCCGACCGGCAACCTGGACCTTGCTACCGGCGCAAAGATCATCGACCTGCTGTTTGAATTGCACGCAGACGTGGGTTCCACCCTCGTGCTGGTCACGCACGACGACGGCGTCGCCCGGCGTTGCCAGCGGGTACTGCAGCTGCGGCAGGGGAAGCTGATCGAGGACCGGGATCATGCGCTTCCTGCTTGACCTGGCGTGGCGTGATCTGCGCACCAGCGGCCGCTCGCTGTGGGTGTTTTGTGCCTGCCTGGTGTTGGGGGTAACCCTGGTATCTGCCTGCGCTGGCCTGTATCGGCTGGTTAATCTCAGCCTGCTTGCCGATACCCGCGTGTTGATGGGGGGCGATGTCGAGGTGAGATCCAGGCAACCCTTGCCGGATGAAGCGCTGGACTGGATCAACGCCAACGGACAGCTGTCGCTGGTCACCGAGGTCGACACCATGCTGGGCAGCAGCGGCGGCAGTTTTTCACGTGTCGAACTGCAGACCGTGGACGACAATTACCCGCTCTACGGCGAGTTACTACTGCAACCGTCGACATCGATTGCTGAAATCACCGCCTACGCCGATGGTTACTGGGGCGTTGCCATCGATCCGGTGCTGGCCGAGCGGCTGGCGCTCGCTATCGGCGATAGTGTTTACATCGGCGCGCTCGAAATGAAGGTGAGGGGGCTGGTGCTCAGGCAGCCAGACCGCAGCCTCAATGCCGACTGGCGCGGCACGCCGGTTTTACTCAGCGCCGCGGCCTTGCGCGCCACCGACCTGGTTCAGCCCGGCAGTCTTGTCGACTACGAGTATCACGTGCGCATCAGCGTGTCAGCCGAGACATGGAGAACACGTTTTTACGATCGCTTTGCGCAGCAGACCTGGGAAGTCAGAACCTTCGCCGATCGCAGTCAGCGCATCGCCGAGCGCCTCGGGCAGATAGCGTCGGGGCTGCTGATCATCGGTTTCAGCACGCTGTTTATCGGCGGTCTGGGCGTGTTCAACAGTATCCACGCCTACCTGCAGGGTAAGCTCAGGACTATCGCCACGCTGCGCGCGCTGGGCCTGCGCAACCGGTCGCTGGCGGTGGTTTACCTGGCGCAGATCGCGATACTCGGGGGCGGCGCCAGCCTGCTCGGCGCCGCCGTCGGCACCGGGCTGGCGGTGATGGGTAGCAAGCTGGTGGAAACGCAGGTTGCGTTATCCGTCAGCCTCGTCGATCTGCTGGTTCCAGCTCTGCTTGCCGTTTGCTTCGGATTGCTGACGGCTTATACCTTCGCCCTGCCGGCGCTTGGGCGGGCGCTGGCGACCGATCCCGCGGCGCTGTTTCGCGGCCAGCAGCAGGAAGTTGCGCAGCTACCGCGTCGCTGGCTGCTGGCGACGGTCGCCTGCGCTGCGGCGACGGTATTGCTGGTGCTGCAGGTGCTTCCCGATCGGCTGTTTGGCATCGGGTTCGTGCTGGTGATCGGCGCGCTGTTGCTGATTCTCGACCTGGCCGTGCGCGCTATTCGTAACGCCGCATGCTCACTGGATGGGCATCGCCTGCTCGATGGCCGATTCGAACTCAGGCTGGCGTTGGCGAACCTGCATCGGCCGGGCAGCGCAATGCGCAGCTCACTGCTGTCACTGGGTTCCGCGCTGACCCTGCTGGTCGCCTGTACGCTGGTCGTGGTGTCGTTGCTGCGCTCGGTAAACGAGACGATTCCGCAACAGGCGCCCGGACTGGTGCTGTACGATATTTTCAGCGACCAGGTGGATGCAGTGGTCGATACCATCAAGCAGTCGCCCAGTGCCACCCGCGTCGAGATTGCGCCGCTGGTGCATGCGCGAATCATCGCGTTGAATGGTCGCGGGCTGCTCGACCTCGACAATTTGAGCCGGCTGCAAAGGCGCGATAGTTCGCAGGATCGGTACAAGCTCAGCTATTCGGTCAACAACATCGATGGCGTCACGGTGACCGATGGCGCCTGGTGGTCAGGACCGGTTAGCGGCCTGCCGAAACTGGCGATGGAGGATCGCGAAGCCGTCAAGCTCGGATTGCAGGTCGGCGACGTGGTGAGCTTTGCCATAGAGGGCCGCAGCCTCGACGCCGAGATCGCCGCGATTTACAGCCAGAAGGGCCTGCAGACTCGTTTCTGGTTCGAGGGAATTCTCTCGGAGGGTGCACTGGACCCGTTTATTCATCGCCATGTTGGCGCTGCCTACATCGACGATAGCGACGCGATTGCAGCGCAGAATCGGGTTGCTGCAATAGCCCCTGCCGTGATCAGCGTGCGCACGGCCGAGATGCTGCGGGTAGCGCGGCAAATACTCGGCAAGGCTGGCGCCGGGCTCGCCGTGGTGTCGGCGGTCAGCCTGCTGGCGAGCCTGCTGGTGCTGATCAGCGTGATGGCCGCGGGGCGCAGCCGCCAGGTCTACGACGCCACCGTGTTACACAGTCTTGGAGTCAGGTTATCGTCGATCAGGCAAAGTTTGCAGATCGAATACCTGCTGCTGGCGCTGCTCGCGTCCCTGTTCGCGGTGCTGCTTGGCGCCGCCATCGCCTTGCCACTGTTGCACTGGCGGCTGAAGCTGCCGTCGCTGGACCTGGTCTGGCTGGGCGCCCTGGTTGCGGTTGGCGTCAGCAGCCTCGCCCTGGGTTTCGGCGCCGCCTACCTGATGCGGCGCCTGCGCTTGCGCCCAGCGGCGCTATTGCGCAGTTCAGGTTGAATCGAAGCAGGCGTGGACGGCTGGACGCGGCTACGGCCGCCAGATCGTTGCCGCAGGTTGTTGCATTAGTACTCACCTGAAGGTTCGCCCGGTGTCCGTGTTGAGGTAGATACGATCTTCGTTGCTCGCGCCGCCGCAGTAGGTGTAGTAAACCGGCTCGGGTTTGTGTGCGGCCGATCGCCACCAGCCGCCGATATCCCTGAAGTCGCTCAGCTTACACTCACCGGCGTTTACCAGTTCCTCGGAAACCTGTACGAAAATGCCCTGGTGCAGGGCCAGGTCATCCGATGATGCTATGGCCTGGTAAACCGGAGAATTGACATCTACCTTTATTTCTACCCTGGGTTTGGCAGGGGGTTGCGTAATTGGCCGGGGCGACAGGTGCGTGGCGAACACCCAACGGGCCACGTCCCCTGATAATCCCTCGGCCGCTCCATCGTAGTAGCGGGAAATTCTGGCCCAGCCATTGCTGACTTCCAGCACCTCGACTTCCTGTCCCCGGTAAAGTTTACCTTTGATCTGTGCACTCGTGTTTGCTGCCAGGCGAATATTGAGGGTGTCGGCGGATACGACATATGTGCCCGGTGACATGGCTTGAGCAAACGCGGTCGATGCGGCGCAAACTGCAATTAATAAGGTTAGGGTAACTCGAGTCATAAATAGCCCATGAGTTGATTCATCTTGATAGGGATCCACCCCGCATTTGTCCGATTTGATATGCGTCAATAATAGACCAAGCTGCTGCTTTTAGCTCTGCTGGCGTTTACGGCGTTGCTCCCGATCGAATAAAATTCCCGGTTGCTAAAAACCCCTGGCCGGTGCAGGCTGTGCGCAGGATAGCACAGGGTCCAGCGCAAAATGGCATTCAAAAAGCAAGCTGTTTATACTTCACGCAAGCCGCGCCAACGCGATACGGGCGTTCTGACTGATCCATGAGTTGAAATACCGGGGAATCAGATCATGACAATGATTCTTGCAAGTTCGGAGTCCGAATTAAGCGACATCAATCGCCTGCTTGAAAAGCGTGTGCCAACCTACCGCCAGGCTTACAGCGACCGTACCGCGTGGATCATGGCCTGTCTGGCCGAGCTCGCCTACATTCGATTCAACCCCCTGTTTTCCAACGAAAAACAAAAGGATTTCTTTCTCGAAAACCTGTCCAGACTGGTCGATGAAAAGAAAAAGGCGTCGATCACCCGGTTGATCGACATGGTTGGATATGATCACCGGGACGAAGAGAAAAAGCTCAGGTCGGAACTCGAAATCCTGAAAATGCAGCTGCTCGCGACCTTCGACTCCGCGGGAACACAGGCCATCCTGGTCGGTTTCAACGATTTTATCGTGCTGGCTTTCAGGGGCACCGAAGCGACCAGCATAAAAGATATCAAAGCGGATACCAGGGCAAAAACCATCACCTGTGAAACCGGGGGCAAGATTCATGCCGGGTTCAATGAGGCCTTTAACAATGTCAGGCCGGATATAGAACGGGAACTGAAAAGGGAAGGGGTCCAGGATAAGCCATTGTTTGTGACCGGGCACAGCCTGGGCGGCGCGCTGGCAACCATCGCGGCGAAGAAGCTGGCCCATAAAGGAGGTCTTGCCGCCTGCTATACCTTCGGTTCACCGCGCGTCGGCGATGAGCAATGGGTGGAAAATATCAAGACTCCGGTTTACCGGCTGGTGAATGCCGCTGACTGTGTGACCATGCTGCCTCCGGGCGCGGAAACCATCACCGTGGTTGGCTGGCTGGCACAGTTTATCCCCTGGGTAGGCAAGCCGATCAGATCCGTCCTGCTGTCAAATTTCGGTGGTTACCTGCATTGCGGCAATATGCGCTATCTGACCAACTGCCAGAGCGGTCCATACGATGAAGTCAGGCTTCTCTATTCGGTCAGCCTCATTTATCGAGTAAAGGGACTGGTGATCAAGAAATTACCGTGGAAGCATTTTCTGGTTGATCACTCCATCGCCGTTTACCGCAAGAAGCTCAAAGTGATAGCCCGGGACAGGAATCCCTGAGCAGATAAAGCATGACACAGCGGCTTAGCCTTCACACGCAATGAACGATTTCACCGTTCATCATGGTGAGCCGCACGTTTGCGTCGAGCAGCGTGGACGGGCCTCCGCTCAGCACGTCACGGTCCAGCACCACCAGGTCCGCGGCCAGCCCCGGGCGCAACATGCCGGTGACATGGTCGAGCCGCGCCGCCCAGGCGGATTCACGGGTGCCGCATTCGATTGCCTGCTCAAGGGTCAGCGCCCAATCCGGGCGTAGCGCCGGTAACTCGGGGCGAGAGGGAGATTTGCGCGTGGAGCCGAGGTACATATTGAGCAGTGGCAGGTAGGGTGCGGTGGGTGTATCCGTGCCGAAGACGAGGGTCGAGCCGGCCGCCTGGTAGAGCGGCCATGCCCACCCCTGGCTGGCGCGTTCCGGGCCCAGCAGGGCTTTCCAGTTGTCGAGGAATGCGGGATCCAGGTGAACGGGTTGCATCGAGGCCGTGATGCCCAGTTTTCCCATGCGCTCGATGTCTTCCTGCCTGGCGTATTCCAGGTGTTCGATGCGGTGGCGCTGGCCTGAGCTGCCGTTGACCTTTATCGCGTTTTCGATGGCATCGACCGCGAGCGTTATTGCCGCATCACCGATGGCGTGGATCGCCACCTGCAAGCCCGCTGCGTCGGCGGCCGCAACCACCGGGTTCAGTGCCGCCGCGTCCCAGATCGGATCGGAGCTTTCACCGTTGCTGTAGGGTTTGCTGAGGCCCGCGGTACAGTTGTCGATAGTGCCATCGGCGATGATCTTGATGCCACCGACGCGCAATCGGTCTCCCCGATGCCGGGCCGCCAGTTCAATCGCGCGTTTCACCAGCGCGACTTCCTCGGTCGAATTGCCGCTGCGCCAGATGATCATGTGGCCGACGATACGCAGCTTGAGCTCACCCCTGGCGTCCATCCGCAGCATGGACTCCAGGTGGGATTCTTCCAGCGCCATCTCGACCACGCTGGTGATGCCCGCGCGTGAAAAAGCGTCGAGAGCGGTTGCAATGTGCCGGTCGAGCACCTGCGGCTCCACGTTGTTGAGTAGCGACCAGACGTAGTTGACGCTGGCGTTTTCCAGCAGGTAGCCGGTGGCTTCGCCGCTGTCCGGGTCACGCACGATTTTACCGCCCACCGGATCCGGCGTATCGCGATCGATACCCAGCTCGCGCAGTGCCACGCTGTTGACCCAGCAGGAATGGAAGTCGAAGGCTTCCAGGTAGACCGGGCGATCCGCGACGACGGCGTCGAGCATTTCGCGTGCCGGTATGCCACCCGGGATATCGCCATGTACCCAGTTGGTGCCAAGCACCCGCGGAGCTCCGGGGTTGGCCTCGGCCCAGGCGAGTACACGCCGCTGTATCTCGGCAAGACTTCCGGCACCCTGCAGCTGCGCCTTCAGCATCGAACTGCCGGTCGTCGCCACGTGCACGTGGCCGTCGACAAATCCGGGCACCACCAGCCCACCGGCAACATCCACGCGCTCGATGTCGAGATTGGCACAAGCGTCGATGATCTGCTGGCCGCCGACGCGGGCAATGCGATCACCGTCTACCAGCAAGGTTTGCGCCCAGGGGCATTCCGGGTCGGCAGTGAAAATCGGTCCGCCGCTTAGCAGTTTCATGGAACTATTCATCGCGGCAGTCTAAGCAATTTTCTTGCGATCTGGCAACTGCGCTGAAGATCGACTTCGTTGCCTGTTTGGACGGCCATAAGCCGGCATATCTAGCCGTTTTCTGCAGTATAACTGCGTGGATAAGGTGGGCGGTCCTCGGTCGATCAGGCACCTCGGCGCTTCGGGACAGAGCAATGCAACGATCCGGCGTTACGGCTGTTGGACACTTCGGGAAATTGCCGGGAATCGGTGAAACATGCGGTTTAGTTGGGAATGTCCGGTTGTGCAACGGTTAGTGCATTAAAGCGCGGCTCGTGACTGTGGTTCGCTCACCGCCGGGAGGCAAACGCATCTGCGGACATTGAATCGGACGTGGCGCCTGCTTCCACCACAGCGGGTTGCTCGCCTGGGTGACGACTTCGTTGTGGTCCTGGTACTGATGACGTCGGATAAAGCCCCAGTCGCGAGTCTTGGGCGCGTGCACGAACAGGCTCCAGCATTCGCTTCCAGGCGCTATGTTGATGCGGTGATAGACGTCGCCGCTGATGCAGTTCAAATGTCCGGCGCGCAGCTGACGCCGCTGCAGTCTGTTGTCGGAATCTGCCTTCAGCATGCGCGTTTCCTGGTAACTGCCGCACAGCAACAGGGACAGCGCGTGGCGCCAGGGATGGTTGTGCAGACCGCGGCCGGGATCGCTGGCGACGAAGCGGTGCAGGTAAATGCGATAGCCGAAAGGCAGGCGCAACAGATGATAGCGCTCCAGGTAGGGCTGCTCGTCTGGACCGTTGATGACACGGCAACGCAGGTAGGCGGATATTCGATATAGCACGCGGTTCGGCCAGGACATTTGCTTTCCTCGGTAAAAGATCGTGCTATTATCGAGCGGCCAGTGGCTCATAAGGTGAGCCACAATGAACGAGTTTCATCATGGATCGCACCGAACGCTTTCACCTGATCGATCAAATGCTGTGCAACCAGCGCGTGGTCACGCGCGCACAGTTTCTCGATGCGCTGGAAGTTTCTCCTGCCACCTTCAAGCGCGACCTCGAATACCTGCGCGATCGGCTCGCCGCGCCCATCGTCTGGGATCCGGAGCGGCGTGGGTATCGCTACGAGGCGGGCGCCGCGACGAACCAGTTCCAGTTGCCGGGGCTGTGGTTCAACACCAGCGAAATCCAGGCCCTGTTGAGCATGGACGCGCTGCTCGCCAACCTGCAGCCGGGAGTGCTGGCGAAGCACATCGAGCCGCTGCGCTCGCGCATTCGCATGCTGCTCGACGATGGCGATCACAGCGTGGATGAGATTTCGCGGCGCATTCGCGTGCTGCCGTTTGCGGCTAAGGCTTACCGCAGCGAATTCTTCCAGGACCTTTGCCAGGCATTGCTGACACGGCGCTGCGTCGACATGACCTACTACAGCCGGCCCAGCGACAGCAGCAGCGAGCGCCGGGTGTCGCCGCAGCGCCTGATCTACTACCGTGACAACTGGTATCTGGACGCCTGGTGTCATTTACGCGAGGGCCTGCGCAGCTTTTCCATCGACGCGATCACCGCGCTGCGCGTCAGCGCGGAGGCGGCGATCGAAGTCGAGGAAGCCGAGTTGAACCGGGAACTGGAGAGCGGTTACGGAATATTTTCAGGCAGCGCCACGCGCATCGCGCGCCTGCGTTTCAATCCGGAAATTGCCCGCTGGGTATCGCGCGAAACCTGGCACCCGCAACAGCACAGCGAGTACGACGACTCGGGGTACTACCTGTTGAGCGTTCCCTACAGCCAGGATACCGAACTGATCATGGAGATACTGAAATACGCCGATGACGTCGAGGTGCTGGAACCGGCTGAATTGCGCGCGCGCGTGCGCCAGCGAGTTACCGCTACCCAGGCCCTATACGCGGAAGGCTGAAGCGCCGGTCAGCACGCAGGCTTTACCACAGCGATATCTCGATATTGTCGAGCAGGCGGGTTGCGCCCAGGGCAGCCGTTACCAGGATGACCAGGTCACGGTCCTTCGCACTCGCGGGCGTCAGGGTTTCCGCGTTGCAGATCGCGAAGTAATCGGTGCGAAAACCGGCTCCGTCGAGATTTTCGATCGCAGCCCGTTCCAGCGCCTGGAAATCGCGCTCACCCTTTTCGATCCGGCGCGCCGTCTGCTGCAGGGTCTGGTATATCAACGCGGCCTGCTGCCTTTGCGCGGCGTCTAGATACTGGTTGCGTGAACTGGCGGCGAGCCCGGATGCTTCGCGCGTGGTTTCCTGGCCGATGATCTGCACGTCGAGGTTGAAATCCTCGACCATCTTGCTGATCACACGGTATTGCTGATAATCCTTCTTGCCGAACACCGACACGTCGGGCTTGACGATATTGAACAGTTTCAGCACCACGGTAGCGACCCCGGTGAAGTGACCCGGTCGGTGCGCACCCTCGAAGTTATCGGTCAGGTCGGTCACCTGCACATGGCTGATTTTGTCGAGGCCCTCGGGATAGAGTTCGGACGCGGTCGGCAGGTAGACGAGATCGCAGCCGATCGCTTCGAGCTGCGCCATGTCGCTCTCCAGGGAGCGCGGATAGTGGTCCCAATCCTCGTTCGGCCCGAACTGCATCGGATTGACGAAGATGCTGCAAATGGTTCGATCGCTGAGCGACTGGCCCTTTTCGATCAGTGACATGTGCCCGGCGTGCAGGTTGCCCATGGTCGGGATGAAGGCGATCGACTGGCCGTGATCCTTCCAGTGCTGCACGTATTGACGCAGTTCGGTAACGCTGGTGGCCTGGTACATGGCTCGCTCCTCAGCTGAAGCAGTGGGTTTCGTCCGGGAACTGACCGCCTTTGACTTCCTGCACGTAGCGGCTGATGGCGCTGTGAATGCTCGATTCGTCCTGCATGAAATTTTTCGAGAACTTCGGTTTCTTGCCGGCGGTGACGTTGAGCACGTCGTGCAATACCAGGATCTGGCCATCCACACCTGGGCCCGCGCCGATACCGATCACCGGAATTTCGAGCGCCGCGGTGATTTCGGCGGCGAGTGTCGCCGGCACGCATTCCAGCAGCAGCATGTCGGTGCCGGCCTGCTGCAGATCCCGCGCCGTCGCCAGCATTTGCTCGGCATCGCTCTTGGCCTTGCCCTGCACGCGGTAACCCCCCATCTTGTTGACCATTTGCGGCTGCAGGCCGAGGTGCGCGCAACTGGCGATACCGAAGCGCGCCAGCGTTTGCACGGTTTTCAGCTGCGTTTCGCCGCCCTCGAGCTTGACCACCTGGGCCTGCGTGCGCTTCAACAGTTCGCTGGCGTTATCCAGCGCCTGCTGGGTCGAGTTGAGCGTGCCGAAAGGCATGTCGACCATCAGCATCGCGTTGCTGAGCCCGGCGGCGACCGCGCTGCCGTGGTAGGCGATGTCGTCGAGGGTCACCGGGATCGTGGTGTCGTGACCCTGGATCACCATGCCCAGCGAATCGCCGACCAGCACCACCTCGACGCCGCAGTCTTCCAACAGGTGCGCGAAGCTGTAGTCATAGGCGGTCAGGCAGGCAAACTTTTCACCCTGCTGCTTGAGCTTTTTCAGCCGCGGGATGGTGACCTTGTCCTCGAGCGGTTTGGGAATGTACATGTATATACCGTTGCCGGGTTGAAAGTCGCCTTGTCAGATGGCGAATGATGACTGATTGAAATAATGGCGTCCACAATGGATGTCATTGATTTTGTCCAGTATCGCCTGGTAGTCCTCGGGATTATTGATCAAATCTACCGACTGGGTATTGACGGTCAGTAGCGCGCTGTCGTCGTAGTCGTGGAAAAAACGGGTATAGGATTCCGACAGCCGCGCCAGGTAGTCGTCGCGAATTTGCTGCTCATAGCCGATACCGCGCACGGCGATGCGTTCGCGCAGCGTGGGTACCGGCGCCTGCAGGTAGATCACCAGGTCAGGGCGCGGCGCGTCCAGCGTCAGATGCGTATAGATCTGCTGATACAGCGCCAGTTCATCGCCGTTCAGGGTCAACTGCGCAAACAGTCGATCCTTGTCGACCATGAAGTCGGCAATGTGGGAACCCTGAAACAGGTCTGCCTGGCGAAAATCCTGTACCTGTTGCGCGCGCTGCAACAGGAAGTGCAGCTGTGTCGATAACGCGTACTGGCGCGGATTCTTGTAAAAGCTGGCGAGGAATGGGTTGTCTTCGGCCCGTTCCAGGAACAGGTCGCTGTCGAGATCGACGGCGAGTTTGCGCGCCAGGCTGGTTTTGCCGACGCCGATTGGACCCTCGATGACGATGTAACGAAACCGCTCAGCCATGGTTGCCGGCGAGTTTTTCCATGTCGATGGCCGGCGCCTGCGCAACCAGGTAAGCGAGGCTGCCGTAGCCCGGAATGTAGCAATCGCCATCGATTTCCAGCATCGGTTCGAGCACGAAACGGCGATTGACGAACTCCGGGTGCGGAATTTCCAGGTGGCTGTCGCTCATGTGCTGGCTGCCAAACAGAATTATATCGAGATCCAGGGTGCGCGGTGCCCAGCGATTCGTCGCGTCGCGCTGCCGGTAGTAAGCGTGCTCGATCGCCTGCAGCTCCAGCAGCAGGGCCAGCGGTTGCAGCTCGGTGTCGATCCGCGCCACCGCATTGATGTAGTCATCCTGGGCGGTCTCGCCGAGCGCCGCGCTGCGATACAGCGACGAGCGTGCGCGTAAACGGCAGCCGTCGATCCGATCGAGCGCAGCGATCGCCTGTTCGACGATGTTGACCGAATCGCCGATGTTGCTGCCGAGGGCGATATAGACCGATTCAGTCGGCACTGCGCTTTCTCCTGCGCCGGCGCGGTCGCCTCGGCTTGTCGCTTTCCACGGGCTGGGGCGTTGCGCTATGGGTCAGCTGAAAATCAGTCCACCATTTGCTCAGGTGAAAGGGATACAGGCCTACCATGGCCTGCAGGCACATGAAATCGTAGGCCGCGCGGAATACCGGGTTTTCGAGCAGGCGCTGTGGTTGCTTCCCCTGGGTGCGCTGAAAGCGCGGCTGGCAACACCAGATGTCCCTGGCCATCTGGCTGAAGCGCCGGGGAATCGAGATGTGGCGCACCTGGCGTTTCATCACGGTTTCACCTGCCTGCGCCAGCGCCGGTATCATGCGCTGCTGATCCGACTGTATCGCGCTGGCCTCTTGCATTACCACCGGCCACAGTAAAACCGCGAAGATGAACCCGGGCGAAACCGGTTGCCCGGTATTGACCCGCTGGTCGGTGTTGACCAGCGCCTGGTCGATAAAATCGAGCATCATTTCGGACGGATCGTCCTGCAGCCATTCGTCCAGCGCCGGCACCAGGTATTTCAGCAGGTTGAACTCGCGCAACAATTCAAACACGCGGCAGGCGCTGCCCGAATGGAACAGCTTGATCACTTCATCGAACATGCGCGCGGGTGGAATGACAGCCAGCAGGCGCCCACATTCATGGATGGCCTCCGCGGCGGAAGCCTCGATGCTGAAATCGAGTTTGGCGGCGAAGCGCAACGCTCGCAGCATACGTACCGGGTCTTCCTGGTAGCGCGTGGTGGCGTCGCCAATCAGGCGCAGCTGGCGCTTCTCGATGTCCTGCAGGCCGCCGGCATAGTCGAGCAGGCTGAAGTCGCTGATGTCGTAGTAGAGCGCGTTGATGGTGAAATCGCGACGAATCGCGTCCTCTTCGATATCGCCGAAGGTATTGTCGCGCAGAATGCGCCCGTGGGTGTCCAGTTCGGTGCGCGGCGAGTCTTCCGCATGGGCGCGAAAAGTGGCCACCTCGATGATGTCGCGGCCAAAGCGAATGTGCACCAGGCGAAAACGCCGTCCGATGATGCGCGAGTTCTTGAACAGCGCGCGCACTTCTTCGGGCGTGGCGTCGGTAGCCACGTCGAAATCCTTGGGTTGTACCCCAAGCAACAGATCACGTACACCCCCGCCAACCAGACAGGCCCGATGTCCTGAATTCGACAACCGGTTCAACACTTTGAGTGCGGCGTCGGTAATCGACTTCCTGGATATATTGTGCTGGCTTCTGGGGACTATGATTAGCTGATGTGAGTGCGCCTCTGGGTTATTCACTCGGTTAGGGATCCTGTGTATTGGCGCTATCATATCATTCGCCCATCGGCGCGCACAGCTAATCTGTGCCGGCATCGGTTAAAATGCGGCAAAGACACAATATCGGCCTGTCGCGGCAATAATCCATGCATCAGGCGAAAATCGAACGGAGGAGCAGAATGAAACCGGCTAACCAGCGTGTTGCGAGCTTTCTCGCGCAATTCGGTATCGACTTCGAAATCCACCTTTTGTCCGACGCGGTGCGCACCGCCCAGCTCGCCGCCGATGCGCTGGGTTGCGAAGTCGGGCAGATTGCCAATTCGCTGATCTTCAGGGATGTCGATAGAGATAGCGCGGTGCTGGTGATGTGCGCCGGCGATCGTCGCGTCGATCTGCTAAAGGTCAAGGCGCTGAGCGGAATCGAGCTGGGCAAGGCCGACGCCGATTTTGTGCGCCGACAGACAGGCTTTGCGATCGGTGGCGTGCCGCCGGTGGCCCACGCCAGGCCGCTGCGCTGCCTGCTCGATGCTTCATTGCAGCGCCATGCCGAGATCTGGGCGGCTGCCGGTACCCCGGAATCGGTGTTTCGCATGACCCCGTCCCAGCTGCAGCAAATTACCGCTGGCGCCTGGCAGGACCTGACCCAGCAGTGAGGCATGCGGCTCGGCTGGCTAGCCTTCGAGTTCTTCCCAGCGTTGGTACAGGGTAGCCAGCTCGGCTTCCAGGGTTTGCAATTGCTGCTGGTCTGCGCGTATCAGCGAAGCTTCCTGCTGGTAGTAGTCGGGCGCCGCGAACCTTAGGTGCAACGCCTCGATTTTGGCTTCCAGCTTTTCGATCTTGCCGGGCAGGGCGCGTAACTCGGCTTGCTGCGGGCGTTGTCCCGGAGTCGGACGGGTGGGCTTCGGCGTGCTTGCCGGCGCCTTTTCGGGCTCGCTGTGCGCGCGCTGGCGCAGCCAGTCGGTGTAACCGCCGACGTATTCGTTGATGATGCCCGGGCCTTCGAATACCAGCGTGCTGGTCACGGTGTTGTCGATAAATTCGCGATCGTGGCTGACCAGCAACAGGCTGCCGGTGTATTCCACCAGCATCTCTTCGAGCAACTCCAGGGTCTCGATATCGAGGTCGTTGGTGGGTTCGTCCATCACCAGCAGGTTGAACGAGCGCGTGAACAGGCGCGCCAGCAACAGTCGATTGCGTTCGCCCCCTGACAGCGCCTTGACCGGCATGTGGATGCTTTTCTCCTCGAACAGAAAGTCTTTCAGGTAACCGACCACGTGGCGCGAGCGCCCGTTGATGGTGACCTGGTCGCCGGCGGCGCCGAGGTTGTCGCGCACCGATTTCTGCGGGTCGAGCGTTTCACGATGCTGATCGAAGTAGGCAATTTCGAGGCGGGTGCCAGTCCTGACCCAGCCGGACTGCGGTTTGAGCTGGCCCAGTAGCAGTTGAATCAGCGTCGACTTGCCGCTGCCGTTGGGCCCGAGGATACCGATTTTTTCGCCGCGCAGAATCTTGCAGCTGAAGTCCTTGACGATCGGCTGGCCGTCCCAGCCGAAGGTCAGCCCCTCGGCCTCGATGACGATCTTGCCGGAGGCTTCGACCTGCTGGGCGCTGATCTTTGCGGTGCCGCTGCGCTCGCGCCGCGCCGCGCGTTCCTCGCGCAGTTTTTCCAGCGCGCGCACGCGGCCCTCGTTACGCGTGCGCCGCGCCTTGATGCCCTGGCGGATCCAGCTCTCTTCCTGCGCCAGTTTCTTGTCGAACAGCGCATTGTGGCGCGCCTCGGTTTCGAGCTGGGCGGCGCGGGCTTCCAGGTAACGCCGATAGTCTCCCGGCCAGCTGGTCAGCTTGCCGCGGTCGAGGTCGACGATGCGGGTCGCGAGGCGCTGCAGGAAGCTGCGATCGTGGGTGATGAACACCAGCGTGCCGTTGAATCCCAGCAGCAGGTTTTCCAGCCACAGGATGGAATCGATGTCGAGGTGGTTGGTGGGCTCGTCGAGCAGCAACAGGTCGGGTTCGGCGACCAGCGCGCGGCCGAGCAGCACGCGCCGTTTCATGCCCCCGGAAAGATCGGCGAAGGCCTGGTCGGCGGGCAGGCCGAGGCGCGAGATGGTGCTGGAAACGCGGGTTTCCAGGTTCCACGCGGAATTTGCTTCGATCTGGTCCTGGTAGCGCTGCATGCGGTCCAGTGCGCGTGGATCGCTGGCGGCCTCGAGCGCGGCGTGGTGCCATTCGCTGATCACGCCGGCCAGCTTGCCGATGCCCTGCGCGACACAATCGTAGACGCTGCCGTCGAAATCCTGCGGCACTTCCTGACCGAGCTCGGCAATGCGCAGCTCGCCCGAGTGGGTGATTTCGCCGTCGTCGGGCTTGATGTGCCCGGCGATTATTTTCAACAGGGTCGACTTGCCGCTGCCGTTGCGGCCGACCAGGCACACACGCTCGCCCGCCTCGAGGGTCAGGTCGACGCCGTTCAGCAGGGCGTGATCGCCGAAGCTGTGATGGAGATTTCTGGCTTGTAGCAGGGACATCTGTATGGCGTCGCGGAAACTGCGTTATTATGCGGCTTTCGCCAGTGATTGAAAGCCACGGGGGCCTTATGTGTGGGCGATTTTTTCTTGGGGTGAAGGCGGGCGACATCATGGAACACTACAATGCGCCGCCACCCGACCTTTACACCGCGCGCTACAACATCGCGCCGACCACGCCGGTGCTGGCCTATCATGGGGGCAGGTTCGACCTTTTCCGCTGGGGACTGATTCCCGCCTGGGCAAAAGACATCAGCATCGGCAATCGCATGTTCAACGCGCGCGCCGAAACCGTCGCCGAGAAACCGTCCTTCAGGAATGCCTACAGACGCCGGCGTTGCCTGGTGCCGGCGAGTGGCTTCTACGAATGGCGCGAGGAAAACGGGCGCAAGCAACCCTATTGCTGCCACATCGACCACCGCCTGTTTTCGATGGCGGGTATCTGGGAACACTGGCAGGATGCCGAGGGTAACGAAATCCAGTCCTGCGCGGTGCTGACTACCGATGCAAAGGGCAAGATGCGGGAACTGCATCAGCGCATGCCGGTTTACATCGCGCCGCAGGATTACACTGCCTGGCTGGATTGCCGCAACGACAGGACCGATGAAGCCGATCGCTTATTGGCGGAGACTGCTCCGCACTACGATTTCTACGCGGTCGGCACGGCGGTCGGCAATGCGCGCAATGAAGGCCCCGGGCTGATCGAACCACTCAGCTGATCGCGCCACCCTCTTATCGATTCGGCGAGTAATCGGGAATCACTTCCCCTCATCAACCCGCATTGCCGCCGTTTTTGACCAGCTCATCGAGGCGCTCGTCGTCGAACTCCTGCTCGAGTTTTGCGGCGGCCTCGTCCACCGCGGCCTGCAGGTCGGGACCGCAATTGACTACTTCGCGCCGCCACTGCTCGAGGTAGGCGTCGGTGCCGGCCATTTTGGCGCGCATCGCGGCCTTGTCGATCGCCTCGGCAAAGCGTTCGCTGAGCACGATCTTGGCGGTGTCGCGGCGTTCCTTGGCGATAACCTGGGCGGGAATATCGCGCCAGTACACGGTAGTGAGTTTAGCCATCTGTCGGGTCTCGATTGAATAAGTGTTGGCGAACAGGAGGGCGAGTATAAAGATCGCACCGGCGCAAATCCAGCATCGGTTATGGCGATTGGCGATAGTTGAAAATATTGTTTACCGGGTTTGATTACAGCGCGTAGAATGCCGCGAAATTTCTTTCTTCCTGTGGGGACAATGCAATGCTCAAAGTAGGTTTTATCGGTCTTGGCAACGTCGGCGGCAAGCTCGCCGGCAGCCTGTTGCGTAACGGTGTCGATTTGACGGTTCGCGATCTGAATAGCGCGCTCGCGCAGCCTTTTCTCGACGCCGGCGCGAAGTGGGCCGACAGCCCGCGCGAGATGGCGGAGAAGGTCGATGTGCTGATCACCTGTCTGCCGAGCCCCGCGGCAAGCGCCGCGGTACTGGAAGCCGAAGACGGCGCCCTGGCGGGCCTCGGCGCGGGCAAGATCTGGGCGGAAATGAGCACCACCGACAAGGACGAGGTGCTGCGTCTCGGCGCGAAGGTGAAAGCGGTCGGCGCCGAGCCGGTGGACTGTCCCGTGTCGGGAGGCTGTCACCGCGCAGCGACCGGCAACATCTCGATTTTCGCCGGTTGCGAACGCGCCACCTTCGAGACCATGTTGCCGCTGCTCACCGTCATGGGTCGGCGCATCCTGCACACCGGCGAGCTGGGCACGGCCTCGGTGTTGAAGGTAGTGACCAACTACCTCGCGACGGCCAACCTGTTGAGCCTGTGTGAAGCGCTGGTGACGTCGAAGCTTGCCGGCATGGATCTGAACACGACCTACGAAGCGATTCGCATTTCGTCGGGTAATTCCTTCGTGCACGAAACCGAAAGCCAGGTGATTCTGAACGGCAGCCGCGATATCAGTTTCACCATGGACCTGGTGTGTAAGGACATCGGCCTGTTCAACGACGTCGCCCGCCGCGCCGGCCTCGAGCTGGAGCTGGGTTCAATGTTCCAGCGGATCTTCGAGGAAGGGCAGGCAACCTACGGGCCGCGCGAACTATCGGATAATATCATTCTCCGGCTCGAGGAAAAGACCGGTGTCAAGGTGCTGGCGGACGGATTTCCCGCGGAAATGACCGACGATGAGCCCGAGGAACCCGGCTACGAAGTGCAGGTCAGGGGACGCTAATCGCGCGCAGCGACTCAATTCTAGTTAAAGGTATGTCATCCCCGCGAAAGCGGGGATCTCACTGCAGCGCCATCGATAAAAGATCCCCGCTTGCGCGGGGATGACTAAAAGGCAGGCGCAGCCTGACTTTTAGTCAGCTTCATGCCGCGGCAGCAACAGGAGGACTTGATCTCGATATCGGACTGGCGAATCATCTCGTCGAGTTGCGGTTTGACCGCGGCGGCCTCTTCGGTGCGCCCCAGGCGGGTCAGGCATTCGTGGTAGCCGTGCAGCGCCCAGATATTGCCGGGATGCTGGGCGCAGCGCGGCAGGCGGTTACCGATGCCGAGATCATCCTCGTAGTGAATGATCGCTTCGTCGACGCGATCCTGTTCCAGCAGTAGCGCGCCGAGCGCATGGCGGGGTGGATGCATCCAGGGCCAGGGTTCTGAGTATTCGAGATGATCGCTTAGCACGCAGGCCTGGCGCAGGTAATGGAAGCCGAGTTCGTGATTGCCGGCATGGTATTCGACCTCGCCGTTCATCATCGCCTGCGCCACCGCGAGGATCGCGCGGCTAGGATTGTTGGCCATGATGTGCCATTCCGGTACTTCGCGGTAACGCCGGTAGAATTCCTGCTGGTAGCGGCGCGCGCTTTCCAGGTCACCCAGCGCCGCGTGCGCGATCGCCTTGGCGTAGACCAGCAGAATCGTCGTGATCGGCACCGCATCGGGGTCTTCGGGCATGTCTTCGTCGCAAATCTGTTGCCAGCAGCCGAAACGCACCAGCACGTGCGCGCGCCCCGCGTAATAACCCTCCAGCGTCGACGCGAGGTAGCGCTTGTCGCCCAGCAGGCACTTATCCCGCACCAGCTCGCAAATGGTGTCGGCACTGCGCAGCGCCTCGCCGTGCTGACCGAGGAACATCGAGGCCCAGATGTTGAAGTCGTGGTTGTGCACCACCGAGATCATGTAAAACTCGTCGCTGCCGCGCAGCTCGACGTACTTTGCGTCCACCCGGGTGGCGCGGCGGTTGGCGTCGGCGGCGTTCTGCCAGTGACCGCACAGGCTGTCGATGTGGCTCGCCATGTGCACCAGGTGGCCGCAATCGGGGCACAGGTCGCGCAGCTGGTCGGCATAGGGCAGCGCCTTTTCCGGCGTCGGCGACATTTCGTAGGCGTGGATGTAGAAATGCAGCAGGCCCGGGTGCGGATCGAGACCCTGTTGCTCGACGCAGCGCAAGCCCTGTTCGAGCATGGCGATGGCTTCCCCGGTGGCGGCGCCGATGGCGGGTGTCCCGTACTCGATGTCCCACAGCTTCCACGGCGTCAGGTTCATCACCGCCTCGGCGGCGAGGCAGGTGACGTCGAGATCGTTGTCGAATTCGGCGTACAGCGCGCGCATCGCATCGGCGTACTCACGGTTCCAGTTTTCGAGTTCTATCGCTCCGAGCGCGCGCGCGGCGGGATGCTTTACGCAGAGCGCTTCGATCAGTGCCTGCTCGACCGCTGAGGCGCGCGGTTTCAATTGCCGCGCCCTGTGCGCGTACTCGTGGCAAAAAGCGATCGTCTCGACGCGTTCGATCTCGCCGTACCAGCTCCAGGGCTTGTTGTAGAAAGGGCCGCTGGCGTAGGCGATACCCCAGTAGCCCATGGCGCATTCGGGATCGATCTCGACGACTTTCTGGAAGCAGCGAACGCCTTCCTCCTGGTTGAAACCGTAGCACCAGACCAGACCCCGGTTGAACCAGGTTTTCGCGTCATCGCTGGCGCTGCTTATGTCGCGTCTATAGCTGCCGAGATCGAAGTAATCGTGCATAGGGTAACCTGTAAAAGACCCTGCTGATTATATTGATTTGCGGCCCCGCGAATAGTGTTTTCGCGCAAGCCCGCATTGTTTTTTATGCGCACCGGAATGGCCTGGAATTCGACATTCGCGCAGCCGGACATTATGCTTGCGGTCGCAATCATGGAGGGCGACAAATGCCAAACCTGGGATATCTGATCAATCCGGATCCCGCTCGGCTCGAGGCAAAGCCGGGGCAGAAAATCATGAAGGCGGTGGTGACCATCGGCAACGGCGATTACGACATGCTCGACTATCGCGACGTGGCGGTTCCGCAGGCGGGAGCGGGCGAGGTGTTGCTGAAGGTGCTTGCTGCCGGGGTCAACAACACCGAGATCAATACCCGCCTGGGCTGGTATTCCGCGTCGGTCAGCAGCGGTACCGAGCAGTTCGCCGGTAGCGAGCGCGATTCCGGGCAGTTGGCTGATGGTGGCTGGAACCAGGCGACGCCGTTTCCGTTCATCCAGGGGACTGACTGTTGCGGCGAAGTGGTCGAGCAAGGGGAGGGCGTCGAATCGCCGAGAACCGGCTCTCGCGTGCTGGTGCGCGCGTGCATGCGGCTCGACGGTTACGATTCGCTGGAGAATATCTGGATGGCGTCGGACTTCGACGGTGCCTTCGCGCAGTACGTGAAAGTGCCGGCGAGCGAAGTATTCACGGTCGATTGCGGCTGGAGCGACGCCGAGCTGGCGACCATTCCCTGCGCCTACGGCACCGCCGAAAACATGGTGCACCGCGCCGCCGTCGGTGCCGGCGACCACGTGCTGGTGCCGGGCGCTTCCGGCGGTGTCGGCTCGGCCGTGCTGCAGTTGTGCAAGCGCCGCGGCGCCACGGTGACCGCGATCGCCGGCAAATCGAAACTCGAGGCAGTTGCCGCTATCGGCGCCGACAATACCATCGAGCGCGGTGCCGACCTGGTTGCCGAACTGGGTCAGTCCAGTGTAGACGTCGTCATCGACAACGTCGCCGGCGACGGTTTTCCGGCCATGTTGAAACTGTTGCGCCGCGGCGGGCGCTATGCTTCATCCGGGGCCATTGCGGGCCCCATGGTCGAACTCGACATGCGCGACTTCTATTTGAAAGACCTGAACCTGATCGGCTGCACCTCCTGGGACGAGCCGGTATTCCCGAACCTGATCGGCTACATCGAACGCGGCGAAATCCGACCGCTGCTAGCGAAGACTTTCGAACTGAAGGACATTGCGCTGGCGCAGCAGGAATTCCTGAAAAAACAGCACATCGGCAACTTCGTGCTGATCCCGCCGCAGTAAAGGGCGGGGACGACACGAGTAGTCCAGGGGGCTAAGCCTCGCGGCTTCCTGTCGGTGGGTCGAACCGCGGGCGAGGCTTTTATGAACATGTATTACATGATTCGCATGTGGGAAGTCGCAGTGCAGGCCGAGGCATCCCGACTCGAACTCGAAGCGGCGACAGCGGAGCTATGGGAAATGTCCTGCAAGCAATACGAGGCCTTTGTACCCGGAAAGTATGAGTGGCCGGCACTGAAGCGCCGCGCCGATCGTGCTGACCCCTCCTGCCGCAATTGACGTGAAAGTCTTCGAGCTCGATCGAGGTTGGAAAAAGGGCTGAAGTTTTTGCGAAGTAAACCGCAGGCGGCGCAGCCGCCGAGGCATTCGCAAAAACTTCAGCCCTTTTTCCAACCGTTTCCGCTAAAGGCGAAAACCAGTTTGTGGATGAGGTTCAGAGCGGACATCTGCGTTACAGGTGATCGGCGACGTAGATGAACATTGGCAGGGTGAAGAAGGCGATGATGACCTGGAAGGTGACGATGCTCGACATCAGTTCGGCGTCACCACCCATCTTGCGCGCCATGACGTAGGCCGAGGCCGCGGTCGGCACCGCGCCGGCGATGATGGCGACGCTGCGCGCGATCCCTTCCAGCCCCACCAGCCAGGACATGGCGATGACGATCATCGGCATGCCGATCAGGCGCGTCAATACGCCGATGGCGAGCAGCATCTTGTGCTGCGCCGCGTGGCCGAGCCTCATGCTGGCGCCGACTGCCAGCAGTCCGAGGCCGAGCCCGCCGGCGCCGATGATATCGATGGCGTCGAAGAGGATATCTGGTACGCCCAGGTAGTTGAGCAGCAGGCCGCACAGGCAGGCGATGATCAGCGGGTTGGTCGCTACCTTCCTCGCGACCGCGACGAACTCCGGCTTGCTGTCGCTGCGCCCGTAGATCGACAGCACGATAACCGAAATGACGTTCAGCAGCGGCACCATGATGGCCAGCGCCAGCGCCGCCAGGGTAACGCCCTCGTCACCGTAGAGCGGACCGATCACGGCGATGGCGACGAAACCGTGAAAGCGCGTGGCCCCCTGGAACACGCTGCTGAAGCTGGGGCCGCTTTCGGGAAATCGGCGCCAGACGAAGGCCTGGATCAGCACCAGCAGGCTGGCCATGCCGAGAATGGCCACCACCAGCACGGTGAGAAAGTCGATAAACGGAACGCTGCCAAGGTTGGCGCGGCTCAGCGTGCGGATGATCAGGAACGGAAACAGCAGGTAAAAACAGACGTGTTCGATAGCCGACCAGATGGCTTCGTCGACGACCCGAGTGCGGAATAACAGGTAACCGGTGGCGATGATCAGGAAGACCGGGGCGATGGCGTCTAAGGTGCTAGTCACCGGGTGCTAGTCCGCATGTCGCACCGATTTTGGTCGTGTCGGCATCACATCGTGCTTTGCGCGTCTGTGCGAATGCACGCGTGCGGCGTGACCCTGCTATCCGACGCTGCGGGATAGAACAACGCGTGCAGCGGTTGCCGAGCAGGGAATCGGTGAGACATGGGGCTAAGGCTGCTGCAATTCGTCTTCGTAACTGCAGGGTACCGTGCGCGGCTGCAGCGAGCTTTCGGACACGACCGATGCAAACGTCGAAATCTCCTTGCTGTGCACGTCGTAACGGCCGACGCGGATCACAATGCCATCGTCCTCGAGCCCGAGCACGATGGCGGCAAACTTGATCGGGGTACCGTTTTTGTCGGTGTACAGGTAGTACACCTTGTCGCCGGCCTGCATTAATGCGGGGTGATGCCCCGGATTCGTTCGCTGCGGCGGCGCAATAATTCGAGCGTGGTCAGCAACAATACCGAGAACAGCACCAGTATGGTCGCGGCCGACAGTATCGTCGGGCTGATTTCCTGGCGAATGCCGGACCACATCTGGCGTGGCAGCGTGTGTTGATCGGGGCCGCCGATAAACAGGATGATAACGATTTCGTCGAAGGCGGTGATGAACGCGAACAGCGCACCCGAGATCATGCCGGGTGCGATCAGCGGCATCTGGATCTTGAAAAAATTATAAGTCGGCGTGCCGCCGAGGTTGGCGCCGGCGCGCATCAGCGAGCGATCGAAACCGACCAGCGTCGAGGTGACCGTAATCACCACGAAAGGCATGCCGAGAATGGTATAGGCGAGAATTATCCCGGCATCGGTATTCGACAGGTTGACCCTGGCGAAGAAGAAAGCCATGCCGGCGGCGGTGATGATCAGCGGCACGATCAGCGGCGAAATCATCAGCGCCATGATGGCGCGCTTGGCCGGCATGTGCTGGTTGCTGAGTCCGAGCGCCGCCAGCGTACCGAGGAAAGTAGCCAGCAGTGTCGAGCACACCGCGTAGTAAAGGCTGCGGCCGGCGCCGGTCATCCACTTGTTGTGGCACATGGTCGAGGCGCTGTCATCGACGGCATCGCAGATGCCGAACAGCGCCTTGTACCAGCGTACCGAAAACGCGTCGGGATCGAGCGCCAGCATTTCCGGAGTGAAGTTCAGAAATGGTGACGACGTAAAGGACAGCGGAATTACCGCGACCAGCGGTGCTACCAGGAAAAACAGTACGAATACGCAAAACGCCAGATAAGTGTAATGCCAGATACGTTGCCCGGTTGTTGCATAGATTGGTAATGCCATGTCTTCAACCCATCTTCATGTTGTCGATACCAATGATCTTGTCGTATACCCAGTAGAAAACCAGGATTACGCAAAGCAGGATAGTGCCCATTGCCGCCGCCAGGCCCCAGTTGAGGGAGCGCTGCATGTGATAGGCGACCATGTTGCCGATCAGGCGACCGTCCTTGCCGCCAACCAGTTCCGGCGTGATGTAGTAGCCGATGGCGACGATGAACACCAGGATACAGCCGGCGCCGATACCCGGTATGGTTTGCGGCATGTAAACGCGGATAAACGCCAGCGTCGGTGTCGCGCCGAGATTCTGCGCCGCCTTCATGTAACTCGGCGGGATGGTTTTCATCACGCTGTAGATCGGCAGGATCATGAACGGCAACAGTATCTGCGTCATGACGATGATGGTGCCGTTGAAGTTGTACATCATCGACAGGCGATTTTCATCGCTGAGTACGCCGGCCGCCACCAGCGTGTCGTTTACCACCCCGTTTTGCTGCAGCATGATCATCCAGGCGACGATGCGCACCAGCAGCGAGGTCCAGAACGGCATCAGCACGCAGATCATCAGCAGGTTGGCGATGCGCATCGGCAGCGTGGCGAGCAGGTAGGATACCGGGTAGGCCAGCAACAGGCAGGCGATGGTTACGATGATGCTTACCTTGATCGTACGCCACCACAACAGGTTGTAAACCTTGCGTTCCTCGTCCTGCTGAATGATGTTCTTGTCGTAGTCATAGTCGAGATCGACCGCGTTCAGGTAATAACCGAAGGTAACACGGTCTTTCATGATGCCGAGCGAGCGCCAGAAATCCTGATCCAGCCAGCGGTCGTCCGCCTTGAGGAAGGCTTCCTTGTAAGGCGGCTCCATCTTATCGATCTTGCGCGCGGTGCGCTTGATCAGGCTGCGCCAACCGGGATTGGCATAGTTCATGCGCACGCTGGCCTTGCCGATATCGGTCCTGTCGGCGTCACGCAAATCCTTGTAGAAGGCCTCAAACATCGCCTCGGTCGGTTCGCTTTTCTTGTCCCAGGTTTCAAAAGCCGCGAAGGTATTCGGCAGGACGTCGTTGATCAGGTTATCGTCGACGCTGCGTGTCAACATGTTGCCGATCGGGATAACAAACAAAAATATCAGGAACAAAAGCGGCGGCAGCACCAGTAGCAATGCGCGCATCTTGCTGCGCCGCAACGATATCTGCAGGCTCTCTTTGAGTGGTACGCCGTCTGCTGTCAGCAGGGGGCCGTCAACGGTTGCGGGTGCTGTGCTCATGATATTTTTGTCGGCTGGTTAGTGGTGAAAACGGGGACAGACGCGAACGCCTGTCCCCGCACAGTAATGGCTTACTGGCCCATCCAGGCGGTGTAACGCTCACCGACGGAATCACCGTAGTCAGCCCACCATTCCGGGCTTGCCACGACCGAACGCGGCATGACTTCGGGACGGTTCGGCATGTGTTCCATGATGTTCTTGCCATTGTGGAACCAGGGCTCGCCCTTCTTGATGATTTCGAACGCCGAGGCGCGCATCGGACCGTAGTTGATGTACTTGGCCTGCTCTGCCTGCGACTGGGTAGTAGACGCGTGAATCAGGAAATCCATCGCGGCTTCCTTGTTTGGCGCGCCCTTCATCATCACCAGCCATTCTTCCTCGAGCACCTGTCCGTCCCAGACGGTAACGAACGGGGCGTCTTCGGACAGAATCGCTGCTCCGATACGACCGTTGTAGGCCAGCGCCATCGAGACTTCACCCGATTGCACCAGTTCCAGCGGCTTGGCGCCCGAAGACCAGAACACGGCGTGATCCTTGATCTTGTCAAGCATCATGAAAGCACGATCGATGCCTTCCGGCGTGCTCATGACCTTGTAGACGTCCTTCACCGCAACGCCGTCAGCCAGCAACGCCATCTCGATCAACGCGTTCGGCCAGGTGTGGATGCCACGCTTGCCGGGGAATTTCTTGACGTTGAAAAAGTCGGCAATGGTAGTCGGCTGGGCGTCCTTGAAGGTGCCCGCCTTGTAAAACGGGACATAGGACCAGAAGATCTGCGGAACCACGCAATCGTTGGGGACTTCGACCATGATGTCGTCGTCCATCGGGGTGCCGTCGGGCGCTGGCGCGAACCTGCTGCGATCGAGTTCTTCGAACAGGCCTTCGTCACAACCGACGCGGCCTTCGTGCGGCAGTACGTCGACGATGTCCCAGGTGACGTTACCCGATTCAACCTGAGTACGCACTTCGCCGAGGCCACCGTTGTAGTTGATGAAGTTGATGCTGCCCGGATCCTTGTAGGTGTCCTGGTATGCTTTTTGCTGTGAGGCGGTATAAGCACCACCCCATGAAACGATGTTCACTTCAGCTTGCGCCGCGGTGGTAACCGCTACCACTGAAGCCAGCAGGGTATGTTTCAAAAGTACTTTCATTTTAGAGTTTCTCCTCTTCGGTTTACTTCTATAGCTGCTTGGGAACTGCGCGGTTAGTCGGACGGGTCCAAAGCCCGGCAGTCTTCCGCATTCCAGCCGATATTGACCGTGTCACCTTCTTTGAGGCGCGCATGGGCGGCTGAATTTGGAATCTTTACGATGAAATCGTCGTGACCGAGTACCGTGAAGCGGGTGCGGATGTGGTCACCGAGGTAAATCAGTTCTTCGGCTTTGCCGGAGAAAATATTGGGTAACGAGCCGGCTTCGGGGTCCACCGTAACCCGCTCCGGCCGCAACGACAGGGTGCTGCGGCTGCCGACGCCTTCGACGTTGACTTTCTTTGCCACCACGACAGCGCCTGCTTCGATTTCTACCTTGACGGTATCGCCGCTGTCCTCGGTCACCTTGCCGACGAAGCGGTTGTTTTCGCCGATGAAACCGGCGACGAACGCGTTGTTGGGCTCTTCATAGAGTACCGGCGGCGGATCGCACTGTTGAATGATGCCGTCGTCGAACACCGCGATTCGGTTCGACATGGTCAGCGCTTCACTCTGGTCGTGGGTGACGTAGACCACGGTGAGACCGAGGTTTTCGTGTATGTGCTTGATCTCGTATTGCATCTGCTCGCGCAGGTTCTTGTCGAGTGCGCCCAGCGGCTCGTCCATCAGCACCAGGTCGGGATCGAATACCAGCGAGCGCGCTACCGCTACCCGCTGTGCCTGGCCACCGGAAAGCTGCGCGGGGCGGCGATCACCAAATTTGCCGAGCTGCACCATGTCCAGCGCACGCTTGACACGCTGCTCGCGTTCGCTCTTGTCCATGTGGCGGACTTCCAGCGGAAAGGCCAGGTTTTCGGCCACCGTCATGTGCGGAAACAGCGCGTAATTCTGGAAGACCATGCCGATGCCACGCTTGTGCGGCGGCACCCGGTTGATCGGGTGTTCGTTGAGGAAAATTTCACCGTGGGTGGCCGGCTCGAAACCCGCCAGCATCATCAGGCAGGTCGTCTTGCCCGATCCCGACGGCCCCAGCATGGTCAGAAACTCACCCTTGGCGACGTCCAGGTTAAGGTTTTTTACAACCAGGGCTTCCCCATCGTAACTCTTTTGAATATCGACGAAGCGTACAAGGGCGTTTTCACTGGACATGGCGGAATAATCTCGGCTGGGTGTCTTGACTCAAATTATTTATCGTTTTCAGTCGAAGCTTTGTTCTAATGTCGATGCCTCGAACCTTTGGTTGATCACCAACCTTATTGGGTTTAACCGTCAAAATCAACCGTTTTGTCTGTATTGGGTGGGTTCGGCCGGGATTGGTGCAGGACTTTTTAGCCAGGTTCGCAGCATCATCACTAACGATATTCGCATCAGCCGAGGGCCTTGTCGGAATCACCCATTGCCGGATCGAGGCTGTCGAACTGGCAGTCGTAGGTGATGACTTCACCCTTGACCCCGCTGATATTGCTTTGCACGCGAGTCGCGATCAGCGTTTCCACCGGGAAATTGAAGACAAAGGTCCAGCTTTCGGTGGAAAAGGGGTTGGATGCCGACGACACCACGATCAGGCTGCTCTTGGTCTGTGAGCGTATTCTGATCAGGTTATGCGCCTTGTCCGTGGTTTCGATGCCGATGCTCGGACCCTTGATTCCACGTGGCAGCCAGGTGAAACGGACTTTGGATTTCCCGGCATCGAAGTTCTCCGCCATCAACCACTCCGAAAAGCGCGATTTGGCCTGCTCCGAATTTTTCTGCGATTGCGATTGCCGGTGACGGGCGCGCAGGCTGGAATTGTCGCTGATGCAGGAAATCGTGCTTTGCAATTGAATATCGGCCGCATGAGTGGCGAACGGCAGCAGAATCAGGATGCTGAGAATGAATCTCATCGCGGCAGTATAGCGGTATAGCAGCCGCTGGCAAATCGGTAATGACGAGGTATGCTGACCCCCGGAGGACACTATCATGCTAAATTCCAGATTCGCTACAGCGTCGGCGTTGGTGCTGGCCATGTTGTTGTCTACCGTAGCGTGGGCGACCATAGCGCCGCCGACAGCGCAGCCGGCCTTGCCGCGGCCCTCGCCGCAGCATCAACCCGCGGACGTGGTGCGCATCGTGATCGAGGCGCTGGCGAACAACGATGACCCCTTCGCCGATGCCGGGATCGCAACCACGTTCGCGTTTGCCTCGCCGGCCAACAAGGGCAATACCGGACCCCTGTCGAAATTCACACAGATGGTGAGAAGCCCGGCCTACGCCATCATGATCGATCACCTCGAACACGAGTTCAGCGACGTCGTGCGCAGCGGCGACAGGGCCTATCAAATGGTCAGGATTCTGGGCGCCAACGGCGCTGAGGTTATCTTTGCGTTTCGCCTGGGTTTGCAGCGGGACGGCGAGTTCGCCGGCATGTGGATGACTGACGCCGTGTGGCCGGTGGCAAGCGGCGACATCCCCCCAGCGGCATTTTGAGGCAGTGCCGGCGTGAGTTCGGCGTGTTCGAAAACTGATCTGCCGGTCGGTCGCTGGCGTATACTACAAACCCGAACAACTAGAGGCGCGTATCGATGAAAATATTAAACCTGGTAACGCTTTGCGTGCTGATCTCCGCCTGTGCCACGGGCTTCAACCCGCGCTACTATTACGGCAGTATCGAGATCGACAATCTGACCGGCGAGACCATCCGTAACGTGAGGGTCGAGGTTGGCCCGGGAGGCCACGTGCTGGAATGCGCCGAAGTGACCAAGAACAGGATCTGTCACCAGCGCATCGGCAAGCAGCTTTATCCGCAAGCGGAGGTGATGCTTACCTGGGAAACTGCAGACGGCCGGCAGATGTCCGCGCAGGAAAACCCGGCGGTCCCAATTACACTCGTGTATTCCCAGCCGTTACGATTGCTGATGGATATTGCCGCGGACGGTTCGGTGAAGTTTTATTTCAAGCAGGACGACCTGCACATGAATGATTGAAGCGCTAGCAGCACGACCCCCGGTTCTTGCCGTAGCGTCACCTGACAGGCAGGGCTCGATCCGCTAACCTGCAACTTGCATCAGCCCGAGCATTGCAAGTTGCAGGTCAAACTTCAGCAACAAACGGAGCGTTTGCGCCGGCTGACTACTCTATCCTGCTGCCCAGTTACCACCAGGCGGAGTATGATGCCATCATGTCAAAACCAAGCGAGCAAACCCTAAGCAAATTTGTTGATCTGGCGCGCTACATCGCCAGTAACGCCGATCAGGCGTTGACGCTGGACAGCCTCGCGCAGCGCGTGCACCTGTCGGCTTCACGCATGCAGCGCGTGTTCAAATCGATTTTCGGGGTGTCGCCGAAAAAGTTTCAGCAGGCGGCGCGCAGCGAGCGTTTCAAGGCGCTGCTGCGCGCCGGCACCGACGTAACTGACGCGATCTACGAGGCAGGCTACGGCTCCAGCAGCCGAGTCTATGCGCCGACCATTCACGCTATCGGCATGACGCCAAAGCGTTACCGCGCCGGCGGCAAGGGGGAAACGCTTACCTTTGCCTGTCGTCACACGGTGCTAGGGCCGCTGTTGATGGCGGCCACCGATCGGGGAGTGTGTTTCGCCCAGTTCGGCGATGATTGCGCAAGCCTGCAGGCGCAACTGCGCGCCGAGTATCCGCACGCCGAGCTGCGCGCCTACCAGGGACAATCGGGCCAACAGCTCGACCACTGGATTGACGCGCTCAACGCCTACATCCAGAATAAGCGGCCGCGCCCGGAAATACCGCTGGACCTGCAGGGCACCGCGTTCCAGATCAAGGTCTGGGAATTTCTATTGAGCCTCGAAGAGGGTGATGTCATCAGTTATTCGGAACTCGCGCAGCGCATCGACCAACCGCGCGCGGTACGCGCCGCCGCGTCGGCCTGCGGCGCCAACCGCATAGCGGTGCTGGTGCCCTGTCATCGGATCCTGCGCGGTGACGGTGGACTGGGTGGCTATCGCTGGGGACTCGAACGCAAGCGCACGCTGCTAGACAGCGAACGCGCGCGCGCCGCTCGGGCCCGAGCGCAACAGTAAGCGTTAACTTGCCAAACTCATCCACCAGTAACTTGCGGCGGGCGTCGATGTTCGATCACTGGCGCGTCTGCCCGGGGTGCAGCCATTCAACCCGGTTGGTTACACTTTTCCGGCCGCTGTTCGCCGCCCCATGCGCCGGCATGGCAAGCCCGCAGCTGCTCAGCTGACGGTCATGCTGGCCGAAATCTTCAATATCGTTGCACCGGTGTTCATCGTCGTCGCTGCCGGCTTCGCCGCGGTCAAGACGCGCCTTCTCGGCGATGAACCGGTCGACCAGCTGATGAAATTTGCGATCGGTTTCGCGATTCCCTGCCTGCTGTTTCGCGCCACCTCTACCATCGACCTGTCGGTCGCCTTCAACTGGCGTTTGCTGCTGTCCTACTATGCCGCGGCGATCGCCTGCTTTGCGCTTGCCTACCTGGTTTTTCGCTATGGCTTCAGGCGCCGCCCGGGTGAAGCGGTGGGCATCGCCTTTGCCGCGCTGTTTTCCAACCTGGTGCTGCTGGGGTTGCCGATATCGGAGCGCGCCTGGGGCAGCGACGGCATGGCGCCGAGTTTCGCGCTGGTATCGCTGAACGCGCCGATTTGCTACCTGGTGGGCATCACCACGATGGAACTGCTGCGCGCCGACGGGCGCTCTGCGCTGGATACTTCGCGCATCGTCATCAACGCCATCTTTCGCAACAGCCTGATGATCGGCATCGGCCTCGGCTTCCTGGTCAATTTCAGCGGCCTGTCTTTGCCGATGCCGTTACTCGGCGCTATCGACCTGCTGGCGCGCGCATCGCTGCCGGTGGCCCTGTTCGCACTGGGGGGGTTGTTGACCCGTTACCAGCTGTCGCGCGCGCTT
>Ga0209536_100000689_pt1 | contig 55345 bp, 45 predicted proteins | sample DeeMarSeWOR28_12_FD_187461 | JGI IMG/M metagenome (GOLD analysis project Ga0209536, IMG submission 187461) | Marine sediment microbial communities from White Oak River estuary, North Carolina - WOR-2-8_12 (SPAdes) (version 2) | ecosystem: Environmental > Aquatic > Marine > Intertidal zone >... | reverse complement strand
AAGGTCAGCGCCTGCCTCGATGGCGTCAGCCGGCGACATCACGCGCTTCTGATCGCTGAGGTTCGCGCCCGCCGGCCGAATCCCCGGCGTGACCAAGAATGCTTCGGGACCGAGCGCACGGCGAAGCGCCGCGCATTCGTGCGCCGAGGTGACGAACCCGCGCAGGCCCACATCCCACGCGAGCTTCGCGAGGCGGTCGGCCGCTCCGCCGGGGCCCCCCTCGAGACCGATCTCGACGAGGGCCGTAGCGTCGAGGCTCGTCAGGACGGTGACCGCTAGCAGCCGGGTTCCCCCTGCGTTTCGTTCAGCCGAACGCAATGCCTCAGTGCCAGCCATGCCGTGCACCGTCAGGTATGCGACGCCCATCGCCGAGGCCCGCGCGACCGAACGACCCATCGTGGCCGGTATGTCATGCAGCTTCAGGTCGAGAAAACACTTCGCACCGGCTGCGTGCACCGCCTCTACCGCGGCAGGGCCGACCGCCGTGTAGAGCTCCAGACCTACCTTGAAGACACCGACATACTCTGCGGTTTGCGCGATGAGGCGCTTGGCTGCGTCGAGGTCCGGGACGTCGAGAGCCAGCGCGATGCGCGACCCTGGGTCGTTCTCATTCATGGATCACCGCAGCAACGCTACGGCGCGGACTAGAGACTGTCCAGCCCAGCCAATGGATCGTCGGTGTCGGCTTTTCGGGGCTTCGAACCCCCCCGTCGCTTGGACGGAGCGCTTGGAGTAGCAGCCCGACGCGCAGCAGCAGCGGCCTGCGCTTCGCGACGAGCCTTCTCGGCAAGCTCCGCCTTTTCCGCTTCGGCCTGGGCGCGCTTCTGCGCCTCGAGCTCTGCCGCTGCACGTGCCTCTTCGGCTTCGCGCGCCGCTCGCTCGGCTTCCATCTTGGCAGCTATTGCCGTTGCCTCACGCCGCTGAACCTCCGGCTTGTAGATGCCGAAGTACCAACCCGTTCCGAGGCCCAAGACCAAGACGGCTGCTGCCGCAAACACGCCCGGGTGAATTCCTTTTCGTTGCTTCGCGCTGATCGCCGCGAGCTCGCGCTCGTGATCGAGTTGCCGGCGATGTGCTTCCGCCTTCTCTGCCGCTTCCTGCTCGAGGCGCACGCGAAGCTCCGCTTCCTTGCGCTCACGCAACACGCGCTCTTCTTCCTCGCGTTGCTGGCGCATCTCGGCCAACTTCGCTTCCTCTTCAGCGCGCCGCTTCGCTTCTTCTTCTTCCTGCTTCTGGCGCGCTTCTGCAGCGATTCGTTCGCGCTCGGCCGCCTCGCGTTGAAGCCGCTGCTCCTCCTCGTCGCGGATACGATCGTCTTGGAGGCTCATCAGCTCACGAAGATTGAACAGAAGGGACGACTCTTTTTCCTCGGACATCTTGATACTTATATTACACTTTTCCGTTGCCTACGGACAAGCCCCGCTTGGTGTTGTAACGCACAAAAACGCTAGCAATGGGGGGTGATGCCTGTCAAACGAACGGATTCACCGGATTTCCAGCCTTATCGGAACCCAGGGAATGCTCTTTCAAATCCCGCGTTGTGATTTGATTCACACCAGATTTTCACGATAATATTGGAATCGTGCAAGAGCTGGGGAAGTTTCTTCGGTACCTCGATCGAGGTGACGTAACAGAGATCGTCTTTCAAAGCGGGGCAACCGCGGCGGCCAAGAAGAAGGGCAAGCTCAGGCCGGTCACGCGCGAGCCCCTCAGCGCGAAGCATATCCTCAAGTTGGTCAGCAACACGCCCCTACAGAGCTTGGTGCCGGACCAAGATGGCGCTTCCCCCCCTGTGACCACGGAGATCGACGGAATCAAGTACATCGCGAGCATGGCGAGGTCGGGTTCGATGCTCATGCTCCGAGTGCGACGAGAAGGTCGACACACAGAGCCACCCAAGGTTCCTATCGCGTCGATCAAGACCTCGGTCAAACCGGTCAGGCCGGCCAACCGGATCGTCGCCGAGGAGGTGGTGGCGGCGGCTCGGGCTCCCCAGGTCGCCGAACCCGCAGCCGCCGAGCGGCCGGCGCCAAGGGTTTCGTATCGGCCTGCTCCAGAGGAATCACCCGTCGCGCCCTTCGTGCCGGGTGGCGTGCACGTGAAAGGCTCGGCCGAGCTCTGCGCAATGCTCGCGGACGCACGCCGGAAGGGCGCAAGCGACGTACACGTGATGTCGGATGAGCAGCCGCGATTTCGCTGTGGTGGATACATGATCGCTCAGGGCGAGACCCTCACCGACAAGCAAGTGAGAGACCTGACCCTTCCGCTACTCGACACGAGGAACAGGAAACAATTCGACGAGCTTGGATACGCAGATTTCGCTTGCGAGGTCGAAGGTGCCGGCCGTCTCCGCGTCAACGTGAACAAGCAACGCACCGGCGTCAAGGGCTGCTTCCGGCTGATCATGGATGAGCCGCCGACGCTGGAGGCACTTGGTATGCCGGTCGAGCTGAAGCAGATGCTCGACTATCATCAGGGGCTCGTCGTCGTGTCGGGACCGAGTGGTGCAGGTAAGACGACCACACTCGCGGCGCTCGTGGACATGTTCAACGCCGCGAAGCCCGTTCACATCATCACCGTCGAGGATCCGGTCGAGATCATCCATCCGATCAAGAAGGCCATCGTCACACAGCGTGAGGTTGGCTCTCATACGAAGAGCTTTCACAGTGCGCTCAAGGGGTCGCTCCGGGAGGATCCGGATGTCATTGCCATCGGTGAGCTCCGCGACCGCGAGACGGTCGAAAAAGCGCTCGAAGCTGCCGAGACCGGTCACCTGGTATTTGCGACGATGAGCGCTCCGTCGGGCGCAAGTACCATCGACCGCCTCATCGACATGTTTCCGCCGGACGACCAGTCTCAGGTTCGAGCGACGCTCGCCGGGGCGCTGAAGTTCGTCGTCAGCCAACGGCTCGTTGCGCGCCGGGACAAGACCGGTCTCGTTGCGGCGGCGGAGCTTCTCACCGGGGGGATGGCGCTCTGGAGTCTCATCCGAGACGACAAGCTCTTTCAGCTTCCGAGCCTTCTTCAGCGGGGCCGTGGCTTCGGCATGATCCGCATCGAAGACTCGCTCAATGCGCTCGTCGCCGCCGGAGCGATCACGGTCGACACCGCAAAGCGCCATGCGCACGATTCCCGGCTCATCGGGCAGTCGCCGCTGGCCGGCTCGAAGCCGCAAGCGCCGAAGGAGTCGGAGCAGGGCAAGAAGGGTGCATTGCGCAACGCGTTCGCGAAGAAGAGGGGGAGCTGAGCGATGCCTGCGATCGACTACTATTTCGATGTGCTGCTCGACAAGGGCGGCTCCGACCTCCACCTGTCGGTCGGACACCCGCCGACGATTCGGATCAAGGGCGAGCTAGTGGCGGTCAACAGCGATCCGCTCGACGAGCGCAAGATCAGGCACCTGATGGACGAGCTGCTCGACGTGGATCAACACGAACACTTTCACGCGTACCACGACCTCGACTTTGCATATGGCTATCAGGACAAGGCTCGCTTTCGCGCCAACTATCTCTACAAGACCACGGGTCCGGGTGCCGTCTTCCGCACGATCCCAAGGGACATCTTGACCGTCGAGCAATTGGGGCTGCCGAGCGCCGTAGTGCAGCTCGCGGAGCGCAGGTCCGGGCTGGTGCTCGTCACTGGTCCGACCGGAAGCGGTAAGAGCACCACGCTCGCCGCGATGCTCGACCACATCAATCGCAACCGTGAAGCACACATACTGACGATCGAGGACCCGGTCGAGTTCGTCCACCGTCCTCGCAACTGCCAGATCACTCACCGCGAGGTGGGCATTCATACGCCGAGCTTTGCCGATGCGATTCGAAGTGCGGGCCGAGAGAACGCGGACGTGATTCTCGTCGGCGAGCTTCGCGGGCGTGAAACGATGAAGATGGCGCTTCAGCTTGCGAGCTTCGGGATACTCATCTTCGCGACGGTTCACACCAACTCAGCGCCGGCAACGATCGATCGCTTCGTCAACGCATTTCCAGCGAGTCAGCAGCCGCAAATTCGCGGGATGTTGTCCGACTCTCTGGCCGGCATCGTAGCGCAGCAGCTATTGCGAAGGGCCGACGGCACCGGCCGCGTTGCCGCTCAGGAAATTCTGATCGGAACCTCGGGAGTGGCCTCGGCGATTCGCGAAGGGAAAACGACGATGCTCCAGAGCTTGATTCAAAGCGGTGGTAGCCACGGGATGCAAAGCATCGATGCGGTGCTGGCAGGCCTGGTGTCGCAGGGCGTAGTGACGCCGCAGGATGCGCTCGAGAAAGCATCGGACAAAGACAGCTTCGCGAGAATCCCGCGAGTAGCCGCGGCGCTCAAAGGCTAAGAACCGAGGAATCGGTCCGTACGGGGCAGGTGGATCGGAGTAGACTCAAGGTCAGTTGACCGTGAAGGTGTACCGCGCGCCCATCCGGGGGGCGCCGAAGCTTGGGAAGCGAACGGACTTGATTTGTTGGCCCATGCAGCCCTGGAACGAGGAGCTGCCGCCGTGGACGGTTGCGCCCATGACGGAGCCACTGCCCGCGATGGCGAGGTCGACTTTGACCGTGCCGGGCTTTGCGCCGCTCTTCAGCTCGGGCATCACGCATCGGCTGTAAAAGCGGTTGAGGTTGTTGTTCATCACGCTTGCGACTTGGCCGCCCGTGAGTCGGCCTTCGCCGCCACCTTGTGAGGCGTCGCCGATTTCCATCGCGCGGCTCATCGCCTCGCTGTAGCTCACAAAGCCACCGCTGCTGCCGCCGCCGTGCTTGGCCCCAGCCGAGCTCCGCTTGCGTTGCCTCAGCGGCGGATCGGGTAGGAGGCCCGCTTCGCCGGTCGTGATCTTTCCGAGCTTGAACAAATCGTCGAGCTCCATGTCGGCGATCTCACGCATGCCGCTCGATCGCGAGAGCAGGAACCCGCCTACGGCAAGGGCTACGACGCCGATCAACGAAGCCGCGATCAACCACTTCATCGCTGACGAGCGCTTTTCGGCACGGTGCGCGTTGACCCGCGCGGCATGCTCGGCCGCTGCCGTATCTTGATGCTCGCGTTGCAGAACGAACTCGCGGAACTCAGGCCACTCGCGGAGCTTCTTTCGCTCGCCGGTGTCCGTGTTCATCGTCGAATCGTCGCCCGTGAACCCACCGACGTTGAGGCGCTCGATGAGCTCGCGCGCGTTGAACGGGCCGTGATCCATCTTGTCCCGCGCGACCATCCACCGTTGCTTCGGGTCCGTCGAAAGCTCCTGGATCAGGCTGGTGATCCTCCGGCGCTTTGGTGGGGGCGGGGGCGCCAAGGGTGGTAGGGCAGCCATGTCGACGCCTGGAATGTCGAGGTCGGCCGGCGGCAGCACGGAACCGAGATCGATGTCGAGGCTGTCGCCTCCGTCCGCAGGGGGCGGCAGAGAGTTCGCTTGGGTAACGAACGGCAGTAACGCGTTTCGGACGGCCTCAGGCGATTCGAAGCGATCCTTCGGGTCCGGCGAGAGGCACTCGAAGAGGATCCCGTCCAACTCCGCTGGGATGTCGCTGCGCACGTGAGATGGTGCGACGAAATCGGAGCCGGGCGCGCGTGCGGTCAGGAGCTCATACAGGATCGCGCCGATGCCGAACACGTCGCTGCGCTGCGTCGGCGCCTCGCCACGCTTCACTTCGGGCGCTAAGCACGCGTGGTCTGCGCTCTTGAACGCGTCCGTGCCCGCCGCATCGAGCAAGACCTGGCCCACGCCGAAATCGTGCACTTTGACCCGGCCACCGCGCGTCACCCACACCACGCTCGGACGCAATGTACCGTGGGGGCCCTTCTCGTGTGCGTAACTGAGCGCGCTGCAGAGGTGTGCGATCACGTTGTAGATGCCCCGCAACGAAATCGGATCACCGTCTCGGTCGCGTTTCTGAATGAAATCCGACAGGCGAGCGCCGTCGATCCATTCCCCCGCGATGAAGTGAGCACCTCGTGGCGTCTTCCCAACGCCGAAGACACGCGCAATGTTGCGATGCGAAAGAGTTGCTGCGCTGCGGCAAGCCTCGCGAAGCTCAGGCGCCGAGCCAGATGGAACGAGCTCCGGCCGAATTACGCGGACGAGAAGTGCGCGTTTGGTCCGCTGGTCCTTCGCCGACCAGACGACGGCCTGCGTGTCCTCGTCGACGCGATCGACAACCTCGAACCTGCCACCTACCACGACGCCCGGGTGCAAACCCGAAGCCTCCGGCCTACTCGATGCAATCCCCTCCGGCATCTATGGAGACAAGATAGACGACCCGGGGACCGCCCCCCAAATTTGGGACTATTCGTTCTCGGCGATCTCTAGCTCGAGCTCGCGGTCTTTTAGGGTGGCGCCCGCCATGGACTCGATGACGTCCTGCGCGCGGTCCTCCGGCACGTCGACGAGGGAATGCTTGTCCCGCACCCGTATTCGTCCAATTTCCTTGCGCTTCAGACCCGTGCGATCGCGCAGGAGGCGCCCCAGCTCGGACGCTTTGAGCTCGTCGCGGCGCCCGACGTTGACGTACAAAGTGGCGGTTTCGGGAGCATCTTCGTCTGAGTCGCCGTTGACTTCGCTGTGGCTGTCGGGATGCTGCTTACCTCGACGCCGCTTGGCCGCCGCTACCCTGTCGACGTCTCCGGTCTCTTCGCCGAAGAAGGCGCCGAGGAGACCGGCGAGCATTTGCTCGGCGTTGGCGTGGGTCAGAAAGCGTCGCACCAGCGCGAGGTCGCGTTCGCTCGGGGGCTTCGGGTAGGCCGCGTCGATCATCGCGATGCGGTCGGCCTCCTGGCGGGTTCGCTGTTCGCCTTCGCTCGGCAGTGTCCGCTCGACCGGGAAGATGCGGTACTGCAGCCGCAGGTAGTACAGGATGCCGAGCTCGGTGGGTCCAACGAGCGTGATCGCGGTTCCGGTTCGTCCAGCGCGGCCGGTTCGTCCCGTGCGGTGTACGTACTGCTCTACGTTCTCGGGTAGCGAGAAGTTGATGACGTGCGTGAGGTGAGATACGTCGATGCCGCGTGCGGCAACGTCGGTGGCGACCAAGAACCGAAGCTCCTCGCGCCTTACCCGACCGAGCACCTCTTCGCGCTCTTTTTGGGGACGATCCCCGTTGAGCCACTCGGCGTTGAAGCCGGCACGTTGAAGCGCGGCGGTGACTTCCTCGGTTTCGGCCTTCGTGTTGCAGAAGATGAGAGCGCTTTCCGGATCCTCCGTCTCGAGCACCGTGATCAGATTGGCGACACGTCCGACTCCACTCACCATGTACACGAAGTGTTCGATACCCAATGCGCCTACGTGGTCACCCGACAGTCCGAGGAACTGCGGGTCGTGCATGTGCTTTTCGGCAACCCGCTTGATGGCGCGGTCGACCGTCGCCGAAAAAAGAAGTGTTTGACGCTTTTTCGGGAGCCTTTCGATGATGGCGTGAAGCTCCTTGGCGAAGCCCATCGAGAGCATCTCGTCGGCTTCGTCGAGCACGAGGAAACGCAACTTGGACGCGTTCATCGTTCCGCGCTTGAGATGGTCGAGCACGCGGCCCGGGGTGCCGCTGATGACGCGGGCACCTTTTTCGAGCGCGTGCACCTGGCGTTCCATCGAAGCGCCGCCGTACACGGCTACGGTATCGATGTTCCGATGCGCGCCGAGCTTCGCGATCTCAGCCGCGCTTTGTAGCGCTAGCTCACGAGTAGGGGCGAGGATGAGCGCCTGCTCGTCGCCATCCTCGGTGATCAGCTTGTCGACGAGCGGGATACCGAATGCGCCGGTCTTGCCAGTGCCGGTGCGCGACTGAACGATGATGTCGTGTCCAGCGATGGCGAGTGGATAGGAGTCGCGTTGGACGGGAGTAGGTGACTCCCAACCCATTTCGCTCAACGCGGTGAGGACTTCTTTGGATAGGCCAAGTTCTTCGAACGTCTGGGCGCCTTCCTCTTGGGGCGGCTCTGTCATGGAGTGGGCTCCGGTGTTTCGGGGGATGGGGAATCGGCTGTCGCGCCGACGGTTTCGCTCACGCGCTCCGCGAGAGGGGCGTCCTCACGCATGTACCGCTGCAAGTTCAGCTCGACACGGTGGCGATAGCGGTTGAGCAGGTGGACTTCGTCCTGGTCGCACCGTCTTGCGAGTGCGTTGAGGCGAAGATCCCAAGATTGAAGGGCTTTTTGCATTGCGGCCGGATTGGTTTCGTTGGTGGAGAGGTAGGCGAGCCGCAGTGCGTCCACCTCGTGGCGAAGCAGCCCGAGACCGTCCGCGCAATCTAGATCGAATGATTCGTCGGTCTCGGGCCAGAATACTTGGGGGATGACCGAGGCGAACCCGACGATGACGAGGTAGGTGAGGGCGGTCGAATAGATGGCTATCGCCAACCAGCGCCCAATTCCGCCTCGTTGTTGTTCTCCTGGCAAAAGGTTCCCTCGCGAATCCCCGTTCGATTCAAAGCGGCTTGGTTGTACAGAGCGGTCACCACCTGGTCAAGACGGCGGTCGATCCTGTTTTCGTCGTTTCTCTCTTTGCGTTCCCCACACGAAGAGACCCACGCCAACGGCGATCGTCAGCAACACGACGCCTCCGCAGAGCCCGTACCAGAGAAAAGTGGTGACCCCAGTTCCCATCGGGCTAGCAGACGAGCTTGTAGCCCACGCCGTACACCGTGAGAATATGCACCGGCCTGTCCGGCTTGGGCTCGATCTTTCGTCGGAGCTTGACGATGAAGTTGTCGACCGTGCGATTGTTCGGCCCGGCTTCGAGGCCCCAGATCTTCTCTAGGATCTCATCGCGAGATACGGGTTCCCCCTCACGCTCCCAGAGAAACTTCAAGAGCTCCACTTCGTAAAACGAAAGGTGCTCCGTTTCCGTTCCACGGGTGAGCGTTTGGGCGCCCGTCTCTATGTTGATGTCGCCGATCTGGATTTCGGCGGACGACGGGCGCACGGAGCGCTCAGCGCGGCGAAAGAGCGCTCGTAGGCGCGCGACCAACTCACCGATCGAGAAAGGCTTCGTCATGTAGTCGTCAGCGCCCGCTTCCAGGCCTCGGATCTTGTCGGACTCCTGGCCACGGGCGGTCAGCATGAGGATCGGGAGGATTGGATCGATCGCGCGGATCGTCTCACAGACCTGGTACCCGTTGATGTCGGGGAGCATCAGGTCCAAGATGATGCAGTCAACAGGCTCGGTTCGCGCAAGCTCGATCGCTTTTTCGCCTTTGGCGGTATGAATGACCCGGTAGCCTTCGAAGCGCAGGCTGTCCGACAGCCCGAGCGCGAGCGCGGGGTCGTCCTCGACGAGCAAGATGCTTTGCCCTGTGTCCTCCATCGCCGCGAAGATAGCCGCCCTCGGCCGGCGCGGCAAAGACGCGCCCCCACTAGGCTGGCGCTGCAGGAATCCAGAAGCCCACTACCGCGCCTCCGCCGGCAGCGTTCCGGGCCCAGGCCCGCCCGCCGTGCGCTTGCGCGATGTGCCTGACGAGTGACAGCCCAATGCCCGAGCCGCGGGTCGGCCCCGAGTCCGGGCCGCGGTAGAAGCGATCGAACACCTGGCGGAGCGACTCTGGCGGGATTCCAGGTCCGTGGTCACGGACTGAAATGTCGACCACCGAGCGCCGGGTGCTCAGCTCGAGCTCGATCTCGGTCCGACCGCCGTACTTGACCGCATTGTCGAGGAGGTTGATCACCGCTAGCGCGATTGCCTCCTGATCGATCATCACCAAAGGCAAGTGCTCTGGCGCCTCGAGACGGATCTCCACGCCTTCCTGCTCCCCGCGATATCGAAATGCCTCGAGCGCGCGCTCGACGGCTTCGGCCAAGTTCCCCTTCTTCAGCCGATACGTCCCTTGCCCGCTCTCGAGCGCGGAGAAATCGAGAACGTTGTCGATGAGCGACGTCAGACGCTCGGACTCGCGGCAAATGATGTCCAAGTACTCGAGCCGTCGCTCTTCGCTCGGCACACGATCGGACCGCAGCATGTCGGCGAACATCCGGACCACCGATAGCGGTGTCTTGAGCTCGTGGGAGACGTTCGCCATGAGCTCGCTCTTGAGTTGGCTGAGACGGCGCTCCTTCTCCGCGGCGTAGAGAAAGAAGATGGCGCTCAACAAAATGATGGCGAACGACATCAGCGGCAGCGCCGCAGCCCCTCGCATGCGGGAGCGCCCCTGGGCTTGCAGGAGCTCGGCTTGTCTCGGCGCGACTTGAAGACGCCACCCGGTGAGTGTCTCCGGAAAACGGTGTCCTACCGTGTAGACGCCGACTTCCGAAAGGTCGGGGCCGAAGACGACATTGTTGCTTTCGTCGACGACGTTGTAGCGCGGTGTCGCCTCCTCGGCCGCGAGCAGCGTCGGGAATAGTTGGTCTACCAAGTACTCAAGGTCGTGGTACGCGATGACGTACGTGAGGTCTCCGGTGAGCGTCGAGTACCCCTTGTACGAGAGCAGGTAGCCCTTGCCGTCGGCCTCTTGATGCAGATGGCGAAGTAGATGGGGGTCCGGCGAGTCGAGCTCGAGCGATTTCAGCAGCTCCTGACGAAATACGCGCAGAAACGTCCTGCGGGTCTTACGGTCCTCCGTGCTCGCCCATTGAATGAGGTTCCCCTCCCGGTCCACCAGGAGAACAGCCCGCACGCTCGGGGTCTGCTGTTCGGCTTCAGGAAGCCAGGTAGTGTCGATCGTGCTCGAGTCGTTGGGGTTCACCAGGCGGAACAAGGCGTTGTCCGCCGATTGTATGTAGCGCTCGACCTCCTCGACGCCCTGCTGTGCCACGGACAGCAGCGACTGCGCTATGGTTTCCTCGCCGAGCTCTTTGTGCTCGATGGAGGACCGAAACGTGTAGTAGCCAAGGATCCCGGCGGCGATGATGATGGCGGGGACCAACAGCCAGTAGCCGACGCGAAAGCCACTGTCTTCCATTATTGGGGCTCCGCCCGAACAGGACGTGTCGTTCGGTTCACCACCGGCTCGAGCTCTAGGGTGCCGAAGGTTGGACGGCTTCGTTCTGCTCCGGGCGCGGGTCCGCTAGGTCGAGGTGGAGGCGGTCCGGCTCGAGGAGCGCGTTGGCCAAGACGGCGTCCATCTTCGACACCGGCACGAACTCCAATGTCTCACGGACCTCTTCGGGGATCTCGTCGAGGTCGGCCGTGTTGCGCTCCGGCAGGATGATGCGCTTGATGCCCGCGCGGTGCGCGGCGAGGACCTTCTCCTTGACGCCGCCCACCGGAAGCACTCGGCCGCGGAGCGTGATCTCGCCTGTCATTGCCACATCGTGACGGACGTGAATACCCGTGAGCAGCGAGACGATGGCGGTCATCATCGTGACACCCGCGCTCGGGCCGTCCTTCGGCATGGCGCCCGCGGGAATGTGGATGTGTATGTCGCTCTTCTCGAGAAAGTCCTCGGGAATGCCGAACTCCTTCGCGCGGGTGCGTACATAGCTCATCGCGGTTTGCGCGGACTCCTTCATGACGTCACCGAGCTGGCCGGTGAGCTGAAGCTTGCCGGTGCCGTGCATCTGGGTGCACTCGATGAAGAGAATTTCGCCGCCGACCGATGTCCATGCCAAACCCGTAGCCACACCGGTCTCGGCTGTGCGCTCTGCGACCTCCGAACTGAAACGCGGTGCGCCGAGGAAGGGTCGAAGCGCCTCCTCGTCGGCAATCGTCCACGGCCCAGACTCGCCCTCGGCCACTTTGACGGCGATGCCGCGGATGACACTGGCAATCTGGCGCTCGAGGTTACGAACACCTGCTTCCCGTGTGTAGTGATCGATGATCGATTCCACTGCCGGGTCTTCGAGGGTCACCTGCTCGGGCTTGATGCCATGCTCGTCGAGCTGTTTCGGAATCAAGTGCACGCGCGCGATGTCGAGCTTCTCGCGACGGGTGTAGCCAGGAATCTCGATGATTTCCATTCGGTCCTTGAGCGGAGCCGGAATGGTGTCGCCGACGTTGGCTGTCGCGATGAACATCACCTTGGAGAGGTCGTACGGGATCTCGAGGTAGTGATCGCTGAACGTGTCGTTCTGCTCGGGGTCGAGGACCTCGAGCAATGCGGCCGCGGGGTCGCCGCGAAAGTCGTGCCCGATCTTGTCGATCTCGTCGAGCATGAAGACCGGATTGATCGTGGTCGCCTTCTTCATGCCCTGAATGACCTGGCCGGGAAGGGCGCCCACGTAGGTGCGACGGTGTCCGCGAATCGCCGCCTCGTCGTGCACGCCGCCGAGGCTGATTCGGTGGAATTTTCGCCCGAGCGCCCGCGCGACGGAACGGCCGAGGGAAGTCTTACCGACACCGGGAGGCCCGATGAGGCAGAGAATCGGCCCCTTCTTGTCGGTCTTGAGCTTCCGCACTGCGAGGTACTCGACGATGCGCTTCTTGACCTTTTCGAGGCCGGAGTGGTCCTCGTCGAGGACTTTGCGCACGGCCGCGATGTCCATGTTGTCAGTGGTCTGCTTGCTCCACGGGATGTCGAGAATCCAGTCGATGTAAGTACGAACCACCGTGTACTCGGCGGAGCCCACCTGCATCTGACGGAGCCGCTTGAGCTGCTTATGGGCAACTTCGGCGGCCTCGCCCGGCAGATTGGCCTTCGCGATACGCTCCTCGAGGATGTCGAGGTCGCCCTGATCACCCTCCTCCTCGCCGAGCTCTTCCTTGATGGCCTTGAGCTGCTGGCGCAGAACGTACTCGCGCTGGTTCTTGCCCATCTCCTCCTTGATTTGGGAATTGATACGGTCCCGCATCTTGAGGATCTCGAGCTGCCGCGTGAGCAAGCGCAGGACTTTGCGAATGCGATCCTTCGCATCGAGAGTTTCGAGGAGCTGCGCCTTTTCGTCGACTGGCGCGTCGAGGTTCGCAGCGACCAAGTCGGCAAGTTGACCGTGCTCCTGGATGGAGTCGATCAACGACCCCGCTTCGCGGGGAAGCTCAGGCATGAGTTGGATGACCTGCTTCGCAATGTCGCGAAGGCTCATCGCGAGCGCCTCGCTCTCGACGTCTTCCGTCGACGGCTCATCCAAGCGCGATACGCGCGCGCGGACGTACGGCTCGGTAGTGACGACCTCTTCGAGGCGGATGCGAACCAAGCCCTGAAGGATCAGGCTGTAGTTGCCGGAGCTGTGCTTGAGCGCCTTCAGTACGCGCGCGGCGACGCCAACCGGATAAAGGTCATTTTGGCTCGGGTCGTCGGTTGATGGATCGCGTTGCGCAATGATCGCGATGATGGGCTGGTCGAGGTTCTCGATGTCCTCGACGAGCGCAACGGACTTTTCGCGGCCGACGTCGAAAGGCGCCACGGCTGCGGGGAAGAGCACCGCGTTCCGGATCGGCAGGACGGGAAGCTCGTTGCCGAACTCGATTTCCCCGGTGTCCGGGGGCGGAATCGATGCGATTGTTTCCTCTTCGTCGCTCATGGCGTCGTTCTACTCCAACTCGGTGAGAACCCAAGTTTTTCCAATACTGTGGGCGAACATAGCCACGCACTATTTACCTGGCAAGGGTCTCACCCTTGGCGTTAGGCTCCCGCCGATGCGACTTTCCGTGGTGGTTCCCTGTTTCAACGAGGAGGGCAACATTGCCAGAGTGGCTGGTCAGGCGGCGGAAGTCGGCCGAACCCTCGCCTCGGAGCTCGAGATCGTCGTCGTAGACGACGGCAGCACGGATGACACCGCCCAGGTCCTGAAGGCGCTACGAGCCGAAATTCCCGAGCTGACGATCGTCACGCATCTCCGCAATCGAGGATATGGCGCGGCGGTACGCTCGGGCCTGGATCGCGCCTCGATGGATCTCGTCTTTTTGACCGACGGGGATGGTCAGTTCGACCTCGGTGAGCTTCCGGAGGCCGCGCGCCTGCTTCGCGACCACGACGTGGTTGCGGGGTACAGGGTTGCTCGTAGCGACGGATGGTGGCGCGGGCTTTGGGGCCGGACTTGGACCGCGCTGGTCAACAGCGCCCTCGGGCTCGGCGTCCGCGACGCCAACTGTGCGTTCAAGCTGCTGCCGCAGAGCCTGCTTCGTTCGAGTGATCTTCGGAGCGACGGCGCGCTCATCAGTGCCGAGATCATCTTCGCGGCAAGACGTTCGCAGCTTCGCGTTGGCGAGTACGCGGTGACCCACTTTCCCCGGCGAGCCGGTCGTCAGACTGGGGCATCACTCCGAGTCATTGCGGTCGCGCTGTCGGAGCTCGTGCGGTTCGTCAGGAGCAGACCTGATCGCGGCCACTGCGTTTCGCCTCGTACATCTTGGCGTCGGCCGCTTGGAACAAATCCGCCGCGTCTTCGTAGTGTGGCTGCCATTCGGCGACGCCAACGCTGACGGTGACATCGACCCGGGCGCCGTCGAACTCGAAACGCGTATCGCCGATCAAGCGATTGATCTTTCCGGCAAGCTCTGCCGCGCCCTCCAGGCCCACTTCGGGCGTGATCAAGGCGAACTCCTCACCCCCGATGCGCGCCAAGACGTCGTTGACGCGAAGCCGGCCGAGCAGCACGGCCCCGAGTTGCCGCAGGATCGCATCACCTGCCAGATGGCCGAAGCGGTCGTTGATGTTCTTGAAGTGATCCACGTCGAAGACGAGCAACGAGAACGAGCGCTTGTAGCGCTTCGCACGCGCCACTTCGCGGTCGATCATCTCGTCGAAGTAGCGCTTGTTGTGGAGCTGGGTGAGACCATCGGTGGTCATCAACCGGTAGATCTCTTCGTGGTACTGCACCTCGACGTCATCTCCGACGATGAACTTCAGGATCGTGCGACCAACCTTGAGCTGGTCTCCGTGGCGAAGGCGCGCTTCCTCTTGCACCAGATCGTCGTTCACATATGTGCCGTTGGTCGACCCGAGGTCCTGCACCAAGAACTCGCTTCCAGAGAACCGGATGCGACAGTGATTGCGAGAGACGCTCTCCTGATCAATTTGGATCTGGGTTTGGGGCGACCGGCCGATGATCAAGGGTTCAGTGCCCACCTGCACGCGGCGTCCCATTTCGCGCCCGTAGATGACGATCAGGCAGCCGCTCCCAATTGCCGAGCTCGGCTCGCGCGCCTCGCCCACCTCAGTCAGGACGGTCTGGCTGGCGCTCGTGGTCTGGTCCTTGAACGGCACCGATTCATTATATCGCGGCGGAACGTCGGACGGTAAATCCTCGGCAGGGGATTGCAGTCACAGCGGACTGATGGGTTTGTTGACCTCAGGGTGGGCCTTCTCTAGCGTATGCACGTGCGCGTTGTAATTGGTCACTCCTTGTTTTGGGGGCTGGCGAGCCTCGCTCTCGTCCTTGGTACGCCCTTGGCGCTGACGGCTAGTCCGCCGACGGCTCAGCGTGCATCCACGAACATGGCGCGCGTCATGGCGCCCCCGTTCTCGGACGTCGATGTCGCCCGGGCGCGGGCGGTTGACGACGCTTGGGTGGTTCCACGCCGCGACGGCAGCCGAGCCGTCCTCACGGTGGACAAGGACCTACAGTCGCATATGCAATCGATCTTCGCTCGCTACGATGTGCCTCAAGCTGGGCTGGCTGCGATCGACCCGCAGACTGGGCGTGTGCTCGCCTTCGTCGGATACGAGGCAGGGAAGGGTGCGAGTGCGCGGATGGTGACTGACCCCGCGCCACCGGCCGCTTCCGTCTTCAAGATTGTCACAGCCTCTGCGCTCATCGACGCTGGCGTGAAGAGCTCGACTTCGGTCTGTTATGGAGGCGGCATGCGCGGGTTGGAGCAAGCCGATCTCGTCGACAGCCCAAAGCGCGACCGCTGGTGCGCGACCCTCGGCGACGCGCTTGGCTATTCGATCAACGCGATCTTCGCGAAGCTCGCGGACCGCCACATCGACGAAGCGCGTATGACACGGTACGTGTCCGCGTTCGGGTTTGGTCAGCGTTTGCCATTCGATCTGCCCGCAGCGCCGAGCCCGGCGGACGTCCCGGATAGCCGACTGGAGCGCGCGCGCATGGCTGCGGGCTTTTGGCACAGCCAGCTATCACCGCTTCATGGCGCATTGCTCGCTTCGACGATCGCCAACGACGGCGAGATGCCCTACGCAGCGATCGTCGATCGAATCGAGAGCCCCACCGGCGAGACGCTCTATGAGCACACGCCGCGCACGTTTCGTCAGGTGTTGCCACGCAACACCGCGCGACAGACCGGTGAGATGATGACCAACACGGTAACCAAAGGCACCGCGAAGAAGGCGTTCTGGGATCAGCGTGGGCGGCCGTTTCTTCCGGGCATTCGGGTTGCCGGCAAGACAGGGACGCTCAGCCGGGACAATCGAACGTACAATTGGTGGGTGGGCTATGCGCCGGTCGACGACCCGCAAATCGCCGTGGCAGCGCTCGTGGTGAATGAGCCCAAGTGGCGGATCAAAGCGAGCTACGTAGCGAAAGAAGCATTGCGCGAGTATCTCGTGAGGTGAAGGTCTTGCCGCGCCAGCGCCAGTTTTCGCGCCGGTGTTGATTGCGGATCTCGGGGGCTAGTGTAGGCTTCGACCCGCTCAACCACCGAAGAAAGGCACCCTTCATGTTCAACAGGATTCGACTCGCGGCGATTGCCGCACTGACCGCGTTCACTCTCCTGGGATCGAGCGTCGCCACCGCGCAGCCCGTGATCAACCGCGTGGTGAAGACGGGCAAGCTCCGCGTCGGAATGTCCTCGAATCAGCCGCCCCTCAACGTCAAGAGCAAGAGCGGCCAGATGATCGGCCTCGAGGTCGATCTAGCCAAGGGGCTTGCGTACGCGCTCGGTCTCGAGGTCGAATTCGTGCAGAAGCCCTTTGGCCAGCTGCTTCCCGCTCTCAAAAAGGGGCAGGTCGACATGGTCGTTTCGGGCGTGGACATCACGGCGGAGCGGACCCGCGACTTTCTGTTCGTCGGTCCGTACCTGCTGTCGGGTAAGTCACTCGTGACCACTTCCAAGGCGCTTGCTGGTGCCGAGACGGTCGACGACATCAATCAGCCTGACGTGACTTTCGTGACCTTGAAGAACTCCACCAGCGCCGCGTTCGTCAAGAAGAACGTACCCAAAGCGAAGCTCGTTGGGGTCGACACCTACGAGCAGGCGGTCGCCAAAGTGATCGACGGTTCGGCGAGCGCGATGATCGCCGACCTCCCGGCATGCATCCTAGCCATTCTCCGCAACCCTGACGCGGGTCTAATCACGCTCGAAGAGCCGCTCTCGGTCGAGCCGATGGGTATCGCAGTGTCGGCCAAGGATCCGCGATTCTACAACTTGATCGACAACTACATCGACGCTATCGAAGCGACGGGGATCCTCAGCGCTCTCCGCGCGAAGTGGTTCGAAGACGATTCCTGGTTGGACGAGTTGCCGTAGCCTGACGTTCGTACCGGCCCGGGTCTCAGTGCTGAGCGGCTCAGCGCTTGTTCCGCACGATGAAGGTGTTCATCCCTTCTTCGCGTTCGAACGTCGCTCGGTAGTTTTGCGCTTCCTGCCGTGTGTCGAAGGGGCCGATGCGAACGCGCCAATGGGTTCCTCGGTCTTCGACCATGCCGCTGGTCACATAGGCTGCGTGACCCCGTTTGCGTAGAGCGCTGGCGAAGATGCGGGCTTCTTGCGGGTCGCTGTAGCTGATGACTTGTAGCGTGTAGAGGCCCTCGTATCCGGCGGGTGCGGCTGTGGTGTTCGCGGGGACGGTCGCTGCCACGAGCGGGTCTCGCTTCGCGGCCATCTCCACGACCTCTCCGTCGGGGCCGGCCGTCACGGCCGCGGGCAATCCGGCGGCGATGTCGGAGCGGGGCGGCCGACTGGTGACCGGGTCGAGATGCTGGAGCTCGGCGGTCGCTGCGGCGACGGCGACTGCGACCTCAGGCCGCGTATCCGTCACGAGCGTCGCTGGGAAGCTCAGACTCTCGGGATCGAGCTTCGAGTCTTCAGCCGGCCCCGCCTGCTCTTCAGCGCCATCGATCTCTTGCGCGATGGCCAACATCTGCAGCGGGTCGTCAACCGGTGACTCGGAACCGTCCGGCAGCGCCGCGACCGCAGCGACCACGACGCCAAGCGCTGCGATCAGCCCCACACCGGACAGCACCAACACACCCCGTCCTTCGTCTGTCGAGCGCTCTTCGATTCGCTCCAGATCGCGCATTGCCGTATCCATTCTCCGCTCCGCCTCGGTTCTCCTCCCGGGTTTACGAAACTTCCACGGAACCAGCCAAAAAACAGCAGTTCGCGAGCCCTGAGAGTGCGTGCAGGGGGGAGGCGCACGTGGTAGCTTCGCGGCCGCGTCGCAAGCTCTGGGGAGCGACGCCTGGGAGCACTATTTAATGGCGGAATCTCCACACAAGCAGCCGGTCGCGCTCGAAGACGAGATGAGGCGCTCGTACCTCGATTACGCGATGAGCGTGATCATCGGCCGAGCGATTCCCGACGTTCGGGACGGCCTCAAGCCGGTCCACCGGCGGATTCTCTACTCGATGCACGAGCAGAAGAACACCTGGAATGCATCGTACAAGAAGAGCGCTCGCATCGTCGGTGACGTTCTCGGTAAGTACCACCCGCATGGCGACACCGCGGTCTACGACGCGCTCGTTCGCATGGCGCAGGAATTCTCCATGCGATACCCGCTCGTCGACGGGCAAGGGAACTTCGGCTCCATCGACGGCGATCCGGCCGCTGCGATGCGTTACACCGAGGTTCGGATGCACCGGCTCGCATCCGAGTTGCTCGCCGATATCGAAAAAGAAACCGTAGACTTCGGGCCGAACTTCGACGACTCCGAAAGCGAGCCGCTGGTCCTGCCGAGCCGCGTTCCCAATCTTCTGATCAACGGTTCGGGCGGCATCGCCGTCGGCATGGCCACGAACATCCCTCCTCACAATCTTCGCGAGGTGGTCGACGCCACGGTCCGCCTCATGAGCGACCCGGAGCTGAGCGTCGACGAGCTCATGCAGGACGACGACGAGACAGGCCGCCTCGGGGTGAAGGGGCCGGACTTCCCGACTGCCGGGTACATCTACGGCCGCGCCGGTATCCACCTTGGTTACCGAACGGGCCGCGGACGCATCGTCATGCGGGCCCGGGCGACCATCGAGCCGCTTCCGGGCAAAGGCGATCGCGAGATGATCGTGATCACGGAGATCCCGTACCAGGTCAACAAGGCCGAGCTCCTCAAAAAAATCGCCGACCTGGTGCGCGAGAAGCGACTCGAGGGCATCAGCGACCTGCGGGACGAGTCCGACCGCGACGGACTGCGGATGGTGATCGAGCTCAAACGGGACGCCCACGGCGAGATCGTGCTCAACAAGCTCTACCAGATGACCGCGCTCCAGAGCACGTTCGGATACAACTGCTTGGCCATCGTCGGGCAGCGGCCGGAGGTGCTCGACCTGAGAGCGGCGCTTCTGCGATTCATCGACCATCGGCGCGAGGTGGTCATCCGACGGACCCGGTACGACCTCCGCCAAGCCATGGCACAGCGCGAGCTCGTCGAGGGCCTCGGCATGGCGGTCACCGACGTCGACCTCGTGGTGAGCACGATTCGATCCTCGAAGGATCCTGATGAAGCGCGCGAGCGGTTGATGAAGCTCCCGCTCACCGGTCTAGAGGAGTTCGTTCGCCGCGCTGGCCGCCCCGAGGACGAGGTTGCAACAGCCAAGGAGCGCGGCGAGTACTTGTTGACCGAGCGGCAAGCCAAAGCAATCCTCGAAATGCGCCTCTCGCGCTTGACGGGGCTCGAACGCGAGAAGCTCGCGACCGAGTACGGGAGCCTCTGTGACCTCATCGGTGAGCTCGAAGCGATCCTCGCGAGCAAACAGCTTCTCGACGAGGTGATCGTCTCGGAGCTCGACGAGATCCGCGAGCGCTACGGCGACGCACGCCGCACTGAGATCGTCGAGGCCGAAGGCGACATCTCGATCGAGGACTTGGTCCCGGACGAAGAGGTCGTCGTGACGATTTCGCACGCCGGATACGTCAAGCGCGTGCCGCTCAGCGAATACCGTTCACAAGGCCGCGGTGGTAAGGGGCTCCGGGCGATGGACACCCGCGATCAGGATTTCGTCAGCTGGGTGTTCGTCGTCAATGCACACGCGGACGTCTTGTTCCTGAGCGACAAGGGCAAGGCGTACCTGAAGAAGGTCTATCAAATTCCCGAGACCAGCCGCGCAGCGCGGGGAAGGGCGGTCGTCAATCTCGTTGGCATGGAACCGGATGAACGTGTCGCGGCCATTTTACCGATCCGTGAGTTCGTCGAAGATGGCTATTTGCTGACGTGTACGCGTCGCGGCCGCGTCAAGCGCACCAACCTCAGCGCCTACGCCAACATCCGACAGTCTGGTATCATCGGTGTGGCGATCGGCGAAGGAGACGGCCTCCTGACCGCAAGGATCGTGAGCCCTGGGCAGCACGTCTTGATCGGCACGTCGCACGGGATGACCATCCGCTTCCCGATCGAAGACGTCCGAGCCATGGGCCGTGACTCGATGGGGGTGAAGGGTATCGATCTCCGCGAAGGCGACTTCGTAATCGGCATGGACATCATCGAGGACGAGACCGACCAGCAGGTGCTCACCGTCAGCGCCAACGGCTACGGCAAGCGGACCAAGGTGAGCGACTGGCGGACCCAGGGCCGCGGCGGCAAGGGCATCATCGGAATGGATACCTCGGAGCGAAATGGCGCGCTGGTGAAACTCCGGCTCGTGTCGCCCGAGGACCAACTCATGGTCATCACCAACGGCGGTCAGGTGATCCGGACTCGGGTCTCCGAGATCCGCGAGACCGGACGGAACACCCAAGGCGTGCGGGTCATTCGCCTTGGCGATGGGGAGCAAGTCGTCGATGTCGAGCCGGTGGCCGAGGGCGAAGAGGAAGAAGGCGACGAAGGCCTGGATCCAAAGGCAGAATCCCCCGAACCCGCCGAAAATTAGCCCCCGCGAAACCGGAAATGTGTAATCCGGGAGACGACGCGTTATTCTGAGTAGGGGATTTTTGCGGAGTCTTTTCTCGGGGGTAGAGGATTGTGAGTAACGGACCCGTCATTGGGATCGATCTCGGCACGACCAACTCCGTGGTCGCTGTCGCTGACAAGAACGGCGCACGGGTGCTGTCGGACGAAGACGGCGTCCTGATTCCCTCGGTGGTGTCGTTTCACCCGAGCGGGGACGTGCTCGTCGGCTCGAACGCCAAGGAACGGCGCTTGCTCGATGCGCAGAACACCGTCTATTCGGTGAAGCGACTCATTGGTCGCCCGTACACGAGCTACGAGGTGACGCAGGCGCGCGACCGTTTCGCCTTCGAGCTTTCAGAGGGACCGAGCGGAGGCGTGCTGGTGACCGCGCGCGGCGAAACCTACACCCTGAGCGAGATCAGCGCATTCGTGCTGCGACACGTACGGAAGGTGGCCGAGACGGCGCTCGAGACCGAATGCGGGCAGGCAGTCGTGACCGTTCCAGCCAACTTCAACGAGCTTCAGCGCAGCGCGACGAAGGCGGCGGGCCGGGTCGCCGGCCTCGAGGTGCTCCGCATCCTCAACGAGCCGACTGCAGCTGCCCTGGCCTACGGCTACAACAAGACGTCCAACGAGCGAGTCGCCGTGTACGATCTCGGCGGCGGCACCTTCGACATCACGATTCTCCAGCTGGCAGGCGACGTTTTCGAGGTGCTCGCCACCGCAGGTGACACGTTTCTCGGTGGTGATGACGTCGACTCCGCCATCGCCGACCACATGGCGGCGCAGTTTCTCGAGCAGAGTCGTTACGATGTGCGCCAGGACCGGCAGGCGTACGAGCGCCTCAAGGCCGCCGCGGAGTGGGCGAAGATCCAGCTTTCCGACAAGCCGCAGGTGAAGCTCTGCATCGAGGAGCTTGCTTATGGAGATGGCGGGAAGGCGTTGAATCTGGACTTCGCGTTGACGCGCGACCAGCTCGAGCACATGTGCCAGCCGCTCGTGGCCCGCAGCTTCGACGTTTGCGAAGACGCCATGAAGGCGGCCGGCCTTCGTCCGACGCAGCTCGACAACGTGATCCTCGTGGGTGGCTCGACCCGAATTCCGTTGCTTCAACGAATGGTCGCCGAGTACTTCGGTCGCAAGCCACTCGCCGACATCGATCCTGATTTGGTCGTCGCCCAAGGCGCAGCGCTTCAAGCGCTGTCACTCGCGGAGCCGGCGCACAAAGCGGCGCTCGGCCGAGTCGCGCTCAAGAAGGTGGCGCAACCCACGACGGGAAGTAAGCCGCAAGTCACCGCGGAGATGACGTTCGAGGACGAGATCACGAACGTCGGCGAGCGTCCACCGCTTCCGCCGCCGCCAGTGGCCCGGGCGGCTCGCAAGGCGACGCTGCCTGGGCAGGCGCCGCCCCCGCCTCCGGTCGAGCTCAAAGGGGCGCAACAGGCTCCGGAGGACGAGATCGTCGACTCACCCACACGTTCCCGTGAAGATCCGCTCGAGCACGAGATGACCCGTGTGGCGGCACCGGCCGACCCCCTCGATTTCCAGGCGACCCGCATGGCGGATGCTTCGGGGTTACTGATGCAGATTGGCGACCTCCCGGCCGACGACTCTGAAGCGCCTCTCGATGACGAGGAGCCGTCGGGTCTCTTGATGGAGCTCGGGGACGACGCGTTCACGTCCCAGTCAGTGCCCGCCGACGGATCGCCGCCTCCACCCCCACCGCTCGAGCTCCGCAGCTCGGCGCCGGCGGAGCTCAGGGCTGCGCTCGACGAGAACATCGACACGGTCACGGCCGCGGTGCCTGCGCCGGAGGTCCCGATGCGGGCGCCCTTGCTCCTCGACGTCACGCCATTGTCCCTCGGGGTCGAGACGGTTGACGGTTATTGCGAACACATCATCCGTCGCAACTCCGCCATTCCCGCCGGACAGACCAAGATGTTCACCACCGCGCGAGACGGGCAGGAAACGGTCGTCGTTCGAATCTGCCAAGGGGAGGACCGACAGATTCGCGGCAATCAGCTGCTCGGAGAAGTCGTGCTCGACGGGCTCAGGCCCGCAACGCGCGGCAAGGTTCAAATCGCAGTACGATTCATGATCGACGCCGACGGCACGCTTCAAGTCCGGGCGCAAGACGTCGGGACTGGCCAGCAGCAGCAGATTGCGATCAAGCTCATCGGTGAGATGCCCGAGCAGGAGATCGAGGAACTGCGCGAACGTCACGAGGCCAAACTCGGGAGCTGAGCCATGTCGAACTCAGAGGAAGCGAAGAACTACTACGAGCTCCTCGGAATCATCCGCACCGCCACGTCCGACCAGATCCGATCCGCGTTCCACCGATTTGCGCTCGAACACCATCCCGACAACTTCATAGGCTCGCCCGAGGAAGCCGAGCGCCACACCGAGCTCTATCAGCAAGCTAGCGAGGCGTACCGCGTGCTCCTCGATGCGAACAAGCGGCACCTCTATGACGAAGGCTTGGCCAAGGGACAGACGCGCTACCGTGACGACAGGCTTCGGGAAACCCGTCGGTCGATGCGGCCACCCGGTGGTGTGATGTTACGCTCTAGCAAGGCGCGGGCGTTCTTCACCCGGGCGCACCGCGCCATGAAGAGCGAGGACTGGCCCCAGGCCAAGCTCAACCTGAAGATGGCGATTCAGCACGAGCCGGACAATGACGAGCTGCAGGCGAAGCTCGACGAAGTGCTCGAGAAGATGAAGTCGGGCTAAACGACGGGGTTGGGCCCCTGTTTGTCGCGCCCAACCGCCCCACACGCGCTCCTATGTAGCTCGGGCGCATTTCCAGGCTATGGTAGCGGCGACATGGGACGAACAGCGACGATAGAGCGTCGAACCAAAGAGACCGAGATCCGGGTGGTGCTCGACCTCGACGGTAGCGGTCAATACCAGGTGGAGACCCCGATCGGGTTCCTGACGCACATGGTGGAGCAGCTCGCCAAGCACGGCCTTTTCGACCTGAAGGTGACCGCGAAGGGCGACACCCACATCGATGGCCATCACACCACCGAGGACCTCGCTATCGCGTTGGGCCAGGCGTTCGCGGCAGCGCTCGGCGACAAGGCCGGGATCCGCCGATACGGGTCCACCACGCTCCCGATGGACGAGGCATGTGTCACCTGCGCGCTCGATCTCTCGGGTCGTCCGTTCTTCGTGTGGGCGATGGAGCTCCCGAAAGCCAAGGTAGGCGACTTCGATTCGGAGCTCGCAGAAGTGTTCTTCGAGGGCTTCGTGCGTGGCAGCCAGTGCAATCTTCACATGCGGCAAGAGGCTGGAGACAACCTCCACCACGTCATCGAGATCAGCTTCAAGGCCTTCGCACGCTCGCTCCGGGAAGCGACCGAGGTGGACCCTCGCGTCGTCGGCGTGCCGTCGACCAAGGGCACGTTGCGCGAATGAGCGGCGGACGGGTTGCGATCGTCGATCTTGGCCTAGGGAATCTGCACAGCGTGGCCAAGGCCTTTGAGCGAGCGGGCGCCAAGCCAGAGCTGAGCTGCGACCCGAGTGTGCTGCTGCGCGCCGATCGTCTCGTGATGCCTGGACAGGGCGCTTTCAAAGAGTGCGCCCACGCGCTCGCCGGTGAGATCGGCGACGCAGTACGAGAATGGATCGACAGCGGCCGTCCATACCTCGGCATCTGCCTCGGCATGCAAGCCTTGTTCGAGTCGAGTGAGGAGGCGCCCGGCGAAAAAGGCCTCGGCATCTTCCGAGGGACCGTGCAGCGATTCGCGCACGACTTGTCCGACCCGGACGGTCATCCGTTGAAGGTGCCGCACATCGGTTGGAACCAAATCGACAGTAAACACCCCGTCTTCGAAAATGGCGAGTGGTACTATTTCGTGCACAGCTACTACTGCGTACCAGCCGACGAGAGCCTCGTCGTCGCAACGACCGACTACGGCGGTCCATTTTGTTCTGCAATCGCGCGGGACAACGTCTTGGCGTGCCAGTTCCATCCGGAGAAGAGCCAGCATGCCGGGGCGCGCGTGATCGGCCACTTCCTGGGAGACATCTCGTGGAGTTGATTCCGGCGATCGATTTGCTTGACGGCAAAGTCGTGCGTTTGCACCAGGGCAAGTACGACGAGGTGACCGTCTACGACGATGACCCGGTCTCGATGGCGAAGCGTTTCGAAGACCAGGGGGCGAAGCGGCTCCACGTCGTCGATCTCGAGGGGGCGCGGCGCGGGAAGCCAGCGCACGTTCCGGTCATTCAAGGGATTCTGCGAGAGACCGATCTGCAGGTCCAGATCGGCGGCGGTGTACGGAACGAGGACGTCGCGGCGCAGTGGATGGACGCAGGCGCCGCCAGAGTGGTGCTCGGCACGATAGTCATCAAGGCGCCGGACGTCGCGCAAGCGATCTGTGAACGGTATCCCGGTGGCGTCGTGATGGCGCTCGACGCGCGTGACGGCAAGATCGCCGTCGAGGGGTGGCAGGAGCAGAGCGAGCAGGACGTCACGGAGCTGGCCAAGAAAGTGGATGGCTGGGGCATCGGCGCGATTCTCTTCACGAACATCCACCGCGACGGAACCCGCGAAGGTCCGGATGTCGAGGCGACGGCTGCCCTTCAGTCCCAGGTAGGCACCACGGTCATCGCCTCGGGCGGGATCGGCTCGCTCGATCATCTCTGCGCGTTGTCGGCGGCAGGCGTTCGCGCGTCGGTATGCGGAAGAGCCCTCTATTCCGGCGCGTTCACGTTGTCGGAAGCGTTCGCAGCGCTAGAAGAGGCTTGATGCTGGCCAAGCGAATCATTCCCTGCCTCGACGTCAAAGAGGGGCGCGTGGTGAAGGGCATCAATTTCGTCGGGCTCCGCGACGCCGGTGACCCGGTGGAGTCCGCGCAGCGCTATAGCGAGGGGGGCGCCGATGAGATCACCTTCCTCGACATCACCGCATCGCACGAGAACCGCCGCACTCTGTTCGACCTCGTGGACCGGACTGCGTCGACCGTCGCTGTGCCACTGACCGTCGGCGGTGGCGTGCGCGAGCGCCGGGACGTGAGCGAGCTTCTGCATGCCGGGGCGGACAAGGTGTCGATCAATAGCGCCGCGGTGGCCAACCCGACCTTCGTTCGGGACGTGTCCGAAGCCTATGGCGCCCAGGCCATCGTCGTCGCGATCGACGCGAAACGCGTGGCTGGTGAGGAGCTGAAGTGGACGGTGTACACGCACGGCGGGCGGCGGGACACAGGGCTCGACGCGATCGCCTGGGCCAAACAGATGGCCGACTTTGGTGCCGGTGAGATTCTTTTGACTAGCATGGACCGAGACGGCACACGGGACGGCTATGATCTGTTGTTAACTCGCGCAGTTGTGGACGCAATCTCGATTCCGGTTGTAGCTTCCGGAGGGGTGGGGACGCTCGGGCACGTGCGGGACGGCCTCACGAAGGGAGGGGCGGATGCAGCGCTTGCGGCTTCTATCTTTCACGACGGCCACTACACTGTGGCCGAAGTCAAAGAGTACTTGCTCGACCAAGGGGTGTGTGTGCGTCCGCCGGAGCGAGACTGAGGGGGAGCGATGATCAGAGACGTGGGGGTCGGCCAACTGGTAGAGGAGCTGGAGCAGCGGGGCGGCCGCCTCCCGTTCGAGATCGGCGCCTTCGTGGCGCTCGAAGCCTGCGAGGGCCTCATGCACGAGTCGGTCAAGCTCGAGCCCGACGACGTTCGGGTCACCTTGGAGGGTTCGGTGCTGGTTTCGGACTCCGCGAAATCGGCCGAGCCCGCAGAAGCGGCGCGCTCACTGGTTTCAGTGCTGGCCCGACTCTTGGTTGCGGCGGGGCCTGGGGTCCCCCCCTATCTCCTGCAACTCGTGCAAGACAGCGCGGCCGGGCAGACGCCCAGGGGCCTGCGCGACCTACATGACGCGATTGAAGCGTCGCTCATTCCGATCAACCGAGGCGCCTCCCGCCGAGTGCTTGCGCGTCTGGTCCGCGAGAGCGACCGCCCTCCCGCTCCGGCGGTTTCACAGGTCGACGCGCACGAGCTCGACGCTGAGCTCGACGAGCTGCTGCGGGATCCGGCCATCAGAACGCTCGAGCCGGAACAGGCCCAGCTCCCCTTGCAGGAGCCAGAGGAAGAAGAGCCCATCACGGAGCAAATCCGGATTCCACGTGGAGCGCGCGAAGACAGTGGCGCGGCTGCTGACACTGGTGCCGCCGGAGACACCGGCTTGAAATCGTTCCCGCCACCCGTTGCGGACCACCAACCGGAAACCGTACCCGTGCCACCCTCGGAGCCGGCACTGCGGGGCGGCTCCGTTCCGGTTCCCGACCTCGGCGCACCAGCCGCCGCTGCGGTCGCCCGGCAACCGAGGCCGGTCGGAGAGCCGATCACCGCGACCATTCGCAAGTGGCAGGCAGAAGAAGAGGAAGACCCGGCGCCGGCGCCAGCGTCCATGTCAGTGCCAGTGTCTGCGACAGTGTCGGTCGGGGATCCGCGTGAGCAGCTCGAGACTCCGACCGAGTCGGTGTTTGGCACCGGCTCCGTTGCCGCGTCCGAGTCGATTCCCACGCCGGAGCTCCTGCCGCGGCAATCGCGACCAGCCGTCCCACCGGATCAGCCTTACGATCGGCCGTCCCTCCCACAGCAGCCTCCGAAGCGTCGCGGCGGATGGGGCATTTGGCTCCTCGCTGCCGGGCTCGGCCTCGGGGCCTACGCGCTTCACGCCACAGGCAGGCTGGATTCGTTGTTGAAGCCAGCCACGCCGGCACCCGCGGTCGGCGGTGCCATCAACGTGTCGGTCACGCCGCCCGGGGCGCAGATCTTCGTCTTCGTCGGGCGCGGTCCCGCGATTGCCAAGGACTTGCCCGTCGATGCAGCGCACGAGTTCATCGTGTTCGACCAAGGTTTGCGACCATCCCGAGCCATCGTGCAGAAAGGGGCGGCATGGGCAGCCACCGAGGCGGGCCCACTTTACGAGCTTGCTGTCCAAGCCCAGCCTGCCGAACCTTCTGTGGGCTCCTCCGAGCTCGGTGTGCCGCAGACTGAGGCGGTGGCCATCGGTGAGGGTCCAACCGGGACCGTCCGCGTGATCACCAACCCGCCCGCAGCGAAGGTGTATCGGTTCGTGGGCGTCGGGCCGAGCGCCCATATCCCGGTGCCGTCGATCCACGAGGGCCAGGAATTGATCGTCTATCACCCTGGCTACGAGACGCGCAGAGCTGTCGTCGGGCCCAGTGATTGGGAGCGGGTCGCGGGCGAAGACATCCACACGGCGACTCTGGCGGTGCAGCTTCCGGCGTTGCCGGCTTTAGTTGTCGCGGAAACGCCCGAGGACTGACTCGACCTCATTGCGAATCGACGCGAGTCGCTCCTCGGAATCGGCCTCGAACCGCAGAACCAACACCGGCTGGGTGTTGGAGGCGCGGACCAAGGCCCAACCGCCGTTGAATTGAATGCGGGCGCCGTCGATGTCGACCAGCGAGTGGGTCGGCCGGTAATGATCGACCACCTGCTGCACCAGGTCGAACTTCCGTGCGTCATCGCACTCGACGCGGATTTCGGGGGTTGCAAACGTCTCCGGCACGTCGCTCAGCATCTCGTGGAGCGGGATCCCAGTGTGCGACATTATTTCGAGGACTCGAAGCGTGGCATAGATGGCATCGTCGAAGCCGTAGTACCGGTCCGCAAAGAAGATGTGTCCGCTCATTTCGCCTGCGAGCAGGGCAGCTTCTTCTTTCATCTTGGTCTTGATCAAAGAATGCCCGGTCTTCCAGAGTACGCCGCGGCCGCCGCGCGCGGCGATATCGTCGTACATCGTCTGTGAGCACTTGACCTCGCCGATGATTGTCGCGCCAGGGTGTTTCTCGAGGAGCGCGCGTGAGAGGATGATCATCAGCTTGTCGCCCCAGATGACCTCGCCGCGCGCGTCGATCACGCCGACCCGATCCGCATCGCCATCGTAGGCGAAGCCTATCTCGAGCCCATCGTCGAGTACCCGCTGCCGGAGCAGCTCGAGCGTTTCCGGCTCCGTGGGGTCCGCATGATGGACTGGGAACGTCCCGTCCATCTCGCAGAGGAGGGCAAGCGGATCGAGGCCAAGCGCGCGCAGCGTTTGCAGCGCCAGCGGTCCTCCAGCGCCGTTGCCCGCGTCGACGGCAAATCGAATGTCACGGCGGCCGAGGTCGATATCGCGTCTCGCGTTCTCGACGTATGCGGGTCTCGGATCGACTACTTCGAGGCTGCCTCCAGTAGCTTCGAGGAAGCTCCCGCTCTCCATGGTGTCGCGGAGCTCGATGATGTCGGCTCCGTAGAGCGAGCCCTTGCCGACCATCATCTTGAAGCCGTTCTCGTCGGGTGGGTTGTGGCTGCCAGTGATCTGAACGCCGCCCTCGAGGTCGAGGTCGTGGACCGCAAAGTAGAGAAGGGGAGTCGGTCCAATGCCGATGTCGACGATGTTCACGCCTGCGCGGCGGAGCCCTCCGCAGAGCGCCTCGTGCAGGCGAGGGGAGCTCAGTCGGCAATCCCGCCCGACCGCGATTCGGCGCAAACCCCGGTTGGCGTAAAACGTACCCAGGCTGCGACCGAGCGCATCCACGAAGTCATCGCCGAAGTCTCGTTCGGCATGCCCACGAATGTCGTACTGGCGAAAGACGTGAGGGTTCACGACGTCACTTTCTATCGTCCCCGCGCTCGCGGAGCGCAGCGACGATATCGCGGACGTCTTGAGCGCGCTCCCGTGGAACGACCAGCAAGGCATCGCCGGAGTCGACCACCACCAGGTCCTTGACGCCGATCAGGGCGACGAGCTTCCCTTCGGGGGCCCAGGCGTAGTTCCCGGCAGCGTCGACGCTCAGGCCGCCTTCCGGTAAGACGTTGCCGCGCTCATCCTGAGGCGAGAGCTCCCAGGCCGAAGTCCAGCTTCCGAGATCGGACCAATCGAACGAACCTGGCACCACGCTGACCGAATCGACCTTTTCCATAATCCCGTGGTCGATGCTCACGGCCGGAAGGCTTGCGTACGTCTCCGACACCAGCTCTGCCTCCCGGCCGATTTCGGCGGCCGTTTCATATCGATGAAGCTGCTCGCCAAGTCCGGGAAGGTGCAGATCAATCGCGTCGAGGATGCGCGAGGCGAGAAAGAAGAACATGCCGCTGTTCCACAGAAAGCAGCCGCTCGCGACGAACTGCTCCGCTCGCTGCCGGTTTGGCTTCTCGACGAAACGGCGCGCGCGAAACACACCTGGGTCGAGCTCGCTTCCGACCTCGATGTAGCCATATCCGGTTTCCGCGCGGGTTGGGCGGATTCCGATCGTGACGTAGTCCCCATGCGTCGCCGCCTCGAGGCCGCGTCGGAGCGTGTCGACGTAGGCGCCCGTATCGCCGATGTAGTGATCGGCGGGGAGGACGGTCATGACGGCGTCGGGATCGAGTCGCCTCACATGGGTGGCCGCCCAGCCGATGCAAGGAGCCGTGTTTCGACCGATCGGCTCGGCGAGGATTCGGGTCGCGTCGAGCTCAGGCAGCTCGCGCTCGACCTGCTCACGGAGCAGCTCCGACGTGACGACGAAGGTGCGCTCGGGCGGAATCAACGCCCACACGCGCTCGGCGGTGGCGCGGAGGAGAGAACGGTCGTCTGGACCGAGGGATAGAAACTGCTTCGGCCGATCGCTGCGCGACAGAGGCCAGAATCGGGTCCCCGAGCCGCCCGCCATGATGATTGCGTATGCCTTGTCGTTGTCTGTCATGAGCGGGGGAGGGGAAGGCCTAGCGCATCACGAGGTACAGCCCCAGAGGTATCAGATAGAGCGCGAACGTCCACATGCGTCCGACGAGGATGATCTTTCGGAGAATAACAAGTGCGACATAGCCCGTCACCATCGCAGTGGCGCCGCCGATCCATGCGGCTGGGCCGAGCGAGCCAAACCCCTCTGAACCGCTGGCCTCGTAAAGAGCGGCGCCCACGATTGCCGGCAGCGACACCAGAAACGAGAAGCGAAACGATGCGGCGCCCTGAACGCCGAGCAGCATCGCGATGGCAATCGTAACGCCGCTGCGACTGACCCCGGGGAGCACCGCAATCCCTTGGGCGACACCGACCAGGAACGCCTGGGCCCAAGAAACCTCGTACCGAGCTCCTCGAGCCACACCGCTCGCGAGCAAGCAGGCGGCGGAGATGAGAAATCCGTATCCGACGAGCCGAAGGTCTTCCGCGAAGGCCTCCGCGATGTCACGAAGTGTCCACCCGAGCGCTCCCGTAACCACGGTCGCGATCGCGATGCCAACCAGGGTTCGTCCCTCGGGCGTCGAGCGAAAGCGGCTTGGGTTCCGTATTGCTCTGATACCTTCGACAGCGAGACCGCCGATGTCGTCGCGGAAGAGCAGGACCGTTGCGAGCAGCGTGCCAAGGTGAAGCAAAATCACCAGGGCTAGGGAATTGTCGCGGATCTCGAAGAACTGGGCGCCGATGGCCACGTGACCGCTGCTGGACACTGGAAGGAACTCGGTCAGCCCTTGTAGCGCTCCTAGTATGGCTGCCGTCAGCACATCAATTCCATCCGACAAGGTGAAAGGCCTTAGCCGTTGTTTCGCGCGCCGGCAAGGACCGACGCGCGGGCTGTCCGGGGCACGCAGCGATGGCTGTTTTGCACTTGTTCGACTAGGCTCGGGCCCGCTGTATGAGGGAGACTTGGAATGCGGCCCGAGTCGGCCTGATGGTGGTCCTCGGGTTGGCCGTCACTTTTGCGGTCTATCGTTACGTCGACGAACGGTCGGCCACCGAGTCCGGGTATGGAGTCTATGCATACTTCGACGACGTGCAGGGGCTCGTCGCGAAGTCGCGCGTGCTGGTGGCCGGCATTCCCGTTGGGTACATCTCGTCCATTCGCCTCGACGGAGACCGGGCGCGTGTCGACCTTCGAATCGAGGGGGAGATCAAGCTCTACGAAGATGCGCGGGTCACCATGAGAAGCTTGTCGCTTCTCGGTGAGCGGGTGCTCGTCGTGCGGCCCGGGACGCCCGGTCTCCCGGAAATCCCGGACGGCGGCGAGATCTTGGCAGCTGATAAGGGTGTTGGGACGGACGACATCATGATCACCGTGAACGACATCGCGCAGAGCGTGAAGAAGATCACGGCCCAAATGGAGCGGGCGTTTGGCAGTGAAGAGGCGGGCGACCGCATGCAGAGCGCGCTGTGGAACCTGAGCGATGCGCTTGAGAACATCAAGGAAGTCACCGATGAGGCCGGACCCCGCCTCGTCCGCATCATGGAGAACGTGGAGCTCGCCACCGACGACCTGAGCGAGATCATCCACAAGCGGCGGGGCGACATCGACCGCGGGATCGGAGAGGTGGACGACACCATCGCGTCGATTCACCGTGCCGCGGAGCAGCTCAACGCGGTTCTCGCGGACGTGAAAGAAGTGACGGGCCGCACCGCGAGAGGCGAGGGCACGATCGGCCGCCTCACCCAAGATGAAGCTCTCATCGACGAGGTGGAGGGGGTCGCCGAAGGGTTGAACAGCTTCGTCGGCGGGTTGAACCGCTTGCGAACCATCGTCGAGCTTAGAAGCGAGTACTACGCGCTTTCGAACGCCTTCAAGACGTACTTTTCCATCTATCTCAAGCCTCGAGAGGGGCGCTACTTCCTCGTTCAGTTCGTAGACGACCCCCGGGGCTCGGTTACCGTCACGGAGAGCATCATCCGGCAGAGTCCGCCCCCGCTCTTTTATCCGAACGAATATCGGCGGACCGAGATCAGCCGGAGCAATCGTCTGAAATTCTCCGCGGAGTTCGGCAAGACCATCGCATTCGCGACCTTCCGTTTCGGCATCATCGAATCGACCGGCGGTCTAGGTCTAGACATCAAGGTGATTAAGGACCGCCTCGAGATCAACACGGACATATTCAACTTCGGCCGTCAGATCTGGCCGCGAATTCGCGTGCGCGCGGGATTCGAGCTCGTCAAACGGTTCTGGCTGTTGGCCGGGATCGACAACGCAGCCAATATCGGGCGGGACTACTTCGTCGGCTTGCAGTTGCGTTTCGACGACGAAGACTTGAAACCGCTGATTCCGCTCGGTGCGGTCGCAATACCGCGATAGGAGCTCGGTCTTGGTCAAAGGCATCATGGTAGGCGCAGGAGCCGTTGCGAAGTCGCCAATCGGATTTGTGCGTGGCCTGGCATATGCGATTCGCGGCGGGCGATTCGTCTACTTTCAGCACCCGAAGCTCATCCGCTACTGGGCGTTTCCGATCTTGATAACCGGCGCCGCGCTCGTCTCGGTGTTCTACGGCGCGGGAGCTCTCTACGACGAGCTGGGCGGTGCGGTGTGGTCCCTGTTCCCGGAGAGTTGGAGCAAGGCGACTGGGTTCGTCGGATGGCTGTTGGCAGCGCTCCGTTGGTTGATCGAGATCGTCTCCGCAGTACTCATCACGTTGCTCGGCTTGGTGTTGGTCGTCGTGTTGTCGAGCGTGGTCGCCGCGCCGTTCAACGATGCGCTCAGCGAGGCAGTTGAGCACATCTTGACGGGTGGCTCACCGCCGCCGTTTTCGTTCAAGCGAATGCTCGCCGACGTCGTACGCACGATTCGCCTCGAGATAGGCAAAGTGTTGTTGTACGCAGCGATCGTCGGTCCGATGTTCCTAGCCTCGTTCTTCGTCCCGGGCATCGGGCAGGTCATCTCGATCGTCGGCTTTGCCCTCACCGCGATCTTCCTCGGGATCGACTACGTCGACTGGCCTGCGGCGAGGCGAGACTGGTCGGTTGGCGATCGCGTCACGTTCACCAGACGGCAGCTTCCGGCGGTCGCCGGCTTTGGAACCGGGGTGTGGGTCCTGCTGTTCATCCCGCTCGTGAACCTCTTCTTCATGCCCGCGGCGGTAGCGGGCGGCACGATGCTGTTCGTCGCGATGAATGAAAGAAGCTGAACACAATTGGCGTCGGGAGGTTTGCTAACATGCACCCGCCCACCCCGACCCCCACCCCAAATGGTGACCTCGTGGGGTTTTTGTAGGACCGGTCCGCTAGCTGCTACCTTGTTTGGTGGGGGATTTGGCATGCAACGTTCATCCTACATGGCGTTTTTCGTGGCTTTGGCGCTTCTAGTGGGCGCGGGAGTCTATGCGGATACCGGCAAAGCGAGCAATCGTGCACCAAGCGCGCTCGAGCAGTCGATGGGCGAGCTTCAATGGGGGTGGACACCCAAGCAGGTCTATCGCCATTTGAAGAAAGAGATCGAGGCACGCTATGAGGAGCCGATCTCCAAGACGACCGACGCGATCGAGGAGGACCGACTTCGCCACAAGATGGCGGAGGAGAGCGATCAGATTCGCGACTCGTACTTCGAGTTCGATGGCACCGCGTCGGCCTATGACTCTGGCTATCTCAAAGGTGAGTTCACTCACAAGAACGGCGAGTCGTTGCTTCGCGTACGGACGAAGACCACGCAGGACTACTTCTTCTTCATCAATGACAAGTTGTGGAAGCGTTATCGTGCGTTCGACGCCTCGGTGTTCGAGGGCGCCAGCTTCGATGAGTTCGGCAAGGCGCTTCAGCAGCGCTATGGCAAGGCGAAGAAGAAGAGCGGGGCGCTCCAGCCGGGTGGTGAATCCAAGCAGTGGTACGAGTGGCGAGAGCCCCACGTGCTCGCGAAGGCGGTCGACAACAACGAGTTCTACGGCTTCTATTGCCTGATCCTAGAAGATCCCAAGACCGTCGCTCAGCTGGGCAAGCTGCGGAAGAACGAGACGGCGAAAGTGGAGACCAGCGACAGCCTCGTCGACATGGTGGGTGACGATGCCGATGGCGACCAGAACGCCGACATCGCCGATCGGATCACCGGTGAGATTCGCCGGCACGAGTCCGCCGAAGTCGACGAGTCGAAGTAGCGCCAACGTAGGTGGGGGTAGGATTTACACCGCCCAGCCTGCCTGGGTAGTCTGAGGATCGCTCGGGAGGCGAGTTTGCGGTATCGACTGCGCTTTCATTTACAGGAAGTCGATCTCGGCGGTGACGAAGTCGTCGTTGGGCGCGGCTCCATGTGTCAGGTGACCATCGACGATCCGATGCTGTCCCGCCGGCACCTGCGAATCGACCTCAGCGGCTCCGAGCCGACGATCGAAGATCTGAAGAGCCGCAACGGCACGCAGCTGAACGGGCGCCCGCTCAGCGGGCGCGCAACCCTTCGAGACGGAGACCGCATCCGAATCGGAACCCAGGAGCTCGTCTTTCTCGTTCCGAGCAGGGGCAAGAAGAACTTCCGTACGACCTCGGGCCTCACGTTTTGCGTAGGGTGCGCCGTTCCGTTTCCGAGCGCGAGCCCCCAGTGCCCGCATTGCGGCGCGGTCGCGACGGTCCAAGGCGAGCTGATCTCTCCGCGCGAAGTCGCCGCGACAGGTTGGACGTTTCATCTGCTATCGCAGGTCGTCGGACGCGCGATCGAGCAGGGCCGACTCGCCGACGCCGAGCGCATGATGTCGCGTGGCGTCACCGAGCTCGAGGAGCAGCTGGCCCGAGGCGTCGAGGTCGAGCCGGCGCATATCCTCGGCATCGCCGAGCGCGCCGCTCGCCTCGGTTGCGCGCTGCGCACGCCACGGTGGCTCGAGGTCAGTGCGAAGCTCTACGGTCGCGCCGAAGCGCCAGTCTCGCGTGACGTGCTCGCGCTGCTCGATGAGCTCCCGACGGATCCTCGTCTCGATCACGCGGTGAACGCGCTTCGCTGTGCGGGCCCTGAGACGCTCCGGGCGAGCTAGTAGGCGGTCACGACCTGCTCGAGGCCCTCAAGCCGCCGCAGCAGGAACCGCTCCGACGCCCCGTAGTCGCCTGCGCGATTGTGGACGACCTTCAAGTACGCGCGCAGGAACTGGGGCGTCGAGTAGTTGTTGTTGCGTACGAGGCTGTGCAGGGACTCGATCGTTTCGGCTTCCATGAGCCGGCCGGTGGCGGTGTGGACGCGGAAGACCCAATCGATCCACTTGGTGTTCTTCAGCCCTTGGGCGAGCTGAAGCGCGTAACTCGTTGCTCCGGCGAACAACACGTTGGGGTCGTCCTTCTCAGAGTCGCTCAATGGTCGGTGCGCGAGCGCCCGCTCCAGGATGTTGTCGAGGTGAGGAAGCAGAATCCTCTCGGCTTCTTCGAAGCGTCCCATCGCGATCGCCTTGCTGGCGATGCCCGCAATGACATCGAGCGCGCGCGCGGTGCGCGTGTCCTCGGCGCCCCATGCGTGCGAGGACGAGTCCACGCCATTGTTGCCGCTAACGAGTGTCTCGCCCGCAGTAGAGCTGAGGCGCAGTCCGCACTCGCCACATCGGCGCTTGGCTGAGCCATTGATCGCGCCGCACTTTTCGCAAACTACGTATTCGGCGGTTTCGTTGGCACCGTCCCGCATCCTCGCCGCGTCGATCATGACGAGCTCTTGTGAGCCGATGTAGACGCGGTCCATGTGCGCCAAGCGGCGCGGGGACTTGATGCGCACGCCGTTGACCGCCACGCCATTGCGGCTCCCGAGATCCTCGACGACGACTGCATCGGGCCCAACGTGAAGAACGGCGTGCTTTCGGGAAACCAATCCGTCCGCCAATGCGAGATTGCATGACGAGCTCCGACCGATCGCGAATTCCCCGAGTGGCATCTCGAGATTGGTCGACTGATATCGCAGCCTGAATCTAGGCATCCCCCATTTTCAATGTAGCAGTTGGCGGTCGCGGCCGTCGAATGAAGTGCAGTCCCGGAGCCGGCAGCTCGCCGACCAGAGCTCAGGTCAGAAGCTGGCGATTTCCTCGAGGCCCGCTACCGAGCCCAGGCCTCTTTCGAGGCCGCCTTGCGTCTCGAGGGTCGCGTCCATCGAGTTGGCCAGGCCCGCCAAGTCCTTCCGGTAGGCGCTAAACGCGTTCTGTCTTGCCCCGAGCACGCCTTGCGACTGCTCCGGGTTCGTCAAAATCACATAGTTACTCGCGTTCTGCCTGAGGTCCTGGCCCTGATAGAGCTCTTTTTCGAAGGCCTTGCTTCCTCGCGTCGCACGGACCTTCAGCTTGGTCGTGCCCGGGTCGCCGCCCGGCATGTCGACATACACCAAACCGCAGCGAAAGCCGCCTTCCCCGAGGGTCGGTACGCAGCCCGTCGGGCTGGTCGTGAGCGCGGTTTCGTCTTGCGCAGCCTCGTCCAGCTCAGCGCGACGCGCGTCTGGGAGAACACGGCTCGCTACGCGGTCGAACTCGTCCCAAAGCTCATCGACTTGCCGCGCGTAGAGGAACAAGGAGTTCACCGTCTCGCGATTGAACTTGGTGTAATTGAGCCCGGCGAAATCGGCCACTGTGAAAGGCGTAGGAAGCGCGCGCAATTGCTCGATCGCTTCGTAATCGACGGAAGGGCCCTCGCCCGGTCGCGCTTTGGCAGAGCTCACAGCGCGGTCGAGCAGTCGTTTGGCTTCCGCGACCTGATCGCCGGCACCGCGCACCGCTTGGTAGACCGCCTTACCGTCGCGCACGGCGACGTTGTACTGTGTGCGACGGCTCATTACGGTCGTCGACAAGACCCCTAAGAACAAGCCAACCAACGCGGCTGCTGCGCCGCTCATGATCATCAGCTTGCGAACGCGACGGCTCTTGCCTTCGTGTGCCGTCGCCACAGCTTGCTCGTCGACGACGATCCGCACCTCTTGCTGCGCAGGCCCCTTCGCTGCCGTTGCTCCGAACGGACCTGAGCGCCTGGCAGCCTGACCGCCGACGAATCCAGGCGGCGGCGCGATACCGCCGAGCACCGGCGGGGGTGGCGCAACACCCCCGTCACCGACGCCCTGAGCGGGAGGTGGCGCCGTCTTGCGGCCGAGTCGTTCGCGTATATCGCGGACTTTCTTGGATTTTTGGAGTTCGTCTGACATTTCAGCTTCCTCAAATTTATCCGTGGAAAGCCGAACTTGTCAAGGCGGGCGCGCAGAACCCGCCGCTGATAGGCTTCCCCCCGCCCCCATGATGCCACCCCCTGTCGAAGAACGCCGCTTTGTGTCATTTGATGGCACTGAAATCGCCTATCAGGCAGTGGGCCAGGGTCGGCCGATTCTGCTCTGCAATGGTCTCGGAGGGAGCTGGGAGGCCTGGTCGCATCAAATCCAGTACTTCCGCGACCGATATCGGATTCTTTGTTGGGACTATAGGGGCCTCTATGGGTCCGACGCGCCACGCGACCCAGCAGCGCTCGGGATTGCCGAACACGCCCGCGATGCCCTGTATCTCCTCCGAGAGGAGGGTGCAGATCGTGCCGCTGTGGTCGGCTGGTCGATGGGTGTGCAAGTAGGCCTCGAGATGTTCCGGGCGGCTCCCGACAAGATCGCGTCGCTCGCGATGGTGAACGGCGTTGCAGGTAGGCCTTGGGACTACGTCTTCAACCTCAATCTCGTCGGGCGCCTGTTGCCGCCGTTTCTACGCGGCCTGCGCTCGATGCCCCGAACAATCGAAGCGACCGTCCGGCAGGCGACCAGGATCCCGGATCCGGGCGCGTGGGTGAAGCGCGTGGGCTTGGCGGCGCGAACTTTCGATGAGCAGGCCGCCGGCGAGGTCATCGAGAAGTTCCGCACGCTCGATATGGACATCTTCATTCGACTCCTCGAGCGGATGGGCGAGCATGACGCTTGGGACCTTTTGCCGACTGTCGATGTACCGGTCCTGATCATTGCGGGGTCCCGGGACGTTTTCACCCCGCGGTCCGCGGCCGAGCGCATGGCGCGCCGCACGCGCGGATCGGAGGTCATGATCATCCCCGGAGCGACTCACTACGCGGTCCTCGAATATCCGGAGATGGTCAATCTGAGGCTCGAGAAGTTCTTCCGCGAGCGCGGCTACGAGGCCACGCCGGCCGGGGCTGGTTGACGGGGTTGTGACGAGCCGCTAGCGATCGACATCCATGATTCTCGTGATCGACAACTACGACTCGTTTACCTACAACCTGGTCCAGTACTTGGGCGAGCTCGGGGCCGAGGTCGTGGTCAAGCGCAATGACGCGGTTTCGGTCGACGAGATTCGCGACCTGGGCCCAACCGGGGTGTTGATCAGCCCAGGCCCGGGTCGCCCCGAGGAAGCTGGCGTCAGCCTCGAGCTGATCGCGAAGCTGGGCGCGAGCGTTCCGATCTTCGGGGTGTGCCTCGGCCACCAGAGCATTGCCCAGCATTTCGGCGCGTCGATCGTGCGAGCTGATCGTCTCATGCACGGGCGCACCTCTCCGATTCTCCACCAAGGTGCCGGCGTTTTTGCGAACTTACCGAGCCCTTTGACGGCGACTCGCTACCATTCCTTGATCGTCGATCGCGACACTGTGCCGGCCGATCTAGAAATCACCGCTTGGACTGACCAGGACGAGATCATGGGCATCCGTCACAAGGCCCTGCCTATCGAAGGCGTCCAGTTCCATCCCGAATCGTTTCTCACCGAGCACGGGCATACGCTGATCGGGAACTGGTTGTCGTCCCTGGCGGCGGGTAGGGCGCTGTGATCGGAGAGGCGATCAAAGCAGTCGTTGCGGGGAGGGACCTCTCGCCAAGCGACGTCGAGGACGCGATGGATGCAATCCTCTCCGGCGAGGCAACACCTGCGCAGATCGCAGCATTCGTCGTTGCGCTGCGGATGAAAGGCGAATCGTCGGATGAAATCGCCGCGGCAGCGCGTTCGCTCCGCAAGCATTGCGAATCCATCCATCCGAACGTCGACGGACCCTTGCTCGACACATGCGGGACGGGTGGCGACGGACTTCACACGTTCAACATTTCGACCGCTTCCGCGATCGTTGCCGCGGCGTGTGGCGTTGCCGTCGCGAAGCACGGCAATCGAGCGGTGTCGTCCAAGGCAGGTAGCGCCGACGTGCTAGAGGCCCTCGGTGTGCGCATCGACATACCAGCCGAATCGGTTCGGCGGTGTATCGAAGAAGTCGGCATTGGGTTTCTCTTCGCGCCGAGTCACCACGCGGCGATGCGCCATGCGGCGCCGATCCGCCGCGAGCTAGGAATTCGAACGCTGTTCAATCTCCTCGGGCCGCTGTCCAACCCAGCATCCGCGACCCACCAGGTGGTTGGCGTTTTCGACCCCGCGCGTGCGGAGCAACTGGCGACCGCACTCGGCATCTTGGGTCTCGATGCGGCTTGGGTGGTTCATGGGGATGGAGGCCTCGATGAGGTGTCGCCATCTGGGCCGACGCGAGTTGCCGAGCTTCGAAACGGTGAAGTTCGCACCTTCGAGCTGTCGCCTGCAGACTTCGGGGTCGACTCGGTTTCGCTCGAAGCGCTGCGTGGCGGCGATGCGAACGAAAACGCGGACATCATTGGTCGCGTGCTCCGTGGGGAGGCGTGTGCGGCCCGCGCTGCGGTCGTGGTGAATGCAGCCGCCGCGCTGTGCGTGACCGGCATCGCGGCGGATCCCGAGACGGGCGCCAAGCGCGCTGCTGAAGCCCTCGACAGCGGCGCGGCGGAGCAAGTGCTCGCGCGCTGGGTGCAGTACACGCAGGCGATATGACCGACTACCTCTCGGTGATTCTCGAACGCAAGCGCCGCGAGAACGCGCGGCGACGACGACACGCGGCTTCGATGGCTCCGGTGACGCGCGTGCCCGAGCCAGAGCGTTCCGTCCGAGGGATCGAAGCGCTTCGCCGTGGCCCGAACGCGCCGCCAGCGGTGATGGCGGAGGTTAAGTTCCGAAGTCCGAGCGCCGGCGAGATCCGCCCATCGAGCCAGGGGGAGGGCGTTCGCATCGCTCAGGGCTACGAGCAAGGCGGTGCCTCGGTGATCAGCGTGCTCGCAGACGGCCCGGGCTTTGGCGGATCCCCGCTGCTAGTCCGCCGAATCGCACGCGCGGTCGGCGTACCCGTCCTCTACAAGGGCTTCGTCCTCGACTCCGTTCAAGTCGAGCTCGCGTTCGATGTCGGCGCTTCGCTCGTATTGCTGCTCGTCCGCGCGCTCCCCGACGCCGAGCTGCGATCGTTGATCACACAAATCCGTTCCCTCGGCATGGAGCCCGTCGTCGAAGCCGCAAACGCCGAAGAAGTCGACCGGGCGGTTGCTGCCGGCTCCACGATCATCGGCGTCAACGCTCGAGACCTGCGCACGTTTCGAGTAGACAAGGCAGCCGCCCGAGCATGCGTCGCCCGGATTCCTCAGAGCTGCGTCGCGGTATTCATGAGCGGGGTCCGGTCCGAAGAGGACTTCCGCGAAGTGGCGGCGGGTCGTGCCGACGCAGTCTTGATCGGCGAGGGGCTCATGCGCGCCGAGGATCCGGGCGCCCGCCTGGCCGAGCTACTGCGGCCTGCCTGAGTGCATCGCGTTCGACTGGGAGCGTGATCCGGAAGCAGGTGCCCGAGCCGTCGCGATCGAGGATTTCGATACGGCCATCGTGCTGGTCGACGATTTGCTTGACGAGCGCCAGGCCCAGGCCAACCCCGTAACTTCGACCTGAGTAGAACATCTCGAACAGGCGCTCCCGCTGGGCGGCGCCGATGCCGGGGCCCTCGTCGGCGATTTCGAGGAGTGCGCGGCCCTCCGGGTCGATCCCAGTTCGCACTTCGACGGTGCCGTGGCGGGGTGACGCTTGCACCGCGTTCTTCACGAGGTTCCAGATGACCTGGCGCATTCGATCTGGATCGACCGTCACGAAGACGGGCTCATCGGGCGAAATCACTTCAATCCGCAGTCCGTTGCTTGTAGTCGCCTCGCCGCGAGCCACCGCGGCCACGTCGTTTGCGATGGAGCGGAGATCCACGGCCTCGGCTTGGATTTGGCTGGGTCGACCGACTTGAAGCATGGTCGTGACCAGCGAGTTCAGGCGCTCAACCTCGGAGATCACGATTCCCAAGAGGCGCCCATCTTCCGGGCTCAACGCGTTGCCTTCTCGCACCATCTCTACCGAGCCCGAGATCGAGCTGAGCGGGTTCCGGATCTCGTGTGCGAGCCCGGTCGCGAGCCGCCCGAGAACCGCGAGGCGCTGCGCCTGCTCGGCCTGGTTACGTAGGTTCTTGATTTCCGTGAGGTCTTGGAAGGCCAGCAACATGCCGGTCCGGTTGCCCTGCTCGTCGAGCAGCGCGCTGAGCGTGAATCCCATCGGGAACTCACTCCCGTCTGCGCGCCGGCCCGTCGCGTCCGCGCGTTTCGGCGGCCAGTTTGGTCTCTGCCGTGCGTAGTCCGGCAGCACGCTCGACAACGGAGTGCCGATGAGCGTGCCCTCCCGATCCCTGAGGATCTCGCGCGCTGCCGGATTCAAGCCGAGGATTCGTCCATCGTCGTCGGCGGTGATCACCCCGGACGCGATCGATCGGACGATGTCGGCGTTGAGGCGCTCCAGCCGCGCGGCGCTCTCCTCGGCGACGACGAGCCGCGCGCCGGCGACTTGAGCCCGCCGGGCCAGGTTCGTTGCGAGCAGAGCGACAGCCGCAATCCCCACCATGTTGGACACGAGCGCCAGCTGGAAATCTCGCGAGCTCAGCACGTATTGGCTGAGCGGCTGGTCGGGGGGCGGAGGAAGCCATCCCACGTTCAGCGCCAGCCCTTGGAGGAAGTAACAGGCGAGACTGGCGGCCGCGGTGTAGTACGCGGCGCTCGTGCCGAGCGTCAGCGCAGCGGTCAGGATTTGCGCGCCATAGAGGAACGAGAAGATGCTTCCGGCGCCGCCGGTCAGATAGACCAGGCCCGTGATGAGCAACACGTCCAGTGTCGTGATCGCTGCAGCCACGAGATTTTCTCGCTTGCCGCGAAGAAGCCAGACTCCGAAAAGGATCGACGAGCCGTAGATAGCCGAGATCAGGATGAGCAGAAAGGTCGGCGTGAAGCGGCCATAACGGATGGCGTCGAGCGCCAGGTACATCGTCGCACCGAGCAGCACCGTGGCGATGATCAGGCGTCCGCCGAGAACCCATTGCAGGCGCCGATGCGGGTTGGGCTCCTCGCTTCGCTTCTTCCGGCTCTCGAGAGTCTGGATCACTCCGCGTTGACTTTACCCGCAATCGAGAAGATCGGCAGGTACATCGAGATGAGGATCACGCCGACGATGCCGCCGATGAAAACCATCATCAACGGCTCGAGCAGCGACGTGAGCGCGGCAACCGCGACGTCGACTTCATCCTCGTAGAAGTCCGCGATCTTGTTGAGCATCGTGTCGAGCGCACCAGTCTGCTCGCCGACGCCAATCATCTGCACGACCATCGGAGGAAATACGTTGGTTTCCATCAGCGGTTCCGCCATCGTGCGACCTTCGCGGATCTTGTTCGATGTGTCGTGAATCGCGTTCTCGACGACCACGTTGCCCGCAGATTTCTTCACGACGTCGAGCGCGTCGAGAATGGGGACACCCGCAGAGAGCAGGGTGCCCAACGTGCGCGTGAAACGCGCAACTGAGATCTTGCGCATGACCGGGCCGAGAATTGGCAGCACCAGCAGCGTTCGATGGAAGAAATGTTTGCCGGCGGGCTGTCGGTAGATGTAGGTAATGCCAAACACGAATGCGGCCACGCCGAGAATGATCCAGTGGACGTTTCCGAGGAAGCCCTCCGAAGCGGCGATGACCATTTGGGTGAGCGCCGGCAGCGAGTCTTCTCCGCCGAACTCCGAAAACATGCTCTTGAAGCTCGGGATGACCCAAGCGAGCATCACGACGACCACGATGATCGCGACGAAGAAGATCGCGACCGGGTACACCATGGCGCCGCGGACCTGGCGGGCGAGCTTGACGCGCTTCTCGATGTAGCCGGCCAACCGGTTGAGGATGGTGTCGAGGATACCGCCCATTTCACCGGCGCGGACCAAGTTGACGAACAGCTCGTCGAACAACTTGGGATGGCGCGCGAGACCTTCGGAGAACGTGCCGCCTTGCTCGACGTAATCCTTCACGTCCTTGAGGATCGCGTTGAGCGCCTTGTTCTCTCCGCGCGACGATAGGATGTCGAGACACTGCACGAGTGGGAGACCGGCATCGATCATCGTCGCGAACTGGCGCACGAAAACGACGAGCTCCTTAGGCGTGACGCCTGAGCCGAACGAGAGCTTGATCTCGCGCGACTTCTTCTTGATCTTGACGGGGTTGAGCTGGCGCGCGCGCAGTCGCGACTGCACGGCCTCCTTGGAGTCCGCCTCGATGATCCCCGTCTGGACTTCGCCCGCGCGAGTGCGCGCCTCGTATACCCACTCGGCCATGAATTCTCCGCCCGATCCCCTCCGGGCCTTTCAAAATCCTAGCTGATCGGGGATCGCCTGGTCAAAAGCGATGCGCAATTCCGCTCCGGCTGCTCCCGCCGCGGCTAGTTGCGGTAGGGGTTCTGGATGTCGATATCCATGAGGTCGGGCTTCTGCTCGGGCGAAGCGGGTGCCTTCTTCGTGGACTTTTGGGGCTCCGAGGCATTCCAGACAGGCGCCTGGGCCTTCGAACGTGGCCGCTTTCGTCGGGAGCGCGTCGCCTTGGTGCTGCTCTTGCGTTCCGGTGTCTCGTTCGCCCGAACTGGCTCGTGGGCCGCCTCCGCTTCTGTTCGCTTCGGCTCGACTCTGGCTGGTTGGGGGGCCTCAGCGGGCTGCGGCGCAGGCGCGGGCTCCGGCGTCACGATCGGTGGCGCGGCTGTTGCAGATGGGGTCGGCGTGACCAAGAGCTGCCAAACGAGGAAGCCGGCGTACAAGAACACCACAATCGCCAGCATCATCACCAGCCATCGCAAGAGCTCGGATCCCGCCGATGTCCTCACGACGACGGGCGTGCCGTCGCTGAGGACGCCGGAGACGCTACCGTGGACGTAAGAGGCGCTGCCGTCACCGCGACTGTAGGTCTGACTCGCAGGCGTTGCGCCTTCCCGCGGCATCGGGACTTTCGATTCGGCAAACTCCGCACGTCCGAGGAGCTCGATAGAATCGCGCACACGATGGCGTTCGTCTCGAAGCTTCTCGGCGTCGAGGGCGCGGACGACCTCCGCGACATCTCGCGTCTTGGCTACGCCGCCACGACCAGCGGCCAAGTCGAGCGCTTCGCCGAACTCGTCGGCGTCTTGGAACCGTTCATCCGGGTTTCGGTTCAACGCCTTCATCACCACTTCGTCGTACGGCTCGAGCTCGGGCCACAGGGAGGACGGCTTCTCCACAGTCTCGTTGAGCAACCTGTTGAGCGTGGCGGCGTTGGTGTCGCCCTTGAACAAGCGCCTTCCGGTCAGCGACTCCCACAAGATGATCCCCACGCTGAAGAGGTCGGAGCGTTGATCGGTCTCGCTCGTCGACGCCTGCTCGGGAGCCATGTAGGACAACTTGCCCTTGAACTGGCCGGCACGGGTCGAGGCCATTCGAACGTCGGCCTTCGCAACGCCGAAATCGGTCAGGCGCGCGATGCCGTCGGTTCCAACGAGGATGTTGTGGGGAGACACGTCGCGGTGGACGAGCTTCAGAGCGTTTCCGTTCTCGTCGGTGAGGCGATGGGCGGCGCCGAGCCCTTGGAGGGCGTCGATCAGGACGCGACACACGAAGGGACGCGGGAGTCGCTCCCCTTGCTGTGCCGCGCGGCCGAGAAGCGCGCCCAGGTGGTTACCCTCGATGTACTCCATGACGAGGAAGTAGCCGTCGCCGGGGCTGTCGCTGATGTCGAGGGTTGGGACGACGTTCATGTGCCGAATCCGCGCTGCCAGACGCGCCTCGTCGAGAAACATCGAAACGAACTCCTGCTCGTAAGCCAGATGCGGATGCAGCACCTTGATCGCGACGAGTCGCTCGAATCCAGCCACGCCTTGCGCGCGCGCGATATAGACGGAGGCCATTCCGCCGGACGCGAGCTGAGTCAAGATCTCGTAGCGGCCGAGTTGCCGGCCGGCCATAGGGGGTCGCGACAGCCGTCCGTCCCCGGGAGCGCTCGCCGGCGCATGCATCAGAATCGCCCTTTGAACATCAGCGCGCCACCGTCATGCGTGACTCCGATGGAGGCCTCGACCCGCTTCGCGTTGGGCTCCCGCGATTCGCCCTTCCAGTTCGTGAAGACGCCGAGCACCGCGGTGGAGACGGCCATGGTCGCCGTCACGCCGATGAGAATGTTGGTGCGCCGTTCTTTTTGCTGCCCGTCTTCCAGCAGGCTTTCCGCCTGCTCAGCCGGCGTTGGCGAGCCGCCATTGTTGATGCCGGGAGAGTTCGCAGCGCGCGCGGCTGTCTCGTAGGCGCTTACCCCGCGGTTGGCGTCCACGCCCGACCACACCGTCACCGCTCCGAGCGCGACGGTGGCGCCGAGGGACGAGAAGAACGCCCATTTTGGCACGGGTGGGGGAGGCGGCGCGGCCGGGGCGACGAGGGTCACCTTCTTCACGCTACCCGGTTCGCCTCGAATGGAAGTCGACGTCTCGCCATCGTCGTACGCGGCCTTGAGTATGTGCTCGACGTTCGGCGCGACGAAAAAGGACGAATGACGCACCAACGCCCCGTCGAGCTCGAGGGTGCACTCCTTGTCGCAAGTCGCGGTGACCAGCACGTTCGTAGGGGCGACGCGTGCGACGATTGCATCTGCGGATTCCTTGGCACGCTCATCCTCGGGGTACTTGTCACGAAGCTCCACTGCCAGGTCGGCGGCGCGAATCGAGTTCCCCGCCTTGATGTGCGCGCGAACCGCTTGAAGCAGAGCCGCGGAAGTTGGCGCCACCCGGTATGCGCGCTCGAACCAATGCGCTGCGAGCTCATAGTGCTCGGACAGATACGCAGACGTCCCGTGGTCGTACGCCTCGGCGGCCTTCGCGCGGTCTTCGACCGAGGTCGTCGTCGTGCGATCGGCAGCCCCTTCAGCTTCGACTGAAGCGGAAAATATCAAGCAAGCTGTGAAAGCAGCCGACGCCAGCCAACACCGGCTTCGAGTCGTGGTTCGCATCACCCAAGTCCCATCGTTAACGATAGACAAAATCTCGGGGGACGCCGAATCAGGCGCCGGAGCGCATCGCTTGCTGGTAACCCTTCCGGTCTAAATTGCTCAACATCTGCCGCATCTCGTCCGGCTCGGGAGAGCGAATTTCGGCGATTTCGCGGTCGATGGCACCGTGGGCGACCAGGTGGAGAAGCGACTGATTCATCGTCTGCATGCCGGAGGTGCCCTGGCCGGTCTGCATGATGCCGTACATCTGGTGGATCTTGTCCTCGCGAATCAGGTTTCGAATCGCCGGGTTCGGGACCAGGGCTTCGCAGGCCATCGCACGGCCTGGACCGTCGGAACGCGGAAGCAGCATTTGGCTCAACACGCCTTGCAAGACGAAGGACAACTGCGCGCGAATCTGACTCTGCTGTCCGGACGGGAACACGTCGATGATACGGTTGATCGATTGCACCGCCGTGTTGGTGTGGAGCGTCGCGAACACCAAGTGGCCCGTCTCGGAGATGGTGAGCGCCGCCTCGATCGTTTCCAGATCTCGCATCTCGCCGATGAGTACGACGTCGGGGTCTTGCCGAAGCACGTACTTCAGAGCGTCCTTGAAGCCGGTGGTGTCGGCACCCACCTCTCGCTGGTTCACGATGCAGAGTTTGTTTGCGTGAAGGAACTCGATCGGATCCTCGACGGTGACGATGTGGTGGCGGTGCTCGCTGTTGATCTTGTCAATCATCGACGCGAGGGTGGTCGACTTGCCCGAGCCGGTGGGTCCGGTGACCAAGACGAGGCCACGCGGGCGTGTGCAGAGCTCCTCCACGACCGGCGGAACACCGAGGCTCGAGAGCGGCTTGATCTCGAAAGGAATGGCTCGAAAGGCGCCAGTGACCGCGCCCCGCTGTAGGAACACGTTGGCACGGAAGCGCGAAAGCGACTTCACGCCGAAGGAAAAGTCGATCTCGTGGCCTTTCTCGAAACGCAAGCGCTGGTCATCGGTCATGACCTCGTAGCAGAGCGCCTTGCTCTCGCGCGGCTTGAGCGGTGCGGTTCGGAGCGGGACGAGCGAGCCGTCGATCCGGAGCTGTGGCGGAGAGCCCGTGGTGATGTGCAAATCGGAAGCGCCGCGCTCGACCATGAGGCGAAGCAATTGCCGAAGCGTGAGTGACGGGGCTTCTTGTGGTGCTGCCATCCGCTCATCATATCAGAGCGCCGGGACAAGTGCCTAAAGGCTGCGACGCGCCCACGGGCCGCGACGCAGCCAATCCTGCCTTCTGTACTGCGATGCGATGATGCGGGCTACGGAGGTTGCAGCCAAGAACGACCCCTCGAAGCCGAGCCCGGGGGCGACCTGCTCGTTGCAGAGGAAGAGGCCTCGCACGGGCGTGCGTGTGGGGAGGGCGCACACGCCGAGCGCGCGACGGGTCGGATACTCGTAGGTCGCGCGCATGGTGTAGGGGCCGCGGGCCCATGGCTCGCTGCAGTCGAGCTCGCAGTCTCCGCGTAGCGTTCGAGGCGGCAGACCGTCGTGTGGACTGTCGATCCAGATCGCATGGTCGTCGAGGAACGGCACGACGCTTCGCAAGGCTTCCATCGCTTCTTCGCGAACGAACCGTAGCGGCGACGAGGCCGTGTCGATGAGGTGCTCGTCGATCAGCGTGCCTGCAGTGAAGAGCACGCGTTCGTCGTCGACGGCGCGGCTCCGTAGCCAGAAAGCGCGCTCGGGCGCGGCTTCGTCGGGACAGACGAGCGCGAGCGGGCCGAGCGCATCGGGGACGCCCTTCCTATCGACGAGGACGAGCACTGCGCAACGATAAGCACGCGCTCTCGGCTCTCCGACGCGCTCGAACATCGAGGACACCGGCGTGCGATCGGGGAGCAGGCGGGAGAGCTCGCCGATCGGTGTTCCGTGGACAATCTGGGAGCAACCGATCTCCTCCCCCGTCCGCCCGAGCGTGATGGTGTGTCCGCGCCGGCGTTCTGGGCGAATCGAGTCCGCGTGTTCGCGCGCACGCACGTCCCCACCCCATGAACGAATGCGGCCGAAGAGCGCCTCCCGAAACCAGCGCCATCCACCGGACAGCTCGGTGACGCCTCCGAGAAGGTGACCGTGGAGCCTCGCACGCGTCGCGTCCGAGTGTTGGGCGGGAAGCAGGCCGGATAGATGTGGCAGCGTCGCCTGAAACGCGGTGCGCAGCGGGTGACGGTGAGCGAGTTGATTCCAAGAAGTCCAACCTTGGCCCTGTCGGTCAAAGCGTTGTGCAGACGCCACGAGCGAGAGCTGCTGACGCTCGAGGAACGATTCTGGGGGCCAAATCAAACCACGAGCAACGAGGAGGTCCATCTCCGCCCGCACCTCGCCGAGCGTTCGCGTGATGTCCGCGGCTTGGTGTCTCACATTCGGAAGCTCGCGATCGAGCTCTGCCAACCACGCGTCTGGTTCCGGATGCACGTCGATTCGGTGGTTCGCCAGTAGAAACTGAAAAACACTGCCTTGGTCGATCATGCGCTGACGCATGTCTTGTCGCAGTGCGAGGAGCTCGAGCGTGGTCTGCACCACCGGACTGTGAACCCCCGTGACGCTGAGCCCGTAAGGCTCGACCTCGACATCGCCGAGGGTGTAGGTGGGCTCGGGGGCGCTTTGCCCGAGGACGAGCACACGAAGACCCTCACGGCCGAGAAGTGCGGCGCACAAAAGCGGCTCCAAATGGGTTCCGAGAAGGACGACGTCGTAGAAGCTCGTCGGCACGGGCCCTACACGTCGGGCGCCGTCAGTGATCGCGTCGCGTCGCCGTCGGGCGCGTTCACCTGAAGCGGATCGAGGGCGATGGCGCCGGTTGCGATCTGATGGATGACGCGCGGTAAGAGACGGTGCTCTTGAATCTGGATCCGCGCGTGAAGGCTCGCAGCGTCGTCGTCGGCGAGCACGGGCACTGCCGCTTGGGCGATGATTGGGCCGGTGTCGACCCCCGAGTCGACGACGTGCACCGTGCATCCGCTGATTCTCACGCCACCGTCGAGTGCGTCTTGTGCTCCGTTGTGCCCCGGAAACGAAGGGAGGAGGGCCGGATGAACATTGATGATTCGGCCAGGAAAACGTTCGAGCATCGGGGAGCCGAGCAAGCGCATGAACCCCGCTAGAACGATCAGGTCAGGCTCGAACCGCGCGACCTCCGATGCGAGCAGCTCGTTCCAAACACCGCGGTCGTCTCCCTTGCGAAGCGGAACGACAGAGGTCGGGATGCCGCGATTCGCCGCGAACTCCAATGCCGCTGCGCTCTTCCGGTCGGAGACGACGGCGACCAGGTTGGCGCCGCAAGTGCCCGCATCGATTGCGGCACAGATGGCCCGCAGGTTCGAGCCGGTACCAGAAACGAGAACGACCGCATCCATGGGACTACACGGTGAAGGAAACCCCTTCACCCTCCGTGACCTCGCCAACGAGAAAGGCGTCCTCGCCGGATGCGATGAGGGCTTCGATCAAGCTCGCGCTGCGGTCTCGGGCCACGACCATCGTGAAGCCCACTCCCATGTTGAAGGTTCGGAACATCTCCGCGTCGGCGACTCCGCCGTGCTTCTGAATCAAGGCGAAGAGCGGGTTCGGTGTCCACGCGTTCGTGCGGATTGCGATGCCGAGCCCATCGGGCGTCACGCGGGGCAGGTTCTCGGGCAGCCCACCGCCCGTGATGTGGCACATCGCGTGCACATCGTGATCGAGCGCGATGCGTGCCGCTTGGACGTAGATGCGAGTCGGGCGAAGCAGAGCCTCGCCAAGAGTCTCGTCTCCTGCGAACGGCTCGCGCAGTGAGCAGGGAGCGTCCCCACCGAGGAGCGCGCGCCTCGCCAGCGAAAAGCCGTTCGAATGGAGGCCCGACGAAGCGAGCCCGACCACATGATCGCCGGCGACGACTGCTTTGCCATCGATGATGCGTTGGCGGCTCACGACTCCCACGGCAAAGCCCGCTAGGTCGTACTCGCCTGACGCGTAGAACCCGGGGAGCTCGGCAGTCTCACCTCCGAGGAGCGCGCACTCGGCTTGCCGGCAGCCCTCCGCGATGCCTTTGACGACGGCCTCGCCCTGATCGACGTCGAGCTTCGACGTTGCGAAGTAGTCCAAGAAGAAGAGCGGCCGAGCGCCGACCGTGATGATGTCGTTGACGCACATCGCGACGAGGTCGATGCCGATGGTGTCGTGGCGTTCGAGCTCGAACGCAAGCTTGAGCTTCGTGCCGACTCCATCGGTCCCGGATACGAGCACCGGGTCCTCGATGTCATTCGGGATGGCGCACAAGCCGGCAAACCCCCCGAGCGCGCCGAGCACGTGTTCCGAGCGAGTCGACTGCGCGAGCGGCTTGATGCGTTGAACGAGCTCGTCGCCTGCCTCGATGTCGACGCCTGCGTCGCGATAGGTCAGCCCCGCCATGCGCGGGAAGCTAGGCGATCGGTTGCAGCCGGTCAACGAGGGGCGCGGCGTTGACGGACCACGGGCCGTCGCGTAAACACGCCAGCATTCTGGGTGGGGTGAACGCATCGAAAGCATGTCTGTTCGGGCTGTTGTTGCTGGCCGCCGCCTGTCAGGGCGACATGCCGGCACGACCGGACCAAGCCCTCGTCGAGTCGGTCTCGGAGGCGCATGAGGCGGCCCGGCCCGAGCGTGAGCGAGCCCAACTGACCCGCATCGACGTGTATGGCGTTGACGCCACGGAGGCCGCTGGCGCCCGAGTCGTGCTTTTGTTTCGGGGGGCTCCGTTGTTTCGCCAAGAACAGCTCCCCGCAGGGGGAATTCTGCCTCCGCGGATCGCGATCGAGCTCGAAGATACCGATTGGGGGGACTCCGTTCCGGTTTCACAGTCCGTCGAGCGGGGCGGTTTGCGACGGGTTCGCCTCGCAACCCCAAACCCACGAGTGGTTCTCGATCTCGAGCCGGGCGCCACCGGCCGGGTCTTCTACCTGACGGACCCGTATCGCATCGTCGTCGATGTCAGCGCGGGTACCCGCCCGAGCGACGACCGCAGGCCGTTGGTTGTGTTGGACCCCGGACATGGTGGCGGTGAGCCAGGAGCAGCGAACGATGACTACGAGCTGATCGAGTCGCGGCTCGCGCTCACGATCGCGGAGCTCACGGCTGATCGGCTGCGCGCGATCATGCCGAGGGCGCGCGTGATGCTCACGCGCTCCGCCGACGTCGATCTCTCCCTCGAGGCGCGGTGCGCGCTTGCGAATACGATGGAAGCGGACGCGTTCGTCTCGATTCATTTCAACGCAAGCTCCGAACAGGTGCGCAAGGGCGGGGTGACCACGTTCGTGCTCGACACCACCAACAACCGTCAGGCCCTGAGGCTTGCCGCCCGTGAGAACGGCACCCGCGCATCCGAGGTGACCGGCATCCAGAGCTTGCTTGCGAAATACCATCGCAAGGGCCAGGCGGTCGGTTCGATCACGCTCGCGGGCAAAATCCAACGGCACACCCTGAAGGGAGGCCAAAGGGTCCTGCCGAAGTTAGCCGACCGGGGTGTGCGAAAGGCGATGTTCTATGTGCTCGTCGGCGCGCGAATGCCAGCGGTGCTGCTCGAGGCATCCTTCCTTACGTACGAGCCCGAGGCGCGGGCCCTGACCACCCGCGCCTACAAGAAGGCACTGGCCGATGGCATCGCTTCGGGCATCGCGTCGTATCTGCACGGTCGCTAGGCAAGTAGGTTGCTCCACCTTGGGCTGACGGTCATACTCGCCGACCGTTGTCGGATGGATCCAGCCCTGTCGTCGATCTGGGTAGTCTCGCACCCACGCTCGGCAAGACCTGCAGTGGGTACCTCGGGGGTTACCGCCGAGCGTTCGAGGACGCCGTGCGCCGTGGCGACCCTGGCGTGCTCACCGCACGCAGGCACGCGCGGGCGCTCGACGGGCTGTTGAGCGCCCTCTACTGCGCGGCCGACGCCGCGACTCACGCGGCGGGTTGCGAGCCACGCGGCCGAGTCGCGCTCGTCGCCGTGGGCGGATACGGCCGGTCGACGCTGGGGCTCAACAGCGACGTGGACGTCGTTTTCCTCTGTGATGATTCGGAGGATCCGTTCGTCGGCGCTCTGGCCGAGGGCTTGCTCTATCCGCTCTGGGATCTCGGCGTCGACATTGGGCACGCGGTGCGCAGCGTCGACGAGACCCTGCGCCTCGCCCGCGACGACATCCGCACGACGACCACCCTAATCGACTTTCGCCGCGTCGCGGGAAGCGGCTCTCTCCTCGACGACTTGGAACGTGGCGCCCGAGAGCAGGTGTTCGTGCCGCATCTGGTCGAGTTCCTGAATGCCCTCGAGCAAGACACGGCATCCCGGCATCGGCGGTTCGGTGGCAGCTTGTACTTGCTCGAGCCTGACGTGAAGCAGGGCCGCGGAGGCCTTCGTGACATGGACGTGGCGGAGTGGGCCGCTCGCGGCCGCTGGGGGGCGCGCAACGAACAGGACTACGTGCGCACTGGCGCTCTACTGGCTCGCGAGGTGCGTGAGCTCGAGGCGGCACGAGAGATGCTGTGGCGCGTCCGGAACCTCCTCCACCTCCGGGCTGGGCGCCAGCAGGACCGGCTGACCTTTGGCGATCAAGAAGACATCGCGCAGGAGCTCGGTTTCGTCGACGGCGTCACCTTGGGGGTTGAGCAGTTCATGCAGGCGTATTACCGACACGCGCGCATCGTAGCCTTGACGGCAGAGCGCATGCTCGACCGGGCTCGCCCCCGCAGCCGCGCCGCAACGTTCCGCAAGCTTGCGCATGGCATCATCCTTGCCGACGGCGCCATCACACTCGAGAACCCCCAGCGCTTGGAAGACGACCCTGCGCTTGCGTTCCGTTTCTACCGCCAGGCGCTCCGGCACCACCGGCGTCCGGATCACTCGGCGTTGGACGCCATCGCGCGCATCGCTCCCGATAAACGATGGAGGCTACGGCTACAGGACTCCGAGGAGGCCACTCAGCTCTTCCTCTCCCTCCTCAAGAACATCGACGAGACCGGGTTTCGGAGCGCCTCGACAGTCGGGGAGCTCTACGAGGTAGGGCTCGTGTCCGCGATGATCCCCGAGTTCGATCCGCTCGTCGGGCGGGTCTACCACGATGTGTTTCACGTCTACACAGCCGACGTGCACGCAGTGAAGGCGCTCGAGCATCTCCAGACGCTAACCCGAGCGGACACTCGGGTGCACTCGCTTGCCTCGCGGCTCGCAGCGGAGGCGCCTCGCCGCCTGCCGTTGTTCCTCGCTGTCTTGTTGCATTCGCTCGGGCGCACTCGGGGGCGCGACCAGGAAGCGGAAGGCGCGCGCATGGCGGAGAGCGTTGCGATTCGGCTCGGGCTCAGCGCCATCGACGCACAACATGTCGGCTGGCTCGTGCGCAACCAGAGGGCGCTCTACCGGTGGGCCACCCAACGCGACATCCACGATCCGCAAGGCCTTACCGAAGTCGTCAGGATGGTCGAAACGCCAGAGCGCCTTCGCGACCTGTTCCTGTGCACGGTTGCGATCGTGTCCACGATCAACCCCAAGGCGATGACCAGTTGGAAGGCCCGGGCATTGGAAGACCTCTATCTATCGACGCTCGCCGAGCTCGAGATGGGGGGTGGGCCAGCACAGACCGAGAGCCGGGTCCTCGAAGTGAAGCTCCAAGCCGTCGTTGGATTCGCTGGAGATGCCGGCCGCGCTGAGCTGCAGAGCTTCATCGACGAGATGCCCGACCGATACTTCCTCGCCAACCCGGTCGATGTGGTGCGGCGGCATGCGCGGATCGCGCGCGACCGGGATGATGGCTTGGTCACCGTCCGCGTTGGGCCGGGTCGTACCGAGGACGTCGAAGAGGTCGTCGTAGTGTGCGCAGACCGTTCGGGCTTACTAGCGGACCTCACGGCTGTGTTTGCGGCCCACGATCTGTCGATTCTCACCGCCGAGATCTACACGCGCGGCCGGGCGTCCGGCGATGAAGCCTTCGACGTGTTTTCCGTCAAGGTTGGCGCCAACACCCCGTCACCGACGCGGCTCGCCGAAGCGCTTCGCAACGATATCGCGCAGCGCATGACCGATAGCATCTCAGCGCAGGATCTCATCGCGCGTCAGAGCACGCCGCCCCCTTGGTCGGTCCGGCCCGGGCCCGGCGTACCGACGCACATCAGCGTCGACAACAACGCCTCGCTTCGTTACACCGTGGTCGATGTATTCACTCGGGACAGAATCGGGCTGCTGCACGAGATCGCGCGCACGCTTCACCAGCTCGACCTGAGCATTGCTGTCGCGAAGGTGAACACCGAGGGGCAGAGCGTCGCCGACGTGTTCTACGTGGCGGATGAGAACGGTAACAAGGTCCATGATCGCGAACGGTTGAAGCGCTTGGAGCAGGTGCTCCACAGCCGCATCCTCGCGTTGCACGCTCGCGCTGAGGCTTCGTGATGCTCGAAGGGTTTGTTCGCGTGGTTGCGCTTGCGGCGCTGAGCAGCGCGATTGCATGCGGGTCGACCGCGTCGTCGAAGGCTCCCGCCGAGACGGCGCCCGAGGAGCTCGTGAGCAGGCCTGCGGCAACTCCGGACGTGATGCGCGGCGAGCGCCTGTTGGTCAACGGCCATGTTGCCGAGGCTCAGCAAGTGTTCGAAAAGGCGATCGCCGATGATCCAGAAGACGCGAGGGCTTGGTTGGACCTCGGGCTCGCCCAGGAGGCCAAGGGCGACATGGCGGCGGCGGAGCGAGCGTACCGTCGCGC
>Ga0209536_100000688_pt1 | contig 55407 bp, 46 predicted proteins | sample DeeMarSeWOR28_12_FD_187461 | JGI IMG/M metagenome (GOLD analysis project Ga0209536, IMG submission 187461) | Marine sediment microbial communities from White Oak River estuary, North Carolina - WOR-2-8_12 (SPAdes) (version 2) | ecosystem: Environmental > Aquatic > Marine > Intertidal zone >... | reverse complement strand
CCAATATAATCTGTAATTCTTCCGTTTGCGAGAATGATTGGCTTATAAGGCATTCTACCGCGCCCCACATCAAGAAGGCTGCCATTCAATTTGGGCAGAGTTTCCTCGATAGCCTTGAGGATGCCTTTCCTTATGATAAATTTGTCGATATTATCTTCTGTTTTATCCAAAATTAAAAAATCTGAATGATCTACATTGCGGTCGAAAAAACCGTTTGTTCTTGAAACCATTGCATGAGCATAATCATTTGGCCTCCATACCGAAATTTTACGATAGTAAAGAAGCTCCGATGAGGTATCTTGAGCCAAGATATTCATATCGTTAAGTGTAACAGGTTCATCGATAGGTTGAAGGTTTTCAGGGTGGTTGGTTTTTAAATAGTCTAAAAAATCTGGTGTCGGAAACGAGAGAAAGACTCTACCTGTGGAGCTCAAATATTTATTCAGAAAAGCGTGTAGTTGCCTTCTTTCATTCAACTCAATATGTTCGTAAACATCCATCAAGACGATTAAGTCGAATTCCCCCCCAGGGAGAGCATCGAATATAGCGCCCTTTATAAATTCAATACCAAATGTAGAAAATAATTCTTCAGCATTTTTTATTGATTCAGGACTTATGTCAACTCCTACAACTCTTGCATTTGGCCAAATTTCTTTCATCCTTGCGCAAATATATCCGACTCCGCATCCTATCTCGAGTATTTGTCGAGGATTTTTCGGGGCCCATAGAAGCAGTTTTTGCCAAGCCCTTTCCACTCGGCGATTGCCATTAATGTAATCATCAATTTTATTGTCAGTCTTTTGATTGTAATAATCAATTAACTGTATTTTGTCATTCATCGTCACTGTCCAATCATTCTAAAATTGACGAGGATAACCGTCAATTTTCAATGGATAAAATTAAGGAGTAATTCCAATATTTAGTTTGTTGTCGTCTGCAGAGCTATCCAAGACCAAAAAAGGTGGCAAATATTGGCCAGGCATGAAGTTTCGAAGCAAATAATCGTTTAGTTTAAATGTTGATATACAGCAGCAATATATATGCCACCAATTTCGATTTTAATTTAATAATAAATTCATATAGTTACAGCATTAAACGCGTCTGATAAAGACAAATAAGTCAAAATACTGACGGCAAATAAAATACCTATAGACTCTGTTGTTGATCGTGATCTAACAGACCTGCGCATCTGTCAACAAACGGATGAGTTTAGATTCAAATTGAAACCTAAAGTTATTTTAAACCCTGCCGATAAAAACTGTGGATAGGAGTTTATTATTTAGATAGACATATCAATGGAATCCTTAGGCGTTGGAAATACAAACATATTCTTTGCTGCCGTCCAGCAAACAGGCCAATTGGAAACGTTGGCCAATGGTGCGCTTTCAAAGGGTATCGATCTCTTTATGAAGCGAGATTATGAGGGGGCGATTAAAGAGTTCCGCCGATCGCTTGGATTAGCTCCGAATTCATCCTATTCGGTGGATGCATCCAACTACATGGCAGATGCCTATCTGGCCTTGGAAGATAGCGACGGAGCAATTGAGGCCTATGAGAACGCCCTCCGCCTCAATCCTTATCGTGATGATATTTATATCAGTCTCGGAAATCTCTATTTTGCAGAGGAACGCTATGACGAATCCGTTAAGGCCTATAAAAACGCCGTCAAGATTTGGCCCAGTGTGGACAACCATTATGCGCTGGGTCAGGCCTATATGAATGCCGGCAGGTATGCAGATGCGGATCGAGAGTTTAATGCAGTTTTACGCATGGATCCTGATAAACCCAATGGAAATTACGGACTAGGCCTAAACTTCAGTAAACAGGGTCGCTATGAAGACGCCATTCTTCAGTTTAAGGAAGCGATCAGGATAGATCCTAAATTCTATGACGGCTACGCAGAGCTGGGCTACGCCCTTGCGGATCTCGGTGAAATGGACGAAGCCCAGCAGCAGGTAGATTTTCTTAAACATGTAGCCCCCGAGTTGGCCGACACTCTCAGCCGCTATATGTACAAGGTGGATTCACCAAAAATTATGTTCGCTTATGCTACAAGCGATTTTAATTACCACCTGCCCTGGAAAACACCGCTATCATCTCTGGATGCTTATTTAGAAACACCCAATGCGGAAAAAACATTTAAGATGACCTTTCAGTTTGATAAAGAAATGGATCGTGCATCCGTTGAAAACGTGCTTAACTGGAACATTGGCCGTTCTGCCCAGAGCGGTCCGGGACAGGCGTATAATTTCGGTCGCCCTATTCCCGACACCGAAATTGGACTTCCACCGTTTCCGAAACATGTGTACTACGATGCCGATAATTTGACAGCTACGGTCTATTTTACCATCCGGCAAAATGCAGCCGGAGACGGTACCATAGATCCATCTCATGTTGAATTCAAATTCAGTGGCAAAGACATTTACGGGCTGTCCATGAATTCCGACTTTGATCAGTTAACTGGTTTCTCCGGTATCGTGTAATCGTGGGTCTCACCCGCATCGTTATTCAAAAAGAATCATTACTGAAACAACAATCAGCTACCCTACCCTCTTGCTTATTTTCACATAGTCACCGATAATACACAATAAATCGCCGGTATTATATTTCTAGCTGTTGCTGTTGATCAGTTTAATGTGTATGAATGGGCTTTAACAATGCCATCTCGATTAAGTAAAAAAGCAATCATGATACTTTTGGTTCTTCTGGGCGCATCGATTGCCGGTGTTTTTATTGGAATGTATCTTGGATTAACCCATGACCTTCCCCAAATTCGATCACTAGAAGAATTCAGACCGGATACCGTCACGCGCATTTTTTCAGCTGACAAGGTGTTGCTGGCTGAATTGTATTCGCAAAAAAGAGATCCGGTACCCCTGGATCGTATTCCCAAGTATCTTAAAGCTGCGCTGATTGCTACAGAGGATCGTAAATTCTACCAACACAGCGGTGTTGACCCAAAGGGAATTGCCAGAGCAATCGTCAAGGATATACAGGCAGGTAAGTTCGTTGAAGGCGCCAGTACCATCACTCAACAACTTGCCAAGACACTGTTTCTAACCCCGCGCAAGTCCCTGGTTCGAAAAATCAAAGAAGCCATTTTAGCATTTCAATTGGAGCGCCGTTATACAAAAGATGAAATCCTTGAAATGTATCTGAACCAGGTCTATTTCGGGAGCGGTGCTTATGGCGCTGAATCGGCTGCCCAAATTTTTTTCGGCAAACCTGTCCAAGATCTAAGTCTGACTGAGTGCGCTCTGATTGCCGGTATGCCTAAACTACCGTCACGCTATTCACCGCTAGTGAACAAAGATCTTGCCCTAAAACGCAGAAACATTGTGCTAAAGCAGATGCGGGATATGGGGATCATAACGGATACGATTTACCATCAGGCACTTAATTCAAAAATTCAAATTGCACCTAGAAAGAAGAGGGCTAATAACGCACCTTATTTTGTTGAGTATGTCAAATCGTTCCTGGAAGAAACCTTAGGTGACTCCCGACTCTATAAGGGCGGGTTGGCGGTTCACACCACGCTTGATTTCAAGCTTCAACAAACGGCCGAGAACGCAGTCACAGACGGCCTTTCAGCTCTCGAAGCAAGAATGACAGGCACAGGTATCGAAAGGTCGGAAATTCAATCTGCGTTGATCTGCATGGATGTCACATCCGGCGGTATTCTAGCCATGGTGGGAGGCAAAAATTTTTATGAAAGCCCTTTTAACAGAGTCACCAACGCCAAACGGCAGCCCGGGTCCGCGTTTAAACCTATCGTATATGCCTATGCTGTTGAGCAGGGGTTTTCTCAAAATCAGCTGATTCTCGATGCCCCGGTTGTATTTAAGGGACCCGGCAGAGACGATGATTGGCAACCGGAAAATTTTTCGAAAAATTATCTGGGGGAAATAACACTTAGAAAGGCGTTGGCTGTATCACAGAACATCCCGGCGGTACGACTGATAGAAATGCTTGGCGCACAATCGGTCATTCAGTTTGCACATCGACTTGGCATTGAATCAACACTCAAACCCAACTTAGCATTAGCCCTCGGCACATCGGAGGTGACCTTAATGAATTTAACCGCCGCCTATGCCGTGTTTCCCCGAAAAGGGAAGTGGATCGAACCATTCGGTGTCAAAGAGGTTACCGACCTTAAGGGCAGAGTTGTTTGGCGCTCAAAGCCTCAAAAAAGGCTCGGGATGAGCAGAGAGGGGGCTGCGATAATGACCAACATGCTGGAGGGAGTTGTACGGGAAGGTACCGGTAGACGGGCTCGTAAACTCCCCGGACCGATTGCCGGGAAAACAGGTACAACCAACGATTATAAAGACGCACTGTTTGTTGGATTTTCGCCGGATATTGTAACCGGTGTATGGGTCGGACGGGATTCGGGCGACACGTTAGGGGAGAAGGAAACCGGAGCCAAAGCAGCGCTCCCCATATGGATGGAATTCATGCAAACCGCCTTGGCACGGAAATCTCATCAATATTTCGACCTTCCCGAAAATGTCATTCAAGTGCACATGGACCCCAAATCCGGTCTGCGCCTAAATGATATCTCGGAAAATTCCGTTGTCGCTCTTTTCAAAAAAGGAAGCGAGCCAAAAGAATAAATGTTAGACATTCTCATGTGTAGATAAGGTTAATCGGTAACGGAGGATACTTCCAAACTCCCGGTTTGGGGAGAATATGTTGTTCGCCAACGGCTAGCCAGTACAAGTCAGGTTTTATATCACGTAATTTACCGTCTTCGGGCGGCCGTGATTGGTAGGTTCGAGCATACGTCGCCTGAAAAATGCAAACCGCATACTTTTTTTCACGGGCAACGACATAGTTTTTCTTGAACGCGTGCGGGGACAGGTGGTTAATTTCAATGAGCTGTTCCACATCCTTCTGGGAGATTTTCATTAAAACCAATTTTGATACGCCCCGCTCGGAGATACGCATTAAGGATCGCGATTCACTACTTCCGGCATAGACCGTTGTAATGCCTGGGATTCGCTTCATGTATTGGGCTGCTACTATTGCAGCCGTGCGGCGTCCCCCTGCCATTACCGGCAGACCATAAAATTCAAAGAACTTTTTTTGAATATCTTCAGCATATTTATCTCCTTTTTCATAAATGTCTTTGGATATATAGCGCAGACTGCGGGCCAGATCTTCAGCGGCATCCGCAATCGGCCAATCGATCCGTACATGAAAATGGGATAAACTGTAGCGATTTTTGGCAATCGTGGTAGGATCTCTTTGGATTAAGAGTGCATAGTCGACCGGAAGCAGCAACTCTAGAAAGTTGCGAAAGTGGTTTGACTCAAAATATTTCCAGTTGCGATCGAATTTCTGAGAAAGTGGTAGATTTTTAAATCGCAGCAGGTTTTTCTTGGTCGTTTTGTTTTCGCCGAAAAATCGTATATATTTTTTATGTTCGGCCGGCACAATATCTTCAACGAAGATAACCAGAAAAGCATTCTGGCTTTCATATTCCAAATCGGGTATGCGTGCACGCGGCTTTAATTCCCGCTTTTCAACGAACGGAAATTCCACATTTTGCTGGTGAAACTGATGGTAGGAGTCGATAAGGCCGTATTGTAACAGAACCTGATCTAGTTGGTCTCTCAGCAGTTCATAATAGGACCGTCTTAGACGGTCAGCCTGGCTTAGCTCCTCCCTATAATTCCAAAAGGCCAATTGCTTCTCCTTTGTCTGATAAGGTAAATCAAATATGTCTAAACCACACAACCGGTTACGAAACTGGGTATTAAAGTCAGATGTATTATAACATGAATTCCTAAAGATGGCGATAAAGATTTTGCTGAAAAAACGTTACCTTAGGATTATTTTAGAAGAACCGTTGACTTCGGGTGGAACATTTGGATATGAGAATGCGCATGTTCTACGAGCTGGATTTACCGCTTCGTATGAGCGAAAAAACAGCGTAGCCTGGATTGCTTCTTTACAGTTCTTTGTCGTTGAATCCCTTTTTTTCGGGACCATCGTTCTAAAAATCCGATCATCCCGGACTCATATGCTCTCGTTATTTGTTCTTCCCGGACCTTAAGACCCTCTCGCCCCTGCAGTGCGGTTCTCAGACATTCTGTTTTTTGAAGGCATTCAAGACAGGCAGTTGGAGTATGTCGCAGACGGTTTTCCCCCAACGGGAAAACAATATGGAGATTGGCAAAACACTCCGGGTATTTACTCTTTGTTTTACCCATTTTACACCATTTGTATGAATCTAAGTTATATTAGAGCAAAAAAGGGTTATTTGGAATGCACATCAAATTCTTGGTTCATTTTAGTAATATAACCATGATCTGCAAAACTGAAATAGCCTGCCTCACCGATGATGATATGCTCATGCACGGTAATCCCCATGACATTACCTGCAAATACAAGCTGTCGGGTAATGGCAATATCTTCAGGTGAAGGCTTCGGATCACCGGACGGATGATTGTGTGCAAAAATGAGCGCCGCCGCATTATGCTTGAGAGCAGCGTGGATAACTTCTCTCGGATAGACACTGCTGGCGGTTATGGTTCCTCGTGAGTGCGTCTCACTCGAAATTACTCTGTTTTTAGAATCCAGAAAAATAATTTTGAAGTACTCACGAGTTTTATCTCTAATACTATGACAAAGATACTCAAAAAGCTCCTTTGAATTATTGACCGGATCCTTTTTAATTAACTTCTTTTCAAGGTAACGGTCTGACACCGCTTTTATGAGTTTAAGGCCAAATACATTTTTAGGCCCTACTCCTTGAATTTCACAAATCTCTCGTGTCGGTGCTTCCAGAACCCCCTGGAACGTTTTAAACTTGATCAACGTGGCTTTTGCCGCGTCCTTACAGTCTTTTCTCGGCGTCGCCAGTGTCAGTAAAAGCTCGATCACCTCGTAATCCTGGAATCCGTCAAGTCCTGAATTTAAAAACCGCTCTCGCAAACGCTGTCTGTGGCCTTCTCCTTTGTGACGTTTCTTTGTATCCATGCATTAATGCCAATTCTACGTTTCGTCTCGTTCTTGTTTTAGATCTCGTGTCGTCAATCGATAAACAGCTTCCTCGGGTAACCAATTTTCACATAAAGTTTTTGCATACTTTTTACCGTGGTCAAGCGTTCGTGCTGAATGCCTGTTTGCAGTTTTCGGTTGTCTGAATCAAGCCACCGGCAAGGTGCGGGTTTTAATCTTCTTTTTCAGCCAACCTTGCAGCCCCAACCACACGCTCTTCCACGTCCATACCCATAACCTTAACGCCTTGAGTGTTGCGGCTGATCACTGATATACCTTTAATCGGCATACGTATGATTTTGCCAATATTCGTCATCAGCATTAAATCATCCTCTTCGTCGACCAGGAGAATGGATACGACCCGACCGTTTCGTTGGGTAGTTTTAATTGCAATGACTCCTTTTCCGCCTCGCTTTTGAACCGGATATTCATCAATAGACGTCCGCTTTCCATATCCGTTTTCCGTGACTGCAAATAGTGTCTGCCCATGGCTTAGCACTTCCATCGCCACAATTCGATCTTCGGAAGCAAGCCGCATACCGCGTACCCCCATTGATGTTCGACCGGATGGACGAATGTCAGCCTCATGAAATCGTATCGATTTGCCCAGAAGGGATCCCAAAAATACGTTCAAGGTGCCGTCGGTAATTCTAGCCGCGATCAATTCATCCCCGGCCGCAATGTTCAAAGCAATGATGCCCCCTGCTCTGGGCCGGCTGAACGCCATCAAATCTGTCTTTTTGACCAGACCCTTCTGGGTCGCCATCAACACATGATATCCAGGTTCGAATGATGGCACTGCTAGAACGGTCGTTAACTTTTCTCCCGAATCGAATTTCAGCAGATTGACAATCGCTTTGCCCAAACTCATTCGTCCGGCTTGGGGTATATCGTAGACTTTACACCAGTATACCTTCCCTCTATTCGTGAAAAACATAAATGTATGATGGGTGGAGGCCACGAATAGATGCTCGACAAAATCGTCTTCCTTCGTGCCCATGCCCGTTTTGCCTTTGCCTCCCCGTCTCTGGTTCCGGTAAAGTGTAATCGGATTACGTTTGATGTATCCTCGTTTGGAAATCGTTACGACCATGTCCTCCTCGACGATCATATCCTCAATGGTAATTTCTTTAGTTTTTCCGACAATCTCCGTACATCTCTGATCTCCATAAAGCTCTTGTATTTCGCTGAGTTCATCTTTGATAATGTTCAGCACAAGACGTTCGTTACCGAGAATTTCTTCAAAGCGAGCGATATCTTTGAGAACGTTCTTATATTCTTCCACAATTTTTTCGCGTTCTAAACCGGTTAATCGCTGTAACCGCATATCTAAGATCGCTTGGGCCTGGGTTGGTGTCAGATTATATCTTTCAACTAATCGTTCTTTAGCCTCAGCGGGGGATTTGGATTGCCGAATCAACGCAACGACATCATCCAAATTATCTAGCGCAATTTTTAATCCTTCCAGGATATGGGCGCGCGCCTCGGCTTTTTTCAAATCATACTGCGTCCGTCGAGTAACAATTTCTTTGCGATGAAGTATGAAATATTCGAGGATCTCTTTTAAATTCAGTAATTCGGGCCGATTATTTACAATGGCCAGCGATATCACCCCAAAGGTGGTTTCCATGCGGGTGTGCTTGTAAAGTTGATTGATAATCACGCCGGCTATTTGATCCTTTTTGAGCCCGATGGCAATTCGCATGCCATCTCTGTCCGATTCATCCCTTACAAATTTAATGCCTTCCATTTGCTTGTTTCTGACAAGCTCAGCGATCTTTTCAATCAGTTTGGCTTTGTTGACCTGGTAAGGAAGTTCAGTCACGATGATGGTTTCGTTTTGAGTGCGTTTATCCTTTTCAACCATTACACGTGCCCGGATTCTGATGATTCCGCGCCCGGTTTTGAACGCTTCTTTTATACCCGTCGTACCATAAATAGTGCCTCCCGTTGGAAAATCAGGTCCTGGAATGTAGGCCAATAACTCATCGATGCTGATTTCAGGATAATCGATAATGGCGTTAATGCCATCAATGACCTCACCGAGATTATGCGGCGGAATGTTGGTGGCCATTCCAACGGCAATACCGGCCGAGCCGTTTATTAACAGACTCGGAATTTTTGAGGGAAGCACAGAGGGCTCAGCCAGGGATTCGTCGTAGTTTGGTACGAACTCGACGGTTTCTTTGTCCAGATCTTCCATCATTTCATGCGCTAAACGTTGCATTCGGATTTCGGTGTAGCGCATCGCAGCCGGCGGGTCCCCATCGATCGATCCGAAGTTGCCCTGCCCATCGACAAGAGGATATCTTAATGAAAAGTCCTGAGCCATTCTTACAATCGTATCATACACAGCTGCGTCGCCATGGGGATGATATTTACCAATAACATCACCCACAATACGCGCTGATTTTTTGTAGGCTTTATTCCAATCATTTTTTAATTCCCGCATGGCAAACAGCACACGCCTATGCACGGGTTTAAGGCCGTCACGAACATCCGGTAAAGCACGGCCGATGATTACGCTCATGGCATAATCAAGATACGATTTTTTCATTTCTTTTTCGATACTGACTTCAATTAGTTCCTCATGCTGAATCATTTCATCTCCTAAAATTCTGCACGCATTAGCGATTTTCGACGGATCCGCCGTTGGTGTCACTATTTAGCGATTTGTTCTCATACCAATCATAGGTAAGTTAGAGCAAAACGGATTCCCCAATCAGTCGATCGTCAAATTTATATCAAATTGGTTTACTTTCGAACAGGTTCGACCAGTCGTTGATAGCTGGATTCGTAAATGTCGGTCAATGTCAAAAAAGCAGTCACCACCAGTGGACCATAAATAATCCCTAATATTCCAAAAAGCTTTAGACCTCCAATTATGGAAAGAAATACCAGCAACGTATGCATTTGAACGCGTTTCCCAACCAGTTTAGGCTTGAAGAAGTATTCGATCCCCCCTGAAAGTAAAATATAAAAAACGATAAAAAAGATGCCGGCCGCAATCCTACCCTTTAAAAATAAATATAAGGATGCCGGGATAAACACGGCGCCGATTCCGACGATCGGCAAAAATGCTAACAACGCCATGATCACTCCCCACAAGAATGGAGAATTTAAATCGAACAAAGCAAAAACAATGCCTCCTAATGTACCTTGAATCAACCCTCCCAGACCATTTCCAACCAGAATGGCACCGGCCATATCTTTAAATTTTTGAATCAACTTTTCATCTTGATCGTCGGGTAGCGGAGAAAGTTCGATGATAAATGTCGCCAGACGGTGGCTGTCGATTAAAAGATAAAAAACAATCAGCAGCATAAAGAAAAAGTTCACAATAAATCCAAAAATATTCGCCGTTATGGATCTTGCTTGTTCGTACAAAAACAGACCCACAGCCTTGCCCAGGTCGGATAGCCCTCGGTTCAATTCTTCACCGGTTATTTGTATCTGGAAGTAAGACAAATACTGGTTGATTTTGTCGATGAACTCACTGTTTTCGATTAATTCTTTAAGCGGCTTACTCAAAACCGCATCCCTGGCCGTAAGATACAGATCATAGGCTTCATTGGCCAATATGCCAATAAACGCCGATGCCGGGATGAACAGAACCAAGAAAACAATCAGACACGTAATCAACGAAGACAACGTTGGGCTCAATTTTCGATTAAAAAAGCGATATACCGGATTAAATAATCCGGTGACAACTGCGGCCAGCACAATGACCGATAAAAACGGCCAGAGCAGCCAACCAAGCAAAAAGCAAGACACCAGGAAAATGGCCAAAAAAAACCACAAAATAATATCACGCGGTGTCTTATCGTTCACAGTACCCCCACAGATATTGAAATTTTGATCCAAATAAAAAAGGCCACGGCGAAACTATCCGGTGATCTTATGGATTTGACCGTGGCAAAAATCAAGAAAGGTCGCGTGCAATGTGGGTTGACGGGTCGTTTATCTACTGGCAAATGCTCCAGCAATAAGTAGAAGAATCGTTTCAAAAATAAATACCGGGGTCCAGTTTCCATTGAAAATACTATACGTGATACCTCCGCCGATTATTGCTGGTACGGCAAAAAATACCAGAATTCCCAATTTTCGACTAATGCTCATCTTTCTGAATCTCCTCCACCAAAATCTAATGTTCGATTTTCGGTAACTCAGGCACTCACTTGGTTGACAGCGATCGCTTGGATAATATCCCTGCCAAACATTTTTCAAATGTATCGTTTACGGAAATCATCCTTAATTACAGGTTTAGATGGATTCATAAATTAAGTAACTAGTAGCAATAATTATAAATTAAGTAAAGAAAAAAAATCAAATCCGGACCGTTGAGTCAGTCGTTCTGCTTCTGTCTATTTTTCAAATCGCGCCATCTCGCAAGCCGTTGCTGAATCGTTTTTTCATATCCTCGCTCGGTGGGAGAATAAAATAGGGTACCTTTGAGTTTCCCGGGTAAATGATCTTGGGCAACAACCGCTTCATTGTAATTATGCGCATATTTGTAATCTTTGCCGTATCCGAGATGTTTCATCAACCGGGTCGGAGCATTTCGGATGTGCAAGGGCACCGGTAACGAACCTGATTTCTGAACAACATCCTGCACCTTACTATAGGCCGAATAAATACGGTTGCTCTTGGGAGCCGTTGCCAGGTAGACGACCGCTTGGGCTAATGCCAACTCTCCCTCAGGGTGCCCCAAAAACTTAAAGGCTTCCATAGCACTTATGGTCATGGTGAGTGCCTGAGGATCTGCATTGCCGACATCTTCTGAAGCAAATCGAACCATTCGGCGGGCAATATAAAGCGGATCTTCACCGGCTGCCAACATTCTCTCGAGCCAATAGAGCGCAGCGTCCGGGTCACTTCCTCGCAGGCTTTTATGAAAGGCGGATATAAGATTGTAGTGCTCCTCTCCGGATTTATCATACACAAGCGCCTTTTTTTGAAGCGCATTCTCCAATTCCGCCAACGGAACTCGTCTGGATTCGTTGTTTGCAACAGAATCGCCGGATTTCACGATCATCAAAGCAGCGATTTCAAGACTGTTCAAAGCCACGCGCGCGTCGCCATCGGAAAAATGGATGAGGAAATCCAATGCATCCGGATCTAACGCGAGATTCAGATTTCCCAATCCCCGTTCCGGATCACTTAATCCCTGATCAATAATAGCGCTCAGATCATCCACGTTCAGCATCTTTAAGGTGATAACCCGGCAACGCGACAGCAACGGCGAAATGACTTCAAAAGAAGGGTTTTCAGTAGTCGCACCGATGAGTGTGATCAAACCACTTTCCACATGGTGCAGAAATGCATCTTGTTGGGCTTTGTTAAAGCGATGGATTTCATCAACAAACAGAATCGTACGCCTGCGGTTTAGCTTTTGCTGATCCTTGGCTACCTCGATCACGGCGCGGATTTCCTTTACTCCTGATAACACCGCCGAAAAGTGCACGAAATGTGAGCGGCTTTCACCGGCAATAATCCTGGCAAGGGTGGTTTTGCCGCAACCGGGCGGCCCCCAGAGGATCATGGAAAAAATCCGATCGTGCTCAATCGCATTGCGAATAATTGCACCCTCTCCCACCACATGAACTTGTCCGACAAACTCTTTCAGGTTCCGCGGTCGCATTCGCTCCGCAAGTGGGCGTGCGGAATCCGCGGCTTTTTGGGCATGATAATCGAAAATATCCATCGATAAATTCCTTGGAATTTTATTATTTCTTTCTCCCTTCCCGCTGTCGCAGGATAATTCGAATCGGGGTTTTGTCCAAGCCGGTCTCTTCCCGGATCCGGTTAATCAGGTATCTTTTATAGGAAAAGTGCACAGCTTCGGGATAATTGACGAAACAAACAATGGTGGGAGGTTTTACAGATACCTGTGTGGCGTAATAGAATTTAATGCGTTTTTTCTGATAAAGAGAGGGTGCATTTTTCTCAATTGCGGATTCGATAATTCTGTTCAACTGCCCGGTTGCAATACGCCGAACATATTGTTCATAAACTTCGTCGACAAGTTTGAATATTTTCGAAACCCGTTGACCCGATAATGCTGAAATTGTCATAGCCGGCGCAAAGCCGAGAAACTTGGCCTGAGATCGTAACCGCTCATAGTATTGCTCAACGGTTTTACTATCTTTCTCCACCAGATCCCACTTGTTCAAAAGCAAAATGCAGCCGCAGCCCCGCTCAAAGGCATAGCCCGAGATACTGATATCCTGTTCGGTAACCCCCTCTTTTGCATCCATGACAACCAATGCAATGTCACAGCGCTCTAAACTTCTCAAGGCCTTGATGATCGAGAACTTTTCCAGCTTCTGGGCCACTTTGCCTTTGCGTCGGATCCCCGCCGTATCAATGAGAAGGTAGGGCTTTCCGTTAAAATTGCAGACCGTATCAATGGCGTCGCGCGTCGTACCGGGAATATCGCTGACAAGCAGGCGTTGTTGGCCCAAGATCCGGTTGATCAATGATGACTTGCCTACGTTCGGGCGTCCCACAACCGTCAGCCGAATCATTTCCGTCGTTTCATTGCGATAACGGTTAGCATCCGAGGCGGGTAGAGATGCAACCATCGCATCCAGAAATTCAGTTAGTCCATAGCGATGCTCAGAGGAGATCGGGTAGAGCGGTTCAATGCCCAGTTGATAAAAATCAGAGAGGAAAACCTCCTGTTCAGCACCGTCAATTTTATTGACGACATAAAATGTGGGTTTTTCAACTCCGCGCAATACTCCAATAATATCCCGATCAAAGGGAGATAGCCCCTCTTTTCCATCCATCAGCAAAATGATAACATCTGCGTCATCAATCGCTTGATCGACCTGGTAGCGTATAGCATCGGCGAAATCGTCACTTTCTGCAAATCCTCCGGTATCAACAAGGGTAAACTCGATATTGTCCCAGCTGGCATCTCCGAAATGACGATCGCGGGTAACACCCGGAAAATCATCCACCAATGCATCTTTGGTGCGGGTTACACGGTTAAAAAAGGTGGACTTGCCAACATTGGGGCGGCCGACAATAGCGACAATGGGTTTCATGATAGATCATACCGTCTAAAACTAGATAGTCCTAACGTTAGCGTATCGATCATAATTGGGCTCGAAACTATATACTATAAAAAAACAAAATCAGAAAGCACAGACATCGATATGAACCAGTGGAAAAAGGAAGAGGATTCATCAGATTAAATTTTTTTTAGAGATTTGGGGTGCAAGAGCGCTTCTACAATATTGCGCACATACTGCTCATCTGAAATTCCATCGGTGGTTTCCTGAGGGAACGTCACTAGCGTTTTGAAATGGGACACGAGGGTCTGAAAAAGCTCGATTCGCGCCTGGGGATCAAACTCATCCCTCCGCACAAGGGCCTGGATCGCAATCTGAGCTTCCTGCGGGGAAAGACGCTGGCGCAGGCGTGCTTCTAAATGGGGGTGTTTTCGAAATGAATTGTATTTTCCTTTAAGGAGCTGGTCCAAGTCAGGTTCGTTAATGCGGGGTGTCCATACAACCACAGTGTTTCCGGCAAAATCGCCGAGCCGCTGCGCACGACGGTTCAACAGACAAGCTAACCCACCAACCAGATAAAATGCCGGCAACGCATCCACAAACCGCAGCAAGTTTCGAATCACGATCTGGCTGAACTGCAGCCGCATGCCGCTGACATCCGAGACTCTCAGACGAAGCAGTCTTTTGCCGAGTGTTTGACCTTGCCAGTACCATTCCATAACAATACCGTAGCCGATGGATACCAGAAAAAAGCCGATAAAAGTGGTGGCCGTAGCGAAATCGCGACTGATAATTCCTAAAAGTCCAAACATAACATTCAACAGCTTATTCGCAGCTAAAATCACCAGAAGGTCGACCGACCACGCTAAAAAACGTGTGACGGGACCGGCTAATTGAAGGGAAAATTCAATTCCCTCGGGTGTCGTAATGGTCAAAAAATTTGTTTTATGGTAAGCCTTCACAGGTGCAACGTTCACCCTTCAGGATTTCTTTTTTTCAGATCTCTGTCCCGATTTGGCCAAAAACAGAAACAAAACGATCAGTTCCAATACACCGAAGCCAATCTTTATTTCATACGGAAGGACCGGTTCATGGTATTGGGAAAAAAAGGCTTCTACGATACCGGCCCACACCAACATCAGGGCTCCTCCGAAAATCAATGTGACTAAATCACCGCCAATTTTTCTGAGCCTCAATCTCAGAGGAATCGGATCACCCCATCCAATAAGAGCTCCTGCCAGTACCAATCCGGACTGACCGGCTATAAGAATAGCCGGTATTTCGATGCTGCCGTGGGGGAGCAACCAACCAAGTAAGAATAGAGTTTCACCAGCCATCACATAATCCAGGGCAACCGCCCCTAATATGACCCCATTGTAAAAAAGCATCATTAATGTCCCAATTCCCCATGTAATTCCCATGGCAAGCGTGTAAATTGAAACCTTGGTATTGTGAGTCATCAGATAAGACGAAAAAGATGCTTTTGATCTTTCTAACCTGTCGTTGTTAACCGTTTCTTCCTGCTCGACTCTATCAGAAGGATCTCCCTGTAAATGGGGAAATGGCAGCATCACGACTTTTGAGTCAGGATCCACCGCTAACACAAAAGCACCGAACCCACTTCCCACCATCATGGCTATGAGGCAGAGTGCAAATGCGCCGACATGTTTGCGAAATGTCCGCGGGAATGTCAAAAAAAACCAACGCAACGGGGCTAACCGGTGTGCTTTTTTCCGGGTTTCATGAATATCTGCAAATGCTCTTGCAACCAGGGATTCAAGATAGACACGTGTGTTCGGTTCTGCGGAGAAGGTCATAATTTTGGCCAGATCCGCAGACGCCCTTTGATAAAGATAGTGCAATCGTTCGAGCTGGGACAACGTCAACTTCAATTCCGGTCGCTTTTCAAGTTTGTCTAAAACCGCCTCGAGTTCCCTCCAGTAAGGACGCTCAACACTTATGAAGTTTTGCAAATCGATGATCATCGTAAATTTTAATGGCTACAGAATCTGTCTTCTCTTTATCGTCAAATACTGGGTAACTACGTCAGCGCACAGGTTCTCATTTTCTATTAGATGAAACCCAATCCCCCGACGCCGCAGTAATTTTTCGGTTTTACGCAGACGTGTCCATAAAATATGTCCGCCTAATTTGGCGTAAATATCATCCACGGAATCCACCTTTGCATCGGAAAAAAGAGGCTCAATGCCGTCGGGCTTCAACATGTTAACCAACACGACGTGCTGACGACTCATTAGATCAATACGTTCGGTAAAATTCTCCGCCAGCACCGGATCATCCAAATTCGTCAGGATAATTAATAGGGCACGGCGTCGGATATGAGTACCAATAAACGTAAACAATTCATTATAATCGGGAGATACATTCTGGGCCTGCAGTGTATACAGCGCATCACGGCAGACATCAAAATGAGCCCGGCCGTTTTTGGCACGGACAAATCTTCTGATTTTATCGTCGAAAACCAGCAATCCGAATACGTCTCCTTGACGGTCGGCGGCGAGAGCTGTCACCAGCGCTGCGGCGGCATAGCGTTCCATGATGGTCGAATACGTATGGGGGTGTTGATGATCTGAAGTCATCGTTGAAACAGAATCCGAGCTGCGGGCACTCAAGCGGGAGCCATCGATAATCACGTATATTTGCTGGGTGCGCTCGAGCTGATAGACTTTTGTCACCGGTTGACCACGTTTGGCGGTGGCTTTCCAATGGATATCTTCTAAGCTGTCGCCCGGGAGATATTCTCTTAATTGTTCAAATTCTCGTCCTTTGCCCACTTGACGTCGAGCATGGGTGCCGATGCCTCGGTTTAAAAATAGAGCTGTTAATTTTCTGCGTTCCCTGAAGAGATCGGGATAGACTCGAATCTCCGTTTTTGTCGGTGTGCTTCGACGTACCGACCAAAATCCAAGTACGGAAGAGGTTTCTAAATAACATGTGTCTAATACATACCGGCCTTGTTTTAAGGCTTTAAACGGCCAAGCGAGAATCGAATCGGCTTCGGATTTCGGCAGATCTGTGCTGAAGTCTTGATGTTGAGAATAAATTTCGCGCGGAAATGCCAAGCCCAGCCGCAAGCGTTTCACAGTGATATCATCATTTTCGATAGCTATGATCATCTCGGTTTGGCGTCCTACCGAAAGCCTGACTACTTCCGGAAGTGTGATCCGGATGCCGCTCAACCGATTTTTGGAGACAATCCCATCGAATATCGATCCGAACAATAGAGCGGCGCTCAGCCCGATTCCTGCCATGCTGGTATCCGGTGCGATTGCAGCTGAGATCGAAAAGGGTAGAGAAATGATTCCAACCCAGAATAAAAGTCTGTATGTCGGCACAAGCTTCATAGGATGAGAATTTATATACGCTTAACGATAAATCTTTCTTTTAGCGGGGCACCGCAATTTTTTTCAAAATACTCTCGATAACTTCTCGCACCGTCAGTCCCTCAATTTCGTACTCCGGCCGAAGAATCAAGCGGTGTTCAAGCACCGGCCCAGCCATGTCTTTGATATCATCCGGGGTAACGTAATCGCATCCATGAATAGCCGCATATGTGCGACTAGCCAAAATCAATGCCTGAGTTGCTCTGGGCCCTGCTCCCGCTAAAACACTCTGATGTTGGCGCGTCTGTCGTACGATATCGACAATATATTCGGATAACTCCTCCTTAACCCGAATGCCGTTTAAAGACTCCCGCAATTTAGTAAGCACGTCAGGTGTCAGAACCTGTTTGACTTGACCGTTAGCTAGGACATTTTCCGGGGATTCTTTCCCAAGCATGCGCTTGGCCAGTGTTAACTCTTCATCTCGTTCAGGGTGATTCATTGTAATTTTCAACATAAATCGATCTTTTTGGGCCTCAGGTAATGGATACGTGCCTTCGTATTCAATTGGATTCTGGGTAGCAAAAACGGTAAAATTCGTCGATAAACTGTGGGTTTTACGATCAATAGTAACCATTCGCTCTTGCATGGCTTGCAGCAAGGCCGATTGTGTTTTGGCCGGCGCCCGGTTGATTTCGTCCGCAAGTAAAAATGTAGTAAACACCGGTCCTTTAACCAGAGAAAATAGGTCCTTTTTAAGATTAAACACATAAGTTCCGGTGATATCGGTTGGCATCAAATCCGGCGTAAATTGAATTCGGGCAAAATCACAGCGCAGGACATGCGCCAGTGTCCTAACAAGCAATGTTTTTGCAACTCCGGGCACGCCTTCAATCAATGCGTGATGGCCGCTAAATATGGCAATCAGGGCGCTATTCACAACCTCCTCCTGCCCAATGACGACCTTTGAAACTTCTTGTTTGGTGCGCAACAGTGCTTTTTTCAATACTTCGGTAGATTCACTCATTTCGCTTATCCTTCGAAATTATTCTGCTGATGGTATGGTAGCCTCTCACGGGGTCTGTTTGTTTCTTGGTTGACATCTCGTCTCTATCAATCACGGTATTTATGTGTTCAAACGTCCCGGGAAGGATACGTCGATCGTTTTTAAACGCCCGCTCCCATTCCTGTATGCACATAGCCATGATGGCTTTGAAGGGAATGTTTCGGCGCAGTAATGCAACCAGCCCCTGGGTATCATCCTTTGGAGACATGACATTATTGTCAGACGCAACCACATCCTGATGGGGGGGCACAAAATACACCGCATTTTTCCAAACATATAAAATTGCCAGCACGCCCAGTGCCGCACAAAACCAATAGAGACGGTAGTGCCGGATGAGATTGGCCACACCTGGTTGCTCGCGCAGTCCCAGGTGAGTCTCGTCAAATACAATCTTGGAATTTCTGCCGATCAACCTGATGATCAATTCCGGATGGCGTTCGGCCCACAGGGCTTCATTGCTGAAGATGTAGGAATCCGCACACAGAATGATGGACCCGGCACCATAGGCTCTTTCAATAATTACAGGGTAACCGGCGCTGGAATAAAGAACCTTCCATCCCGGATCGAGAATTTGAAAATAAAGATTCGTATGCCATGAAATAACACCCGGAAGTTTCGCATGCTCTGAAATAGCGACAAGATCCAAAGAGTTGCGTTCTTTGTTTACGGCACTATCGTTGAATTCAAGACTAACCCCCCAATGCTGTTTGAGGGAAACAAACCTCTTCTGGGTTTTTTCCTCATAGGGTTTCGGACCTTTTGCCTTTGGATCAGCGGGTTCCTTCTGAACTGATCTCTGCGCCTCAGTTTCATCGGTGCGATCCGAATCACGGATATCGTCATTGCCTGATAGCTCGGCCTCGCCTGAAGCATTTCCCTTGCTGCCGGCCCATTTTTTCTGCTTGGATGGTGCCGAAGTTTTATGAGTCGGAAGAAACGATAAAACTAAACGCCCACCCGTATGTATCAAACGATCAAGAACATCCATTAACTCTGCTGGAATCGAATGCCAACTCGATTCAGAGGCACCCAGATAAAACATGGTGGTACTGGGCTCAGGCTTTATAAATCGGATTGGCTGATAATTGCGGTGGACGGTTATATGGTTAAAATTTTTGAGACTTTCGTATAGTGCGCGGGTGCCTAGCGGATCACTGCGCAACGATGAGTATGCCGGGTAAAAGTCACCGGTCTTAAATCCCAACACGAACAATTGGAACATTCCGAGTATAAAAATCAAAATTAATCCTAGCAGTCCGAAGGATCGTATAATGCTATTTTTCCACAAAGGCCAACAACCTCTCCTGATTTGTTGCGAAGGTATCAATGTCGGAACGTGTTACCGGATACATTCCGTACCAGACCCTTTCAAACGTAGTTAAGCTTTTCGAGAAAATGGCGAGCATTGCTTTTTTCTCATGTGCCCGTCGTATCAACTCCTTCTCGTAATCTCGATTTGATTTATGTTGCTCAATTGTGATCATGTCCCTTTCGGCAAGCTGTGCCAGCGTAGCCAGATAAAATGCGCGCATGGCCAGCCGGAGGTCTCCGTTCTCAATCATCTCCTTGGCGAACGCCAGCCACCGATTCGCCGGAAGATCATCGGCTTTAATCGTCTCATCTGTCAAATCGGGCAACTGGACAGCCTTCGCAATAGGATTCTTGGAGAGCCCGGTTCGGTGCTTCTGCCAGATTCGCACAAAGACAAACGTCAAGAAAGTTACAAGCAGAACCAGAAGTACAATTAAAACAAGACGCACGGATGTCATCCAGTCGGCATCCGATGGTTTCTGAGTTTTGCCCGCCTCAGGCAACAAACCATCCAGCCACTCAAAAAATTTCGTTATCCAATTCTTAAGGGTTTTGACTCCTTTGACCAGCAGGTCAATAAACCAGTCCACGGCCGCCGCAATCGGACCTTTGGATTCTTGTTTTTTATTTTGAAGAGAATCTCTGGGCATGCGCCAGGCAAACTCACGTTGATTCATGACGTCCTCAATCGAGCGATCCAGTTCTTTGGGCGAGATAGGCAACTGCGGTTTAGCATCGGCAGCTGGTGGCATACAGAATAGAAAAATAGCCAGCAGTCCCGTTGCACTGACCTTTGCGAGATTCATTAGATCATTCAGTTCGGTCTTAAGATCCTCACCGGATTCAAGTGAAGTCCCATAAAAACATCGCAGAACATAAGCTGTTTTTACCAGAGGATCCAAAAACAAATACGTCATTCCCAACATTGATACCCAGAATATCGGATTTAAAATCAAATGTATCCCGCTGAGCGTAAATTTGGATTCGATTCCGAAAAGGGTTTTTAGCAATTGGGGGATAACGAACGAAGCAAATGAAACATTAAGAAATATGACAATACCAAAAATCCAGAAAATTCCAATTAACAGATGGTTCTGTCTTGGCCATAGCTTAGCCTGGCGCCAGGCCCAAGTGATGGTTGATCTAGTATTCTGGGTTTCGACGGTAACGTGGGCGCCGGCATTCTGAAAAAACGCATAACAAAAACCAAATGGTACAACCATCAAGGCAGCGACGGGCATTATGATAAAGCGGGTGGAATGAATCAAGGTCTGAGTTGTTACAATTGCTGCAACCCGACCCATGGACCACGTGTATACTGCCTTTCCGGCAAGTAGAGATCTCACCCGAAACGCGAATACAAAATGCCAGTACTTCATCCATACAAATAGAATTGCGAGCCCCAACGCGGCCACGCTGCTGTATTCGTGAGCTTTTGCACTGCGGCTCATATCTGCCCAGAAATAAAGCAACCCGAGCACGAAAGGGATGCTTCCCAGGTAAAAACTGGAAAGAAGTGTAATCGGTGCAGACCGCAATAAATGGACTGCTTCTTCGACAATTAAAATAGCACTTTTGTGATGTCCTCTTGGGGATCGATCCATAAGCCCGACCATTAACCGATTTTCCACAGCGTCCCTTCATGAAATGATGATGGAAGCAATAGCAGAATACGGCCAAAATAAAAAAACAACACGTAAAGAATAAACACCCCGAGAAAAAAATATCCCAGATTCAGGATCCACTGAATCCGGGAAAACTTGACACCCGTCGGTTTTCGTTTTCGGTAAAGACAAGCTGAGCAGAGAACTTTGTCCTCATGCTCCGTGATACACTCCCGGCAGAAAAATCGTGCACACTCCGGACAGCGTGCTGCAGCTTCCCGGAACCTATGATTGTAACAGCGTTGATGGGTTAGATCGCGCATTATTTCCTTTAATTGGATTTTTTAAGCAGGTACAGTCCGGTTGTTCCGAGAAATAAGGCCGCACATATCATGAATAAATCAAAGCTTAGCATAAACGGGTTTTCCCGGGGTGATAGATTGGAAATAGCGTTGAAAATTTCCCACTGGTTGTAAATGACGCTTGGGTGCTTCAATGCATACATCATGCTGAGAGCATATCCGACGGCAAACGATATCCCCACATACCCGAAAGCCGCCCAGGTTAAGGTGCGGATGGATCGAATCAGATCACTTTCATGCTGCTTGACGAGCGCAACCAGCACGAAAATTCCCAACAAAATACTGGCAACAAAGCTTAGTATGGTCAACGACACTTGGCTGGAAAAAAACCGAAGTGACACCATGGCACTATCAACCAGCAGCAACCCGAAAAGGATCATATGAACCTTACCCGCTTCATGATTCACCGTTGTTTTTAGCGGTCTGATCCGTTGCGCCAACTTCGCCGGTGATTTTTGAGCGGTTTGCTGAACGGGCATTTGAGCCAGTTCCACCGGCGTTAGGGTGCCCTGGATATGCTCGATTAGGGGGCCAAGGCGGTTCATGACCTTGAAGGCGTTTTGCAGCCGATACAAAGAATATAATTTTTCAGTTTGCACGGCCGTCATGATTTTGGTTTCGCATGTGGGTCCGCGCAGCAAATTGATTACTAGTAAAATTAGCATCACTCCCGTAACAATGCTGTAAAAAACGGATAAGCCACCGTTGAAGCTAATAAACATAAGCAGGAAGAGAAATACAAAAAATAGCATAACCACATTTTGCACGAAGCCCACTGCTGTTTTACGGGTGACGATGGCCTGAATGTCACTGAAATAAAACCGTTTATAGTCTTCTACGCCCAATCTGGAATAAATGTGAAGGAGGTGGTCTCGCCCCTGCCAGAGGGTATATTTACCGACCAGAAATCCTTTCTTCGTTCCGGACAATTTTTGGTATTCTTTACGTTGCTGGACCATCTTTAATAATAAATAAAATCAGATTATCACGCATTTCAGAGATTTTTGAACGGAATCAGATTAGAAAATATCGAAATCCAGCCGGCAATTTGAAGTCCTGCAATGACGAAGGCCAAAACGAATCGCACTTTGGTTCTGGGGATAATGCTGGATGGTGCTTTCCAATATCTAATCGTCAAAAAAATTACGAGCGGTGCTGTAAAAATCGTGATCCAGTAAATCAAAATAGGAACCACAGCAACCACTAGCGCGATGGTATCATAACAGGTCCGGTGATTTTCCAGGCTTTTGATTTTATGTTGGATTTTACCTTTCTCGAAACAGGTCGGACATAAATGTTGGCCGTTTAATGCCACATCGCACAGAGCGCATAAAAATCGACCACAGGAAGAACATGGAATTTCTGCTTTCTTGCGAGGATGATAAAAGCAACCGGCCTCCTTGTTCACGTGCAGAACCTCCGCGGAGGTGGCCTTGGGCAACGACCGATAAAGGGCCGGATAAACATCAGCCCGCAACAATCCGTTGCATCCGGGACAGGTAGCCAGGGCGTTGATGTTAAGGGCCCCCTTGATTAGCGGAGTCTGACACTTTGTACAGTTAACCACCGAGTGTGTCCTTTTTGAGCCAGGTACGTTCAGAAGACCAAGAATTAAGCTCTTATTTCAGAACTTAGGTAGTTCTCGGGTAGAACACCTGAACTGCCTTAATACAGGATTCGAAGATTCTGATTTTCATCGCCGAATCACTCGTGTTTCACAAACCCGATCATGCAGCGTTCGCTTTTCGTCGTCAAATGCCGCCATTATAAACCCTATCAAAAGGATCATTGAGCTGAGCCACTTGGCAAAATGCCGCCCGAATGCTCGCAGATAACTAACGCGACTGCTGTCCGCAACTACGACCTTTAACTTACACGCCATTTTACCGGGGGTTGCGCCATATTTACCGACAAACCATGTGTCGTAAGCAGCGGGTATCGCATACTGCAAAAGGATCAATACCGGGATGAACGACATCATAGCGAATGGATTTTCAGGGGATGTGGGCATTAACATGCCCATGGGAATAAAGACGAGCATATTGAGCATCCACATAATGAAACCATCAATGGCGATGGCCGCAAAGCGTATCCAGAATCCGGCGTATTCAAGTGTACCGGCAACGGATACTCCCTCTTTTATTTTTTGCACAAAAATAGGTTTGCAATCCGCGCAGACCCATGATTCCTGAAAACGAATCATCTCATCCTGAGAAAATGGCTTTGCGCATTCGGCACACACAGATTGCTTTAGCGGCACTGACGCGTCATTGCTGTGAGTCGTTTTACTGGAACGGCTGCGAATAAATACACCCAATTCTTGCCAATTCTCCATTCCAGGCCGCCAGACAAGAGTTTTGGTATTAATTTGCTTGGCTGTGATGAGGGCTTGAAGTTCGGCTTTTCCGATGGGACCCTTTTGTTGATCACCATCCGCATAGTACAAATTCATGACCGTCTCCCGTTGCTAAGCTGCGTAAGACGAACGTATACGCTGTAGAAATTATATACAGGTATATCGGCAGTGCGGCAGGTTAACTTAAATAATTATGTACTATACCAATCAATTATGCACAGCGTCATGGTAAATGGTCTATTCGCCCTTTAAGTCATTAGGTTTAAAACTACTGCATAAGTTCAACCATGCAAAACGCTGTGTAGGTGTGCCCAATGATTTGCGCCGTTCTGTATAACGTTACTTTTCAATATCAGGAAATGAAAAGGAGGGGTTGAAAAAGGATTGGCCTATTTTCAATAGAGATAAATAAATTCTGGGTAGTCAATGCAATATCTGGCTGAGGAATAGTTTTGTACGTTCGTGTTGCGGATTGTCAAAAAACTCATCGGGTGTGTTGCCTTCTACAATTTGGCCAAAATCCATAAACAGCACCCGGTGAGCCACACTCTTGGCAAATCCCATTTCGTGGGAAACCACGATCATGGTCATGCCTTCCTGGGCAAGTTCGATCATAACATCCAGTACTTCTTTGATCATCTCCGGATCGAGTGCAGATGTGGGTTCATCAAATAGCATGACTTTCGGCGACATACATAGACTGCGGGCAATGGCAACCCGTTGCTGCTGCCCCCCTGAAAGCTGTCCGGGAAATTTTTTGGCCTGCTCCGCAATATGAACCTTTTCCAGATAGTACATGGCCGTTTCTTCGGCCTCCTTCTTGGGGACTTTTCGGACCCAGATGGGGCCCAGAGCCAAATTGTCAACAATAGTCAGGTGCGGAAAAAGATTAAAGTGTTGAAACACCATGCCGACTTCGGCCCTAATTTTCTCGATATTTTTTAAATCATGGGTCAATTCGATCCCGTCGACAATAATTTTGCCCCGTTGGTGTTCTTCAAGGCGATTGATACATCGGATCAGCGTAGACTTACCGGACCCGGAAGGTCCGCATATAACAATACGTTCCTGCTTTTTGACCGTAAGGTTGATGTCTTGCAGAACATGAAAATCACCAAACCATTTATGCATTTCGATAATTTCGATGATGGCATCGTTTGTCAAGGAACTTTCTGTCTTCTCTGACTTCTGGTTAAGCATAACGATTCTCTCATCTTCGATTTAGATTTAATCTACCTTTTTTGCTCACTAGAGACCTGTTTCGAGCTCACGTTCTAAACGCCGACTGTAATTGGACATAAAAAAACAGCATAAAAAATAAATCAAGGCTACAAAAATATAGGCTTCGGCCGAGAATCCCATCCACTCTGGATCGCTGAGTACCGTCTGCGTGGTTCTCAGCACATCGAAAAGGGCAATGATAACGACCAAGGAAGTATCTTTAAAGGCCGATATCAGTTGCTGGACTGAAGGCGGTATCACAATTTTCAAAGCCTGAGGTAGTACAATAAGCCGCATCGTTAAATAATAATTTAAGCCCAGCGATTCGGCCGCTTCATATTGTCCGCGGGGAATGGCTTGCAGCCCTCCGCGGACGACTTCGGCGATGTAGGCTGCGGTAAAAAGGATGATGGCAACCTGGGCCCTTAGAATGTTGTTGATAGTAATTCCCTCGGGCAAAAATAAGGGAAAGACGACCGAAGACATGAACAACAGGCTGATGAGGGGTACACCGCGGATGAGTTCAATATACGTGACGCTGAGTGTTTTTACAGCCGGCATTTTGGATCGGCGTCCCAGGGCCAATAAAATCCCTAAGGGGTATGCAGCTGTCAGACCGAAAACGGACAATAACAGCGTTAATGGAAGCCCTCCCCACTGGGCAGTTTCCACAGGGATTAGGCCGAAAAGCCCCCCTTTCATCAGCAACCCCATAAGGAAGAGGCCTAAAATCCATGCGTAAGCTAGAGATCTCTTCCAGTGATCCCTGTTTCGACTGTAAAACAGCAGACCGACTAACAGGGCCATCGCTACCAAGGGTCGCCATTGCTGATCATACGGATAAAATCCGAAAATGATAAATCGAATGTTGGCCGGTATGACCGACCAGCAGGCACCATCGCTCTGTCGGCATTCTGCCCCGGTCGAGACCCAGAGGCTGTCAACGAATGCCCATTGAATCAGAGGGGGTACGATGACCCACAAAAGATATATCGTAATGATGGTCAGAAGGGAGTTAAACCAGCCCTTAAACAAGTTGGTTCGAATCCATCCGATAACTCCCACCTGGGTTACAGGTGGTTTTATTTCATCGGCAGGATTATGTTGATAAATATCTTGCATTCTGTGAAAATCCGCACCAATCTGGGTCCGATTTTCCGGGTTATTTTATCTTTCGACAAGAGCCATTTTTTTATTATACCAGTTCATAAATGCAGACGTCGAAAGACTGAAAAAAAGATATACCAGCATGATCATAGCCACGCCTTCAATAGCCTGTCCGGTTTGATTGATGGCGGTACCGGCAACCGAGACAAAATCGGGATAACCGATGGCCACTGCCAACGAGCTGTTCTTGGTAAGGTTCAGCATTTGGCTGGTCAACGGGGGTATGATCACCCTCAAGGCCTGTGGTAAAATGACCAGCTGGAGAACCTGATTTGCTTTTAGTCCGATGGACATGGCCGCTTCTCTTTGTCCTTTGCTCACGGACTGGATACCGGCGCGCACGGCTTCAGCAACAAAGGCTCCCGTATAAAGTACTAACCCCAGTAAAAGCGCAGTAAATTCGGGGCTGACATTGAGCCCACCCTGAAAATTGAAACCTTTGAGTACAGGAACACTCATCGTTGTCGGAGATCCCCCCGCCAACCAGGCCAAAAGCGGAAGTAAGACAAGAATGCCGACGGATACGCTAAAAACCGGAAAAACTATTCCGGTTTTTTCTTGTCGCTTGTGCGCCCAGCGACGCAGAAAAAAAACACTTACACAACCCGCCAAAAAAGCAACGCCCATATACGTATGTGCAGTATGGAACTCCGGCACGGCAAACACAAAACCGCGATTTGTCAAGAAAACACCGGTAAACGGGCTCAAAGCCTGTCTTGGTGAGGGGAGTATTTCATAAAAAAATGCATACCAGAAGAAAAGCTGCAACAATACCGGTATGTCCTGAAAGACCTCAATATAGACCGCCGCCAGTCTGGATACCAACCAATTCGTTGATAAACGCGCGATGCCGACAAAGGTGCCCAGGATAACCGTTAGGACAATCCCGATAAAGGAAACCAGCAGCGTATTTAAAACACCGACCAGTAACGCGCGCGCGTATTTGTCTGCTGCCGAATAGGAAATTAAGGATTCACCGATTTCAAACGAGGCTTCCTTTTGAAGAAATCCGAATCCGGTTGCAATGGCCTGCCTTTCAAGGTTGGCGATAGTGTTGGAAACGAGATAATATCCGAGCAGCCCCACCATGGCGAGGACGCCCAGCTGATACAGAATGGATCGCTTACGCGGATCATACCAGAAAGCAACATTGCCCGACGCTGGACTGTGCGCGGAGTCTGCATTATTCTTCATCATCTTTAAAACCAGACTTGCAACAATATGGTGTTATCACGCGATTAGATCGTTGGAATTCTTCATTTCAATAAAAAGGTGCCAACCGCCGATGGCACCTTTTTCATAGCGAATATTTACTTGAACGGCGGGGAATACATGATACCCCCCTTGTTCCATTGAGCATTTAACCCACGTTCGAGTTTGAGGGGTGTATTGACACCGACATTGCGATCAAAGACTTCACCATAGTTACCGACCTGTTTGATGATATTATAGGCCCACTTTTCATCCAACCCTAATGCTTTGCCATTACCTGGGCTGACACCTAAAAATCTCTGAATTTTAGGGTCTTCGCTCTTAAGCATTTCATCGACGTTTTTTGATGTGATTCCTAGCTCTTCAGCGGCAATCATTGCCAGAACCGAAAAATTAACAATATCATACCACTGGTCATCCCCGTGGCGAACCACAGGAGCAAGAGGTTCTTTGGAAATAATCTCAGGCAGAATAATGTAATCATCCGGATTGGGAGCCACGGATCGGGTTGAGGCCAACTGGGATGCATCCGAAGTCAACACGTCACAACGCCCGGCAAAAAATGCTTTGGCCAATTCAGGGGTGCTTTCGATAACGACTGGTTTCATCTTCATGTTGTTGGCCCTGAAATAATCCGCCAAATTAAGCTCGGTGGTCGTACCCGGCAACACACATACCGTAGCACCGTCGAGTTCTTTGGCGCTTTTTACACCCAATTTCTTGGGCACCAAAAAACCTTGCCCATCATAATAGTTCACATGCACAAAATTCAAACCTAAAGCGGTTTCACGACCCAATGTCTGGGTACAGTTCCGGGTTAATACATCGATTTCACCGGACTGCAGGGCTGTAAAACGGGTTTTGGCCGTCAAGGGAACGAATTTTAATTTGTCCGGAGCACCGAAAACCGCACTTGAAATCGCTCGGGCTGTATCAACGTCCAGACCGTGCCATTCGCCTTTTTCATCCGGTTTTGAAAACCCGGCCAGTCCTTCATTTACACCGACTGAAATTACCCCTTTGGCCTTGACGTCGTCTAATGTTCCGGCTACCGCGAATCCGGCGGTAGCAATGAATGCCAGAACTACGAATAAAGCGCATAACCTTTTCATAAATATCCTCCTTTTCTTTGGGTTAACGGTTACTTGCGATGAAGATCCATCATCAATTAAATATTCCGTATAAAATAAAACACCTATAACAGATAGCGTTAATAATTTGCAAGCGAAAATGTTAATCCGGCGGATCACCAACGTCACAACCTCTGAATCGGGAAGATAAATCTTTTTTTGGAGCTTTATGATCATAATCGCCTGCTGCGACATTGTAACATCAACAAGGATTCCTAATTTTATTGACAGTCATGCTAAATTAACTTATAAAAATCTAATTTAATTAGTTTATTCGCAATGGATAATCCCAGCTTCTTTTCAATGGGGCGCCTTTTTTAAGCAATTTCACAATAATCTAAGAAAAAATTGTTTGATTATTTAAACTTGGAAGAAGAAAATCGAGGCAGAGCCAGCGATGACTCTGCCTTTTTCATGCAGCCACTCACGTGCAATCATGGATCGCTGTGGACTCAAGCTAGTCTGTTAGTGAAAAATGATGGATCATACAATTAGCCGAAGGAAACATGACACGCATATATGAAATTCTGACCGGACCCGCGTTGTGGATGACGTTTATTATTTTTGCGGGGGGCTTGATTGCACGTATTTTGAAACTATATCTTCTTAGTCGGAAGAAGGATCCTATGATCTATAATCATGCCAGCATCCGCTGGGGACTAAAATCGATCCTTTACTGGTTGTTACCGTGGGGCAGTGCCTCAATGCGTCTTCAACCCGTATTTACTTTCGTGGTGTTTGTGTTCCACGTCACGCTGTTGGTCATACCGTTATTTCTCAACGCCCACAATATCCTCTGGGATGAAGCATTCGATATTAGCCTCTGGTCAATGCCCGACACTCTGGCCGACACCATGACCGTCATTCTGCTGGCCTCAGTTGTTTTTTTGATCATCCGTAGAATTGTGCGTCTTGAAGTACGAATTCTTACCGGTGCATGGGATTATACCCTGTTGGGACTGACAACGCTTCCATACATTACCGGTTTTCTGGCACACCACCAGTTGGGACCCTATGAGGCATTGATGATTTTACATATATTTTTCAGTGAGATTTTATTGATCCTAATACCGTTTACAAAACTCGGACATATGCTTCTTTTTTTCTTTACCCGCACCTTTATTGGATTTGAGATGGGGGGACGAAGGGGAGCCAGATCCTGGTGAACGTGCTGAAGTACAGAATTCTGGACAATGGCCAGGCTTTGATTTAGCGCCGTAAGGGTGGCGTCTGCTGTAAGCTGTGCAATGGAATAGATAAGTGGAGTATTATATGGTTGATTTAAGCAACGTTTTGAACCAGGAATTCAAAAAAAACGAGACCCAGATCGATAGAAAAAGAATACGAAAAATTCTCGACGACAACAGGGGCGCGCGCGTTCGGACTTGGCTAAGCATTTGTTCGCGGTGCGGATTGTGCGCAGAGAGCTGCTTTGTTTACCTAGCCAACGATCGCAATCCGAAACTCAGCCCGGCCTATAAGTTCAAAAACTCCTTGGGTGAGATGTATCGACGCAAGGGTGATGTGGATCGAAAGTTCTTGGAGAAATGCTATGAGATTTCCTGGCTCCAATGCACCATGTGCAAACGCTGTTCCATGTTTTGCCCCTTTGGAATCGACATCGCCACTATGATAGCAATTGCACGTAACATCTGTCATTCACAAGGCTTCAAGCCGAGTAGCCTGTTCGAATTTTCCGAAAACTGCCGCAAATCAGGAAACCACATGGGAATACCGAAAGAAGAACTCATCGACACCTGCGAATGGATGGTCGAGGAAACCGAGGATGAATATCGGGGAGTGGACATCCCAGTGGACAAGCCCGGTGTTAAATACATGTATACCGTCAACCCACGAGAACCTGTCTACTATCCACAAGACATCTCCAACGCGGCCATCATTTTTGCGGCTGCCAAAGAAAGCTGGACGATTCCCAGTTTCGGATGGGATTGCACCAATCTGCCTATGTTCTGTGGTGACCGCAACCTAGCCGGCCAGCAAGTTCGAAATGTCTATGAAAAAGCGCGCGAATTGGGAGCCGAAAAAGTGTTGATTACGGAGTGCGGCCACGCCTACCGTTCGTTGGCGTTTGAAGGACCTTACCTGGCTGGGTATAAAGGCGGCAAACCGCCGCTTGAGATCGTTCATTATGTTAAACTTATGTCTGAGTATCTCAGGGACGGCCGTATCGTTGTTGACCGGGGAAAAAAAATTACGGAGCCCGTGACGTACCAAGATCCGTGCAATGTTTCCCGAAACGGCGGACTCTGGGAAGAAGCCCGCCGAATCATATCCTATATAGCAGACGATTTTCGCGACATGGCCCCCAATCGCGACCACAATCACTGTTGCGGCGGCGGTGGCGGCATCATGCCCATGGGCCCGGATTACAAGCCGGCCCGTATGGCCTCAGGCCGGGTGAAAGCAGATCAAATCAGAGCCACCGGTGCTAAAATCGTGATTGCCCCCTGTCATAACTGCTTTGATCAGATCAATGATCTGAGCGAAGAATACAAGCTGGGAGTAAAGGCCCTTTCTTTAAAAGAGATTATTGTCGAATCCATGATCATACCGGATCATATGAAATTAAAATCGGAAGAAAATTAATAAAGAACACATCATGTATAAAAAAATCTTATTTTGTACCGACTTATATCCCGGTTCTGATTATGCGTTTGCTTCAGCACTGGACTTGGCGGAGACCTCCGGCGCGGATTTGCTTGTGCTCCACGTCCTTGAATCCCGGCATCGTTATTCCGGTCAAATCATTACTGATGATGAAGAAGTATGGGGATCTTCAGAGGTCTACGACAAGCTCAAGCAGAGGCTTAAAGCTTACTACTTAATGAGGGTTGAAAAAGAGGACCCTGACTTCGTGAAATTTGAAGTCCGTAGTGGGATTGCGTGGCTCGAAATCCTTAGAGTAGCACGCAAAGAAAATGTAGATGTGATTGTTATGGGGCCGTATACCGTGCGCGGTTCAATCCTGGAATACGTTTCAGATAGCCAGCAACTCGGTTCCACAGCGCAACAGGTATCGCTGCGAGCCCGGTGCCCGGTTTCGATTGTGACCTCTCCAAAACAGCGCTTGGCCTTCGAGGCCGTCGAAAAGAAAACGCTCAGCAAGGAGCATAGCACCAGGTAGCGGTTTAAAATCTCGGATAACAATCCGAGAGCAAGAGGCACACGTCTTCCTTCTGACAACCGTAGGTTAGAAAATTGCCGATTCATTTCGGTGTCGCGACTTAGGTATTTGACCCAGACATCACTCCGCGGCAATTGCCCCCTTTGATTTCATTCATCAGTTCATCGATCCTATAAACCGCGTTTACACAGCGTACAACCGGCTTGATTTTTCTTGACTACGATACAATGTAGCTGTAATGTAGCTTTAATCATGCGTTAGATTACCATCTGGACCGATACTCGGCTCTGAGTGAAAAACTAAACTTTACGCCTTGAAATTCTGAATAACATTTTCGTCTATAATTACCCACTAATAAAAAATATGACATATTATTAATACGTTACAGAGAGAGGCGATAAACGTGCCGAACGAGAAGGGTCAAAATAACAAAACTGGTAATAATGGGAAACTGGAACCTAGGCTTGGACCCAGCAACAATAAAGTAAAATTTGAAATTTACGGCGAAGAAATGATTGAGAAACGCGTTAAATTGAGTGGCAACAGCGGCAGGGTTTATCTGCCACCAAATTGGGTTGGCCACAGAGTAAAGATAATTCGTATATAAAATAGACCTTCAAGAAAGAGGAATTGATTTGTGGATAACGTTGAAATCAGAAGATTAAAAAAGGAAGATGCTGCAGAAATCAGCAGGATCTATGCAGCGATAACCATGAACCCAGTCAACGAAGATTTCAAACGCGTTGTCGAGGATCATTCTGCTCGCGATAATGAAGCCTGTTTTGTGGCCGAACTCCAAGGCAGAGTGATAGGATTTATGATCAGTTATATTCTCACCGCCGGTTTTGGTGAGGCTAAAAGCGCCTGGATCGCAACTCTGGGAGTTGACCCTGATTTTATGGGACAGGGAATCGGGGCCAGTCTCGCCGCAGAAATTTTTACATTCTACAAATCCGAAGGCATTGAAAATGTTTACACCTCAGTCCGCTGGGATTCTACCGATCTGCTTTCTTTCTTTAAAATCCTCGGTTTCGACCGCAGTAATTTCATAAACTTACGAAAAATAATCAGCTGACAGAGACATTGAATTGGCAACAACCTACGAACATCTAAGGTGAGTTCTCTTGTGAATCGACATGAGTTGGCTTAGTTTTCCGGACAATTCTTCCATGTTAAACGGCTTCTGGATAAATCCATCACAACCTCGTCTCAATATGTCCTTGGCCTGACTATTTATGCTGTATCCGCTGGATAGAAGAATCTTTACTTCTGGATTAATCTCTTTCATTAGATCATATACGGCACCCCCACCCATCTCCGGCATAATCATATCCAGAATAACCATGTCAATGTCGTCTTTATTTTCTTTATAAATTTCAACTGCTTTTCTGCCTGCTTGAGCCTCAAAAACATTGTAGCCCATTTTTTCAAGAAGTTTGGCACCTGCATCCAAGACCATTTCTTCATCGTCGACGAGCAGAATCGTCCCATTTCCATTGATGACCTTGCATTGGGGTTTAAATGTTTTTACATCCCGTTGGTTTGATACCGGCAGATAGACTTTAAAGGTGGTTCCAACCCCTCTTTGTGATTCAACATCCATCAAACCACCATGAGCCTTTACGATACCAAACGCAGAGGCCAATCCCAGACCTGTTCCCTTACCCATTTCTTTTGTCGTAAAAAAGGGTTCGAAAATACGTGCGAGAGTTTTCTTGTCCATACCGATGCCGGTATCGGACACAGTTAGTTCCACAAAGTTTTCAGGCCTTGACGTGTGGGGTATGCCCTTCAAGTCGTTGAGTGTCACATTTCGGGTTGTTAAGGTTAGTTCACCGCCTTCAGGCATCGCATCCGAAGCGTTCACATATAGGTTTAATAGTACCTGTTCTATCTGCCCTTGATCGGCTGAAACAGAATGCAAATCCTCTGCAAGCTCGCTGTGGATGGTTATTTCTTTTCTTGTTCGGCCTATAGCCTCTGCCGTCTCTTTTACCAGATCGTTGAGATCGAGTGGAGTGATCTGATAGTTGCCTTTTCTAGCGTAACCGAGAAGCTGTCTCGTGAGTTTGGCGCCGTTTTTCACAGACTTTTCTATATTTTTCAGTGGTTCATATAGCGGATTGGAGATGTCCATATTGTAAAGCATCAGCGACGTATTGCCCTGAATCGTCATAAGCAAGTTATTGAAGTCATGCGCAATACCTCCTGCCAACGTTCCGATGGCCTCCATCCTTTGCGCCTGGTACAATTGGGCTTCAAGCTTTTTATGCTCCGTGATGTCCGTGTAAAGCCCCACAGCACCTTGTAATTGATCTCCAACTATGATGGGCGCAGCAGATAGGATGACATCAACGGCGGTACCATCCTGCTTGTACCTTACGGTCTCACAAGATGAAACGGTTTCCCCGGCAAGAATACGCTCAGTAAAGCCTTTTGCTTCTGCGACCCTATCGGAGCCACTAACCAGGTCGTCAAGATTTTTTCCCCTTGCGTCTTCGCGGCTGTAGCCAAAAATCTGTTCCGCCCCGGGATTCCATTCCACAACACGATGAGAAGAATCTAAGGTCACAATAGCATACGGGGCGTGATGCAAAACGGATTCGAGATATGTTTGCCGTTTAATGATTTCCTCTTCGGCTGTTTTTCGCACTAAGATTTCATTCTCAAGCTGCCGGTTGGCGTTTTCCAGCTCAGATGAGCGTCGCGCTAGTTGAGATATTTTTTGTTCTAAAGCACCCGCCAGTGCCGTCCGTTGCTCTTCCAATCGGAGATGTTGAATTGCTGTCACCGCCTGACTACCGAAGAGAGTTAGCAATTTCAGATCAGCATCTGAAAACCGCCGCATTTTCTTATCGCAGATTACCAGGATAGCTCCGATGACATTTTCTTTCCAAATCATCGGCACGCTGATCATCGACACATATGGCGAATTAGCGTCATAAAAACGGCGACTTTTAGACCAGGAACGGAAATCATCTATGATCAATGACTTCTGAGTTTGAGCAACAGTCACAGCCACCCCTTTGCCAAATTGGAGCACCGTACCGCTAGGCTCGCGTAGAGCTTCATAACTTACCAGACACCTAAGGTCCCTTCGATCAGGATCGCACATAAATATACCACCGCTCATTCCTCTGAGAAGCTGAGTTGCCTGCTTAACTATACCTCGCAAGAGGGTTGTTAAATCATGGGATTGGGTGATTTTAAGAGATGCCTCGCAAATAGCAGACAACTCATCAGTCATTTGTATGAATTCTTCAGAGGTTGGTTCTTTTATCATTGTATGAACTTCCCCAAGGTAAGCGGAAGAATCCGTTTGTGCAATCCTACGTTCATGGATTACTAAAAAGCAATATACATGCCACCCGCATATTGGTTCAAAAGGTATTTCAATCCTCTGAATTTAATAAGAAATATTAATGGCTGACCAATATTTAGGGAGAATTTGCAAGAAGTTGCCAGGGCGAATTTTGACAATTGCAAGATTTTTTGACGGTCAACGTATATCTCAGAAACGAGGTAATTTGAGAATCTAAAACCATGCCTAGCATTGAATTTGACAGCTCAGCGCCGTTATCCTATAGTCCCCCACAGAACCAAAACCCGGCTGCTGTTAAAACAAAATGGCATGACCCATAGGTTGAGGCGAGAGCGCGAAGACGGCACTTGACCCGGGAAGCTGGTAATAAGTCCGCCAGCACGGATCTAAAAAGGAGATTGCAAATGGCGACGGATAAAAACCGTATATTTTTAGAAGACCTTGGAGAAATCGTGATGTCGCGCGGCGGAAAGGATATATGGCTGGTTAAAGGAATTACTCGCCACGAAATCTTTCGAGATCGGTGTCTTCCGGAGAAGATCTATGTCGTTGATTTTCCAGGAAGAGGACTCGGGGAGGAATTTCTGCTCAGCCGCCAGGCCTGTGGGGCTGAAAAATTCTTGATGATCAAAGAGATTGGTCACGATATGATTCGTTTGTTTGAACGGATGTTCGATGGAAAGGTGGCACAATTTGTGATCCTCTGGGGTGGACGGCCTCTGGATTTGCTGGACGCCAATCCCCCTCTTCAGCGTTCCAGGCTCCTCGATACCACCTATATAAAGCTTACGCGGGTTGAAGATGATGCGGCCTTCCGCGGATGGAACATTTTAGAGAGCTCCTTTGTTGGTGAGTGGTGGCAAGATGAAACGTGGATCATCATGGAAGAATGCATCGCCTCGGGCCAAACATTGACATATTTCGTGAACGAAGCCCTGCAGCATCACAAACCAAGGAAAATTTTTATTTTCCCCGTCTGCGCAAGTTTGGAGGGGCTGGAAGGAATTTGTCGGATATGCAAAGAGCACAAGGTTGAACTGGTTCCCGTCTTCAACAGCGCTCTTATCGAAGTGGCTGAAAAAGGTGTATCAATGCCTTTCACAGACCTTGGCTTACAGCCGCGCACCGTTGTTACGCACCACTTTTACCAGGATTTAAACTACCGCTATCAGGAGACGCCGTTGTGTTGGGTAGGCGACATCGGCGATTCGATCTACAAACCCGAAGCGCACCTTATGGAAACGCTTTGCGATATGCATGCCGTGGGATTGGACTTTGAGCGGGAAGACTTTTCTCTTTGGAGCCCGATCGTGCGGTCAGAGCAATTTCTGAACAGGCTTGAGGCGTCGCACCCAGAAGTATACAAGTTGGCAGCGCGTTATGTTAGGCCCTGAACCGGCGAAACCGGTTCAATACGTCGTTTATTTGACATCATTCGGGGCCTCTGGAAATCTAAAATCCACCTCACGTGTGTCATCTGCTAGATCCAGCCGGCATATCACCGGAGGGGTCTCGGCTATCACTTTACCCCGACGAATCACGAACAGCCTGGCAGGCTTCAGTCGCAAGGCTTCCTGAGGGCTTTTGGCCTGCAGAATGACAACATCCCCATTGCAACCCGGATCGAGACCATAGCCGTCAATTCCCAAAACTCTGGCACCGTTGGAGGTCACTGCCTCGAAAATGTGGTGCATCTGATCAACTCCGGTCATCTGCGCCACATGCAGCCCCATGTGGGCGACCTCCAGCATATCGTACGTTCCGAAACTATACCAGGGATCTAAAAGGGCGTCATGGCCGAAGGCGACATTGATACCGACGTTCATGAGCTCTCTGACTCGTGTCATTCCACGCCGTTTTGGATACGTGTCATGCCGTCCCTGGAGGGTTATATTAATCAGCGGATTGGCCACAACGTGAACTTGTGCATCCGCCATCAGGGGCATAAGCTTGCTTACATAGTAGTTATCCATAGAATGCATGGACGTAAGGTGAGAACCGGTAACCCGGCCGTGAAGACCTAATCGTTGAGTATGGTAAGTCAATGTTTCGATGTGCCGTGAAAGAGGGTCGTCACTTTCATCACAGTGCATGTCTACACGCAGTCCGCGTTCGGCTGCCAATTCACACAATGCCTTCACGGAGGCGGCACCATCAACCATGGTTCTCTCAAAGTGAGGAATTCCGCCAACGACATCGATGCCCAAATCCAGGGCTCTCTCCAGGTTTTTAACATTGGATTCGTAGCGCAAATACCCATCTTGAGGAAAAGCCACCAACTGAAGGTCGATATACCGCGACATCTCGTGGCGGATCTCCAAAAGAGCGTTGGCTGCCAGAAGTCTATCATCACTGATGTCAACATGACTGCGGATAGCCAAAGTGCCGCGCGCGATGGCCCAATGACAAAGCTGTCTAGCACGGGCTTTGATGTTTTCAACGGTGAGATGCGGTTTTAGTTCTCCCCACAGATCGATGCCCTCCAGAAGGGTGCCGCTCATGTTTACACGCGGTTGACCGTAGGTCAGGGTGGAATCCATGTGAAAATGACTATCAACGAAAGGCGGTGTCGCCAGTCGTCCGGTGGCATCGATCTCCCGATGAGCTTCGGCATCGAGGTGAGATCCAACTTCTACAATCAAACCATCATTGATACCGATATCAACGCCTTCCCGTCCGTCCGGTAAATTTGCGTTTCGAATGATAAGCTCAAACATGGGTCACCTGCTAATCTGTTTTAGGTGTTGGGGCTGAATGTGATTGTTCAAGTTTCGCGCCATTCGCTTTGAGTAATGATAAAAATAATGGAGGGCTGACCATAAGATCAAATGTGAGTTGGGAAGATTATGTTGTTTAATGACGTGATCTTCACAATTCACACCTTTTATCCTCCCTTCTCCTCTCTGCGATAGGGTTTCAACAGACTTGCCGGAACTGCGGCCCTCCTGGAGACACCTATCAGGGCAACAATCGTCAAAAGGTATGGAATCATCAGGAAAATATGAAAAGAGATGGCAATTCCCATACCTTGAAGTCTTAACTGAAGACCATCCAGAAATCCAAAAATAAGGGCTCCGAGTGCACCCTTAAAGGGATCCCAGTTTCCAAAGATAACCATCGCAATGGCAACCCATCCTCGGCCGCCAATCACATCAATCAGAAACATGTTCTGATGGGCTAGGGTAAGGAAGGACCCACCGATTCCCATCAGCGCACCCCCTCCAACCAGGCAAAGGGTGCGGGTTAGGGTCACATTTACCCCCACTGTGTCGGCGACTACGGGATTCTCACCAACCGTGCGGATTTTTAAACCAATTTGGGTTTTATAGAGCAAAACCGATATGACCGGTATGAGGAGCCAGGCAATATACGTCAACGAATATTGAGTGAAAAGCCCCCGACCAATTATGGGTATCTCCGAGAGAACGGGAATAGCGATCTGCTTGAAAGGCTGAATTATTGGAGGTACGGTGGGAGAACCGAAATGCAGGCGGTAGATGAACATCGCCAGACCAGTTGCAAACAACGTGATACCCAATCCGGACACATGCTGACTCAAGCCCAGATGTACGGCAAGAAAAGCCATCAGAAATCCCAGAATCATACCCACAATTGCTGCGGAAAATACGCCAAGCCAGATGGAGCCGGAAGCAAAGGTGACAAGAAATCCGGTCATGGCGCCCATCAGCATGATTCCCTCAATGCCTAAATTCAGAACCCCGGATCGCTCCACGATAATTTCGCCCAGAGTTGCGAAGATTATTGGGGTTGCCATTCTCATGGTCGCCCCGATAAGCCCGGAGACGAAAGCAACGTTGAGGATTTCATTCATGGCTTGCGCACCATCCTTATTCTGTATTCTGTAAACAGCAAAAAAATAAGCATCACCATGAGCGACGTTCCTTGGATAACTTCGGCGATATACGTTGGAACGCCGGTCATTCGGCTCATGGTTTGCGCACCGACAATGATAACGCTGAAAAAAAGAGACGATAGAAGTACACCGATAGGATGCAGGTTGCCTAACATGGCGATTACGATCCCGGAATATCCGTAACCGGGGGAAATATCCATAATCAAACGATATTGAATTGCACAAAGCTCCCCAACCCCGGCAAGTCCGGCTAAGCCACCGGATATCAGCGCTGTCCACAGAATGACGGAGGTCGTGTTGATGCCGCCGAAATTTGCGGCTCTGATATTCACACCGACGGCCTTCGACTGATAGCCAAAAATAGTCCTCTTATTAATGAACCATACAACAAGTACGGCGAAAAGGGCCAAAGGAATCCCCATATGGAATCGGGATCGCGCCATAAGGATGGGGTAACAGGCGGCCTCAACAATGGCCATTGATCTCGGCCAGCTCGACCCAGGTTGCTGAAGGGGCCCAAAGAGAAGCGCGCCCATGATATGAATCATCACATAGTTCAAAAGAAGAGTGGAAACGACATCATCTACTTTCAGCTTGGTTTTAAGTAACGCTGGAATCGAGGCCCAGATGCCTCCAGCGAGAAAACCGGCAGCAATAATAATCGGCAAAACCAGCGGTTTTGAAACCCCACCCAGCGAGACACCGAGCGCCGTGGCCGTCAGGGCGCCGGCAAGGAGCTGGCCCTCCGCGCCGATATTCCAAAATTTGGCCCGAAAGGCAAAGGCAACCGCCAGCCCCGTCATTAAGAGGGGACTGGCCTTTACAAATGTTTCCAAAAAATTGAAGCGTGTGCCCAAAGCTCCATAAAACAAGTAATAATACGATTTCCAGAGATGACCTCCGGCCATAAGGATCGGAATTGCGGAAAGAATTAATGTAACGATAATCGCCGCAATCGGAATCAGAATTATTGCCCATCCCGGTAACGGTTTGCGTTTTACCAATCTGAATCCGATCACGTTGACACTCCGCTCATCCAAAGTCCAATCTGTTCTCGAGATGCTTCCTCACTCAAGGCTTCCCCCATGATTTCTCCCTCGTACATTACGATGATTCGATCACTCAAAGCAAATATCTCATCCAAATCTTCGGAAATCAGGAGAATTCCTGCGCCTCGTTCCCTCTCTTGCAGGATTCTTTGGTGGATGTACTCCATTGCCCCAACATCAAGGCCTCGCGTGGGCTGAGAGGCGATTACAATCATCGGACTGCCGCCGAGTTCCCTGGCCAGCATCACCTTCTGCAAGTTTCCACCGGATAAACTTTTGGTGACGGCATCTCTGCCAACAGTCGTGATACCATATGCACGTATGAGTTCATCACTAAACTGATGGATCGTGCCCGCTTTCATCAAACCGAAACGATGAAACCCCGGTGAGCGATGACGTTCCAAAATCAAGTTCTCTTCGACGGAGAGATCCAGCATGAGACCGGTGTCGATGCGGTCCTCCGGAATTCTTCCCATTCTTAAATTGATGGCCGATGACGGGCTTCCAAATTTAAGCAGCTTGCTCCCTATCTTAATTGATCCTTCAAGGGCATCCCGTATACCGAAAAGTATCTCTGACAGCTCCCTTTGGCCGTTTCCGGAAATCCCTGCCAACCCCAAAATTTCTTTCTGTCTGATAACAAGGTTGAGGTCTTTTAACGCGGTGAGTTTTTTATCATTTAAGGCCTTAAGATTTTCAATTTCAAGAACGGATTGGCCCGCATCGAGTTTCTTTCTCTCAATGGTTTCCAGAACATCTCGACCCACCATCAAATTGGCCAATTCGCGAGGGGTTGTATCGGTTGTAACTCGTTCAGCCACCACCTGTCCGGCCCTCAACACCACAATTCGGTCGGAGATGTCCATCACCTCATTCAATTTATGGGTTATGAATACCACCGAACGCCCTTCGTCAACCAGCGATCTCAGAGTTGTAAATAAATCCGCAGTTTCCGCAGGGGCAAGCACGGCCGTCGGTTCGTCCATGATGAGAATGTCCACGTCTCTATACAAGGCTTTGAGAATTTCTACTTTCTGCTGTTCACCAACCGAAAGGGTCCAGACGGCGGCATCCGGATCAATTTGAAGGTTGAACCGTTTTTGAAGTCTAAGAAGTTTTTGGCGGGCTGCCTTAATATCAAGGAATATTCCTCTTCCGGATTTCGTGCCGATAATGATATTTTCAAGGACTGTTTGAGAGGGAACCAAGGCGAAGTGCTGATGAATCATGCCCACTCCGCGGGTAATCGCCCCTTTGGGAGCTGAGAGATGAACGTTCTCTCCCTTTATAGAGATCTCTCCCTCATCACAGGTATAATACCCAAAAAGAATGTTCATCAGGGTCGTCTTACCCGCTCCATTTTCACCCAACAGTGCGCAGATTTCCCCGGGATAAAGGTTGAAGGTAATATTGTCGTTGGCAATAACATCCAGAAACTGTTTGGTAATGCCGGACATTCTCACCACGGGCTGGCGTGTATCAACCATCAAGCACCTTTTTTGAGGTATAAAGCCACTGTACGTAATAAAGCCTCCCCGCCGCAAGCTGACTGGGTATCGGGTTATAGGAAAAATGACTATTAAACTCAAATCTTATTTAACAGGGTAAATCCGTGTGCGTCTGCCTGCCTGTGGAATGCGAAGCCTATTCCTCTGGGGTGGCTAATTATGCATTGCTCAATTAGGATGTTAGTCCGAAATCGGCTTCTGCTCGTCCACCGGGACCCGAAAGGTTCCGTTTAATATTTTCTGTTCAAGATCTCGTACTTCTTTAATCAAATTGGCCGGCAGCTTTTTTTCAAAGCCATGGAACGGAGCAAGGGTGGCACCCCCTTTGGCCATCATGGACCATTCCCCGAGATCCATGGAAACCCAGGCTTTTTTCGTTACCATTTCGATGCAAAACTTGATTGTGGGATACATATCCCAAACAGGTCCCGTGATAACCACATCCGGAGCCAGGGCATTTTGGTCGGACATGTTGCCGAAAGCAAGCACGCCCTTTTCCTTACATGCTTCAAAAACCCCGAACCGTTCAGCATAAATTAGATCCGCTCCCGCCTCGATTTGAGCAATTGCAGCTTCCTTGGCCTTGGGTGGATCAAACCAACCACCGATGTAGGATATTTTGACTTTGACTTTTGGATTGACTTTCAAGGCGCCGGCCTTGAAGGCATTCACTAATCGGTTTACCTCTCCAATCGGGATGGCCGCAACCACGCCGAGGACATTGGACTTGGTCAGTCTACCGGCGATTACGCCGCACAGATAGGCCGGCTCGTGAATCCAGTTGTCAAAAACGGAAAAATTGGGAGCCACCGGACCGAACTCGGAACCAAAGGCAAAGGCAATCTCAGGGTAATCCTTGGCGACCCGTCTCGCCGGTTCTTCTCCCGCCAGAAATGCATCGCCCACAATCAGATCAAATCCTCTTTCCGCATATTCCCGAAGGACCTTTTCAAAATCGGCTGCAGCTATTTTTTCGGTGAATTCATATTCGATAGTGCCCATCTCCTTCTGCGCTTTCAGACAGGCTTGATGGATCACGCCATCCCATGGTTCCTCAATCGCGGTCTGAAAGATGGCGGCAATTTTAAACGCTTTGGCGTGACTCGCGGCAAAAACAAATAAAACTGAGAAAAGAACTATCAAGAGAACCAGTGTACCTCTTTTCATGACATGACCTCCTTTTTAGAGTAATGTTACTATGCAGCTGTGTTGCAAACTATTCGACGAAGTTCAAATACATGCCTCGACCATACCGACATGATCATTTCCTGGATAGCAGTCGGCAAATTCTCGTTCATCTCTGGATCATTCATCACCTCCTTTCTATTATTGATGATTAAGAAATAGTTCCTTTTAGAATGGATATCGAATTTTTGTCAGTACTGATTCTCGGAGTGAAAAAGGGGAAGTCTTAATTGGTGAAGTACCATAGAGGAGCGTCTGACATTTGTCAAGTGAACGTTTATCATATTAATATGTATCCGTTTTGGCGAAATTGCAGGGTGCGGGAACAGCATGTTGATAATTTCAAAGCTACCGATTAGTATTCTGCCAGAAAGGGTATCTTGCCGTTTTAGCCGTAACCAGCGGTTGCTTTAAGTGCTTGACCTAAAAAAAGAGTGTGTGCTATTGCCGGACAATACCGAAAGATGCGGCTTTTTGAATCTGATAATGATATGCGTTAGCTGGGTGGGGAAAACCCTATTTTTGCCTGAAAACAGAAAGCATAACCTATGATGTTTGAGTCAATCATAAACATAATACCGTGGGTGGGCTATACGTTCCTTGGCTTCCTTCTTCTTGTATTGTTACGAAATTTGCAGATAGAACCTGTGCCTTGGAACGATCTGTTTACCAACCGGCGCGGCCGTCCAAATCATTTATCCCGCTATTTGTTGCTTTTTGGGTCATTGGCATTTGCGCTAAAATTTCTCATAGCTGTGCTGGCTGCTGATGATCCCGCCGAAATCCGAGCCGCGATTCAGCTTTTTGGTGATATCAATATAGAAGCGTTCACCGGCGTTTCCGGGACCGCCTACCTTTTATCCAAAATTACGGACGGTAAAATTCTTACCTTGTTCGGAAAGGAGACGCCCTAAACCGAATGTATATGGGGGTATAGAAGCTATAACCTGAATGCTGCATAATTCAGGATAGATCAATTTCCGCAACCACACACAGCGTTCTGATTGTTTGATATTTGGCCGTAATTCAAACGTCAACGATTCAAAGGGCGAATGTCTATTTGATTGGGACCCTGTGCATAAAAGGAGGGAAAGTTATGGCCATCGACCAATTCATAAATCTGATTAGCGCCCTGATTCTATTATTTGCCGCTATTGTTCTTGGTGCCATCGCCGGCCTCATCGTATACATGATATATAAAGGCAGAGCACCGGAATCCATTGCCAGTTTCGTTTTTGAGACCAGCGCTGATGGAAAGGGAGGTAAACCAAGCGTATCTCGTCTCCAGATGCTGATCTGGAATTTTATCGTGGCATTCGCCTTTCTATTTGTGGTTGGCAAAGATGGATCGATCACGAATGGCATTGAGGCCTTGTTGCAACCATCAGTTTTGACACTTCTCGGTATAAGTAACGCCACCTATCTGCTCGGAAAAGTTACCAAACAGGCTTCAGCTAAACCGGAGCTCGAAAATTCGAAGGCAGCTTCCGGACAAAAGAAAGAAAAGTAAACAGTGATCTAATCAAAACAGATCATCTAAATCATCAGCACTGCCTGCCGGCATCTCGCCGTGTTCCTGCAAGTATTTTTGAATCAACTCACTCTCGCGCTGGGAATACATCTTGTCTTCTTCGAATTCGAACAGCGTGGCACTGTGGTTTTCCTCCAGCGCGATTGATAACTCCTGTCTCAGATTGGCAGTGCCTTTTATTACCAATACATTGCGATCGTCGTCCAGTAACTGAAAAACGCCCTCAGTTTCCGGCACTAAATTGATATTGTCTTCATCAAATGGCAACCAATCCTGCGGGGGTGCAGGATTGCATCCCAATTGCAGTCTCAAGTCACACTGAAGGCAGCGTTTGGCCTCCTGAACCGCCTGTTCATCGCTATACCGGGAAACAACTTCATTGAAGTTTTTAACGCGGCTCTCAACGTCTTGTCGGGGAACTTTTTCCCGCATCCAAGCGGCAAATCCCTCATCGCGCCCCAGATAGGGATCAGGATTTCCGCGGGGAAAAAGTACTTCATCAATCTCACCTGAACCACCCAACGCCCTGTCGATGGATGCAGCCGCCTGCCGTCCGGCTGCAATTGCATGGATAATGGTTCCCGACAAGTTGACAACATCCCCGCCGGCATACACACCGGGTCTACCGGTTTCAAGGGTATCTTCATTAACAACAATCAATCCTCTATCTGTCTTAATTTGACCGTCACTTTCGAGAAAGGAGAGATCAGCCGCTTGACCGACTGTTATAATAACCTGATCCACCAGGATGCATTCTTTTGTATCACTGAATTCAGGACAAAAATCACCGTTTGCATTAAATACACACGTGCATTCGACAAGGTCCATACCGGTAACCTTACCATCCTCAGCGATAATTTTATCCGGTCCCCAGGAAGGCATGATTTCGATGCCTTCCGCTTTGGCTTCTTCAAGTTCCCATGGATTAGCAGGCATTTCCTCTATGCATTCCAAACACGCGATTTTGACATCAGTAGCTCCGCAGCGACGGGCGGTCATGGCAACATCCACGGCAACACTGCCGCCTCCGATGACAACCACACTGTTTTTGAGCTTCACTTCTTTACCTTCAGCAAGCCTTCGGAGGAATTCGACACCCCACAATACATCCGGCGCATTACAGCCTTCCAGGGGAATCCGGCGGCTCTGCTGAGCTCCGACACTTAAAAAAACAGCATTGTATCCTCCATTTTTTAACCGATCCAGGGAGAAATCTGGGCCCAACGTTTGATTCGCTCTATAATCCATGCCCAAATCCAGGATGTCTTTGATCTCCTGGTCTAAAATATTCCTGGGTAGGCGGTATTGCGGAATGCCGTAACGCATCATACCACCGGCATGTTGGTTTGAATCAAAAATTGACACTCGATGACCTTGTTTGCGAAGATAAAATGCAGCCGTGAGGCCTCCGGGTCCGGCGCCGATGACGGCTACTTTTTTGCCGCTGTCGGCCCCAACGCTATTCTCTTTTTTCCATAGCCCCCTATCACCGTCGGCTGCATAGCGTTTCAAGGCACAAATAGATATCGATTCATTAACCTCACCGCGCCGACAGACGTCTTCACAGGGATGAATGCACACCCGCCCGAGTACGCCCGGGAAAGGAACCTTTTCCCGGATTACGGCGTTAGCCTCATCGGCCTTGCCTTGAGCGATCATTCTCAAATAACCGGGGATATCAATGTGGGCCGGACAGGCTGCTTTGCAGGGAACGATGTCCTCTTCTCTTGTTCCGGATTCCACCGCTTTGTCCACCAAGGCACCGGTCGGGCACACTTCTACGCAGGCTGTACAGAATTTACAGCCCGATTCCGTGAGCGTTTCAGACATGGTACCAACGTGGACTTGACCGTTTTCATCATAAATAAAACCGATGGCTTCGATTCCTCTTAATTCACGGCAGGCTCGAACGCACCGCGTGCAACCAATGCACAGATTGTAATCTCTTTCAAAAAGAGGATGATCCTTAAAAATCGTCAAATCTGTAGGAACCCATCTGGGTGTTGAATTCAAAATTCCGACATAGTTGGCTACATTCTGCAGTTCGCAATGCCCAAATTGGGGGCAACAGCGTTCGTTTTCAGGTACATTGGACGAACACTGACTTCGCGGGCAGCCTTCCTGCTGGGCGCATGTCAGACAGGCATGTCGATGTCGGATCATGATGGTTAGCAAATTTTCCTGACGTTTGGTGGAGACACGTTCGCTCTGGGTGAAGACCACCATGCCCTCTTCGACTTCGGTTGCGCAGGAATCGAACAGCTCATCGTTGCCATCCACCTCAACCACACAGATTCCACACCCTTTGCCGGTTTTCTCCGGCAGGGCATTTTCGATTTTCCGGCTACCCTGAAAAACAACCGAGGTCGCGGAAATCCCGTTTGCCGGCGGTAAATCCGGATGATAACATAAAGATGGAATGTAAATATCCGCTTGACGCGCGGCTTCAAGAATAGTGGCGCCAACTGGTGCTTCCACCACCTGTCCATCAATGATCAATTTCACGGTATCCCTATGATTTTTCCGAATTATTAAACGTGGATATCCTGAAAGCTCAAGTAAGCGAAATCGCAGTGACTTCACACGCTGTGACCCGGAGCAGCGGTGGACCGTCGGACGGCGGTTTGCGTGGATTGCATTTGTATTTTAACGTTTCTTTCGGCCTTTTCCTCTCTGACATAGCACATACCCAAACAACGCCGCTCCGACGGCTCCCGCAATCTGAGTATCCCATTCCGTTTGCATGCGATCCATTTTAATCAGTGGCATGAGACGATCCATGACGCCTCGGTTTTTAGCCATTCCCCCGGTCACAGCAAATTCGGGTTTAACTCCCATCTTCTCAACAAGCGCATAAATCCGTTCCGCCATCGCCTTGCAGTAGGCGGCCAAAACCTTCTCTTTGCTCCAGCCTTTTCGCAACAGACCGGTAGCTTCGGATTTGGCATAAACCACACATGTACTTGAGACCGCCTCCGGTTCGTCGCCCTGAAATTCAAATGATCTGTCGCCAACTTCGTTAATGGAGACACCCAACAGATCCGCAAATACTTCCATACCACGGCCGGTTCCCGCCGCACACTTGTCGTTCATCAAAAAGTTCGTGACCTTCCCTTTTTCATCACACAGGATAGTTTTAATATCCTGTCCACCGACATCCAAAACCGTACGCACCTGGGAGCCATAAATAAAGTTGGCACCGCGAGCATGACAGGCAATCTCGGTAATGGAACGGTCCGCAAACGGAACGTTGACCCGCCCGTAACCGGTACCAACACAATAATCCATGCAATCTTCAGGCATATCCGTGACGTCTAAGGCGAATTTTAGCGCATTGCTAGCGCTATCGGGGCTGTCCGAACCGGTCCGCATGTTGCCGTAGGCAAAGACTTTTCCATCTGCCATAATGACGGCTTGAGTACTGACGGAACCTACGTCGATACCGACAGTTATATATTGCGCATCCTTCCATTCAATATCCGGATTCTTCCAGTTGGATTCGGTCCACCGCCAAAGTTCTTTTTTTTGCTTGTCGGTCACTTCCTATATCCTATCCCGCATTACCGGGGAGCCAAAAAAGAAAAAACAATCACGAAAGCACGAAAGAACCCCGGTTAAACAGAAAAAGAGTTTAACAGGGCAGGCGAAAACGCGAAAAAAGACAGGTTAGATTTCGTGCTTTCTAAATTTCGTGTTTTCGTGATGAAGATTTTTTTCATAAAATGCAAAGAAATTACTCTTAAGATTCTAAATTAGCGTGCAACTTAACCTAAGCTTCTTCGGCGGCGACCACCGCTGCGCCCACTGCCGCACCAAACTCCGGTTCTTCCGGGATGTAGAGCTTCTCAACTTTCAGCTCGCGTTTCATAGCCGCGATAAATCCCGGATTACAGCCGAGCCCTCCGACCATAACGATATCCTCATTGACCCCGATCTGACGAATCATGGACACGATTCGGCTCGCCATCGAGTCATGAATTGCTTTGCTGATATCCGGTTTATGGGTTTTGGCATGAATCAGGCCGACAACTTCGCATTCAGCAAATATAACGCACTGGGCGTTCATGGGTATTTCTTTGTCTGATTTTAGACACAGAGATCCCATCTCTTCAATGGTAACCTCCAGAGCCCTGGCCATGGCTTCAATAAAAGTCCCTGCACCGGCCGCACATTTTTCATTAACGGCAAAGTCAACCGGATTGCCGTTTTCATCAATTTTGGCCGCTCTGCCTTCTTCGGCACCCACGTCAGTGACGGTGCGGGCACTCGGAAAGAAAAAATGCGCCCCTTTAGACATGGCTTTGATGTCATTGATATCATCGTCCGCCATTTTAATGGAATTCTTACCTGAACCGGTTCCACAGATTCGTTGAATATCATCTCTGGAAATACCGGCCGCCTTGATGGCCTTCTCTAAAGACTCTTCAACGGCTTTTTCCTGATCAAAGCCAGTCAGAACCATTCCTTTGCCGATGATCTGCCCCTCTTTCAAAATGACGGTTTTGGTGTTTTTCGCACCGCAATCAATTCCTGCTGTTATCATGTTTCGAAGACTCTCCGAGGATTAAACACCTAAAGCATTTCGGCAATATGCGCAACATTCTTGCAAAAATTGCTGGCAAATAAAAAATAATGATCGAGAAGCAGCAGGTCGGACTCAATGTTGAAGAAACCAAATGGGAGGATACCGTGACTGATAGATCGGAAAGCTAAGGGCATCCGTTCTTCTCCATTCCAAAAATTCAATCGAGTTCTTCGGCTCAGACTTACGGCCGTTGACGCTGGGCGCCTTGCCCTAAGCGAACGGCCCTATACGTCTTGCAGAAAGAATCGCCATCGGCAGAATAGATCCTCCGGATGGGGATCTGGAGGCGCAAACTCGCACTCCAGCTGAATTCGATCATCAATTTGCTGTGCAAAGCTGCGAAACTCGGCCCTGTGCATCTCTTTGCACGCATATTCGTCCATGCCGCGGTTGGTTCGTGCCACCTGGGTTGGACAAGAGGGCACCGTAATGATTACCTCCTCCGGTGTTTCCTGAATGTTGTATCCGACGAGAATACACCACGGAAAAAAACGCAGCGCTTTGACAAAACCCTTCAACCCGGGTTGCTGTACATTAAATCGCTTTACCAAATCTTTCGCCGCCATGGCGGCAACTTTTCCCCAGACCATTTCATTGATCCGATCAGCAGTGGGCTCATCAAACTCCTTGCTAATCGAAATGTACCAGAAAGCATCAATAACCCGATAGTGCCATAAAAGAAATTCAATGTAACTGTGCAGTTCAGATGCTTCCATCTTCTCAAAAATCTTTAAGTCCACAGCAATTCTCCTTCGATTGAAATACGGATTTTGATGCCATTGGCAAACAGGACCTTTCGGTTTTAACCTTTGAACATTGAACCCAGAACCTAGCGACTCGGGTTATATTCATTTTTTCACTCAAATAAGGACCTTGAGCAGGAACTTAGGGATTGTTGTCGCCGGTATCTTGTAAAAGGTCAATAACCTCTTCGATCACTCTCAAGCTCGTTATCATTTCCTCTCTGGCTTTATCCGCCAGTTCGAGCGCTTCTTTGGTCTCTATTTCAGTATAGTGCAGTTGAGTGTTCTTATAGTTTAGATATAATCGTTTCAACAAATCTTTTCTCAGTCGCGAATCATGGAAACGGAAGAACTCCAGCTTTTTCTGATCTTCCATGCTTGCGATTGTGCCCAATAAAAGGCCCTCGTACATACATATGGTTTCGGCCAGAAAAATATTTTCAATCAACATGGTGAAATGGCAAATTTCTAATTCATCCAAACTGTCTATTGCGACTAATTTTTTTTTGATTTCCGATAAATCGGATCTTAACATCCTCAATTTATTTGACTCGGATGTCAGCAAATAACCGGCCCGCATCAACTTCTGCTGTGCGATATTGTCTTGTGAGCGTGCGATGGAGGCCAAGAGAATACAAATTGCGGCGATCATATAAATAGTCTTTTTCATCACTTCAATCCTTCTCTTTTTATTTGATTCTCACTCCCAGCAACATTCGTTCGATTTACAGGAATGCGGGTGAACTTTCTTCCTATAATCTCTGTTGGTGAGGGAATGGTCCCACTCTGAGATTTCAAAGAGAGTTGAGAGATCAGAAAACGAATATGAATAAGAGATATGCGAATTGAACTGTGACGCTTTTGCTTCGAGTCCACTAAAAAAAAGATTGAGCCGCTCTGAAGAATAGGAATTTCTGATCATTATTATGGCTATCTATATCAGAAAGTCATGAGAGATCAAACCATCTTTTTTAATGGCTTCAGACAGCACCAGCACCAAAGTATAGAGATGTAATTACCATAGCTTATAATAGGTTGCTACATCATTATGAAATCCGGCCAAAATGACGGCACTTGGTTTCTCATTCTGCGACGATCGGTAATCATTCCCTATTTCACATAATCCAATAGGGAGATTTTTTAGCTCATAATGTGTTGATTACCTAAAAAAAATGAATTTGGAAAAAATAAGTTGAACATTTCTTTATATTTGAAATCTTTTCTCTATGCAAATACTCAGAGAAATGTAGTTGGATTGAGTCGGAAGTAGCGAAAGAGGTAAAACCTTCAGAAATTATAACGTAGCCATGAAAGTTGAACAATATTTGCTTTCCTGTTAAGGTACCTATACAAGAAGATCAAGGAGTTTGTCCAATCGTGATAACAAGCAATTAAATTGCCAATGTTGATTAAGATACATCTCTTTTCACTGCGATCGTCAAAGAAGAAAAAAACCGCTTCCATAATAAAATGTTTTGGATTAGCTTTGATTTTTTCATTCTTCTTTTTGCATTCCTTTTGTCTTCCACCGCCAATTGCCATCGCAGATAATTCACTATCGGAGACGCCAAATGAAAATGAGGAGTGTGTTGGTTCACTTGAGCCTGATGATGAATTAACGGATATTGTCAATCCTTTTAAATCGACCTGCTATGACTGGGAAAATAACATCATTCCGTGCGAATTTAAACGGCCGTACGCAGAACGGCTGTTCGACAAAACCATCCCTGAGCCGCGTTTTATTGACAATAAAAACGGAACGGTGACCGACCGCCTAACGGGGCTTATCTGGCTGAAAAATACGAAATGCTTCGGGATGATGGATTGGGAAGGTGCCCGGCTGGCGGCAAAAAGCCTAAAGGATGGAGACTGTGGGCCGGATCCAGCACTTATTCTTTCAGATGGTTCGTCAGCCGGCGACTGGCGTTTACCCACCATGAAGGAACTATGTGCATTGATCGATTACAGCAGAAGAAATCCAGCTTTACCACCCGATCAGCTGTTTTTAGATTTCCCACCCGGTTACCACTGGTCGGCAACCGTTCTTGATTATTATCCCGGAATGGCATGGATTGTGTATTTCGAATCCGGCACGACCTGTTACGAAGGTATCAAAAACAATGCGGGTCATATCTGGCCGGTCCGCGGACCAAAGGAATAAACCGATATTTTTTGACAGCAAAAATTTTCGCGTTGATGTGTTTCTCAGCTTAACGCAGCTTATACGAACATTTCGATCATTTCTTCAACTGATGTGTAGTGTCTGTTCTGCGCTATTGCCGTGGGTTTGAATGTCAAATAACCTAACGCGAACCCCACACCCCTGCGCAGAGCGATATCGTCTTTAATCGCCTGAAGCCAGCCTTTTTCCGCTATTTTTATTACATACGGCAGACTCGCGTTTGACAGAGCATCAGATGCTGTTTTGGCAACTGCAGAAGGTAAATTGTCCACACAATAATGCCGGATGCCATCGACTGTATAAATCGGTTCGTCATGAGAAGTCGGCACACAGGTTTCAATGGCTCCGGCGGGATCACAGGAGATATCTACGATCAGCGCTTCTTTTTTCATAAGTTTGAGCATCTCTCGGGTTACAATATGTTGATCCGACTGGGGTGGCCATTTGACCGCATTGATTAGAAGATCGATTTTCGGCAGGATTTGTCGGACATTATAATTGTTTAAATACAAGGTTCTTATCTGGGGAAAAATTTTTTGGCGGATACTTCTTAATCTTTCTAAATCTATATCCAGCATGGTCACATGAGCCCCCAAGCCAATGGCGTAACGTGCCGCACCGAGCCCGACATTGCCCCCACCAAAGATCACCACGTTAGCCGGTTCAGCACCAACAGCTCCTCCAACTAATAGTCCGCTACCACCGTTGATGGTAAACATATGGTACACGCCCATAATGAGTCCAACCTCACCCGCAATTTCACTCATGGGAGTGAGCAGCGGAGATTCGCCGTCATCGGTTTCAATATCTTCATAGGCAATTGCGACCACCTTTTTGTCTAACAATGCCTGGGTTTCTTCAGGGTTGTTGGCTGAATGAATGTAAGTAAAAATGATCTGTCCTTCTCTCAAGAGATCAAATTCTTGCGGAAAAAGTTCTTTGACTTTAAGAATCATTTCCCCCTTTTGGTATACTGTTTTGGCATCGGGCGCCAATTTTGCCCCGGCCGAGGTGTAGTCTTCGTTGGATATTCCGCTGCCCACACCAGCTTGGGTTTCAATGATAATTTGATGTCCTTTTGAAACAAGGGCATCTACAGCCGGCGGTGTAATCGAAACTCTATGTTCGTTTTTCTTTATTTCTCTGGGTACACCGATAATCACGGATTTACCTCCTTAGCTTAGGTTTACATTCATTCTTTTCTTTACGCATTGCTGATTTTGTAATTTAGCGGATTGTCGCACGCCGCCTTTTCGGGAATCCCTCCACAATATGAATTGAGCTTAGATACCTCATCGAAACATCTTAGGCTATGTTTGTAAAGTACCAGGTCAATTCCCGGATCAAGGCCGCATTCCGGGATGATGGCGATTCCTCTTTCTTTTGCTGCATGGTCGAGATCAAGAATATCATATGCGTAGTTGGTGTTGACAAGATTAACACCACTTTTTATCGCAGCCTCGGCAACGGTCCGAATACATTGTGGTGGTAAAAAATCAAGGACAACATCAAATTTTTCGTCCATTTTAGATGCCAATGCATCTGGGTCATTTGCATCTATCCGTACGATCTGAATCTTGGCCTTGTCGATAAAGTCAAAGGAATCAACGAGCTCAGGCTGAATATCCGCACAAGTTACCTGGTCAACACTTGCAATTCTTGATAGATCGTATAGCGCCGCTCTTCCTTGACTACCGCAACCGCCTAAAACGAGCACTTTCATTGGTTTCGAACACCTTTTTGTGCATCTTTTTATGAGAACCAAATTTATCAAGCTACATCTGCATATTTTTTACGCCAACAGTTTCTCCAATTCTTTCGCAGTGTGCTTTGAAAGTCCTAAAGTTTTCATTGTGCGTTTGGCTTCACCCCAATAATCTCGATTCATCAACAGAGAAACCAGTGTGATCACAGCTGACATAACCGGTGTCGCTACTCCGACCTGTTCCCCAAGTTTGTGGAGGAACACCAGACCATAACCCACATCTTCATTGAAATACCGGTAATCCAGACTGCCCTGGGCTTTGACACCCTCGAATCCCGGCGCGGTGATAAATCCGTTGTCATACGTGGCTTCTGTCATATAGCCCTGCATGACGCCTAATTCCGGATCGGGAATGACCTCCACGCCCAATTTTTTTCCAATGGCGATCCGTTCTCTATCAACCGCTTCGATCAGCCTACCAACCGCAGGCGTGACGCCCTCATGATAAAAATCGAAATCACCCATGGTGCGTTCGATTAGCGCGACATTCATGAGCGTAATCGTGGGATGGATGACCGGGTTTCCGTTCTGTAAGCTGGTCTGAAGTATATTCTTTGCCGCGCTCATCGTCGGATAGACATCGCGCACCTGCTCCAACACATAATTGGTATTTAGCGCCGGAACCGCCGCCAGGAACAATCCGCCTTTGAGCTTGTTAAAAATCCTGATTTTGCCAGGTTCAAGCAGTCGAACGGCATAGGGCAGCGTCGAAGTCTCTGCGACAACAATGTCCTCATCCCGAAGATCCAGTCCTGCGCCGTTTTTAAATTCAACACTGCCACCGCAGGAACTGGGGCATACAATCACGATCTGCCCTTGCTTGAGGTATGGCCTACAGGCTTCGGCAAAGGGTCTGGTGCTGTAAGCCGGACCGACGGCATATATGATATCAGCCCCATCCAACACTTTTTCAATCTCGTGTCCGGCAGAAGCCACCGGCTGAAATCCTTCAAGTATGCCCTCGCAGTGGATGCCTCCGTTGTTTTGGACAGCCTTAATACTCTCCGGGAATTGTTCAAAATCAAATAGACTGACCTGATGGCCGTGGGCCGCACAGTCGAATGCAACGGCACAGCCCCCGTTTCCCGAGCCCAATACAGCGATGTTCATAGTGTTATTCTCCTGATGTCTTTGAAAGCAGACCAGCTGTGTCAGCCTTCAGCTTTTTTGGGTTCGAGTCGCGTTATTTTTTGCCCTTAGATTTTTTCCCCTTGGCCTTTTTGAGGCCTTTACCTTTACCTGTGGCTTTCTTTTTGGCTTTTTCTTTTTTCAGTTTCTTTTTTGCCTTTTCCTTGGCTTTATTTTTTTTGGCCTTTTTCTTCACTTTTTCCTTCTTTTCAGCTTCGGCCTTCTCAGGCTCAGCCGTCTTTACCTTCTTATCTTTCTTTTTTTCGGCCATGGTCGCCTCCTTTCGGGCTCCACTCTGTTTGGCAATCGTTTAGCATGACCTTTCGAGTAAGAATTCTGATTATTGTTTGTGCCTTGTGGTTCGGTGCCCGTGCGTTAAAACGGGTGATACATCGATTTTGCCGAATTCGAAAATGCGAATAGATATCGTTTGCCGGGCGCCCCAAATTGCAAGTAGGTGTCCAGAATTCAGCGAATGTGCTTTTTGGGATACCCAAAGTACTTAATTTTTCCGTGCAGTTTCCAGATTTTTCACCAGGACACCCTAGCCAACTCGATGCAGCAGGCATCGCTGGTAGGGATATTGCTTATCG
>Ga0209536_100000687_pt1 | contig 55423 bp, 39 predicted proteins | sample DeeMarSeWOR28_12_FD_187461 | JGI IMG/M metagenome (GOLD analysis project Ga0209536, IMG submission 187461) | Marine sediment microbial communities from White Oak River estuary, North Carolina - WOR-2-8_12 (SPAdes) (version 2) | ecosystem: Environmental > Aquatic > Marine > Intertidal zone >... | reverse complement strand
CGGATTACACGGATTTATTCTGCATAGCGCAAAGAGCAGAGCGCATAGCGTATAAAAATATACTTTCGCTATGCACTATGCGCCATGCGCTTTGCGTATTTCATCCGTGAAAATCCGTGTTAATCCGTGTAATCCCTGGACAGAATTTCATTAGGTTTATAATTAAAATTTTAAATATGATACCAATAATACTTGTAACGGGATTTTTGGGTAGTGGTAAAACAACGCTGCTGCAAGAAATACATAAAAAAAACCACCAGCGAAGAATTGTATACCTGGTTAATGATTATTCCGTACGTGATGTTGACGGAAGTTTTTTTTCAAATACAGATCGAAAGGTCATTTCAGTTGCTGGAGGCAGTATTTTTTGCACCTGTAAGGTTGGCGAATTCGTCAGTAAATTAAATGGTATACGGGAAATGGAGAGGGATGGCAGTAATCCTGTAGAAGGTTTGGTCATTGAAGCAAGCGGCATTGCCAATCCAACAGTTATACGAACTTTGCTTAACGATTCCGGAATGAACCGATTTTACAAATTAAACAATATTATCAGCGTTGCAGATCCGATAAGTTTTCCTCTATTAAAACAGACTTTACCAAATATTGTTCAACAAATAAAGAATGCAGGAGATATTATTTTAAATAAAAGCGATCTTACAGGAGCCAATGAAATTGAGAAAATTATTCTTCAAATAAAAAAAATAAATGATAAAGCGGCAGTTCATGTCACCCAACACTGTCGAATTCGTTTTAATCCACTTGATTCAAACGAATATGATTTTCAGGAATCATCTTCTGATTCTATGCATGAACCGGATGTTGCTTATTCAAAATTTAGCATACAGATCCGAAAACCGGTGAATCTGGGTCGTTTGAAAGAACTCATTAAAAATAATCCCAAAATTTTTTATCGTATTAAAGGATTTATTATAGATGATAAAAAAAACATGTGGCACCTCGATTATTCGGTTTCTTCAGGATTGAAACTTGACTCAGCAGAGTCTATTGGTCATCCCCATCTCGAATTTATTTTTAGTAGTGACAATGTTGAAAAAACAATAAAACGGCTCAACTTATTCTCCCGTGAAGGCTTTCAATAATAAGATATACGATAGGATTCCGACACCTTCCTTTCCTGAGGGCCTACCCTATATGGCTGTTTTAGGTATATTTGCGTTCATATTACTTTTTATGAGTATATATCATTCAAAGATGCTTCCCACAGGTGGAAAATCCAGAGATGTTCATTCTCTTAAAGAAGCATTTGGTGCATTTGGAGATGTTGTCAAAACTTTTTTTAAAAAAAAATATATTCTCTGGGAAATGGCTTTTGTGATCCTCTTACGCTCTGGGGAAGGACAGCTGGTAAAAATTGTCCCTCTTTTCTTGAAGGATGCAAGAAGTGCCGGTGGCCTGGAAAGTTACTTTTAAAAAAAAGGAGTGAAAGATGCGTAAAAATGCCTGTTTTATTACCATTTTTAGTATTTTCTTCTTTCAATTATCATGTTCGCAGGAAATGCAAATTCCACCTGAAACACATCCGGATGTCAGTTCCTGGGATGATCTGTTCAAATCAGATTTGTCAAATGCCGTTTTCGCGGAGGGTGTGTGGACCAATACCGATGAAGTTCTTACTGCCAGTGAAGACCAGGTGATATGGACACAACGAACTTATAATAATTTTGTTCTGGATCTGGAATTTAAGAACGAAGAAGGGACCAACAGCGGGGTGATTGTGTATTGCAACGACAGGGATAACTGGATTCCCAATTCTGTAGAAATCCAGATAGCAGATGATTTTGCTGAAAAATGGGCGACCAGCCCCAAAACCTGGCAATGCGGTGCCATTTTTGGTCATTTAGCGGCAAAGAAAAGCATGGTGAAGCAGCCGGGAGAGTGGAATCGCATGACAATCACCTGTAAAGATAATATGGTTTACGTCATGTTGAATGGTGAACTGGTAACCGAGATGGATATGAAATTATGGACAAGTGCCACAACAAATCCAGATGGCAGTGAAATCCCACCCTGGCTGAGCACCCCATTTTCTAAGTTACCCACCGATGGTTATATAGGTTTTCAGGGTAAGCATGCTGATGCAAGCATTTATTTTCGCAATATTAGGATTAAAGAAATAGAATAAAGTATGCTGTAAGATCCGGACTTTGTCGGGCTACTTTCTATTTCACTACAAAGTTAAAGATAATTCTTTCTGATGAAACCGGTGGAGTTTATTAATATTGTTATTTTATATTTGTAAGATAAAATATCAATATTAATATATACTAGATATTTACTCAGTGTTCTTTGTGTTTTTTTGACACTGTGGAATAATAACTTATAAGAATTTATAAAAAAGATGAAACTTAGAAGCCAGGAGTGGTTTGGTGGAAATGATAAAATAGGTTTCGTCCACCGCCCGTGGCTCAGGAATCAGGGATATCCGGATGACTATTTTCATGGAAAACCGGTTATTGGTATTTGCAATACCTGGTCTGATCGGATGGTCTGTCTCGATCCCCGTATTCGCGAATAGCGGTTCTTTACTATTGGCTCCGCTGAATAAAAGCCTTTCGAAAAAAGCGAAAATATCGTTGGCTGGATCAGCCATTGCCCTGGCGCTCGGACTGACAGCATCACATACCTTGGTACCACCTACCCCGGAGCCGATTGCCGCATCCGGAATATTGGAGGCAGATTTGGTATCGGTCCTCTCTCTCGGAATACCGGTTAGTCTTACCGCTCTTTTTATGGGCATGTTGTTTGCGAGATAGTACGTGGTTTTATTCTATATACAAAATATATTACTTCGGGAAAACGATGAAACTATATAAAACTGAACATGGAATACTGATTCAAGAGGATACGGCCTTTTATCAGGTTAAAGATGATTGGGATTCTTTTGTCAACGATGATGGTCTATTTACGAAGCTGGTACAAATTAAACAAAATGAAAAACCAATCGAAAATGGTCAAAACTTAATAGAGTCAGGAATACAGGCGCCAATCGGGTCTCAGGAGTTATGGGCCAGTGGTGTGACTTATTTTCGCAGCAAACAGGGACGTCAGGAAGAATCTAAAAAAGCGGGTGGAGCTGATTTTTATCAACATGTCTATGAAGCGGAACGACCGGAGCTATTTTTTAAAGCCACGGCTCATCGTATTGTTGGCAACGGGGGTAAAGTCCGTATTCGACAGGATTCCACCTTGAATGTTCCCGAGCCCGAATTGACTTTAATGATAACATCAACTGGTAAAATTGTTGGCTATACCATTGGGAATGATATGAGCTCACGCAGTATCGAAGGAGAAAATCCATTATACCTGCCCCAGGCAAAAACCTATGATGGTTGCGCCGCACTTGGACCCTGTATACTTGTCACAAAAGAACCACTTCCAGAAGATACAATAATCGAAATGCAAGTATTAAGAACAGATTCGGTGGCCTTTGAAGGGAATATTGAAATAAATCAAATCAAACGGGGATTTGAGGAACTGGTTTCATTCCTCTACAGGGAGTGTACATTTCCAACGGGCAGTCTCTTAATGACCGGTACCGGAATTGTCCCAACCAGTGATTTTACTTTACAACATGGTGATGAAATTCGCATATCCATAGAACATATTGGAACATTGATAAATGAGGTAAAATGATGATGAATTTAAGCGGATATAATTTTATTGGAAATGAAAAATCAGCGAAGGGAAGTACTACCTTTAAAGCTGTAAATCCCTCTAACAAATCAGAATTAGAAACGTTCTTTTTCGAAGCCTCGTTGGAAGAAGTCGAAGAGGCTGTACAAAAATCTGAAAGTGCTTTTAAGATCTATAGGAAAACAAGCGGTAAAGAGAAAGCGGTATTTTTAGAGACTATTGCCGATGAAATTCTTGCCTTGGGTGATGACCTCATTAAAAGATGCGTCGCAGAAACCGGACTACCGGAAGGCCGTATTACCGGTGAGCGCGGCCGTACGGTAAATCAATTGAAATTGTTCGCCGCTCTGGTAAGGGAGGGGTCCTGGGTGGACGCCCGGATTGATCTAGCTCAACCGGATCGTCAACCCTTGCCTAAACCGGATATACGCAGTATGCAGATCGCTCTGGGTCCTGTAGGTGTATTTGGTGCCAGTAACTTTCCACTAGCCTTTTCAGTCGCCGGAGGTGACACGGTATCTGCTTTGGCAGCCGGTTGCCCGGTAGTTATTAAAGCCCATCCCGCCCATCCCGGTACCTGTGAACTGGTCGGTACGGCGATTATTAATGCTATTCATAAATCCGGCATACCCGATGGTACTTTTTCCATGGTGCATGGAAAGTCAGTTGAAGTCGGTATGGCCATCGTAAAAAATGATCTGATAAAAGCGATCGGATTCACCGGGTCTTATAGAGGAGGGAAGGCATTATTCGACGCGGCATCACAGAGACCGGAACCAATTCCGGTTTATGCTGAAATGGGCAGTACCAATCCTGTGTTTATTCTTCCGGGCGCTCTTCGAGATAAAAAAGAGGAAATCGCGCAGGGTTTGACGGCTTCGGTTACCTTAGGCGTTGGTCAATTTTGTACCAATCCTGGGCTGGTCTTCATAGAAAATTCCACAGAAGCTGACGCTTTCAAAAACATTGCCGGTAATAAATTTCAGGAATCACCATCAGGCATTATGCTGACATCAGCAATACATGAATCTTATGACAAGGGTGCCGAAAAGTTGGTTTCTCAGAATGGCGTTGAAGTCTTGGCAAAAGGAAAAATTGAAGGAGAAGGCTATCAGGGTGTGCCATCACTGATGCAAATCAATGCAAAAAAATTTATGGCAGATAAAAGGCTGGAAGAAGAGATCTTTGGTCCATCAACATTAACGGTTACCGCCGATGAAAAATCTGAGCTGATAAAAATTGCTGAGAATTTGGGTGGTCACCTGACGACAACATTATGGGCCAATGACGATGATCTGAACTCATACAAAGACCTGATCGATATCCTGGAAAGAAAGGCAGGGCGTTTGATCATTAATGGTTTTCCGACTGGGGTTGAAGTTTGTCATTCAATGATCCATGGCGGTCCTTTTCCGGCAACAACCGATAGTCGCTCAACATCGGTTGGTACAACTGCAATCCGACGTTTTACACGTCCAGTCTGTTATCAAAATTTTTCGGATGATCTTTTACCAGATGAATTGAAAAATGACAATCCTCTAAATATCTGGCAGCTAGTCGATGGGGAATTTAGGAAACAGAAATGATAAGAATTAATATCTCTCAGATTGATACACTCTTTGTCGACGGCGGGTATCCGATCGAATTTCTTTTCTATTATAAGGATAAAATTAATTCTAAAAAAATTCGTAAGGTTTTAAAAGAACTTTCATCCTCATTCTGGCCGTTGTTCGGAGATTATACAGAGGGATCAATTCAGGCAAGCCAATATTCTGAAGAAAGATTTCTGACTGAAATTGACTATAGTGAGGAGTTTAATTCTGCCTGTGCTGAAATGGATATGTGGGAAAAATATCATCAGATCAATCCGCAAGAAATGGAAGGAATGTTCCATCTAAGTATTCTTCAGTTTAATAATGGTACGGTCCTTATTCCGAAAATGAACCACCTGGCTGGTGATGGTTACAGTTATTTTTATTTTCTGGCAGTACTTGCCGCTTTATCAAAATCATCATATCTACCGCTTAAAAAATATGCAATCCAAAAAAAAACAACACCAGAAATTTACCGAACTGCATTAAAACAATTTCATTTTGATAGATCGGATGTCAAAGAACCATTTGAGCACAAAAATTGCAAGATAACCATTGAGAAAATAAGCAAACAATCAATTGACCAAGAGATCAGAAAAATAAATAGAGAAAATAATACCGCTGTTTCTCAAAATGACATCTTATCTTCAATGGCCGCTAAAAAAACATTTGAACTGCAAAACGCAGATATAGAAAATCAGTTCACTATATCGATGCCAATGGATGTTCGAAGGCGGGTAAAAGAACTGGGTGAAAAATTTTTTGGTAATGGTCTAATGTTTTATCATATGGAGATAAGTACTGGTGATCTCAGTGAGATAGACTATAATCACTTAGCTTTGAAACTCCGGGAATCCATGCCGTCGATAGATAGCGACAGTTATAAAAAATATCTGAATGAACTCGAGACACGAATGAGACTTTCAGCACAACATTATTTAAAACCCTATGATCCGGAAAAGGGCTGTCTGATCACCAACCTTTCCAGAATGCCGGTTCATAAATTGGATTTTGGTTCAGGATATCCTGATTTTGTTTTTCTTTTAACAGTCGGAAAAAATTCAACGGCGATACTTGCCGATCGGGATGATTATTTACTCAGGTTCGCTAATTAAAAACCTTGTTTGAGGAACGAATGACAAAGAAACGTCTCATTAATCCTTTAATATCTACTCTTTTAACCATTATCAATCCCGGACTTGGACAACTACGCAATGAACAACCGTTAAAGTCGATTTTGTTTTATTCAATCTGGTATATATTCTCAATTATACTAATTTGGTTCCAGGTGTACAGCACTTTTAAAGGATTACTTTTACTCATTGTGATTTTTTTGGTCTTTTATGCTTACTTCATACTCGATGCGTTAATCATTTCCCTCAAAACAAAAACACAAGCAAAGAAAGCCTATAATAAATGGATTATCTATCTGGTGATCATCATCCTGAATATATACATTGCCTCTTTATATAAAGACTATATAAACAAAAACTATATGACCGCACACCACGTACCGACAATCTCAATGGAACCGACCTTACGAATTGGAGATTATTTCATCGCAGACTACAGATATTTTGTCGATAATCAAGTGCAGTCTGGTGATGTTATCATTATCAAATTTCCAAAAGATACAACTATAAAATATGTTGAAAGATGTATTGCCCTTGGCGGTCAAACAGTTGTGATCAAAGATAAATCTATTTATGTTGATGGGCATCCCTTTCAGGATACACTAAACGTACAATTTATAGATCCCGTGATACAATCTGAAAAGCATCTCGATCCCAGTATTTATCCACCATATGCCGGAAACCGCGATAATTACGGTCCGATAAAAGTGCCTGTCGGTCATTGTTTTGTTCTCGGTGATAACCGCGATAACAGTTATGATAGCAGATATTGGGGTTTTGTTCCGTCAAAGTATGTGTTAGCGAAACCTCTCTATATCTACTGGTCTGATAATATGAGTAGAATCGGCAAAACTATAGAATAGATTCTAAAGGTGACTGAAAAATGTATTTGAGAACTCTTTTTGTTTTGTTTTTTATCGCTGGTGGCATCGGATGTAACCAGGAAAATGAATCTGACAATGAAGTATTCTGGTCAGAACATAACTCTCCAGAAAGGATTGGAAGGCTGGTAATCCAGGATTTACTGGATAGATCTGAATTCATGATGTATGTGACCGATTTCTGGACCGGAATTCATTATGCGGAGGCGTGTGCCGGATTTGGTGCGGCCAGATTAGCCGGTATCCTGGATGATTCCTTGATAATTAGACAATTAGCAGACCGCTATTTAAAGGTTATTGAAGATAGCCTCGTCAGGAATGCCAGACATGTCGATGCGAATGTATATGGTATATTGCCACTCGAATTATATATGCAAACTGGTAATGATATGTTTTTGCATCAAGGGCTTGGACTAGCGGATAGTCAATGGAAAAATCCCTTAGCCAATGGATTAACCAATCAGACAAGGTACTGGATTGACGATGTGTGGATGATCGGCAGTCTGCAGGTACAGGCCTACAGGGCAACAGGCGAAATAGCATATCTCAATCGAGCAGCACGAGAGATTAATGCCTATATTCAAAAATTACAGCAACCAAATGGTCTGTTTTATCATGGGGAAAATGCTCCCTTTTTCTGGGGAAGAGGGAATGGGTGGGTGGCGGCAGGATTGGCTGAGGTGTTGACAGAACTACCGGAGACAAATACCTATTATCAATCAATTGTGAATGGTTATAAAAAGATGATGGAAGCTTTACTTCAGTTTCAATCTGATGATGGCATGTGGCGGCAGTTAATTGATAACGATAAATCATGGAAAGAAACCTCATCAACGGCCATGTTCGGCTATGCAATGACTATCGGTGTTAAAAAAGGAATTCTGTCCATGTCAACATATATGCCCGCCTGTCAACGGGCGTGGATATCTCTCGCTACGTATATCAATGAGGATGGGAAGATAACTAATGTCTGTGTTGGGACGGGTAAAAACAATGATGTCAACTATTATTTAAATCGCCCCCGAAGCATCGGAGATTTACATGGACAGGCTCCAATGTTATGGTTTACTTATAGTTTATTAGCAAATTATTAATTTTCATCCTTGGATTTCACGCTTGACATGATTGCTTAAAAAACTAAGTATGTTATAAATCAGTAAGGGATTTATCATGTGTTGTGTTTTTACAATAACATCACTACAAAATCGAAAATATTTTAATTCATGGATGATGTTTCTTTGCTATTTTATCATCTATGGTGTTGTATTCGGACAGGAAGGTGAGGATCTTGTCAACGGTAACTTAATTCAGTTTAACGACAATGGTGCCTGGTGTTGGTATCAGGATGAACGTGCGATTGTGGATATAGCGAAAGGAAAATTGATCTTAGGTTCTGATGCCAGCGGGGCAGGAACCGGAGGCGCAAATCGAAACGGTAATATCGAAGCTGTTATTTACGATATCTACAGTGGTGAATTTGAAAAAACGGTTTTCTGGAATCCCGGATGTGATGATCACAATGCTCCTGCGTTTCTACTGAGGCCTGATGGTAATTATATCAGCATGTATGCTGAACACTACGACAGATATAACAGCCGTTTTCGGATTTATGATGGCAGTCAATGGAGTGCAGAACAACAGTTTGACTGGACGACCATTCCGGGCGGTACGGATTATACCATTTGTTACTCAAATCTATACTATCTTTCTGCTGAGGGCATTACCTATAATTTTGCCCGGGCCAATCACCGCTGTCCTAATTTTATCTACTCCACAGATATGGGTCAAACCTGGACCTTTGGCGGACAACTTAGCACGAATAATACAAATTCTTATAACAAAGGATACTATAAATACTGGGGTAATGGCATCGACTGTATTGATTTTATTTTAACAGAAGAACATCCTCGTGACGGTTTAACGAGCATGTATCATGCCTATATTCAGGATGGTAAAACCCACGATACATTTGGCACAGTGGTGGATACATCCGTTTTTGATACGATAAAAATACCGTCCTTTCTGGATTTCACTCTGATTTTTGAAGATAGTACAGTTATAAATGGTGATGCGATGAGAAAAGTATGGAATGCTGATCTGATGAGGTACTCAGATGGGACGATAGCTGCTATTCTTACCTGCAGGATTAATGATGCGACCAGGGATAACGATAGCAGTATCGATCCTGATCATGCATTTATTTACTGCCGATATGATGGCGAGGTCTGGTCATACACGTATCTGGGCCAAGCCGGAAAAAAAATGTATTCATCGGAAGCCGATTATACCGGTTTGGGAGCACTGCACCCAAATGATCCAAATACGATATATATTTCTACACATATAGATCCCCGAACGGATGAGGATATAATCTTTAGCGAAATTTTTGAGGGGAGTACCAATGATGAAGGCTCTTCATGGAACTGGATCCCGGTGACTGAGAATTCGAATCAACACAATTTCCGGCCCGTTGTTCCTGAATGGGATGAAAATCATACAGCCTTATTATGGTTTCGCGGTTCCTATAATGCAGCTCAAAGCTTTGATGCGGCGATCGTAGGACTAATTGAAAGCGAAGAGGATATTTTGACCCAACAGGTCTATACGGATGCAGATCTCAACAACACGACCCTTGCCGATGGTTCTTCACTCATACCAACCGGTCCCGATGGAAATCGGGGTCCTGCTGATGATCAGTGGCATCAACGTAGCGGATTCGGAAACGGAGGTTCTGTCTTCACTTCTGCTGAATTAGACGGGGAGGATGCACCAAGACTTAAAACAACAGTTACGGTTTCGGATACCGGTCTGTATCAAATCTGGATTAATTTTTGGTCGAATCCCAGTGAAGACTGGAGAATAGAGGCCGGTCTGTCCGAAGACAGAATGCAGATGTTTCGGCAGATGGCCAGCAAACAAGTTGAGGAAGAGGATCATCACAATGTACTGGTCTTAAGGGGCAGCGGCAATACGTTTCTTTATCAGGCCTATTTAGGTCGTGTTCATCTGAGAGATACGAATTCTTTTGTTGTGTATGTTGATGACAACGCGATTCAGACCGGATCAAGCGGTACGCTTATCGGGGGCACAGCCCGTACCTGGTATGATGGAATCAGTTATTCCGGATCTACTCCTGTTGCTATAGCCGATGACATCATTCGTATTCCGGTTACCTATTCATTGGAACAGAATTATCCCAATCCGTTTAACCTGTCAACCAAAATACAATACGCGCTGCCAAATAATGGACATGTAACTCTCAGTATTTATGATCAGCTCGGACGTAAGATAAAAACATTGGTTGATGCATACAGACCGGCCGGTTACTACCATGTAGATTTTTACGCCGATGGATTGGCAAGCGGTCTTTATTATTACATCCTTATAACCGGGGAGGAGTTCAGACAAACAAAAAAAATGCTCATAATTCGTTAACGAACATATAATGTATTATAGACTAATTGAACTTGAACTGTATTTGAGTTTCGTAAGTAGCTTAATTATATATTCAACACGAAGTTTAATATAATATTTTTCCAAGAAAAGGTGATCCAGAGATGAACAAGATTAATAACGCACTAAATGATGCAGCAGAAAAAAAAGGATATTTCCGCTGGGTGATTGTCGCTCTGATATTTTTAGCGACAACGATTAATTATGTAGATCGTCAGGTTATAGGAATCCTGGCACCGACCCTGCAAAAAGAAATTGGATGGAGCGATATTGAATACGGATATATCGTAACGGCTTTTACCGCTGCTTATGCCATTGGTCTGCCCATAATGGGCAGAATTATTGACTGGATTGGTACCAAGATCGGTTATGCAGTTTCCTTGACCGGTTGGAGTATTGCGGCCATTGGTCATGCTTTTGCCAGAACGGTCTTCGGTTTTGGATTTGCAAGATTTACCCTGGGTATATTTGAGGCAGGGAATTTTCCGGCGGCAATTAAAACAGTTGCCGAGTGGTTTCCAAAAAAGGAGAGAGCATTTGCCACGGGATTATTTAACGCAGGATCAAATGTTGGTGCAATCATCGCCCCCTTGGTTGTCCCCTGGATTACCCTTACCTGGGGCTGGCAAGAGGCCTTTATCTTTACCGGAGCAGTGGGATTGCTCTGGCTGATACTTTGGTTTTGGCTTTATGAAAAACCGGATCAACACAAAAGACTATCAAAAGCGGAATATAATTATATTCAATCTGATCCTGCCGATCTTCCGATTAAAATAAAATGGCGGACGTTGTTTAGATACAGAGGAACCTGGGCATTTGCATTGGGAAAATTGTTGACCGATCCTGCCTGGTGGTTTTATCTCTACTGGATTCCCAGTTTCTTATTCAAGAACTATGGAATTACACTTACAGACATCGGAATACCATTGATTATTATCTATGTCATGGCTGATGTTGGAAGCATTGGCGGCGGTTGGTTGTCTTCCTTCTTTATTAAGAGAGGGTGGTCGATCAATAAAGCGCGAAAAGTGACGATGCTGATTTGTGCGGTTTCTGTCATCCCAATCGTATTCGCTTCTCATGCATCGAGTGTCTGGATTGCCGTTGCACTGCTCAGCCTGGCGACAGCCGCCCATCAGGGTTGGTCGGCAAATTTATTTACAACCGTTTCTGATTTATTTCCCAGAAAGGCCGTCGCTTCGGTCGTTGGTCTGGGTGGTACGTTTGGTGCCGTTGGCGGTATGCTGATAGCGACAGCCGCCGGTTTTATCTTAGAATTCACCGGTAGTTATTTAATACTTTTTATCATTGCCGGATCGCTCTATCTGATTGCCCTGTTTGTGATTAATCTTCTGGTCCCTGAGATAAAAGAAATAGATATTACTGAATAGTTACAACGAAAATTCTAAAGATCTGAGGATACCCATTTCCTCCCACGTAATTTGTCGAGTCCCATCAATCTTCCGAATAATGAATGGCCATGCGAACGCTGTATGTTTCTGCTGTGGGAATGATATCTTTGATAAATGCGTGCAAATTATTTCTTGTGTTCTCAATTCCGATGTTGCCATACTCTTCGACTGATGTCTGAAATTCATCAAGGGTGTAGGACTCTAGCGAACCGGTTAAACCGAGAAGAAGGGTATTGCCCAATTTTTCTATTTCAAGATTATTCAATGTGTTATAATAAGTCTCGGCTTCAATAATCTGATTTTGATTGTAGTCTTTTTCAGCATTTTTCTTCTTTTTTTCTTGCTTTTTTGAAATGTCTTTTTTATTATTGAAACGTTTCAATTAATTATCAATAATTTCAATGTCAATCAACAGATTTTTTGATAAATAATTCCTGATTACTTCAGTAGATTATTCATGCATTTCGATCTTAGGTTAGGTGAATCGCCTATGATTCATATTGCTAAACTAAATTTAATTCTATCATGATTGAAGACATCACGCAAAAAGATACAATCGTAGAGGATGACATCTACGATTATAAAAATCCTGAGTTAGAGGTAGATACCAGGGTTGCAGATTTATTGCAGCGAATGACAATTGAAGAAAAAGTTGCTCAAATGCTCTGCGTCTGGAATCAGAGAAAATCTTTATTAGTTGATGAGAATGGATATCCTGATTTTAAGAAATTTGCGCAGCATTTAACACACGGTATCGGGCAAATTGCCCGCATTAGTGATATACAAGGTGGGATAGATAGAAAAGAAATTGCAGAGATTACAAATTCAATCCAAAGATATTTTATCGAGAATACCAGATTAGGTATACCGGTCATTTTTCATGAGGAATGTCTTCATGGTCTTGTCGCCAAAGATGCAACAAGTTACCCGCAGCCAATTGGATTGGCATCTACGTTTAATCCGGAGTTGATTGAAGATATTTATTCCGCTATTGCTGAAGATGCGAGGTCTTGTGGTTCTCATCAGGCATTGACACCGGTTTTAGATGTCGCCCGTGATCCGCGATGGGGTAGAGTGGAAGAAACATTCGGCGAAGATCCTTTTTTGGTGACCCGGATAGGTGTTGCTGCAGTAAAAGGTTTTCAGGGAGATGCTGATTTTCATGATAAAAAAAAGATGCTTGCCACCTTGAAGCATTTCGCCGCCCATGGACAACCTGAATCAGGAATAAATTGCGCGCCGGTAAATGTTTCTGAAAGACTTCTCAGAGATACGTTTCTTTATCCTTTTAAGGAAGCAATACAAAAGGGAAATGCCTGTAGTGTAATGGCATCTTATAATGAAATTGACGGTGTTTCTTCTCATGCAAATAAATGGTTATTAAGAACCGTGCTGAGAGATGAGTGGGGATTTAACGGTAGTGTTGTCTCTGATTATTTTGCCATAACTGAGCTGAATATAAGAGAAGAAGCAATCAGTCATTGTATGGCTAAGGATAAATCTGAGGCAGCCTTATTGGCAGTTAGAGCCGGCGTTAATATCGAATTACCTGACGGAGATTGCTACCCTAATTTAGTACAGCTGGTTAAGGAGAAAGTAGTAAGTGAATGTGAAATTGATGAGCTGGTTTCTGTACTACTAAAACAAAAATTTTTACTTGGATTATTCGAAGATCCCTTTGTACATCCGGATAAAATCAATATAGAGAAAAAACTTCGAGACGACAGAAAACTTGCTCTTCAGGCGGCTCATGAGACAATTATTCTCTTAAAAAATGAATCAAATCTCTTGCCCCTAAATTTGAACGAGGGTAGCACAATTGCAGTTGTCGGCCCGAACGCTGAGCGGGAACTTATAGGCGGCTATAGCGGTATTCCAAAAACAGTATCAACAGTTCTTCAGGGTATTAAAAACAAAGTCGGAAACAGATTTAATATATTATACAGTGAAGGTTGTAAGATAACTGTCGGTGGTTCATGGAATGAAGATGAAGTAATTTTTCCTGATCCCCAGGATGATGAATTGGCTATTAATGAAGCAGTGAATGTGGCTAAGAAATCTGATATAGTCATCCTTGCCCTGGGAGGTAATGAACAGACCTCACGGGAAGCATGGGATAAAGGTCACATGGGTGATCGGACTGATCTTGAATTATTCGGACGGCAAAATGATCTGGTGCGGGCACTCCTCGCAACAGGGAAGAATATTATTGTCATTTTGTTTAATGGTCGTCCCTTGTCTATTAAATACGTTAGCGAAAATATACCTGCCATTCTTGAATGCTGGTATCTGGGACAGGAATCTGGAAATGCCGTGGCAGATGTTCTGTTCGGAGATTATAACCCATCGGGAAAACTTCCTATATCATTTCCAAGATCAGCAGGTCATATTCCTTGTTACTACAATTATAAACCATCCGCCAGGCGTGGTTACCTGAATGATGATGTCTCGCCGTTGTTTCCTTTTGGATACGGTCTGAATTATACGTCCTTTGATTTTGTAAACCTTCGCCTGGAAAAATCGACGATTAAGTTAAATGAATCGACGCGGGTTCTGGTGGATGTGGTAAACACCGGATCCCGGGAGGGTAGTGAAGTTGTCCAGTTGTATATCCGTGATAAATTTAGTTCCGTAACACGTCCGGTGAAAGAGCTTAAGGGATTTGAAAAAATTTGCTTAAAACCCGGTGAAATTTCACCGGTTGCTCTGCCTATAACACCTGAATCCCTTGCTTTTACAAATATTGATATGGAATACACCGTGGAGCCAGGTGAATTTGAAATTATGGTTGGGAATTCATCACGTGATGAAGATTTACAAAAAGTAGTGCTTAAAGTTGTCTAAAATGTTGATTATAGTTTCTATGGGGACGCTGAAAAATATGTACGTTCCACCGCAGGAGCGGTGGAACGAGGAATTACCTGGTAACGACGCTCCTGCGGCGTTACCAATTGTTTAGAACATTTATTTTATCGAGCTGATAAATAATGAATATGAGTATCGATTCAGTAAAACTATCCCTCAAAGAAAAAATCGGCTACAGTGTCGGTGATACCGCTTCAAATCTTTATTTTCAGATTGTCATGGCCTTTATTCCGATTTTTTATACAGACGTTTTTGGATTACCAGCAGCAGCAATGAGTGTTATGTTTCTGGTTACAAGGCTCTGGGATGCGATTAATGATCCCATTATGGGAATCATTGCTGACAGGACGAATACACGATGGGGAAAATACCGTCCTTATCTCTTATGGGTGGCTTTACCTTTTGCCTTGGTGAGTATTTTAACTTTTACCACTCCGGATTATAGTGATACGGGAAAATTAATCTATGCCTATCTGACGTACACATTGATGATGATGTTTTATACGGCAGTTAATGTACCGTACTCAGCATTAATGGGGGTGATGACATCGAGTAATGTTGAACGTACGAAATTATCATCTTTCCGTTTTGTGGCTGCTTTTACCGGAGGACTGATTGTCCAAAGCACCATATTATATCTTGTCGAATATTTTGGGGGCGGTGATGAAGCGACGGGCTGGCAGTGGGCGGTCGCCTGTTTCGGAGGACTTGCATTCATTTTGTTTATGATCACATTTTTATCCACCGAAGAAAGGGTCTATCCTCCAAAAGAACAAAAATTTAATTTTAAGCAGGATTTGAAAGAATTGTTTACGAACAGACCCTGGATAATTATCGGTCTGGCCACAATTTTTCAACTGATTTTCATTGTCATCCGTACCGGTTCTGTAACCTACTATATCAAATATTATGTTCGTGAGCAGGAATTTAGCTTTCTTGGTTCTGTCTCACACTATTCGATTGAATTTTTAACAACACTCTTTCTTGTATCTGGATCGGTGGCCTTAATTTGTGGATCCATCTTAACAAACCGGTTTGTCAGAAAAGTAGACAAACGGAAAATATATGGTAGTTATCTTGCCTCAAGTGCGATCTTATGTGGTTTTTATTTTTTCTATGAACCAGGAAATCTCATACTAATATATACTACAAATCTTGTAATCTCGTTTTTATTTGGGACAGTTTCTGTATTACAATGGGCAATGTACACAGACACTGCTGATTATGGTGAATGGAAATTTGGAAGGCGGGCAACCGGATTAATCATGGCTGCTTCTCTTTTCGCCTTAAAATTAGGATTGACGCTAGGTGGGGCCATTATAGGTTGGGTGCTGGCTGCATATAATTTTGAACCAAATGTCACTCAATCAGCTGATTCTTTAATAGGTATAAAGTTATTAATTAGCGTGTTCCCGGCAATATTTGGAATTGTTGGTGGTCTGTTAATGATTTTTTATCCAATTACAAATAAACTGCTGATTGAAATCGAGGAGGATTTAAGAGCACGGAGGACCTAGGCTGGTTATCCATGATGTTGCTGGTAGGGTGATTACAGAATTAGATAAAGCAGTTCTAAGGAAGGTTGTCGCAAGATTGAATTCAGTACCTCACATATTGCTCCTGATATATACTTCTATAAATTGGAAGCAGAAGAATTCAATAACATCAAAAAAATAGCGCTATTGAAATAATTCTGCATCCCTTGAAAGTTGTTGAATTATCGGGATTTTCACCTGATAAGAGTTGAATCGATTACGGAATACGACAGCCTGTCCATTACTCATGGGTAGGCTGTTTTTTTAACTGTTAATTTATGGATTAACGATGAAAAATTTATTTCTGGTCATTGTATTTATTCTTTATTCGGTTTTATTTGCACAACCGCAGTATCCAAATTTACAGAAAGCAGGTAACACAGCTCAGTTAATTGTTGATGGAAAACCATTTTTAGTATTGGGTGGAGAACTCGGAAATTCATCTTTCACCAGTTTGCAATATATGTCCCCTATATGGAGCAAACTGGTTAAAATGAATCTGAATACGGTCTTGGTTCCTGTATATTGGGAATTAATAGAACCGAACGAAGGTAAATTTGATTTTGAATTGTATGATCAGTTAATCCAGGAAGCCAGAAAGCATAGTTTGAAACTGGTGTTATTATGGTTTGGATCGTGGAAAAACAGTATGTCCAGTCATGCACCAGCCTGGGTAAAATTAGACCAGGAAAGATTTCCAAGAGTGAAGGATGACAAAGGAAAAAGTCATGAGATATTAACACCGTTTAGCGAAAATAATCTGCAGGCTGATTTAAAAGCTTTTAAAGCATTGATGAAACATATCAAAGAAATTGATGAGACTGAACATACTATCATAATGATTCAACCGGAAAATGAGATAGGTATGCTGCCAACTGCCAGAGATTATCATCCACTAGCAAATGAGAAATTTCACAAAAAGGTACCCGAAGAATTGATGGACTACTTAATAAGCAACAAGAATAATCTGGTACCTGAATTCTCAAAAATCTGGGCTGACAACGGATTTAAAGAATCCGGAACATGGGAGGAGGTTTTTGGCAAAGGATTGCATACAGATGAAATTTTTATGGCCTGGTACTATGCAATATTCACAAATACTATCGTTGAAGCCGGTAAGGAAATATATCCATTACCTATGTTTGTGAATGCTGCATTAAATCGACCGGGCAGCTTACCCGGCTCCGGTTATCCCAGTGCCGGGCCACTGCCACATATAATGGACGTATGGAAAGCGGGTGGGCCAGCTATCGACTTTCTTTCTCCGGATTTTTATTTTCCAAATATTAAACACTGGAGCGATTTATATACACGCCAGGGAAATCCGCTATTTATTCCTGAACATCGTTTTGATAATACGGTTGCTGCCAAAGCTGCATTCGTCTTCGGGCATTATGAAGCAATCGGTTTTTCTCCTTTCTCCATCGAATCTACCGATAAGCCTGAAGATGAACCATTAGGAAAATTATATAGCTTAATAGATCAACTGACGCCTGTTATTACGGCTAATCATGGCCAGACTAAAATCGAAGGGGTGCTGTTTGATAAAGAAAATCAGCAAAGTTTCTTCCAACTGGGTGATTACGAATTTTCGGCCAAGCATAGTTATACTCTGGGATATGAGGTTAAATCGAAAAATGAAGAATGGGAAACTTCTGGCGCTTTAATCCTTCAAACGGATGAAAATGAATTTTATCTTGCCGGTTCAGGCATAGTTCTAACATTCAATAATATTAAAAATCCAGACTTGTTAGTCGGAATATTAAAAGCCGAAGAAGGAAAATTTGAAAACAATAAATGGAAACTCATCAGGCATCTGAACGGAGATCAGACACATCAGGGCAGGCATATTCGTATTTTCCTGAACAATTATTCCATTCAAAGATTTGAATTATATCATTATAAATAGCGGATCACAAATCTGCTTTATTGTATGCTGCAAATGCAAACAACACCAAACTTGATAAAAAATGAAAAACACAACATTATGTTTAACTATCATGATCGCAGTTATCATATGATATCACTATAAATAGACAGGAAACGAATGACAGACGTGGATGAATATATCATTTCTTTTAGATGTTTAATGCAACTGAAAGTGAGAGTAAAATCGATTTGGTGGCGAGTAATAGTATGAATTTTCCTCAGTTTATTTCTTTTACAATTACAAATTCCTGCAATCTTAGGTGCAGAATGTGCGGTCAATGGAGTGAAAATGGATATATTAAAAATAATCCAGAATCCCTGAAGTCGAATTTGAAATTATCTGATTGGAAGAAACTAGTTGACGAAATTGCCCAGTATGATATAAGATTTATTTTGATTAGAGGTGGTGAGCCGTTCCTCTATCGTGGAATAATGGAATTGATTGAATATATCAACCGCAAAGGCATTTTTACTTCTATTGATACAAATGGAATGATGTTGGACAGATATGCCACTGACCTTGTAAGCATTGGAAATTTGCATATTACCATTTCAGTTGACGGACCTGAAAAAATACATGATGCGGTGAGGCATAATATGGGTAGTTTCAAGAAAATTAAGGAGAACATTGCCTTAATTAATGAATTAGAAAAAGAAAGTAAAGCCGAAATCAGCAAGAGTATTTGTTTCACAATAAGTCAGTACTCTTATGAAGGCTTAGGACTAATGCCCGAGGTTGCCCGAAGCATGGGGATATCTTCAATTAATATAGTCCCTTATTACTATTTCTCAAAAGAAATTGGAAATAAATATAAAGCAGAACTTAAGAGTATTTTTAAGATTCAGGCCTTCTCATGGAAAGGTTTCCATCACAATAATTCCGGAATTGACTTCAGCATATTCATAGAAGAATATAGGAAATATTTATCAACTCTTAAGGAAATCGAGAATTTCCCTTTCATGCCTTTTACAGAAAAAGACTACGAGTTATGGTTTAAAGATTCATTCACTCCCGTAGGATCTTTAAAATGTAATAATATTGAAAACTTAATGGATATTCAGCCGAATGGCGATGCAAATTTTTGTGTTGATTTTCCAGATTATTGTATCGGTAATATAAAAAATTCATCGATAAAACAAATTTGGGAAAGTCCAAAAGCCATTAAATTCAGAAATTTTAGACGCAACGAACCTCTCTCCGTTTGTTATCGATGTGGGGCTAAGTATATATCTGAAATAAAAGAATAAACGGTATCAGTATTAACAGGAGATTATAAAGGGGAGAACATGTGTTTTATGTAATATCCGGAAGTTATTATGCTATGAAAAGTCCATTTTATTTAAACTGAAAACGTGATCATATTATAAATAGAAAGTAAGCGAGATGATGCTTAATACCAAACCTTGTAAATTTTTATCTGTTCTATTTCTCTTTTTATACACAACAGCTTATGGTCAGGTCAGATTACCAAGAATTTTTAGCGATGGGATGGTGTTACAACGTGAGACAGAAGTAAAAATCTGGGGTTGGGCAAAATGTGGAGAAAAAATTTCAATCAAATTTATCGATTCTCAGTATACTACTACCGCTGATAACAAGGGCGATTGGCACATTATGATTCCAAAGTTAGAAGCTGGCGGTCCATATGAGATGAGCGTGAAAGCAAGTAATTCAATTACAATTAATGATATTATGATCGGTGATGTCTGGATCTGCTCCGGACAGTCAAATATGGAATTGAACATGCAACGTGTAAGACCGCTATATGAGGATGAGATTGCTGCTTCTGAAAATCCCAATATTCGTTATTTTGAAGTTCCGGATATATATAATTTCAATGATCCCCAGAAAGATTTTCCGTCCGGTGAATGGAAAAAAGCAAACCCTGAAAATGTTCTCAGATTTTCAGCAACCTCATATTTTTTTGGAAATGAACTCTATAATAAATATCAGGTTCCAGTGGGTCTGATCAATTCCGCTTTAGGCGGGTCGCCGGTCGAATCATGGATTAGTGAAGAGGGCTTAAAAGAATTTCCGAACCACTATGATGAAGCAATGCGCTTTAAGGACAGTACCGTAATTCAAGATATTAAAAATGATGACAAAGAAAGAATAGAGGGTTGGTATAAAAAGCTCAGGCAGTTAGATAAAGGTCTGGCGGAGCCAGCGAAAACCTGGTACAGTGCAGAATTTCATCCTATAGACTGGGAGACGATGGAAATACCCGGGTTTTGGAGTGATATAAATCCGGGTACTAAGAACGGTGTGGTTTGGTTCCGCAAGGGAGTTGAAGTACCCGCATCGATGGCAGGTAAACCAGCCAAACTGATACTGGGAAGAATTATCGATGCTGATTCTACCTATGTAAATGGTATCTTTGTCGGCACAACAACCTATCAATATCCTCCCAGAAGATATACTGTTCCACCAAATGTATTAAAAAAAGGAAAAAACATCATCGTGGTGCGTGTAATCAGCAGTTGGGGTAAGGGAGGTTTTGTAATCGATAAACCTTATAAACTAGTGATAGAAAATGATATAATAGATTTAAGGGGCGAATGGCAGTATAAACTCGGTGCGGCTATGGAACCGTTAAGAGGGCAGACATTTATCCGCTGGAAACCGATGGGATTATACAATGCTATGATTGCTCCTCTGCTCAACTATAATATTAAAGGCGTCATATGGTATCAGGGTGAATCCAATGCTGAAAGACCGCTTGAATATAGAAGACTTTTTCCAGCTTTAATAAGAGATTGGCGTAATCAATGGAAGCAGGGAAATTTCCCCTTTATTTATGTCCAACTTCCAAATTTTATGGAACCAAAATCCGAACCTTCTGAAAGTAACTGGGCATTATTACGTGAAGCCCAGCTGAAAACGTTATCGCTACCAAATACCGCCATGGCTGTAACCATCGATATTGGAGAATGGAATGATATCCATCCATTAAATAAAAAAGATGTAGGTATGCGATTAGCCTTAGCTGCGCAAAAAGTAGCTTACGGTGAAGAGCTTATTGCTTCAGGTCCTGTTTATCAATCCATGAAAGTTAAGGGCAATAAAGTGGAATTATCCTTCTCCAATAGTGGAAGCGGTTTAATGGCAAAAGATAATACCGCGTTGAAAGAATTTGCGATCGCCGGTGCGGACAGAAAATTCGTGTGGGCAAAAGCAATCATACAGGGTGATAAAATTCTCGTCTGGCATGATAACATAGCCAATCCAGTCGCCGTTCGCTATGCCTGGGCAGATAATCCAGTACACGCAAATCTATATAACAAAGAAAATTTACCGGCATCACCCTTCAGAACAGATGAGGATGATTATGAAGAATGAATGACCAAACCTTGAGTGACTATATCTCAGCAATTAATGGAGATACCCTTGTTTTAAAAGACTATAATGAAATGGATAATCAAGCGAGTAATTTTCAATCGTATCGCGTTATTCTTACCATTGTGATTATAGTGAACAGGATCCGAATCATGATTATAGTACACTTTCAGACGAGTTTGAAGCATTGGGTGGTGAAGATAATTTTAGAGACTCATTTGTAGGATGATGTTATCAGGACTTATCAGGAAGAATAAAGGCTGCATACTTAGATTACTTTAAATACCTTTAAGGATAAAAACAAAAAAAACGCATGTTTTAACAAAAGTTACGCAACATCTAATATGAATGTAAAAATATTAATTTCAATAGCTCTTATTTTGGTTATAGTAGGGTGCTCAGAAAACCCAAAGAAAAATAACGGGCATATAAATAATCCAATGAAACTATGGTATCAAAAGCCTGCCAATGAATGGATTGAAGCATTGCCTGTCGGCAATGGACGTTTAGGCGCCATGGTTTTCGGTAATCCGGCAAAAGAAACAATTCAACTCAATGAAAATACGATATGGGCCGGTTCACCACACCGTAATGATAATCCCGAAGCTAAAGAGGCTTTACCGGAAGTCAGGCAATTGATTTTTGAAGGCAGGTACAAAGAAGCACAGAACCTGGTCAATCAAAAATTCATCAGCAAGAATTCACATGGTATGCCTTATCAAACTGCCGGAAATCTTAGCCTTTTGTTTCCAGGTCATGAAAATTTTACAAATTACTATCGGGAACTGAATATTGAGACGGCTGTAACTTTTACCCGCTACGATGTTGATGAAGTGACGTACAACCGTGAAGTCTTTGCTTCATTTCCGGATCAGGTTATTATTCTTCGAATTAAGGCCAGTGAAGCAGGCAAAATCAATTTTACAGCTTCAATGAATCATCCTGCTCCTGTAGCTATTTCGACTGAAGGTAAAAATAAACTGATTATGTCAGGAGTAACAGGTGATCATGATTCTATTCAAGGAGCAGTTAAGTTTCAAGTACAGGTTAAAATAGAATCCGAAGGGGGTTCTGTAACGGCAGCCAATGATAGTATATTTGTAAGTGATGCGAATGCTTCAATCCTTTATATTTCCATGGCATCAAGTTATAATAACTATAAAGACATCAGCGCCAATGCCGGCGAGAGAGCAAAGACCCATCTTCAAAAAGCATTGAAAAATGTTTATGAGAAGGCCTTACAAGATCATATTTCGGACTATCAGCGCTATTTTAACCGTGTAAGTATTGATCTGGGTGTGACCGACTCTGTAAAAAATCCCACCGACATTCGCATCGAACAATTTGCTAACGGTAATGATCCGCAATTGGTTGCTTTATGTTTTCAATTTGGTAGATATTTGCTGATATCTTCATCACGACCCGGTGGTCAGCCTGCCAATCTTCAGGGAATCTGGAACGATCAACTGTACCCACCCTGGGATAGTAAATATACAATCAACATAAATACGGAGATGAACTATTGGCCCTCCGAATCTACTAGCCTTAGTGAAATGAAAGAGCCGCTGATACAAATGCTACGTGAACTTTCCCAGACCGCTCATCAAACAGCAAAAGATATGTACGGCGCCGATGGCTGGGTCGTTCATCACAATACAGATATCTGGCGGATAAGCGGACCGATAGATGGCGCATTCTGGGGCATGTGGCCCATGGGCAGTGCCTGGCTGTGCCAGCATTTGTATGAAAAATATGGAGTGGAAAGATGGAAAAATCTCCAAGCTTATAATCAAATCCAACGCAGGAGGTAATTGTCGTATCCGTTCTTATTCGCCATTAAAGGTCGAAGGTAATGCTATACTTGTAAATGCTAAAGGTGAGAATAATAATCCATTTTATAAAAATTCACAAATAAAGAAGCCCCTGATTTCTCCTAAAGTGAAACTGGAAACTGTGATATTAAAAGACACTTTCTTATATGATATTGAAACCGGGCCGGGGAATGACTATATTTTTTCCGGGTTATGATAAATCCTCTAATACAATTTGATAAAGCATAATTTCGTTATTCTATAATCATTTAGCATTCAAGATTAGAGGTAGATTATTTTTTATCAATAAAAAATAAATAAAGATTCCAGTTTATCCTGAAAAAAACGCGGGGCAGGCAGGCAATTTTTAAATAATTCACGACAATTTCTTAATATCAAAGGAGTTTGTCATGAGAAAAATATCACAACTCGTCTTAGTCGTTTTTTTACCCATGTCAATTTTATTTGCACAGACGTGGGATGATTATATCCTTGAAACACGGGGAGATACAGTTGTCGTAAAGGATTATAATGATATGGAACAGACTGCGAGCACGTTAAATTATGCTATCGAATTGGATCCCAGTCCACCGGCAGGACGTGTTTATGAGCTTAAAGTCAACGGGTACTATCCGCTTGCCAGTAATCCCACAACACCTGCAGACAGGGCAATTACCATAGCAGGAGCTGACTATACACGCATGGTGGTTAACGATAATCCAGAGTCTCCGCCGATTATTTGTGGCTATTGGTTAAGTTCAGGTGGAATTAATTTTGCGAATGATTTAACAATAAAAAATGTCAGTCTAATGCCTGCTTCAAGTGATGGATGGTTGGGTTGGGCCTTTTTCAGCGCTGCTAATCCGAATTTAACGCTAACTCTTGAAAATGTCTTAATGGAGCATGTCAAATGGGTATTTGTAGAGTCTAGTAGTAACGATATAACCCGTATTAAAATTTCTGACAGTTATTTTGTAAATATGAATGGTAACAACGGCAGACGTAGTGGCGGTGTTTATGATAACGTGAATCACAATACCGACACGATATGGGTGGAAAATTCAACCCACATATTTGGACAGGGTTGGCAGTATAAATTTAGAGACCATCCAATCAATAAGGCAATCTTCAACCACAATACATTTATTAATATTGGACATAGTATATTTGAAACCCTGGGATATCAGAGTAATATGGCTTTAACACAAAATATTTTCATAAACTGTCAGACAAAACCATACCGGCCCGGGTTGGATTATGATGAAACAGATGTGGATAGTCTGCCCACGGGAATTATAAATGTGAGAGACCTGCCGGAAGACTATGAACAGTTGGACAGAAAAATCCTGGTAGATCGTAATCTTGTTTATTGGGATCCTAGGCTTGCGGATATAGCTGATATAGCTAACAGTACCCCGATAGACGGATACACCAATTGGGTTTCTCAAATGATCACAATGAATAGTCGTACTCAGGATATGTTTGATGACAATGCAAGTTATCCGTACTTAACGGAAGGTGTTTGGTATAACAATTTGCCGAATTTCACAGATTCACAAAATCTTCTTGGTGAAATGGTTGATACATTGAAAAACTATAGCATAGCTATTATGCCGCTAACTGCCGGATTATCCTTATCCGATTGGCGACTGGTTTCAACAGAACCTGAAGACTATATTAAATCTGATTGGCCGATCCCAATCGATCTTTCTTACGATGATGCTGATTTACTAATAGCCGGTTTCGGTGGTTTTCCTCTTGGCGATTTAAATTGGTTCCCGGCTGAAAAAAAACTATGGTTAGCTCAAAGAACCGCAGAGTATGAGAGTATCGATAATGCATTAAGTTCCGGTATACTTAGAACTGCGGATAATGAAGATAGAAACTTACCTGCCGGATTTGAGCTACTACAAAATTATCCCAATCCTTTCAATCCAAACACAACAATTAGTTTTTCAATTCATAAAACTGATCATGTAAGCCTCAAAGTTTACAACAGGCTGGGTCAGGAAGTATCCACTTTGTTGGATGGTTTTACATATCCTCAGACTTACAAGATTCAATTTGATGGTAGCGGACTGGCGAGCGGTGTTTACATAGCAAGACTCACTGCGGGAAATTTTAACAAATCTATAAAACTAATTCTGATCAAATAGACCGTAAAATGTGTGAGAATCTCTATAGATAAATTAATTGATGGTGAAAAATCGGTGTAAAAAGCGGCAATTCAATCTTCCAAAGGAACCGCTTTGTGGTATAGATAATTACTGATAAGGACTTTATTATGCGTAGCTACCGCTGTTATCTGTTCATCATATACCTTCCCATATTGATTAATGTAAAGGGTTCATTTGCTCAAAATCCTTTTATTCAGGATCAGTTTACCGCAGATCCCTCAGCAAGGGTTTTTGATGGCAAAGTGTATGTATATCCTTCACATGATATTCTCGCTAATGAAGAGCGGGGTCGTGTCGGCTGGTTCTGCATGGAAGATTATCATGTATTCTCTTCTGAAAATCTTGTCGATTGGACAGACCATGGCATAATTGTGAGCCAGAATAAAGTGAATTGGGTGGATTCAACATCCTACAGTATGTGGGCGCCGGATTGTATTTACAGAAATGGTAAATACTACTTTTATTTCCCGTCAGCAGTTATTGATACGACATCAAGATGGGGAAGGAGTTTCAGAATAGGAGTTGCAACTTCCGACACACCCTATGGACCATTCACCCCCGAGTCAAATCCCATTGAAAATGTCCGCGGAATCGACCCTAATCCCTTTATCGATAAAGACGGACAAGCTTATTTATACTGGTCAGCGAGAAATATCTATGTGGCAAAACTGAAAGAAAATATGCTGGTGCTTGCCTCGGAACCAATGATAATTCCAAATCTACCCGAGAAAGGACTTAAAGAAGGTCCTTATATGTTTGAACGTAACGGTATCTATTATTTAACATATCCGCATGTAGAAGATTCTACCGAAAGAATTGAGTATGCAATCGGCGATAATCCTATGGGGCCATTTAAAGTTACAGGGGTGATAATGGATCAACGCCTGGATTGCTGGACAAACCACCAATCAATTATCAATCTCAATGATCAGTGGTATCTTTTTTACCACTATAATGATTTATCTCCATACTTTGATAAAAGCAGATCTACCAGGATAGACAGTTTATTTTTCAATGAAGACGGTACAATACAAAAAGTTTTTCCCACCCTGCGTGGTGTTGGATTAACCGATGCTTCTAAAAAAATCCAGATTGACCGGTACAGTTCTATAAGCAAAAATGGTGTATCAATCGCATTCCTGGATACTCTCAACACCTTCGCAGGATGGAAGACACTATTTGATGCACCGAATGCCTGGATAAAATACAATAGTGTTGATTTTGGAGACGAAGAGTTCGAATCGGTTAATATAAGAACACGGTCAGAAACAGGAAGTGTTTTACAGATCATATTAAATAGTATCGAAGGCCCGGTTATTGCCCAGGTTGAAATTCCTGAAGGTAATCAATGGCAAAATGTTCAAGTGCCCTTATCCGGTCTAACATCAGGCGTTCAAAATCTGGTCGTAATCTTAATAGATGATAGGCCTGTTGAAGTGGACTGGATCCGTTTTGAATAAAGTTTTTGTTGTTTATATGAACAGGATTCAAAAATCATGCATTATAAGTTGAGTTTATTCTGGGGTATATTTTTATTTGTATCTTCCTGTTTTGCGCAGGTTAATATGAATGATCATGCATCTGTCGAAATTATTGCTACTCAGGTTTTCTGTTATACCAATCCGGTTACAAAAGAAACTATGGATCATTATATCATTCAAGTTGGAAAGCAGTGGTATTGTACGGGAACGTCACTACATGATCTATGACAAACGTCTTATCCATACTCTTCCAATCTCGAAGGATGGGAAAAAACATATCAATTGGGAATTGAGCCCGTGTATTATAAAAACGTCCATTATGATATCGATGGGCCAACGTGGTTAGAACAGATAGTGGAATATTGATCCAGAATTAAAAACATAAAGGATTACAACAGAAATGATGTTAAAAAAAGTAAAACTTCTATTTATCCTGTTCGTGATAGTCTTTTTAAGCAATGCTTTTTGTGTTGAGAGTTATACGTTAAAAAGTCCAGATGGCATACTCTTGGTCAACTTTTCGCTTTCTTCGTCCGGTGAACCGGTTTACTCCGTCTTTCATTCGGGTTCAATAATTCTTAAGCAGTCAAAATTAGGAATTGTCAGAAGCGATGAAGATTTTTCAACTAATCTTACTATAGATTCAGTCTCAAGCGAAAGCACCATCTCCGATGAGTATACTCTACTGCATGGCAAACGCCTGAATTGTAGTTACACGGCTAATAAACGCATCTTTTATCTAAAGAATGCCAATTCAAAATTAATGGAAATCATTTTCCAGGTATCCGATGATGGCGTTGCCTTCAGATATCATTTCCCTGGTAAAACGGATAAGATGGTAAAAATTTTTAGGGAATTGTCTTCCTTTCATCTTGATCTTTCGACCAAAGCTTTTTTACAGCCTTGTCCCGAAGCACGAACGGGCTGGAGTTTCTCACAACCTTCCTATGAGGAACATTATAAAATGAATATACCTGTGGCAACGATTTCTCCTTATCAGGCGGGTTGGGTTATGCCTGCACTTTTTAATTTTGGCAAGTACTGGATCAGCATTACTGAAACCGCTGTTGACATAAATTATTGCGGATCACGTCTAAGCCAGTTTTCCCCCGATGGGGAATACGCCGTTCAGTTTCCACAACCACAAGAAGCCCGACCGGGCGAACCTGTACTCCCGGAATCGGTTTTTCCATGGTATACACCCTGGCGGATCGTTACAGTAACAGATAACCTGGCAGACCTTGTTGAATCCACATTAGGAACGGATTTGGCTGGGCCGGCCCGATATGATGTTTCTTCCTGGCTAAAGCCGGGTATCGCCTCCTGGAGCTGGGTAATCCTGAAAGATGATTCAACGATCTATGATGTTCAAAAACGTTATATTGATTTTGCGGCCAGGATGAATTGGGAATACTGTCTCATCGACGCGCTCTGGGACACCCAGATTGGCTATGAAAAGATTCAGGAAATTGCCAATTACGCCAAAACGAAAAATGTTAAAATATTATTGTGGTATAATTCAGCCGGGGATTGGAACACCACACCCCAAAAGCCCCGCGACAGGATGCTTACAAAGGAATCGAGAAAGGAAGAGTTTACCAAACTTCAAGAGATGGGCATTGGTGGCATTAAAGTTGATTTTTTTGGCGGTGACGGACAATCTATGATGAAGTACTACATTGATATCCTTAAAGATGCGGCAAAATACAATCTTGCAGTTAATTTTCATGGCTGTACTTTTCCACGGGGATGGCACAGAACATATCCAAATTTGGTAACCATGGAGGCCATAAAAGGTGAAGAATATGTAACGTTCGGACAACTCTTTGCAGATAACCAGCCTGCACATTGTACGATCATCCCCTTTACCAGAAACCTCTTCGATCCCATGGATTTTACGCCGGTTAACTTCTCCGGGATTCCAAACATAAAACGCAGAACTACTGGCGGTTTTGAAATTGCTTTATCGGTTTTATTTACTTCGGGTATTCAGCATATAGCTGAGACACCAAACGGTATGGCGGCTCAAAATGAATTCGTAAAAGACTACATGAGCTCGCTGCCTGAAACCTGGGATGATGTAAAGTTTATCGATGGTTATCCTGGGAGATTTGTTGTATTAGCCAGAAGAAAAGGAGGCGATTGGTACATTGCCGGTATTAATGGAGAGAAATCCGAACGAACTGTAACCATACTTTTATCCTTTATTAAAAATATATTTAAAGGGATGATTATCACGGATTCAAATAATACAGATGAGCTTATTATGAAAGAATCCAGTCTTTCAGATCCGCTAATTTTAACAATGAAACCTTATGGCGGATTTGTTATAAAAACCATGCAATAGTCAGTACTGTCAATTAATAAAACGCGGGTGATAGAATGATAAATAGACTATGGTGTGTCATATTTATTATAATTTCATTTAAATTGTCAGCACAAGTCTTGCCTTATCAGAATCCAAAACTTAGTCCGGAAGAGAGAGCAAAAGATCTGATATCACGTTTAACCCTAGAAGAAAAAGCGGCTTTAATGTGTGACATATCCGATGCAGTTCCGCGTTTGGGTATTAATAAGTTTAACTGGTGGAGCGAAGCTTTACATGGTCTGGCGAATAATGATAGTGTTACTGTATTTCCTCAACCTATAGGAATGGCCGCTTCATTTGATGATGAACTGGTTTTCCAAATATTTAATGCGACTTCGGATGAAACACGTGCCAAGTATCATAACGCTATCAGAAATGGACAGGAAAACAGAAGATTCCTAAGTCTTTCAGTCTGGACGCCTAATATTAACATATTTAGAGATCCACGTTGGGGCCGAGGGCAGGAAACCTATGGCGAAGATCCTTACCTGATGTCGCGCATGGGCGTCTCAGTGGTGAGAGGATTACAGGGTCCTCCTGATGCAAAATACAGAAAACTCCTGGCCTGCGCCAAGCACTACGCCGTTCATTCCGGCCCGGAATGGAGCCGGCACGAGATCAACCTCAATGATGTTGATCCCCGTGACTTTTGGGAAACTTATCTTCCTGCATTTAAAGCCTTAATTCAACAGGCTGATGTCCGCCAGGTAATGTGTGCCTATCAGCGTTTGGATGATGAACCTTGCTGTGGCAGCACGCGATTAGTTCAAAAAATATTACATGAGAGATGGGGATTCAAACACGTTGTTGTTTCAGATTGCGGCGCCATATCTGATTTTTATACCAGTCATAAAGTATCATCTGATGCCGTACATGCTGCGGCGAAAGGTGTATTAGCCGGAACTGATGTTGAGTGCCATTGGAACGACCATAGTTATAAAACACTGCCTGAGGCTGTGAGGAGAGGTTTGTTAAGCGAAGAAGATATCGACATACGATTGATGCGGGTTTTAAAAGGAAGATTTGAACTTGGAGAAATGGACAATGATAATCTTGTTCCATGGTCTAAAATACCGATGTCAGTTGTAAACAATCAGGAACACAGGGATCTGGCACTGGAAATGGCCCGGAAATCCATGACATTACTTCAGAATAAAAATAATATTCTCCCGTTAAAAAAGTCTATTCAAAGCCTAGCTGTTCTCGGTCCCAATGCCGATGATGAACCGATGTTATGGGGAAATTATAACGGTAAACCGATACGTACAATTACCATTCTTGACGGGATTACTTCAAAGCTTTCAGCCGACCGAATTATTTATAATAAAGCGTGCGATCTGGTTGAAGATAAAGTTATTCAAAGCTACATATTTAAATGTTCGATTAATGGCAAAAAGGGATTTAAGGCTGTTTACTGGAACAATCCGGATCGCAATGGTGAAATTGCAGCAAAACAGCAGATTGAAAATCCTATAAAATTGACCACAGCCGGCCAGCATGAATTTGCTCCCGGTATACAACTGGAAGCTTTTTCAGCAAAGTATGAAACGGAGTTTATTCCAACAGTCAGTGAAGAGATTGTATTCAAGTGCGGAGCTACGGGCTATTTTAATCTTACAGTAAATGGCGACACTCTTGTCAATTATATTAACTGGAGGACACTTCCATCAAGGCATCCTTACCATGTTGAAGCAGGTAAAAAATATAATATAGTGATTCATTATGCCCAAATGAATAATTGGCAGGCAGATCTTGAATTTAATTTTGGAAAAGAAGTAAATGTTGATTTTACTGGATTGACTAAGAAGTTAAAAGATATAGAAGTAGTTATATTTGTTGGTGGACTTTCTACTCTTCTTGAAGGGGAAGAAATGCCAGTTTCATATCCGGGTTTTAAAGGGGGCGACAGAACAAATATTGAACTTCCTTCGATACAGCGAAATTGCTTAAAAGTATTGAAAGATGTTGGCAAGAAAGTTGTTTTTGTCAACTGCTCGGGTTCGGCTATTGCTTTAATACCTGAGATCAAATCATGTGATGCAATCCTCCAAGCCTGGTACGCAGGAGAATCAGGGGGCCAGGCTGTAGCAGATGTATTGTTTGGAGACTACAATCCAGCGGGAAAATTGCCTATCACCTTTTATAAAAGTTCTGATCAACTCAAGGATTTCGAAGACTATTCCATGAAGGGGCGAACTTATCGATACATGAATGATTCACTCTTTCCTTTCGGTTTCGGTTTGAGCTATACTACATTTTCAATAGGCAAAGCAAAGTTTGATAAAAAAATGATCGAAGTTGGTGATACAGTCAAGCTGATTATTCCGGTAGCTAATACCGGTAAACGCAACGGCACGGAAATTGTCCAGGTATATGTACGAAAGATCAACGATCCGGACGGACCTTTAAAAACGCTCAAGGGTTTTCAACGGGTTGAAGTTGCCGCTGGAGAAACCTGTCAGGCAACGATTGAACTGCCCTATAATTCATTCGAGTTCTTTCAAAGGGAAAGTGTGGAGATGACCGTAACGCCAGGAGAATATGAAGTAATGTACGGGAACAGTTCTGATGATAAAGATTTGAATGTGGCAAAGATTACAATTCGATAAATATGTAATGCTTAGACCAATGTAAACGAAATTTTTAAGAATTTCTCAGAAGTAATGAACTATGGAGGCTACAAATGAAATACATATATACTTCTATGTTACTAGCTATCTTTATAGCATGTGGAATCAGTTTCGCTCAATTTAATTTTGCGGATACCGGGGTAGTGGAAGATTTCAAACCTGCGACCACCAATCAACCGGGCAAAGAATTCCCAAAGGTTAATTCTGAAGGCAGGGTGCGTGCCAGTATCTCAGCGCCTGAGGCAACAAGAGTTCAATTGGATATTAGTGCAGTAAAATACGATCTGACCAAGGATGAAAATGGTGTATGGACGGGTGACTCGAATCCCCAGGATGAAGGATTTCACTATTATCAGCTATGGATTGATGGAGCTGCAGTTCCCGATCCTAATAGTTTATACTTCTATGGCGCCATGCGCTGGGGGAGCGGGATTGAAATACCTGCCAAGGATCAGGATTTTTATGCACTCAAGGATGTACCCCATGGTCAGATACGCGAATTGCCATATTTCTCTAAAACTAACAACAGTATGCGCCGCTGTTTTGTATACACTCCGCCTGACTATGATAAAGATACCAGTATACATTATCCTGTATTGTATCTGCAACACGGTGGGGGTGAAGATGAGACAGGTTGGTCAAACCAGGGTAAAGTAAATCTTATTATGGATAACCTGATTGCTGAACGAAAGGCTAAACCTTTTATCATTGTGATGGATAACGGTACCTGGCGTTGGCCTGATAATGTCCCACGACCCAAGCCGGGTGAACGTCCTGCTCCAGGTACCTGGCCTCCAAAAGGCTGGGCCGACGGCTTCAAAAAAACACTGATAGAGGACATAATTCCTATGATCGATGCTAATTATCGCACGCTGGCTGATCAAGAGCACCGCGCTATGGCCGGATTGTCCATGGGCGGCATGCAGACACGGATTATCACCCTGGCACATCCCGGTGTGTTCTCTTATGTTGGCATGTTTAGCGGTGGCAGTATAAGTATGGATGATGTGAACCATTCACCCGGTTTCAAAGAGAAAGTCAAACTCTTGTTCGTCAGCTACGGCAGCCGGGAACTCGATAACGGCAGAACCCGCTTCGGAAGCGAGCCCGAGGCCAACATCAATACACTCAAAGAAGCTGGCATCAACACCCGTTTCTATATCTCACCTAACACAGCCCATGAATGGCAGAGTTGGCGGCGGAGCCTGCATGAATTTGCTCAGCTGTTATTTAAATAACAAAGAACTAGAATCGTGAAACAATATAATGTGGTTTCAATATCGTATGGACATTTCCAGGTGAGTGGATGGCTTACACTGTATTTATTGTTAAATAGACCATTAAACTTGATGCCGGCGAGGATAAACTCAAGGCGGTTATTGATGGGGCAGGCCTTAATCTTGAAAAGTTTGTATTCGAAACTAATAACTTAAATAAAGGTTTATCGTTTGAGAAAATTATCACACTTTATTATTTTTTGTTTAATTACCTGCGGATTTTGTTTTACAGGGTGTAAAATAAAAACTAGCCAAAATCAAATACCACTTGTTAAAACCACCTCTGGCACTATATCCGGCAGTATTGACGATGGAGTATTTGCCTTCAAAGGAATCCCCTATGCAAAGGCTGAAAGATTTATGCTTTCGCAGGAGCCCGATGCTTGGGACGGAGTTCGCGAATGCATTGACTTTGGTCCGGTTGCTAAACAAATAGTGCCATGGATTGAGGATTCGCTCATGAATGAAAAAAAATTGTTTAGTGTCAATGTATGGACACAGGGAATATCGGATGGTAAAAAGCGTCCTGTGATGCTCTGGTTGCATGGAGGGGGATTTCATGTTGGAAGCAGCAATGATCCTATGACATATGGAAAATCTTTGGCTAAAAAAGGAGATGTTGTTTTAGTATCTGTTAATCACCGGTTGAATATTCTTGGATTTCTTGATTTGTCGGCATGCGGTGCAAAATACGCTCAATCAGCAAATGTTGGCATGCTCGACATTGTAAAAGCCCTGGAGTGGATCAATAAAAATATTGAGAATTTTGGGGGCAATCCTTCCGATGTAACCATTTTTGGCGAATCAGGAGGTGGAGGTAAAGTTGGCACTCTCATGTGTATGCCAGCGGCAAAAGGTTTGTTTCACAGAGCAATAATTCAAAGCGGCACCCTGTTAAATGTAATGACTAAGGAAAAATCACAAACCTTGGGTGTAGCAGTTCTTGAAAATTTAGGACTTACTCCAAGCAATGTAGAAAAACTGGATGATATTTCTTACCAGGATCTTGTAAAAGCAGGAAATGATGCCGTATTAAAGATTTCTGGTCCGAGAAAACCCGGATCGGCAAAAATGTTTGGGTTCGCTCCTTCCGCAGATGGTGTTGTATTGCTCCAGCAACCTTTCAGTCCTGGTTTTGCAGATATTTCAAAAGAGATCCCACTTATGATGGGAACAACACTGAATGAGCTTATGAAAACAGCTTATGCCGAAAAAGACCTGACAATGGAACACGCAAAAGAACGCTTAGCAAAAATATATGGCGATAGAACCGATCAATACATTGAGTTATTCGCAAAGGCATATTCTGATTTTACACCTCAGGATCTTCTTTCTATTGATACTGTTTTCAGACCATTCACCATACGGACCGCTGATGCAAGGGCTATGCAGGAAAGTGCTTCATTATATGTTTATTTCCTGGCATGGAAAAGTCCTGTGGATAGTGCATCAAAAGGTTCTTTTCATGGTTTGGACATTCCTTTGGCATTCAACAATATTGAACTGAGACCAGACTGGCCAGGCACTTCAGAAGAAGCATATGAATTAGCTGACAAAATGAGTTCTGCATGGCTAAACTTTGCAAAGACGGGTAATCCTAATGTAAAAGGTAAGCTGCCCGAGTGGGAACCTTATACTGTGGAAAACGGCGCAACGATGTATTTTGACAATGAATGCAGAATTGTAAATAACCACGACAGAGATTTGATGCATTTCATTAAACCTCTTGATTAAAACTAGCTCCGGCTTAGATTTTTAGGTTTTAATAAAATGATTGTGCAACAGTCATTGAATACGGTGGTTTTGTTTTGGGAAAGTACAGACATGAATATAAAAATGCACAAGGTTACAACAAGCGGTATAACCAATAAGGATTTTTGTGTATGCTGGTTATTTAAACATCCCTGAAACCACCTTTACCAGTTCCATTTTATTAGCGATGATGGATCTATGTTTAAGATTATGAGAAAATTTTTCTGAACGATGGTCTGCATGCCATGGAAACGAAAATAATGAATATTGAGGATTTCATCCCGTTGAAATATAATTCTTTAAGGCCAGAGGTGACGATGGCATCAAATCAGTTGGAAAATGGAGAAGAACTTGTAAAAGGAGATTATCATGAAGAAATTAATTGTTGCGATATTGTTTCTCCTTTCATTTGAGTTATTTGCTCAAGATGCAAAAATCAAAATCGATGTTGAAAGAACCATTGGAGAAATTGATCCAAAAATTTATGGTGTTTTTATGGAGCCAATCAATTTTAGCGGCAGGAGAATGGGTCTGCCCGACACTGCTATGTTCAGCACGTTATATGGCCCTTTGTATGATCCTTCTTCACCACTTGCAGACGAGAACGGTTTTCGGAAGGACTACATAGATGCTATGAAAGAACTTAAAATTACCAACATGCGCTGGCCGGGGGGGAATTTTGTTATGGGATATGACTGGCAGGATGGCATTGGTCCAAAGGAAGAGCGTCCCACCCGTATTAATCTTGCCTGGGGTGGAATTGAGAGTAATCATGTTGGTACGGATGAATGGATCGCCTTAAATAAAGCTATAGGAAGTGAAAATATAATTTGTGTCAATCTTGGCCTTGCGACAATACTCGATGCAGCCTATTGGGTTGAATACTGCAATTATAAGAAAGGGACATATTATTCTGATCTACGCATCCAGAATGGGCATAAAGAACCATATAATGTTAAAATATGGGATCTTGGCAATGAAGTGGACGGCGAACCATGGGAATTGGGTTATAAGAACGCGGATGATTATATTAAAATTGCCCGGGAAGCGGCTAAGGCTATGCGGGCTGTAGATAAATCAATAAAACTGGTAGCATCCGGATCATCTTATTATGAAAGTACGGGCAAGTGGATTGAATGGAATCGAAAAATCCTGACCGGGCTTGGTGATAAAATCGATTATCTTTCCATACACCGCTATTGGGAAAGATCAGATGATTATTATACCTTTATGGGCCAAAGCGCCATGGATTTCGAAGAAAAAATAAAAATTCCTGCAGCAGAAATTGAAGCGGTAAAAGCAAGAAAAGGTTTTAAAAGTCCTATCTATATTTCATTTGATGAATGGGGTATTTGGGGAATGAATTTTCGTTCTGTTCTGCCCACAGCCCAGTGTTTAAATTCATTTTTACGTCATGCTGATGTTGTAAAGATGACAAATCTTACTCTAATGACATCCTTGCTTGGTGTGGACAGAGAGAAAGGGACCTTTAAGAGCCCCCTGTTTTATACGTTCAAATTATTCTCAAATAATTGCCACGGCATTTCAATTGACACGTATGTTGAGTGTGATACATTTAATACTGAAAAACTTCAAGGCATTCCATTTTTAGATGTAACTTCCGTTTATTCTGAAGAGACTAAGACTGTCTATGTCAACGTAGTAAATCGGCACCAGAACAAGACCATTAAAGCGGATATTTTGAGCACTTCGGGTAATTTTAGTGAAAAAGCTGAATCCAGCTTAATGAATGTAGAATCAATTGAAGAACCATTTACATTTGACAAGCAGGGTGATTACAAACCTGTTACAAAAGAAATTAAAGTGAATGGGAATAAACTAACCTGTTCTTTCCCGGCTCATTCTTTTACACAGATTAAGGTCAAAGTGGATAAGTAAATCAAATTTTATTTATAAGCCGGACTCTATAATGAGAATAATTAACATTATAATTTATATTATTGCGCTATTTTTTCTGTTATCATGTAAGGAGCCAAATCAAGATGCAATAAAAATGCAAAGTGATAACGGTGACGGCACCTATACAAATCCTGTTATCGCTGCAGATTATCCCGATCCCGATGTAATTCTGGTGAATGATGTCTATTATATGGTGACCACAACAATGTTTATTTTCCCTGGTGTAACGATTTTGAAATCGTATGACCTTGTCAATTGGACGTATTGCAGCAACGCCGTTCCACGGTTTGATTTCAGCCCCTGCTATGATCTCGATGGTTGTAACAGATACAGTCACGGCCAGTGGGCAACGAGTCTAAAGTATCATGATGGTAAATTTCATATTCTGTTTATCACGCTTGATGAAGGCGGATTCTATTTAACAGCTGGTAAGGCAGAAGGTCCATGGGATATCAAACATTTACCAAGAGGCTTCTATGATCCCGGTTTATTTTTTGACGATGACGGGAAAATTTATGTTGCACATGGCTATAGTGAAATCAGTATTACAGAAGTGGATTCAAATTTTGTAGCAAAAGATAAAGATGTTCTGGTTTATATCGGTAATATAAGAAAGGGGCTGGAAGGGGCTCATGTATATAAAATCAATGATTATTATTATCTATATTGCACCTATGGCGGTTTGGACGGCTTCCAGGTAGCGCTTCGATCGAAAAATATTTACGGACCTTATGAGCAAAAAATAGCCATAAGGGATACAACACATGGTCCAAATTTCGGTATTCATCAGGGCGCGCTTATCCAGACACAAACCGGGGAGTGGTGGACGATGCTGTTTGTCGATAGTGGTCCATTCGGGCGTTTCCCCTCATTACAACCTGTCACCTGGCAGGAAGACTGGCCTATGGTCGGCGTTGATAGCAAAGCTGTCGTTACCTATAGAAAACCCGATATCGGCAATGAGTACCCAATGACTATCCTTCCAACATCAGATGATTTTGAAGAATCCATATTAGGGATGCAATGGGGATGGAACCATAATCCGGATTCATCCAAATGGTCATTAACAAAAAAACCCGGGACACTCAGACTGGAAACCGTCAAGGTTGTGAATAGTCTACCTGAAGCCCGTAATACGATTACCCAGCGCATGTTTTCCTACTATTCCGATAGTATTGCAACTGTAGCTACTATCAAAATGAACTTTGAATTTATGAAGGATGGCGATATTGCCGGGTTGGCCATTTTTCAGGATCCTTATGCCTACATTGGCATAAAGAAAGTCGATGGACAAAATTATGTTATCATGGTCAATAACGGCAATACAATTGATTCCGTTGCTGTGGATGCATCGACTATCTATTTGCGTGCCGATCCCTTTTATGGGTCCGGCGCAGCAATGTATTATGGTGGAGAAACGGTTCCCGGCACCGGTACGGCCAGATTTTATTACAGTTTTGATAATGAATCTTATAATAATATTGGTAATGAGATGCAGATGCATTTCAAACTCACTGTATTCACAGGAAATAAATTTTGCCTGTTTAATTATGCCACAAAAGAACTTGGCGGGTATATTGATTTTGACTGGTTCAGGGTAACCCAAAAGGTAAAAAGATTTAATAGTAAGTCGTAAATGATCTGATAATGATCCTATGATTTGTAATGTGATTGATCCAACTCTTTCAAGTATCCAGTTTAATGCGGAGACAGACGGTTATAAAACCGCACAAATGATAAATGAAATGATAGAAAATAAAGAAACTGCCGGTAGGCAAATTCTGGTTTCACCCAGCCATATTGTGCAAAGACAATCATCAGATGTATTGGCAAAAAACGATCCGGAGGTTTTGAAAGCAATTTTTTACATTAAAAAAAATTGCTACTTTTAACGTGGATTTCTTTATATTTTTATCATGTTTGTATTTTTGCCATTCCTTATATAATGCAAACATTCGGGAGAAATCTTGATGAAGAGTATACGATTACATTTTGTATATCTTTTATTTACATGCCATATTTTATCTGGACAATCTATTTCTTTCAAAACATATATAAATCCTGTAATTCCCGGCGATCATCCGGATCCAACATTAACAAAAGTAGGAAATCACTTTTATACATCAGGATCTTCTTTTAATCCGACGCCTAAAATATATCATTCTACTGACCTCGTACACTGGGAAGTCATAGCCCAACCAGTTTCTGCGTCCTGGATCGGATATGGAGATGAGCCTGGTGGTGGAATCTGGGGCGGTCATATGGTTTTCTATAATGATATCTACTGGCACTATTTTGGAAGAGGTGGCGGCAGTATGTATTTCGTTACTGCGGAAAAGCCTGAAGGCCCCTGGACTGCTCCAACGCAGGTACGGATTCCTGCCGGTATGTTTGGATTGGGTGTGGACAATTCTATTTTTATTGATGAAGATACAGGCAAATGGTATTTACTTACCAAGGCCGGTCATGAAAATAATCATATTGTGGAGCTAGGCGATGATGGTCAGCCGACGGGTGTGGTGCTGGATTTAACCTGGCTTAATCCAGATTCCGAAGGAAATCCCTATGGCTGGGCGGAGGGACCGGTCATGTGGAAGTATAATGGATATTATTATTATAGCTTTGCGGAACACCTGGTTGGTAAACAATATGTGATGCGCAGTGATAGTTTAACGGGCAATGAGGTCGCATGGACAATTATAGGAGATAATATTTTTGCCGGTCCTACAGGTACCTTTAACAGGCCTAATCACATTTCACCGGTGGTTATGCTTGATGATAGCACCAGTTGGACAATAGCTCACAGTTATCACCACGACAGCAACTGGTATGCACATGGAAGACAGGGCTTACTTTGCCAGGTAACCTATAATGAAGAAGGATTTCCAGTTATTCAATATCCGCCTGCCAATGAAGTACCGGCACCTGACCTTCCCAGCAGCGGCATTCCTTGGATGGTGCCCAAATCGGATATGTTCAATGCCACAGCACTTAATCCTCAGTGGTCTCTTCTTGGATATACATCCAGTGCAACTTATTCATTAGAAGTACGTGAAGACTGGCTATATCTGGAACCTTACGGGGGAAGTAATACTGTCATTCAAAATGACGGGGAACATAGTTATTCACTGATCACGCGCGTGGACTTTGAACCACAGTCTGAAAACGATGAGGCTGGTTTGTGGATAATTAACGGCCCTGAATCACATTATGTTAAAGTTTACAGTACTGTAAATAACAATGGACTTCAATCCATTGCCTTTAGTTTTGGTAATACAAAATATGAAGTAGAAAATGCAATTGGTTCTGTTGTATGGTTAAAGCTAATTCGGAATGAACATATGATGTCCGGTTTTTACAGTCCGGATGGACACAATTGGAGCCAGATAGGTCAACAAATAAATGCTGTAGAGCTGGATCGTGAACAAACCCAGTTCAATGACTTTACGGGTAATCAACAGGGCCTTTATGTAAAAGGTAAACTGGCCTATTTTGATCTTTATATCTATCGGGATGCTTATACAGATATTATCGCGCAAAACCCGGTTAATAGCTATGGTGTAAGCCACGGAAGTACTTATCTGGGAAACATCAGTAACGATGACTGGGCGATGTATGCCGGTATAGAATTTGGAAATGATGCTGACTACCTGAAAACACCTGTTTCAATTGAGCTAATCGCTTCAAGCTCAGCTTCTGGGGGAGTTGTCGAAGTATGGCTCGATTCTATTGATACTGGCAATAAAATTACCGAATGCACGATTAGCAATACAGGTGACTGGTATACATACCAAACATTTACATCAGAAATAGAACCAGTGTCTGGCAGTCATGATGTGTACTTGCGATTTATTGGAAATGAAAATGAACAATTATTCCGAATTAAAAGTTTTAAATTTTCGGATGAGCAATCCACATCCATAGTTAATGAATCTCAGCAAGAGAAACCTGCTTCCTTTACTCTATGCCAAAATTTCCCCAATCCTTTTAACCCGATCACGCATATAAAATACTCAGTGCCCAAGAGCGGTCACATCACGCTCAAAGTATATGATCTTTCTGGGCAGGAAGTAATGACATTATTTGAAGGTCTTTGTCAACCGGGAAATTACAGTGCAACTTTTAATGGTAAAGAATTATCCAGCGGAGTATTTTTCTATCAATTGAAGGCTGAAACTTTTCTGGAGACCAGGAAGTTTATACTCTTGCGATAATATCATGTAATAATTTTATAGAATCAGAAATGAATGTCCAGTCGCATCGGCTAAGATTATATAGGTCATGTGAGACTATAAAATCTTTATAAGGTAGAATAAAATTAGCACAAGAAAGAAGAGAAATGATAATTGTCACAAAAAAAGAATATAAATCCTTTTAATTTTAACTATATGAAACAGATCATCACACAACTCTATTATTTGCTAGTATTTAATTTTTACATTTACGAACAATCGGGAAATTGGATCGTAGACTTAGGTAATGATGGTCAACCTTCAGGTGTTTTTACTCATCAGGATTAATCATAGTCAGAATAATATATTATATTTCCATTAAACAAAACTGGAGGGCGCTATGAGTAAAGTCTTTACAAGATGCAACAATTTTATAATCTTTTCTGCACTACTCATACTTACGTTGATGGTAAGTAGTGTAAACGCTACGCTTAATACGAATGGCAGTTTTGAGAGTTCTGCAGTTGATACCGTAGCAGGCACTGAGGTTGAAGGCTGGGTCATCGAGCTGGGAGGTACTGCTGACGCTGTATTTGAGATTGTAGATGATACAGTAAAGCATGGCACGAAAGCGTTAAAAATAACAGCAAATACCATCAGCTCAAATTCATGGGATATTCAGGTTGTTGCCGATAGTATTCCCGCCCAACAGGGGGAGACGTACTATTATTCTGTATGGGCAAAATCGAGTGGCAGTTCCCAGGTTAATTTTACGGTTGGGAATTATGATTTCACTGAATACGGCAATATTATTCGTCCCGGCAGCCCTAATGTCACGACCGACTGGCAGGAATACACGTTTTCTTTTATTGTTAACGATGATGTGGACTATATCAGGGCACCTATACATTTTAGTATCACTGCCAATGCCGGGGATAGCATTTATATTGATAATCTAAGAATCTATAATGTCAATGATATGTTAAAGCCTGTCGTTACGGAAGCAGAATCAGGCGAGGTTGGTGACGAGTATGCAATATTGCAGGATGATACGATTACATATGTATCCATACAAACCAATACAAGTGCATACAATCCTGGCAGCAGGGCACGTATGATATCCTATGAAGTCACTTTTCCAGATACAGGGACTTACGATCTTTTTGTCCGCTTACGTGTCGGTTCAGGAACTTATGATGATGACAGCTTTTTTTACGGCAATGGGTTTGGCGAAAAAGATAGCACAACTGATAGTGATTGGGTTTTTATAAACGGACTGGCCGCTGCTGGATTCTCCGATCCGGAAGAAGTTGTATTCGAGGCGGGGGGACTCGGTTCAGGAGTTTGGAAATGGGTCAATCTTTCCCGTAATTCATATCAGGGTTCAGGAGAAATTAGTTTTATGGTTGCAGAAGATAGTCTGATGCAAATTTTTCAAATTGGTGCTCGTGAAGATGGATTAGATATTGATAAAATAGCTTTCGGTAAGTCAAAATTGTATTTTACAGTAGGAAATCTTGATAACGGTGAGCCCGGCTCTACAGTGCCACCGGGCGAAGTTTGGGATGGTCCGCCACTGGCTTCAAATCAGACAAAATTTGTAGGTAATATTTACAGCGCGTCCCAGGTACAAAATTTTGAAGCATATTGGAATAAGGTTTCACCAGAAAACGCCGGGAAGTGGGGAAGTGTAGAAGCCACACGGGATGTTATGAACTGGATCGGGTTAGATAATGCATATGATCTTGCCAAAGATAATGATTTCCCTTTTCATTTACATGTGCTGGTATGGGGATCTCAACAGCCGGGCTGGATAGACACCCTGAGTTCAGAAGACCAGCTTGAAGAAATAACAGAATGGTTTCAGGCAGTTGCCGACAGATACAGCGATATAGACTATGTAGAAGTGGTAAATGAACCGTTGCTTGGTCATAATCCCCCTGATGGTACCAGTGGCAGAGCTAACTATAAAGCCGCTTTGGGCGGTGATGGTGAAACAGGCTGGGATTGGGTACTTAATGCCTTCAGAATGGCCCGTGAAATTTTTCCTGCGGAAACGAAATTAATGCTGAACGATTTTAATATCATCAGTAGTACGAGTAATACGGCACAATATCTTGAGATTATAAGGCTACTTCAGGATGAAGATTTGATTGATATCATCGGTGTGCAGGGGCATGCATTTACGACAACTGCACCTGTGATTACAATGGAAAGAAATCTTGATTCTCTGGCAACAACTGAATTGCCTATTCATGTTACTGAATTAGATATTGACGGACCGACTGATGCGATACAATTAGCGGATTATCAGCGGATTTTCCCGGCCCTATATGAGCACCCGGGTGTTGAGGGCATTACGCTATGGGGCTGGAGACGCGGACTTTGGAGGGATGACCAAGGGGCATATATTGTTAACCAGAACGGAACCGAGAGGCCAGCTTTAGAATGGTTAAGAGAATACCTGGCGGATCCGTCTCTTTCTGTAGAAGATATAGCAACAACGCCTCACGAATTTCGTCTCGATAATAACTATCCTAATCCGTTTAATCCAACAACATACATACGATATAGTGTAGGCAGGAAGTCAAAAGTAAAACTAACAATTTTTAATGTCCAGGGCAGAGAAGTTCAAATTTTGGTAAATGATATTAAAACACCCGGTGAATATACGGTGGAAGTTAATGCTCAGAATTTGTCAAGCGGAATATATTTTTATCACCTTAAGGCAGAATCGTTCTCTGAAACAAAGAAGTTCATAGTATTAAAATAAAATCAAACGATCCGTTGCTGGAGGGTATATGATACGCTTATTGGCATAGATCAAAAACTGAAATTCAACATATGTCACAAATTTTATTACTCAGGAATGCCTATATTTAATCCATATACTACAATAGAATTTGTCCTTATCGGGCCAGGATTTGCAGAATTAAATGTTTTTAATATTTCTGGAAAAAAAGTTTCCACTCCTGTTTCAAAAAGGTTGAATCGGAGTAAATATGGCTATACATTTAATGGGAAAAGTCTACCCGGCGGCATATATTTTTCCCAATTATTGCCAGACAAATACAGAGAAGTTAGGAAGATGACGATAGTTAAATAACGGTTGAGGGAGTACTATGTCTCACCTATGATTTTGACAATTACGCCTAAAACAGCTTGAGGTGCTTAATGAAAAATTGGATTAGTCAAATAAACAAAAAGGAGTTCTGGACAAGTTTTCTTTTTCCGTTCCTAGGACTGGCTTCACTTATCTGGTTTTTAGTCAGGGTGATACCAAAACCAACTAGAGCTGGTTATCCTTGTATGCGTGTTGCAGCACCTCTTGCTTCCAGTTTTGTAATATACATCCTTGGGATCGCCGGCTCAATAATAGCATTTCGGTTTGCCAAGTATAAAATTAAAAACGCGCGCTATCTTTCTGGAATAAGTGCTATTATAGTTTTTTTAATTTTTAGTTCTATGTATCTTTTTCAATCAGCAGCACCTTCCAATGCAAAAATGTTAACAGAATTACCGGCGAATGTTGTTGATGGTGAAGCCAAAGGTGTATTTCCCGGACGCGTTGTATGGTCATGGAATCCGGAGTCAACAAATGAAAATTGTGACGGTTCTTTTAACGATGATGGTGTCATTACAGTAGAGGATAACGTTTATTATGCACCTAAAAACAATAATGAAACTGTCATCAAAGAAATGCTTTCAGAAACTATCCTGACACTTACCGGTACATCTGATTTGTCTGTGGCCTGGGATTCAGTCTTTACTTATTTTAATCGCATCAGAAGAGGGGAAGCGCATGGTTACCAGTCTGGTGAAAAAATATTTATAAAAACAAATAATCAGGGGATTGGACTGACATTTAACATGAATGCAGATTTATCCCAAAGAGAAGGTCCGGTATGGGGCTCATATCCGCCTGATATGGCGGCTACTTCCCCGTATGTAATTTTGGCTACACTTGATCAACTGGTCAATGAGGCAGGAATTCAACAGGATCTGATTTATGTTGGCGATCCACATCTTAATTTTTGTAAAGTGTATTATGATATATTTGTAGCGGAATTTCCCGATGTACACTACATGGGGGTTAATGGCAATTCCTGGGATCCAATGAATGATTGTGAAGCATACGGGAGAACGCTTTCTGTTCCCACCCAGGAGGAAGTTATTTTTTATTCCGATAGAGGTGATTATCTATTGCAGGCGTCTGACAAAATTTATCAACAAATGTATGATACAGACTATATGATAAATATTGCCGCATTGAAATCGCATATACGAGCCGGTATTACACTATTTGGGAAAACGCATTTCGGTTCTCATACGGAAGCGGATGCATTCCATCTGCATCCCGGACTGGTTAGCCCCGGCGATAACGGGGAGGGTGAAAACCAGGGTTACGGCAAATATCGGGTGCTGGTCGATTTATTAGGACACGAACATTTGGGAGGCAAGACCGTCATTAATATTCTGGATGGTTTATGGGGCGGCAGTCACCATGAATTGCATAAACCCAGGAAATGGAATATGGCGCCCTTTAATGGTGATTATACTTCATCCATATTGGCCTCAATAGATCCAATTGCTATTTCGTGTGTTGCACATGATTTTTTGAGAACAGAGTATAATGTTGATGACTGGGGTAATGAGGCTTATCCAAATTTCGAAGGTACTGACGATCACCTGCTACAAGCAGCGGATTCCAGTTTTTGGCCAGAAGACATTACCTATGATCCAGAAAATGATGGAAAACCTATACAGTCATTAGGTGTGTATGAACATTGGAATAATGCCAGCGATATGCAATATTCAAGAAATTTAGGTACAGGTAATGGAATAGAGTTAGTAAAATTACTAACCACAGTTTATGTTGATAATTCTTTAGATGATCTATACATTGAAAAAAATTCTGCTGACACAACGATAGATTTAACAAATGTATTTTTTACACCATTTGATGATCAAATTGAACTAAACATACTCAATCAGACGAATACATCTCTGGTATCCGCTGCCATTGCAGATAGTCATCTAGTATTAAGTTTTACAGCAGATATGATTGGGATAGATACTATAACAATACAGGCAACAGCCGCCGGGAAGGCAACAGCCGATCAGTTTGTTGTGACAGTAAAACCGGCTTTGATTCTCGATAGCCCCCTGCCTGATTTAATAGTAGAAGTAAATGCTGGAGATGAAATAATTGATTTATCGAGCGTATTTTATGAAAAAAACGGAGCGGCCATCACATTTACTTTACGCCATCAAACAAATCCAACTTTAGTGACGGCAAATATACAGGATAGTCTTTTAATCCTTGATTTTAATGCATCAATGACCGGCACAGATACGATTACGATACAGGCAACTGTGCCGGGAGAAGTCTTAACGGATGATTTTGTTGTAACAGTTAATCCGGCTACTGCAATTTCGGCGAGCAGTGGACTGATACCCTTGGAATACAGTTTATCACAAAACTACCCCAATCCATTTAATCCTGAAACCACGATCCGATATGCCTTGCCTGAGCGGGCTAAGGTTAGAATTTCAGTTTATAATATAAATGGACGATATATTGCGGAGATTTTAAGTGCAAATAAATCAGCGGGTTATCATACTATAAAATGGAATGCTTCTAATCTGGCATCCGGTCTGTATATGTACCAGATAAGAACTAAGAATTTCACTCAGGTTAAAAAGTGTATGCTATTGAAATAATATTCTACACATAACAAGGATATTCAATGCACTGTGCTGTGATTATGTTAATAATTTGTTCCTTTATTATTCCAATATATGGACAGACATACATATGGGATTCATATACCTCAGAGAACTCTCCTTTGCCGACTAACGATCTCACTGCACTTTATTGGGGAAATGATGGTGTTTTATGGATTGGCAGTGACTCCGGATTAACGGGTTATAACGGCTCTGCTTGGGTTTTGTATAATACTTCCCTTAGTGAACAATCAGCTAACCGGGTCAGTTCAATTCGGATTGATGCAGATATTATCTGGCTCGGAACCAATAAGAGTCTCTTGTCCGGCCAGATAGATATCCTAAATAATATCAGCTGGAATGTTGCCTATCGTACGGATAACTCTGAGCTGATTCATAATAAAATAATCACAATGAATATAGACAGTCTTGGTGCACATTGGGTATGCACAGATAGTGGAATTACGATTATTTCCGATTCAATTTGGCTGTCTCTTTCAACTTCTTCAGAAATATATTTGAGTAGTAACAAAATATTATCGATTAATCAACAACCGACCAAAATACAATATATTGGAACTGAAAGCGGTGGCGTATCACGTTTGTATAAAGATGTTGAAGGTATCTCCGGCGCCTCCAATATATTGAAACAATGGACCGCTTTTCCTGATTCAACGGGCCGTGTACAACCAGGGTTACTGTCAGACACAGTACAAGCGGTATTGGTCGCAAAAAATGGTGATCGATGGTATGGAACAAAACACGGTGTTTCTTCTCATACAGGTGACTTCTTAAAGAATCCTTATAGCTGGAGAAGTTATACGACGGACACAGGATTAATAAATAACAATGTCCAGGTACTTGCTGAGGACCCAAGCGGTGCCATTTGGATAGGTACAGCAGGCGGTTTGTCGAGATTAGTTCCAGATGATACAACTTGGACACACTTTACAGTTGAAGATGGATTAGTATCAAATAATGTAAGGGACATTTCTGTTCCAGCTGATAGCGAAATTTGGATAGCTACGGATGGCGGATTATCACATTTAAAGGTAATTCCAACGGCGATTAATTCAGATAAACGGTTACACCCCAAAATGTTTGAGATATATCCGGCATATCCTAATCCATTTAATATGAGTACCACAATTAAATTTCAAACCAACATTTCACAACAAATTAACATATCGATTTTTGATGTCAACGGCCGGTTAGTCAATACTATTTTAAATTCATTTTTGATTCCAGGTAGATATAAAGTTTACTGGAACGGTAAAAATACTGCGGGTAGTGATGTGGCTTCCGGTGTATATTTTGTTTCTGTCTCTTCACCAAATTTAAAATCATTACTTAAATTAGTGTTAATTAAATGAGTTAATGATTGAAAATGAAACCGGAAATAGAGAAAAATTAATATTAAATCAAGCAATTAGTAAAAAAAACCTTTCCTGAAGAATGAGTTTTTTTTATCTTAATATAAATGTATTAAGTATTAAAAGTAATAGAAATTAATAGAGTTTTAAAAAAATTACTTGACTTTTTGAAATTCTATGCAAAAATTTGAAACAATTCAAAAGTTCAAAAAACGGTTCAATTAATTCCTGAAATTTTACGCCAGCTTATACATTTATTGACTTAATTGCATTTCTTGTCAGAAGGTAACCGCTTTAACCTTGTTCTTAAAGATTAGTATGACCAAAATATATTGGACAAGGAGTTTGAATATGAGATACCCATCAAAATTTGCTGTCTTATTTTTCCTCTTTCATTCAATTCTTATTTCTACATCACATGCTCAGATAAAAGGTTCGATAGAAGGATATATTCTAGACAGCCAGACTCAGGAAGCTTTAGCAGGCGCAAACGTTCACCTGAAAGGTACAAGTCTTGGTGCAGCAACGGATTTGAAAGGGAAATATGTCATCAGGCAGGTTCCTCCCGGTGATTATCAGTTGGTAGTCACCTATATCGGATATCATGAAGAGACATTGGATATATCGGTTGGGGAAGGTCAGGAGCTGAAAAAACATATTGCCCTGGATTATGAGAGCCTGGAAGGTGAAACCATTGTGGTTACTGCCCAGGCCGAAGGGCAGCTAAAAGCGGTAAACGAACAACTCGCTGCGAATACAATAAAAAATGTAGTATCGGCAGAAAGGATTCAGGAATTACCGGATTTAAGCGCAGCAAGAGCATTAAGCCGCTTACCTGGAGTATCTTTAATGAACGGTGACCAGGTCGTTATCAGAGGTATTCAGGCAAAACAGAATCTTGTACTGGTAAATGGTATCCAGCTCCCTTCAACGGACATCAACACCCGTGCTACCAATTTGGGTTTCATCTCATCCAACATGTTAGACGGTATAGAAGTGGTTAAAGTTCTTACTCCTGATTTGGATGCAAATGCCATTGGAGGGGTTGTTAATTTAAAATTGCGTGAAGCGCCCTCTGATTTTCATTTTGATGTGCTTATGCAAGGTGGCACTAATCACCAAGAGAGGACGTATGGAAACTACAGGTTCTGGGCAAGTGTGAGTAGCAGATTTTTTGATGATAAATTGGGTGTTTTTGTTCAAGGAAGTGCAGATCGTGTTGATGCCGGTGATGATCGAACTACGGCTGCTTATAGTGCCTATGAATCCAGGCCCTATGGTCAGGCGCCCTATCAAATGGACAATTTTACATTTAACGATCAACAAAATGTAATTTCAACATACGGCGGAACCCTGATAATGGATTATAAGCTTCCACAAGGCAAAATATTGCTGCAAAATACAATATCCAAAGGTATAGATGATAATGGTTCGCACAATACCCAATTAGATTTTGCTAATAATAGAATTATATATTCATTAAACAGGGATAAATACAACAGAACATTAATTGCTAACGCACTGCAAACGGAATATAATTTCGGAGATGTAAAAGCTGAATTTACCTTATCCCATTCATTCAGTGATAAAGAAACGGCTATAAGGTATGGTGATGCCGGAGATAATACAAATTTTTCGGATCCCAGCCCGGATTCTCTTTGGGGTATTGATGACGATGGTGGAGAAATTAGTTATACTCAAGCAAGACGTACGTTGTCACACGATGACGTATTGGATGTTTACTATAATCCTGACAACTACAAAAGTGCCAGATTATCGGATTGGACGGTAATGCGTGAGGAGGCGTTTGAGCAGCATATATATAATGCTCAACTTGATTTTAGTATACCGGTTTCATTTTCGAAGGATTTTTCTGCTACTTTTAAGACAGGTGCTAAATTTATACGCACAACCCGTCAGAATGATCTGGATAGATGGTATAGAAGAGTAGGTGATGAAACCTATTTCGACGGTGTCAGTGATTTTATTCCCGGTAAAACCCTTAGTAATACGAATCGACTCCTTTTTACAGATATCCAGAACACTGATTATGGGAGAGGTGCCTATTTTTTGGATCAAACCTATCCTTTTAATTATGCTTTTGATATAGATATGCTCGATGATTTTTTTACCTTAGCGCGACAAGGCTGGGGAGGATCAGCATATCATGAAGAAGGATCAGTCCGGTACGATTTCGACGGGGCAGAAATTTTTTCTGCAGGTTACCTGATGGGAACTTTTAACATTGGTCCCCAATTGTCGGCAATTGTCGGTGGAAGGTATGAACACTACAATATGGATTATAAGTCAACCAATTTCTATACAACTCATCCGGTTGATGGCAACGGACTTTTAATGGATACATTAAATACGGTTGATCGGAATGATGATAACTTCTTCCCAAATGCACAGGTTCGCTATAAATTTACGGATTGGGGTGATCTTAGACTGGGTTATTCTCAGGCCATTTCGCGCCCCGATTACCAGGCTATTCTACCGAATACTCTCTTTACGCCTGGTTTAACAAGCGTGTCCGGAAATCCGTTGTTAAAGCCTACAATAGCAACAAACTATGATGCATATCTGTCATTTTATAACAATGAAATAGGATTATTTACCATCGGTGGTTTTTATAAAAAAATGGATAATATATTTTTCCAAACGAATATCGCTTTTCAAAACATAGAGTACTATGATATTACATTTCCTGATTCCGCATTTTGGACGTCACAAGGAATCATACCTCCGACCGTCACAGATGTCATACAAACCTGGATAAACAACCCGCATCCGGCTACTATAAAAGGCCTGGAAGTGGAATGGCAGACACACTTCTGGTACTTACCCCGGCCACTAAATTCATTAGTTCTGAATGCAAACTATACAAGAGTTTGGTCCGAAATGGATTATCAACAACTTAGAAATATACCGGTATATGAGACTGTTATTAATCCAATAACAGGCCGTCCAGAAGAAAGACTCTCTCGGTTTAATACCATAGATACTGTGCGGACAGCCAGACTGTTAAATCAAGGAAACGATATTGTAAATATTGCTCTTGGGTTTGATTATAAAGGTTTCTCAGGACGCCTTTCATTCAATTTACAGGGAAATGTAATTACCACAGTTGGCCAAAGACCTGAAGACGATCAGTTTACAGGTAACATTTATAGATGGGATTTTACTCTTAAACAACAATTACCAATAAATGGCTTAAGTATCCAGTTAAGCGGTATAAACATCTTCCACAATGTTCGCGAGACATATCGGAAATTCCGCAGAGTAGAGGACGGACTTGTTTTTGACAATCTTTTAGGGAAACAATATTCGCCGAGTTATTTCCAACTTAATTTAAGGTACACCATGTAGTAAAGCAGACATACATTTTGTTAAACAATAAAGGAGGACAAATTATGGATTAAAATAAGCGAATATATTTATCATCCACTCAATTTAAGGAGGTTTTCCATGAGAATAGTAATACTTTTTTTGGCAATTTTAATGATATCCTTTTCTACATCTTCCGCTCAATTAATGGATTATGTATATGAAGTAAAAGGGGATACACTCGTTGTTAATGATTACTATGATATGAGTAATGCACCTAACTCAATTAATAATGTGGTTCTTGAAGATAGTGAAGCTCCTGCCGGACGTGTTTATGAACTGAAGGCGCTCGGATGGTATCCTCAAAATGGTGGTTTTACTACTCCCTCAGACAGACCAGTCGTAATTTATGGTGCAACTAAAGAAAGAATGGTTCAGGGGACCACTGCACCTCCGATTATATCCGGTTTCTCAGATGAAGGTGGCTCAAGTTCTGGCGGTATTACCTGGGGCAATGATTTAACATTAAAAAACACAAGTGTCGTTGTTGGTGCGCCCGATGGTACCATTGGTTGGGCATTCTTTGGAACTGGTGCTGCGAATCAAACAATTGTTTTTGAAAATTGTATGATGGAAACCAACTGGTGGGTTTTTGTTCAATCTAATGCGAATGAAGGCAACAGCTTTTATTTTAAAGATAACTATTTTGTAAATATGAGCGGACGTGCCTGCAGGCGCAATGGTGGTGTTTATGATAATGTTGATAATAATACTGATACGATGTATGTTGAAAATAACACCCATGTAATGGCTCAAGGCTATATCTACAAATTCAGAAATTATGATGTTAATTTCATTTATATTAATCATAACACATTTATTAACTGTTCAAATGTTGTCCTTGAAACCCAGGGACTTCAGAGTAATAACATCATAACAAATAACATCTTTATTAATAGCAACGTACAACCGTTTCGACCTGGCTTTAAAGAAGATATGCCCGAACAGGCTATTGATAACATAGCACAAGGTATTATAGATGTCGCACCATTGCATGATTCTCTGTCACATGTGCCAAGAAAATGGTTGGTTCAGGGTAATCTTGCATACTGGGATTCCAGAGTATCTGATTTAGCTACTGAGGCTAACAGTATTCCAGTTAATGGTTTAACCACCTGGGAAAACCAGTCTATGGTAATGAATGATAGAACTAAGGGATTGTTCGATGATGATGCAACCTATCCTCATATGAACACAGATACTTGGTATGATGTACTGCCAACATTTGCTGATCCACAGGATTTGCTCACCGATCAAGTTGATATATTAAAAACTTTCAGCCTTGCAACAATTGATTGTACAAGTACAGCTACAATGCCTCATTGGAGAGTAGTAGCTACTCCAGTTGAAACTTACTTTGTTTATTCAGACTGGCCAATTCCTGTTGATCTCTCCTACAGTGAAACAGATCTTACCGGAACTGATGGTTTACCTATTGGCGACTTAAACTGGTTCCCAGCACATAAAGAAACCTTTATGGCTAATCATGCCAATTTCTACGGCGCATTATTAACTGCCTGGAATAATGGAAATCTTGTTGGAGAGAAAACAGTTTCAAACGGCAGTTTTGAAGAATCTGAAGTTGGAGTAGTTACAGAGGTTGCCGGATGGACAATTGGAATAGGTGGTTCTGCTAATCCAGTTTATGAAATAGTTGGTGAAGGTGCTCAACATGGCAACAACTGTATGAAAATTACAGTTGATGATATTGGTACTAACGCCTGGGATGTTGAATTGGCTGGTGATAAAATTGGTGTTGTACCTGGTGAAACATACGTATACTCTGTATGGCTAAGATCAGATCCAACTGGTGGTGCAGCTGATGCAACGGTTGGCAATTACGCTTATAATGAATATGGTAGACAATCAGTTAACTTAACTGATCAATGGCAGGAAGTTAGATATGAGTTTACAATTACTGATCAGGAAACTGAGATCAGAGCTCCTCTGCACTTTGGTAAGTCTGCCAATACCGGTAAAGATGTTTATGTTGATAATTTAACAATTACTCCTAAAGCGCTTGCTATCGAAGATGTAAATGATTTGGCAACAAAATTTCATTTATCACAAAACTATCCAAATCCATTTAATCCAACGACAAACATAAGCTACACACTTCCGAAGGCAGGGAATGTAACTTTGAAAGTTTATAATGCATTGGGTCAGGAAGTCGCTACATTGGTTAACGGTCATCAAAGAGCTCAAAATTATAAAGTGACCTTTGATGCTTCAAACCTTGCCAGTGGTCTTTATATCTATACATTACAGACTGCTAATTTTAGCCAATCAAAGAAAATGCTTCTTCTGAAATAAGACAGTAGCATTAGTTTTTACTCACAAAACCCCGGTAAAAACTTATCGGGGTTTTGTTTATATATGAATAATTATCTAAGTCTTAACTATCCACCATGATTTTTCACGGTAAAACCTTAAGGCAATAGAGTAGAAGTGTAAAATTTATCAAAGTGTTAACCCTAATGTGTTGGAGATACCAATGAGTTTTTTCAGACATCTGATTTTATTGCTTACATCAATATTTCTACTTATGAATAATGGATGCATCGATGACAAACTATCGGAGAGCAATATTGTCGTTGAGTACGATAATAACCATTCAGTTACAATTGATGAACTTCATAAATATGTTAAAGACTGGTTATACTACAAAAAATTTCCAGATAGATCAGATGCCTATAACAATGCATTAAAAGATATGGTTACCAATCAATTAAAACGCATAGATTTTTTTGAAAAAGGATTGGACAAGAACGAAAAATTAATACAGAGCATCAACCGAATAATTAATGAAGAATTAGTAGCTGAATATTTTGAAACACAATATTTAGGCAAATTTACCACGGAGGAGAATGCAAAGAAAATATACGGGATGATGAATAAAGAAGTAGTTTATCAATTGATAGAACTAAGGAAACCAGAAGATGCTTCCCAAAATCAGCTTGATTCCCTTAAAGAAAAAGCATTGGCAATTAAATCTGAAATTGATAAAGGGAAAGATTTCAGTATGTTGGTAAAGGAATATTCTCAAAACAAAACTTCATTATTGAATAATGGTATTATGCCGCCTCTTGGTTGGAAGCAAAGCTTGCTCAATGCACATAATAATATAATTTATAACTTAAATAAAAATGATGTCCGCGTTTTGAATTTATATGATTCTTTTCTGATTGTGAGAATAGCGGATATAAACTATACCCATCTTGAACCTTATGATTCGATAAAAAATGAAATTATTTCTGATCTGAAAAGTATTTATGTTGATAGCAGTTTAACGGAATATGAAAAAGATAAAAAAGAATTAATTGATCTGAAAAGTTTGAAATGGAGCAGCAGTGCACTGAAAGAGATTGTTCAGTGGTCAAATATGCCAAATTTTTATAGGAGTGAATACCAAAAAACTTTTAAGGATGCAATAGAAAACGGAAATAATAAAATAATATTGACGTATAATAGCGGAACAGTTGATTATAAAGAATTACTCAGATTATTGGATAATGTCTTAATAATCAAAGACTCTAAGGACATAGAGGAAGAACATA
>Ga0209536_100000686_pt1 | contig 55431 bp, 41 predicted proteins | sample DeeMarSeWOR28_12_FD_187461 | JGI IMG/M metagenome (GOLD analysis project Ga0209536, IMG submission 187461) | Marine sediment microbial communities from White Oak River estuary, North Carolina - WOR-2-8_12 (SPAdes) (version 2) | ecosystem: Environmental > Aquatic > Marine > Intertidal zone >... | reverse complement strand
TTAAAAATTTTTATCATCTATTCCATCACTGCGGTTTGATATATTGTTTCCAGAAGTGATCCCTCACCCTGGACATCTTGACCGATCTCCCAGACCATGACACCACCAAGTTCCGCACCCCGGGCAAACATGGATTTATCCTTTACCGTGTTGATATTATTGAAATAATACCCATCAACCTCGTCAATGTATTCGTCCGGATGGTACCGGGTAACAATTTCCCGGTAGCTGAGCGATTGCGAAAAATCTGTTATCTTGCGACCATAGAATGGTATACCCAGATAAAGTTTTTCCGGCGGGATGCCGCGGGCAAGAAAATTTTCGACGTCGTCAACCGCCTGTGTATATGTGGCATGACGGCCGCTATGATCATATGACATGATATGCACACGATCGATGTGTGGATAAACCTCCGGTGCAATTGTCTGATAAACATTCAACGCAACCGAAAGCGATAGGTTATTGGCTTTACACGAGTCTCCCAATTGCGTTATCAATTGTGCATAACCCAGTCGTTCGGCGCTGTTCGAGGGAAATTCCCAGTCAAGATCAATCCCGTTAAAATAATTTGACCGGCAAAAAGCAGTCAGCTGTTCCACAAATCTTGTACGTAACAGATCATCCGTTGTCACGACAGGGAAAAACTGCGACCGGCCCCACCCGCCCACAGCGATGATGACCTTTAAATTTTTATTTTCCAATTTAAATGAACTGAGCAGGGTTCGTGCTGCGGGATCAAACCGTGACAACTCCAGAAAACCTTCTGATGTTGGTTCGATTGAAAAAAATATCAGGTGTGTCATCAGGTTGGCTGCAACACTGCTCACAGCGTTGATACGATAATCCGGCATGTAGCCGATAACGTTCATCTTAAAGTCAGGCGACGGGGAATCGGACAATGGATCAACCGTTTCTTTGGAGCACCCGGAAAATATAGAAAAAATTGCCCAAATCACGATTATCGTCAGGCAATAATATCGTCTGGATATTGCCGGCTTTGCCCAATTCGACATCAAATATGATCCCATCCAGGTTTTAACCTTCATTGCCGGTTATGCAGGATAATTCTTTATTAAAATTTATGCCGGGACGGATAAAGCTGACACGTCAGCGCAGAAGTAACATCTGCCTGGTCAGTACACTCCGATCGGCGGTTAAACGATAAAAGTAGATACCGGATGATATCTCCTTTCCGTTTGCGTCTTTTCCATCCCAGACCAGCATGCCGCGTTTTTCATGCAGGTCAAATTTCCTTATTTTTCTCCCGTTAAGGTTGAAAATAACTATCTGCCCGTCGGATTGGGACGGGAGCGCATAAGGAATTAGTGTGATACCGTTAAAGGGATTTGGATAGTTTTGCTGCAAATCGATATCTTGCGGGATTTTGAAATTTTCCTCTGTGATCCGACTGGCACAATTGCCCGGCATATTGTTATCCAACCAAGCCAGTCTTGAATCAAGCCAGTTTTTCAGGTAATTGATTTCATGGTCATAGGATCCGAGCCAGACCTGATTGGGCCAGATATACTGATCCAGAATCGGCCAGCGAAGAAAATTCCTCTTCTGGGATTCATCCAAGACCGCAGCCACACTATCAATCCAACGTTCCAGACGATCGCCCGACAGTAAATTCTGTCGAAGGCTGATCCAGCGGCAATTCAGCTGATTGGCAAAACCCGCCTCATCGAACAATTTTTCCCACCAGAAGGGTACCTTGAACGGATCATGCAGGAAATCGGAGCGGCTGTTGATTTCTATCTGCCAGCCTGTGGTCGCACCACCGGCATAATAATTCGCATTCCCAAATGCAAGATTGAAATCCCAGATCGGTCCGGCAATGAAACGATTGTCAATACTTTCCTTATCCTTGTGCATGTAGGCGCTGAGTCTGTACCCGTCAACATTTTTACCCAGTTCGGTCAGGATAATGACATCGATAAAAGATTCAGGCACTATATATTTCCGATAGCCGGTTACCGGATCGGCATAATCAATACCCTGCATGGTCGCCTCGAATTCCGTTACCAGGTCTTTTATATAGGCCTGCTGTTCCGCAACTATTTCATCCGGTTTCGGATAATGATACTGATAGAAGATGCGATAGTTTGATCCGGGTATCGGCAGAAAAGGCGAGGTCCAGCCGTCGATGTTTTCACCGGCAATTTTATCCACTTTTACAATATATCCCCCGGTCAGATCATCCCCTGTGATCTCATCCGGATTCAGGGTTGAAATATCAACTCTGTCATTATCCCGTTTAATCTTCTCCATCAGTACATAGACACCCCGGTAATCGCCGTTGAGAATGAGTTCACAAAACCTTGTCCGGCTTGCATACCAGCCAAGATCATGTGCCAGCTGATAAGCCAGTACATTCCGTATAAGGGTCTTATCGCTATACGGGGCATAGAGCACCCAGTCATTTTCGGCGGGCATTCCGATCAGCGGTATATTGAGATTATTTCCCAGGGAATCCCGGGTTTCCAGCGCATACTGTTTCTTGGGAAACATTTGTGAACTCGATCCCCGAATCTCGATCCCGATGTGCCCGTCATAATTATTGTAAGCATCGCCGATATTGTTTCGTTGGCCGGCACCGTTGTAAATAATGCCCATTCGGGCATCAATTTTATAATCGTCCGGTATTTGCTGTCCTTCCGTATCGATTATGACGATCGGCAGATTGGATGAAGTGAGTGTTACCGACTGTGCAGGTACAAAATTTGTAGAAAATATCAGGCAGAATAATCCAATTATAATCGGATTCCTGATTGGTTTACTCGGCAATTGTATCAAATCCCTTCTTTCTCAGATCAAAATATATCACGGTAGCTGCACCGATTGCAAATATAAGCATCACAAGAGCCATCCCATATTCAGCGAAAAGCAGATAGCCGATACCAAACAGAAACGTATATACCACGATCACACCAAGCAGCCAGTCGATAAATAATTTCATAAATCCACTATCACCCTGCACCTCAGGTAATTCAGCCTGAATGGGTTGCCAGCCTACCCCTCCGGGATGTGCCCGGCGGTAGAATTTCTTAAGATGACCGCGATCTACGGGAGAGGTAACAAAAGTGACCACAAGCCAGACAATTGTGGTTCCGATAACAGTCGGATAGAGGGTAATCGGCGATTCCATGCCGAATTGATAGCGGGCGATCGGATAAATAATCAGAGGCGCAATCATAGCGGATATCTCCGACCAGGCATTGATCCGCCACCAGTACCACCGCAGGATCAGCACCGCACCCATGCCGGCGCTGGCGTTGATAATAAATTCCCAGGCCCCCGAAATGGTGGTCAGGAAGTAGCGGGTTACCAGCAGGGAAAACACCGTCATGAGGATAATGCCCAGTCGTGACAGGAGCACATAGTGTTTTTCATCAGCGGTTCTCCGGATAAACCGCCGGTAGAAATCGTTTATCAGGTATGAAGTACCCCAATTCAGTTGAGCTGCTATGGTCGACATATACGCTGCCAGAAATACCGCAATCAGCAGACCAAGCAGACCGGTCGGTAAATAGCGCAACATAAGTTTGGGATACATAACACCGGGATCTACCGTATTCTCATAGTTCTCAAGCATTTCCTTAAATGCCGGCGACTGAAAAACAGGCTCGTCACTTTCGAGCAACGTATTATCATGATAGACACGGACCACCTGTTCATACAGCTGTGGATCCTGAAGTTTAAGCTGCTCAGGGGACTCCGATCTGGGCAGAATTACCAGCGCAGCGAGCGCTACGATAATCCACGGCCAGGGCCTGACCGTATAGTGGGCGATAGTAAACCACAGGGTGGCAAACAGGCTGTGTTTTTCATCTTTAGCGGACATCATCCGCTGTGCGACATATCCACCTCCGCCGGGATCTGCTCCCGGATACCAGGTAGACCACCATTGCAGACCTACATGGGCGATAAATGCCCCGACAGAAATGGCCAATGCCCCGCCGGTAATGCCTTCAACCGTGATATCGCCAATCCGGGGCAGAAAATCCAGAACCTGTGGCGCCAGGTGCTCTTTCAGGGAGACCATACTGCCGATTTGCGGCAGCTGTACGACAATTATCGCCAGAATGACACACCCGATCATGGCGAACACAAATTGAAAACTGTCCGTGCGTGCAGTCCCAAGCAGTCCTGAAGCAGACGCATAAATGGCTATGATACCGGCGGCGATAATGACGAGAAAAAACGGATCAATACCCGGGATAGTAACCTTGAAGATTTTTTCCATTGCTTTATTTACCCAGCCCATTACAATGGCATTCATAAACAAGCCGAGGTAAATGGCGCGGAATCCCCGCAGCACGGCAGCTGCCTTTCCGGAATAGCGCAGCTCGACAAATTCCACGTCGGTCATGATCCCGGAGCGCCGCCACAGCTTTGCGAAGAAAAATACCGTCAGCATGCCCCCAATCGCCAGATTCCACCATAACCAGTTACCGGCAATACCGTTTTTGGCGACAAGTTCCGTGACCGCAAGCGGAGTATCCGCAGCGAATGTAGTTGCAACCATTGCGGTGCCGGCGATATACCAGGGCATATTCCTGCCTGAAAGGAAAAATTCACCGGTATCCTTGCCCGCGCGGCGGGAATAATATGCGGCAATTCCAAATATGATCATAAAGAATATCAGAATGACGACCACATCGTAAGCATGCAGATTTCCCATAGATCTACCCCGATTTAATAGTCCACTTTTTTCAAATATTGATCAGACGCCGATTTAAAAGACATTGTATCAGATACACATCCTGTCCGTTTCAGTTCTATGGTGCACCAGAATTTTTTGGTGATCAAAAATACCGGATGCCGCATATTTTAGACAGGATTACAGAATTGACAAATTTCAATTATCTCACACGAACCGGTATTTTGGTCATGGATGAAAATTCACCTATTTCCCTGTTATCAAACTTATATCCTGTTTATCCTCGAAGCCCGTCAATTTTTTATATTTAGTTTTGCATCATATCATTTCATTAAAATCATTTTTTTGATACACTGATGCCGGGCACTGGAAAGCCGGTAATAGTAAATTCCTGAAGCAAGATTTTCTGCATCAAAATGAAGGACATGACTGCCGGCATTTTGCTCTCCCAAATGGGTGCTGCTAACCTGCTGACCTGAGTTATCAAAGACATCCAGGTATACAGGGCTATTCGATGGCAGTTGATACATAATTTTCGTAGAGTGGTTAAACGGATTCGGATAATTCTGGCCCAGATTAAATTCCCCGGGAGAATAATTCAATTCCGGTTCAGTGGCGGTTCCGAGAGGTTCCGGCAGCTTTACATCCCGTATGATTAATTCCAGATGCCCCGTATCAACCGGTGCCTTGCCTTCAAACAACCAGAAATTGATATGTGTTCTCAATCTATCGGTATCTGCAGGATTATCCGCACCTGTATACACCCAGTTCTTGATCAATTTGGACGGAGAGAAATCAACTCCCTGAAAGCTTGTGAAGGCAATATACCCATTCTGCCAGTTGAAACTATGGGTGCTTATCATGGTCTCGAGAGTGAAGGCAAATGATTCACTGTTGCCGGCGACCGTATAAGGTTGTATGGTATATGATCCGAATTTCGCATATCCGGGTACACCCCATCGGGCAAATTCAATATCAATCTCATGGGTGTCATCTCTGTAGTTAAACAGACCAACAACAACATTCTTATCGAGACTGTCGAGGCGGCACTCAACTACGAAGCGGTGCTCGCCGTACTGGGTGTAATGGGTTGTGTAGACCTCAGAACAATACCATATCTGGCCAACTTTTTTTATCTTCATATGCAGATAACCGTTGTTGTCCAGCCAGACATTTTCGGTACTGTTTGACCAGTAATTCGGACCCGGCCCGCCATAACCGCTGCGAACGTTCCAGGTATATCCCCCAAACTTAATAGTCTGTCCATTTAACCCGATCACACTTCCCAGCAAGATCATCCAGATCAGGCACAATTCGAGACCGGTTTTTATAAGCGGCACTGGCCAGTCCTCCTTCATTGAAGTTTGTATCCGTTTACCAGCGATCATTTATTTTCAGAAACGATAACAGGATCCAGGAAATTATCGATTATAAACACATATCAATGTCGTGTTTGTCCTGTTTTACTTTCAAAATTATCCCTTTGCCGAGATCGGTTGATGCTTATTTTACCAGAATCATCTTTCTCGCCTGATTAAATTGACCAGTCTGCAGATGATAAAAATAAATTCCCGCAGACAATCCCGTCCCATCAAACATAGAAGTATAGGTTCCGGGTTGATGGAAGCGATCTGCCAATGTGGCAATCTTTTTTCCCAGGATATCAACCACCGTGAGTACGACGTGTCCACTGGCAGGTATCTGATACCGGATCGTCGTCGTTGGATTGAACGGATTGGGATAATTCTGGACCAACACATAATCAGGATTGACCATCTCATGCCGGCTTTCAATAGGCGAAATCACCTGAGTTCGAAAATAGGCAAGTTCGGTCAGTTTCTGGTAAATATTGAAATCCGGATCAGTCGGGATTCGCCAATCGACGGTGATACTGCCAAAATTGTGTGTGGCGCTGCTGAATTCTTCTTTTTTGAGCACGTGAAAATACACCAGCAGATTCAGATTACGAAAATTAGCAATCAGGTTGTTCAGGTTATAGACCTGACTGATCCACTGGTTTTTCTCCTCAACCAGCTGCTCGGGTGTCAGAGGCATGCGCTGCCCGCTTGCCGTTGGATCCCAGTTGGCATCGAACAATGCCGTTTCGGCAATCATCATGGGCTTATTTTTATCTTTGGCATAACGGGTGTAAAAATCCAGATGATTCAGCGCAGAATTGAACAGATCCGGTTCCGAAAAGTTGTTTTCGTTCCAGTCACGGTCATATACCGTCATCCCAACCCAATCCACATGATCGTCGCCCGGATAATACTCGTCATATCCTTCCCCCTGCCCGGTGCCGCCCCACGGATAACCCCAGGCCTGTCCCGGTATCCAGCACATCTGCACCTGCGGCGCAACACCTTTCAGGCGCTCACTCACCCGGGCGAAGGCCGCCCGGTAGTCATCGGGCTTTTGCCCCCAGGGCGGCCAGGGCGTATTCATTTCATGGGCAAACAGGATAAATACCGCTGATCCAAAATCCCGGCAGCGAACCGCGAAACTGTCAAGGTCGGCATCTCTTGAACCGCTGAAATAAGCCTCCAGGCCATCATATGGCATCAGGAAAAAGGCCGGACAGGCCCCGTATTTTTGCAGGGTATCCGCCCAGATCCAGTGTTTGTCACTCAGCAATTCAGCGGGTGATCCGCAGTTCATGTAACTGGTAAAAACCGCATGCTGTTTCCCGGCAATCTCATTGAATTCGGCAGGACTGATTGAACTCATATCGACAGATCCGCCACCCAGATACGCGCCGAGATAGCACCCTCCGATGGGCTGTGCATTCATCTGAGGAATCAGCGTGTCAAGAAAAATAAGTATACCTATAAACAGTTTGTTCATCTTATACATCCTGTTTTCCGCACCATTCAGCCGGATTAATAATGAAATTTGTATCTGATATACACAACCGCCGGGTCATAAGCTTCTGACCGAATATTTGCAGTATTCAATTTACCATTCGGATCGACTGCCTATTCCGGGATGCCTTTTGATAAATACTCCATACTGTTTTGAGTCACCGGGATCAGTATCACCATACCAGACGTTTTACGGATGACAATTCCCTCTGTGCACAAAAAACAGGAGAAACAGCATTGCGCTGTTCCTCGTTACAGGTTTATTTGATCAAAATCATCTTTTTCGTCTCAAAAAAGCCCGCGGATTTTATTGAATAGAAATAGATGCCCGAAGGCAGATCAAATCCGCTAAATGCCACTTTATACGTACCGGGATTCTGGTACTGATTCACCAGGATCGCCACATTCTGGCCGAGCAGATTAAAAATTTTCAATTCGACTTTACCGGATTTTGGAATTGTATATCCGATCGTGGTTGTTGGATTGAATGGATTTGGATAATTCTGCTCCAATTGATATGTCAGCACAGTATTTCTATCCATGTCCTTTATGCTTACGACCTGATTGGTATCACCGATCCAGGTAAACAGCCATTCATTGGGGAACTGCCACTGGTTATCGGTACTCAGTCGTGAAAGACCCAGATTCCCTTCCCAGGCTGTTCCATCTTTGTCATGAAAATAGATATCGAGGGGTATTTTCATTCCCCGGACCGGATGAAATCTGCTATCACCTGATATTGCCAGGGAGTCAAGCGGAATTTTTGCTTCGAGGATATAATCCACACCTCCCAAATCCTCAAAATAATAATTCTCGTCTGTCGGCTCATAAATTCGTTTACCCTGTGGTGTATCACGTGTAAATCCCTGTTCATTGAAGTAAAGTCCATAATCCGGCTCCGAGCCGCGTTTGTAGGTGCTGTGTGGCGGACCCGTCTGATTATACAATCCGATAAATATCTGCAGCGCGTCCTGATCCCACCAGTTACCGGCTCCAAATGCATAAGAATCGTCGAAGACATCGGCAGCCAGATAGAGGTTATTATCATCGATTGCCAAAAATACCGTACCCTTCAGATCCGTGCTATCCGTAACTGAACCCGCCGGTACATGATCCGTCTCCGGTTTCAGGACAAAGGGCATGATCCCGCTGGAATACCATTCGTTGAGATCTCCATCCGCTGAAAAATCCTGCGGTACTTCAAGTGAAATTGTCGGAAGGCCCCTGGCTGTATTTGTGAATATGGATGAGATACTGGCCGGACCAACATTTCCGGCTGCATCAGAACATTCAACCGCATAATAATAAGCCACTTCCACTGTTTTCAGGGGGTAATACAGCCAGTGATTTGCCTGCTGTAAATCTTCCGGGACCGCTTTTGCGATCAGTTCGACACCGGGGGCTGTTACATCTGCAATTGGCGCTGTACTTGCATAAACATGGTATACTTCACCCGATTCGCCAGGGACATCCTGCCAGGAAATGAGATTGAAGAAATTAAAAGCGTACACTTCCACACCACTTACCTGAAAGGGTGGCAGGACATCAATTTCGGGATTTCCGGTCCACATGTCATCGATATAAATCGTTTTACCGCTTCCTGTTCCTTCTGCCATCCATTGGAATATTGTCACATTGGATGTATCAAAGCTGCCCGATCCGTCGAAGAAGACAAAATCACGCAACGCGAATTTATAATCATGCCAGGCACCGTCTGAAACCGGATCAAAGTTCAAACCCAGATGCGGTGCGGAGCCGTCTTCAAACTGCAGCCGCAATTTCCCGGTGCCGGCTTCAGCTTTCATCTTTAACTGAACGGAATCTTCCTTCCAGGTTCTGGTCAAATTCTTTGGGCCCGAAAAGTCAAAACCGGCTCCCGTCCATGCCTGACCGACACCCTGCACCCATTTCATGGCGTTGGTATTTTCAGTCGCACCGGCCCCTTCCTCAACTTCCAGGGAGCCGTTCCAGGCGAAAGGCGACATATCTGTCGGGATAGCCTTGCCGTTGAAAAAAACCAGATTGATTTTTGCCACGCCTTTCAGCATCAGATTGTCAAGTACAATGGTACCTTCACTGTAATCACGCGAGCCGCTGCCGCTGATCGAAAATTCATAGGTGTATCCTTTGATCTTATCCAGATCAAGAATACCATTCCCGGATATTCCTGCCCAACCGGTCAGATTAAATTGGCCGGAAGTCGTATTGGAGCCATCAGAGATCGAGATCAGAGGTATTTTAATTTCATGCCATCCCGGTTCGTCATCCAGGATATAGTTGAAAGAATAGTAATATTCACATTCGGTATTCGAGTACGTATTGGCACCATTTACCGCATCACTTACATCATGGAGACAAAGGCGAAATGTCACACGGCCCGGCAATGTCTGTTTCTGCAGTATATTATACATCACTGAGATCGAATCGTATCCTGTAAGATTATACACCGCGCCGGTATCCGGATGCCAGTGGGATATTTTCGCAAAACCACCCCAGGTTTCGGCATTCTGAACACTATAGTCTAATTGCAGGGCACCCGATCCCATAAAAACCGGATCCGCTATATAGCTATAGTTTATATAGGCGGTATCCGTGCTGGCATTGCTGTTTATGAAATAGTGGCCAGCCAGACCAGGTGTGTTTACACCCTCCAGAACGTTGGGAGTAAATTGCCAGTAATTCGTATCCGCCGGCGCCTGGTCATATTCTCCCCCGGCAATAAACTGGCCGGATACAAGACATGGTAATAATGAGAGTAAGACAGTAACGATTAAAGACCTCATGGTATCCTCCTTTATGTGATAGCTGACATTTTCAGATATCTGAGTATTATTTGACCAACATCATCTGTTTCGCAGCTTCCGCTTCATTTACCGCCAGTTTATAGATGTATGCCCCTGATGCGACTTTATAGCCATGATCATTGGTCCCGTCCCATTTAAATTCGTACCGGCCCTCTGTCAGATTATCCGATACGATAGTTCGCACCTTTTTGCCGAGTGCATTAAATATGTTGATTGCCAGGTTTGCGGACCGGTTGAGCACGACCGGGATAGTGGTGCCTTCATTAAACGGATTTGGGTAATTCTGGCCGTACAGACAGGTATCATTCAGTATATGTAGATTTCCGGAATTTTTTAACACAAATTTCAGCTGGTTCAGATTAAAACCACCGGTTTTAACCGTTGCCTTTAGCCGGTGGGTACCTGGCGGCAGCGAAATATCCCCGGCATATATTTCCTTCCAATTCTGATAGTTGCCCGTGTTTGGAATATCAATATTGGCTATGAGCAGTGAATCGTCGAGATACAGATCCATACGCCCCTGATCTGCTGTACCGGCAATGGTAAGCACAATATCATATGAACCGGCAGACAATATATCTACTGTATAGGTGAACCATTCACCGTCTTCTGTCCAGCCGACATTGTAAGGAAAAGGTGCTGTCCCACCTGATGGCTCAATATCCACTCCATCATTACGATACGCACCCCCGTGATTCCAGGGCTGCCAGACATCCCAGCGTTCCCGTTTATAATCCTTATCGGAATAGGCCACACCGTTTATACCGATATCGAAATCAACGGCATTGATCGTGCCCGGAATCCGGTTGGCGGTGTATGGCACAGATATCTTGTCAAAACGCTCATCGAACAGGGCAGCAACGACATCAGGATGATATTTGCAATTTTCTATAGACAGATCTTCCGCCATACCAAACAGTGCATCCCGGGCAAACTCAAATGAAGGTTTTGTCTGTCCATTATCAAGATAATCGAGAATAACCTGATATTCCGGAGAAAGAGTTGCCGAGTATGGACTGGTGATTGTGGCAATTTTTTTGTGGGTCCACCAGTTCCAGCCGATATTGTTTTTCTCCATCAGATCGATTGTCTCCCGGAACCAGGTGTTGGAGTTTTCACCGGATTCACCCAGCCAGAGAGGAACATTATACTGGTTGCGTATATTCAGCATGTACTGGATCGATGCCTGCGTCGTTTCACTCCAGTATTTGTGGAAGGCATATACCATATTAAGAGCCATTGGCGGGGTCAGGTGATCGAAATTCGTCGCGTAAATATTCCCTTCGATAAAAACGATGTGATTAGCATCCTCTGATCTGATAGTATTGATTAATCTGATATAAAAATTCCTTAATATCTGATTGGAATATCCGGGAGGCAGAACCGGTTCATTCAGGAGATCGTACCCAATTATCCATGGTTCATTTGCATACCGTCGGGCAATTTCTTTCCAAATTTCCACCGTAAGGTCCTGGTTTTCCTTAACTGTCCAGAGCCTGGCCTCCACCCCGTCGCCGTCGGCAATATTATCTTTGCTCTGACCGCCAGGTGCGCAGTGCATATCCAGAATCACCGGCAGATTATTTTTTTTACACCATACCATAAATGTGTCAAGCAGTGTAAAGCCTTCTTCATTAAACGACGCAGTCTCCGTATCATAAAAAAGCGCATAGTGGAATGGCAGGCGGATCGAGTTATACCCCAGTTCGGCTATTTTCTCAATATCTTTTTCGTTCACATAATTATTTCGATAGATTTGAAAAAATTCGTCGGTGGTTTCCGGGCCAAGAAGGGATTCGAACTGGGCACGGATCGAAGAAGGCGATCCGAAACCCGGAGTACGCAGCATATAACCCTCCGGAACAAGCCACCCGCCAAGCCCTACGCCCCGCAGAATGACCGCTTCGCCATCCGGATTGACTATATTTTGACCATCAGTTTTCCAGAACGCGCCATACAGGCCCGACCCCAATACCAACAGCAGCAATAATATCACCGTTCTCAAATGATGTTCCTCTCTTTCTTAGTCTATCTGATCAACAGCATTTTGCGGGTGGCTTCTTTAAGCCGATCCCCTGTATGCACGCGCAAATGGCTAAAATATACACCACTTGTCTTTTCGGTATCCCACCTGAACTTGTAGGATCCGGCGGTCATATATCGTTCAGGCCATGCAATGACCAGCCGGCCGCGGACATCGTAAATCGTCAGCGAAACCCTTGCCGCCCGGTCGAGAATGAATCCGATTGTGGTCGAAGCATTGAAGGGATTCGGAAAATTTTGCAGCAGGTGGAAACCGACCGGTTGGCTTTGAGGTGCATCGCTCAGACCGGTTGAAAGCTGCTCAACGATCAGGCCGCTTAGCAGGGAATAATTGGTCAGATTGGAAAAATGCAGATCCAGCAATCCGTCGGTAACTTCGAGTTCGGGGGAAACGATGTCAAAAGCCTGATACAAGCCTGCCTGCTGATAAATATTAACGCTATCGGCTATCCTGGTTTCTTCCGCCACAATGTTGAACAGCCGCGGATTGCTGAGCACATTTTCATCCCCTTCGGCCATCAAAAAGGTTATCCGGTATACGCCATTTGGAACACGGACCTTATATCCGACAACTGCTCGTCTTACGGAACGATATACCGAATCCAGATCGGTCCCTCCGATATCAATCGATGAAGAAATCGAATCTTCGTAACCATCCTCGTATCCATACATAAGCGATGGATTCCAGGCCTGATCCGGCCAAAACCCGCTTAGGTCTCCCGGCCCCAGGTTAATGTTAAACGGAAACGCCAATGGTTGTGATGTCTCTACTGGGATTACCTGTCCGAGAAGTTTATTTTGATTCGGGGAATCATCGATCACACCAAGAACTGATAGTACGTATTTCTCATGCGGATTCAGCTCAGGAACAAGGAGATCCACAGTTTTTCTGTCTGCCCTGAGTTTGGCCTGCTCGATGGTGATGCCACCGATATAATAACTTTTTATAGATTCAGCACTATTGATTTCGAGCGTTTCGGAGAAATAGAGCGTAATGTGATTTGTCTCTGCAAAGGCATAAAGTACTTTTGGGGGACGCAGGTCCACATATCCGGTCTGCTCGGCAGTCGTCAGGCAAAGGATCAGAAAACCATCCTGGAATACGGCGTTTTCGGGGATAAAATCACAATTATTGCCATCAAAGGTATGGGTCGCCTTTTCCCAGCGGCCTTGATCCCACACGTCAAATTCATCGCTCCATTGGGGGGTAAAACTGTTATCTGTTCCGGTGGTTCCGGCACCGGGCGTGTATGAAGCATACCGGATATAATCATAATATGCGAATACCGGTAAAATGGCTTCATTCCATGCACCTGCCCAGTTTTCGGCATTCGGGGGCCAGATGTTCATCATAATTTTCTGCGGCCGGTTAAAGTCAGCGATATGATCGCCATGCTGGCGGTAAATTTCCACTCCGTCGACAAACCAGGCGATATAAGCAGGTGTCCATTCGAAGGCATATTCATGGAATTCGTCATGCGTATTAAATGGTACCCATTGATGGCTGCTGCGTGTGGAGCGTCCAGGTCCGATGGTCGTCATCTGGATGTCATGGTCATACCTGCCAAGGATTTCAAAATCGATTTCGTTCCAGTCCAGCAGCGATTCAATTTCATGATAGGAAAAAAAGGATGCCAGCATGCCGCTGCCGGCAGGTGCTTTATAACGCACTTCGAACCGGCCGTAAAGATAGCTATCGATTGTCCGGTACTCGGCGCCTTTATACTCGCGTGCCGCAGCTGCACCGAACGCAAATATCAAAGACAAAAGAAATGATATCACCGGTATTCTTGAACCCATAACAGACTCCGAAACACAAGCGGATGTTCGAAGGTAATATATATTAGTTTGTTTAAACAAACAACTAATTATTCAATTTGCTGCTGAAAACTGCCGGCATTACTTCAGTTTAGGGGGCTGACAGATAAGCCTGTTTGCTGGATAACACGATCACGAGGGGCAATGCAAATTAAAAATTGTTGGCGGTATCAGAGATCTTTTCCCAAAACTTCATCGAATTATGGAACAGTATCCTCATTATACTTTTCTTAAATATCACTGAACAAAAAAGGAGTAAAGCGTGGTTTTGGCCTGTGTATGACGATTGACCGAATTAAAACCGCTCTGTCATTCTTAAGCGCTTTCAATCCGCTGCATGTTTATCGGCCTTTAAATTCCTCGGACAATTTTTCCCTTACCATGATCAGCAGATCCCTGGTAGCATAGATTCCGTCAAATTCACTCAGCCGGTCTCCTTCGTATTCGATACCGACATGACCGCGGTAACCGGCTTCCAGAACAATACGCATTATTCTGTAATAGTCGGTATTCGTTTCATTGCCCTGCGCATCGAAATCATGGGATTTGGCACTTACCGCTTTGGCAAAGGGCATGAGTTCCTTTACACCCTGATAGCGGTCATAAGTTTCCTCAGCGCTTATCCGGAAGTTGCCAAAGTCCGGGAGGGTACCACAACGGGGGTGTTCCACCCGACGCATGACTGCCGCCAGCCAGGCTCCGTTACTGGATAGTCCGCCGTGGTTTTCCACAATCACATTGATCCCCTCCTGATCGCCGTATTTGCACAACTGGCTTAAACCGTCAGCAGCCAGGGCAATCTGGGCATCGTAACCGCCCTCACTGGCTGCATTGACGCGGATCGAATGGCACCCGAGAAAAGCAGCCGCTTCGATCCATTTATAGTGATTTTCAACCGCCTGTTTGCGCATGGAATCATTCGGATCACCCAGGCGCCCTTCTCCGTCGCACATGATCAGCAGGCTGCGTACACCACTGTCATCGGCACGTTGTTTCAGCTGATTAAGATACGCCTGATCCGCTGCCCTCCCTTTATAAAACTGATTGACATACTCGATTGCATCCAGATCAAATTTTTGCCGGGTTATTGTTGCGAAATCAAGCGGATCGAGTTCCCCTTTCTCCAGCATCCGGTGTAAGGACCATTGCGCCAGCGAAATCCTGTAGAGGTCAGCCGGTTTTATCCCGGCATGGATCAGTCCCATCCCCGTCCCCGCCATTCCGAAGGCGATCGATGATTTAATGAATTCACGTCGCTGCATGATGATTTCTCCTCTCAGCGGAATAAACGACAATACAGCGGGTCATAAATTGTCCCCGCAGGGACAGGTGCCCGGTATCTTTTAATTTGCGACCGTTTTTTTGAAAACCCGGACATAGTCGACCACCATCATCTGGGGAAAAACGGTGGTATCATCCGGATTTCCAGGCCAGTTGCCGCCGACAGCCACATTCAGCAGGAGATGGAATGTCTGATCAAATGGTGCCGGATACATTTGATTTTGGGTGTACCATTCTTTTTGGGTCTGATAAAGATCACCATCGACATACCACCGGAATTCGGTTGTATCCCATTCGAGGGTGAACAGATGGAAGCCGGCAGAGAATGTTCCATTTGGCAAGGTGTACGATGTTCCGCTGTGCACATTGTCCGGAGGTGTACCACCATAATGCAGCGTTCCGTAGACCCTATTCGATTCATGGCCCAGAAATTCCATAATATCGATCTCCCCGCTGGCAGCCCAGCCACCGTATTTCCATTCGGTCGGCAGCATCCAGATTGCCGGCCACATTCCCTGTCCGATCGGCATTTTCGCCCGGATATCAAAGCGTCCGTATTGCCAGTCCCCTTTATTCAGTGTGCGCATACGGGCGGAGGTATACTGACGCGTGCCGTCAGGACCGGTAAATTCTTCCTTCCTGGCGACGATATACAACAGACCATTTTCCACATAAGAGTTTTCCGGCCGGTCGGTATAATACTGTAATTCGTTGTTTCCCCCGCCCCAGCCGTTTACTTCGTGCTCCCAGCGTACCGTGGCGATATGGGTACCGTTAAATTCATCGTTCCATACCAGTTCATATCCTGGTGGAGCAGGGATTGTCTGGTCAGTATCGCCATCAGAACCGGTTCCGTTCTCATTGCAGGCAAAGAGAAAAAGTGACCCCGAAAATAAAATCAGAAATTTCATTACATTCCTCTGCGCTTCTTTATTTTTTAATTAAAATAACCTATTTCGATTTTATTTACAAATTATTCCATTATCGATCAGAAGTTAGCATCAGACCCGGAAATAATTTTGATTTCTTCCGTTAAAATTAGTATTTATCGTTAATCTGATCTATTCATAAACCACGGAATAGCACAGATATAAATATGAATCTAGTCAATTTATTAATGATGACCATACAACACCATAACGTTTGATATGCATTCGATAACATTGGTCCAGTGCATTAATTTCAATAAATAATATGCTTCTGTATGACTCCGTGGTCCATTATTCAGGTTAATAAACACAGCAGGCATCCCCGGTTGGAAATATAGTTTTTCTGATTCCTATGCAGCTGCCTTGGCACCATTGATTAGGTAATCAATCTCTTCCCGAAAACAAATTTTTCCGGAGTCTCCCATCATGACAAAAACGATCAATTCAGCAAAACATACAGGACAAGAATTGCAATGGAAAAAAGGCATCTGCGGTATCTGCCCGGCCGGCTGCTGGGTAAATATCGGAATGAAGAACGGACGCATGCTTGAAGTTGAGGCTGACACCGGACATCCCCTGGGAATGATCTGCCGGCGGGGTCAGCATGCGCCGGAGATAGTTTATTCCGAAAACCGCCTGAAACACCCGCTCCGCAGATCCGGCGCCAAAGGAAATTATGATTTTGAAAGGATCAGCTGGGATGACGCCTATAAGATCATAATCGGACACCTGAATACGCTCAAACTGGAGAGCGGTCCCGAATCGGTTGCCATTTATACCGGCAGAGGTGCCTTCGAATTATCGTTATGTGACATGTACCAGCCGGAAGGGGTCGCGGTCTCATCGGCTTCCAACGTGCTCTTTCCGTTCGGTTCGCCCAACACCATGGGTGTCGGTGCTTTGTGCTATGTATCTTTCGCGATGATGGCACCCCATCTTACCATGGGACGGATGCTGATCAATATGTTTACTGATATTGAAAATGCCCAACTCCTGCTTGTCTGGGGCGCCAATCCGGCAACCGATTCGCCGCCGCTGGATATGTACCGTCTGGAGGCGGCGGCAAAACGCGGGGCCCGCATCATTGTCATCGATCCCCGGAAGACCGAGACCGTAACGCGGACCGGCGCACTCTGGGTACCGATCAGACCCGGCACCGACGGCGCCCTGGCTCTCGGTATGATCCATGTGATGCTGGAAGAAGACTACTACGATGAAAATTTTGCCGAAAACTGGTGTCATGGTCTGTCTGAGCTCAGGACCTACGCAGCACATTTTTCACCGGAAATGGCCGCAGAAATCACCGGTGTACCGGCAGAAACGATAAGGACACTCGCCCGGGATATTTGCCTTGCCAACGGCGCCTGCCCGGTCATGTACACCGGGCTTGAATATTCCAACAGCGGGCTCCAGGCAATCCGTGCGGTGCTCACGGCTTTTGCGCTCGCAGGGCAGCTCGACGTTCCCGGTGGCATTGGGCTGGCGATGCATGGCAGCCATTTTCCGATCAACCGGTCCTGCAACCAGCCGAATCCCGATCTCGCCAAAGCCGCAGCGCGGGACAAATTTCCACTCTACAGCCTGTACCGGGGTGAGTCCCACGCCAGCGGTCTGGTGACCTCTGCCCTGACCGGCAAACCTTACAGGATCCGCGGTCTCATCATCCATGGTGCTTCGCTGCTGACTTCCTGGCCACAAACCCCCTTGTGGCGCAAAACCATTGCCGGAATGTATTTCGTGGTATGTATCGATCGTCAGCTGACCGCCGATGCCGCTTATGCGGATATTGTTCTGCCGGCAACCACGATGTTCGAGATAGACTCGTACATGACTTACGGACCGGTTTTCCGGCTGCGCGAAAAGGTCATCGACCCGGTCGGTGAAGCACGTAATGACTATCTGATCATGGCTGAACTGGCTGAGCGTCTTGGATACGGTCATTTGTATCCCCGTACTGAAGAGGCAATGATCAGACAGGCACTTCAGGGATCCGGTTTTACACTGGAAGATATCCGTGCCGCGGGCGGGACCGTCAAGATCGACACGCCGGTTATGGAATACAAAAAGTGGGAAAAAGGAAAACTGCGTCCGGATGGCCAGTCCGGGTTTGATACACCAACCGGTAAATTTGAGATCTGGTCCACAATCCTAGAGGACTATGGATACGAACCACTGCCCAAATACACCGAACCGACCGAAGGCCCGGTCGCGAGCCCCGATCTGGCACGGCAATATCCGCTTGTATTCAATTCAGGCGCGCGGCCGCATTCGGATTTCCGTTCTCAGCATCACGGCATCAGAGGGCTGCTCAAAGATAATCCGGAGCCTCATATGGAGATCAACACGTCAGATGCACGTGAACGCGGTATAAAATCCGGTGATTTGGTGAATGTCAAAACCCCGCGCGGTAAGGTACAATTCCGTGCCCGTGTCACCCCGGATATCGTTAAGGGTGCCACAGAATGCAATATGGGTGGCGGCACGCCAGTCGGCCCGAAAGCCTGGCAGGAACGAAATGTCAATGAACTGACCGATCTTGAAAATTTTGACGAGATCTCCGGATTTCCGGTGTACAAATCCCTGCTCTGCCAGGTTGAAAAAGCCGATGGAATACCCGCGGAACCGCTGACCGGTGACGAAACGGAAGAAGAATCAGCGATCTCCGACTGGTTTCAGGAAACCACGCGTCCTGTGCATAGAATTTATCTCGACAACAATGCCACGACGCAGGTAGCAGAAGAAGTATTTGATGCCATGCTGCCGTTCCTCCGCGATGAGTATGGCAATGCTTCGGCCATTCACCGCCACGGACTGCGGGCGCATCGCGAAATGGAATATGCCCGCCGGCAGGTTGCCGCATTGCTGAATGCCCGGCCACGCCGGCTCATTTTTACCGGCGGCGGGTCCGAAGCCGATAATCTGGCATTGAAAGGCATCGCCTATGCCTGTGCCGATCGCGGAAAGCACATCATTACCAGCCTTATAGAGCACCCGGCTGTTCTCAAGGCCTGCAGGTTCCTTGAAAAGATCGGATATGAAGTAACTTATTTAACGGTAGACAGAGACGGCCTGATTTCTACCGCAGAGTTATCGGACGCCATCCGGGATGATACAATTCTCGTTTCCCTGATGATGGCCAACAATGAAGTAGGAACCATACAGCCGGTATCGGAGTTCTGCCGCATAGCTCATGAACGTGATGTTCTGTTCCATACAGATGCGGTTCAGGCTGCCGGAAAGATCCCCATAGATGTTGACGCACTGGATGTCGATCTGCTGACGATCTCCGGTCATAAATTGCACGGTCCCAAAGGGATCGGTGTGCTCTACATAAAAAAGGGGATTGAGATTGAACCGCTGGTCCACGGAGGTAAGCAGGAAGGTGGCCTGCGAGCCGGCACTGAAAACATTGCGGGTATCATCGGTCTGGGCAAGGCCGCGGAAATGGCACGCAGTCATATAGGAGATTTCACCGGAATAAGGCAGCTGCGGGACGAGCTGGAAAAAGGTATCCTGGAACTGATCCCAAGTGCTACGCTGAACGGCCACCGGGCAAGCCGCCTGCCAAATACCCTGAATATGACCATTCCCGGCATCCGGGGTGAATCGCTGGTCATCGCCCTGGATCAACACGGCATTGCTCTTTCATCCGGTTCTGCCTGTAAATCCGGTTCACCCGAACCCACCCATGTACTGATTGCGATGGGCCGGACCGAAGAAGAGGCGCATTGTTCCGTGCGGTTCTCGCTTTCCACCTTCACTACCCCGGATGACATCCGGACCACGCTTGAAGCCATCGAGACAGTCCTGGTTGAAATGGAAACCACCGTCAGGTTCCTGCCCTGTAAATGAAACCGACCGCATGCCGCAGAAGCCATGCCGTAATTAACCGGCGTATATGCGGCAAAGTCCAGTCACGGCTAGATCCCAGGCAAAAATTATTCGGCGGTCAGAGCATCTGACAATTGCGGTGCAGTTTGTATTACTTCTTGATGAGTCCGACAATATAGATCAGGACGATTGCGCCGACGAGTGCTGTAATCAGGGCGCCGATCATACCTCCGGTGGTGATGCCCAGAAGTCCGAACAAAAATCCGCCGATCAAACCACCGATGATACCGATGATAATATTACCAAGAATTCCAAAACCTTTACCTTTCATGAGTGTGCCAGCAAGCCAGCCAGCCACACCGCCGATGATCAAAAACCACAAAAAGTCCATAGCATTCTCCTCTTTAACTGGGTGATCAGAACAAGACTTGAGCAATTTTTAATGGGATAGAAATATAATACTAAAAATAATTTTTATTTGAAAGTTAATAAATCTATCGGAGATCATGCTGTTTTAAACTGAAAATCAGTAGACGGGTATGTCTGGATTAAATTTCAGAACAGGTGCCTATATATCGCACGCCGTACTTAGGTCTTTTATTAAAGCAAATGATGATGCATAAGAATCATCACCACTATCGGTGATCAAACGGCGGATCACCGAACTTCCTACTATCACGCCATCACAATAAGGTGCAAATCTTTTCACATCCTGCGCACCCGATATGCCAAAACCGATCAACATCTTATGAGCGGCCATCAATTCATAGGTTTTCTTGACATGTTCCATTACATGGCCGTCATATTTATTAGAGATACCTGTGGTGCCGGTCATACTGACACAGTACACGAATCCCTGACTATGACGGTCGATCGCTTTTATCCGTTCCACCGGAGATGTTGGCGTCGTGAGCAAAATGATATCCGGCTCCCGGGGGGCAGTTCCCCAGAAGCTGTGATACTCTTCAAGAGGAACATCCGGAACGATCAATCCGTTGACACCGCAATCCCGGCAAACCTTGAGAAAATTATCAATACCGTAGCTCAAAATCGGATTGGCGTATCCCATCAGAATCAGCGGTTTATCCGAATATCTTCGTATGTCCTGCACGAATTTAAGGATTTGGTCAATAGTTACTCCGGCAGCCAGCGCTTTTTGCGACGCATACTGTATAACCGGGCCATCGGCAATCGGATCACTGAACGGGATCCCGATCTCAAGCATATCAGCACCCTTTTCAAACATCTCTAATGCCAGATGGACAAATTTGTTAACGGCGGGGAATCCTGCGGTCAGGAATACCGACAGAACTTTACGATTGTTTTTATTGAGGTGCTCTATGTAATCCGCGATCATTTCAATTCTTCGTGATGATATTTTAATGCTCTTTTTACGATTATAAGTCGGTAAAGACAATATCTCCAGCCGTTATCGAACTCAGGCTGAATTTTACCTTTTATTTCTGACTCCGGACACCCCGGATCAAAATCCGGGGTATTCCTAAAATCTTCCTATGCTTGAGGTACCCTGACCGGGTCAACCACATGCCACTGGTTTGACATTGTTATGGACATGGCACGTTACTAGCCTTTCGTGGCACATATCTGAACCTAATGTCTCTGAACCGGGTACGATCCTGCCCCGGCTATGTCATCATTCCGGGCGTGGAACGCTATGTTCCCCGCTTCTCTCCCGGGGTTGATTATCCCGGGTAACTAATACCTGTTTCCTTCGTTCTATACTCATCATACCCAATTTCGATCCGGCATTGGTTGGTTTCATCTTACTCCGTATTCTTTGATTTTTAATTATTTTTGGACGGTCAAGACGCGCCCCTACCTTTTAGTTTTGGACTTTTGACTTTCAGATTTATTAAAATCCATTATCGTATCCAGATCCTTATCCCCCCGTCCGCTGATATTGACGATCACAATCTCACTATCCGAAGTCTCCGGCATCAGCTCATCCAGATAGGCGACAGCATGTGCCGGTTCCAGTGCCGGTAATATACCCTCATAACGGGTAAGCAGCTGAGTTGCCGCCAGTGCCTGATCGTCAGTGACCGCCGAATACCGGACCCGCCCAGAATCATGCAAAGCCGCGTGTTCCGGACCTACACCGGGATAATCAAGGCCGGCAGAGATGGAGTGTACCTCGGCCACCTGGCCATCATCCGACTGCAGAAGATAGGTTTTCATACCCTGAAAGATTCCGGGTTTCCCGCTTAAGAGCGTGGCACAATGCCGATCTGTATCCAGGCCTTCGCCTGCCGCCTCAACACCGATCAGGCGCACATTTTTGTCCTCAAGAAACGGATAGAAGATTCCAATGGCATTTGAACCCCCGCCGACACAGGCAACGATATAATCCGGCGGTTTATGTTCAACTTTATAGATCTGCTCACGGGTTTCACGGCCGATCACTGCCTGAAAATCCCGAACGATGCGCGGATATGGATGGGGTCCTACAACGGATCCGATGATATAATGCGTATCACTGACATGGGTTACCCAATCACGGATGGCTTCATTGGTAGCATCCTTCAGGGTTCTGGTCCCGGAGGATACCGGCCGCACCTCTGCACCTAGCAATTTCATACGAAAAACATTCAATGCCTGACGTTTTATATCCACCTCACCCATATACACGACACATTCCATGCCAAACCGGGCACAGACGGTTGCCGCTGCCACGCCATGTTGCCCGGCACCTGTTTCGGCAATAATGCGCTTTTTTCCTATCCGCCGTGCCAGTAAAATCTGCCCCAGTGTATTATTCAACTTGTGTGCTCCGGTATGGCACAGATCTTCCCGTTTCAGATATATTTTTGCACGACCATAGTGGCGGGTCAGACGTTCTGCGAAGGTCAGCGGTGTCGGACGTCCGTTGTAGGTTGTCTGTAAATACTCCAGCTCCGCATTAAAATCCGCATCACTTATGGTATTTAAATAGATATCTTCCAGTTCCTGCAAAGCGGCAATCAGGGTTTCCGGCACATATTTCCCACCGAATTCACCATACTTCCCTGCCCTGTCGGGCCAGGCATACCTGCCATCCAGCTCTTTTTTCTGCCTGTTCATCTTTATGTTTTTGTTTAATTTATCTGTCTTTAAAGTCATATTCATTCAACCTCTTGAAAAATAACCTGACTTTTTTGGGATCTTTTTTTCCCGGTTCATACTCAAGGCTACTGGAAATATCCACACCTGCCGGCCGGATCTTTTCCATTATGAAACCGATATTATCACTCCCTACCCCCCCGGCCAGTATGCATTTATTTCGCAGGGGATCGGGTATACTTGACCAGTTAAATGACATACCCGTCCCACCATAAGACTTATCTGAATGCGTATCAAGGAGGATACCCTGCACCCGGTAGTCATCAATCCTGCGGAAATCGAAACCGGTATTTATTCTGAACGCCTTTATTACCGGGTAATCAATCGCATCAATATAGCCGGGAGACTCTTCTCCGTGCAACTGGACCGCGTGCAGCCTGCAGTACCTGGCATACTCGTTTACCTTTTCAGCCGGCGTATTTACAAACACGCCTATTTGCATTACCAGGGGGGGCAATTGCCGGATAATTTCTGCAGCGGTTTCCACCCGGATATAACGGGGACTATCTTCATAAAATACAAATCCGAGTGCATCGGCACCCGAATCGATGCACATCCTTGCATCTGCCAGGTTGGTAACTCCGCATATTTTAACTTTCATCACGACACCAGGTAATTAATTCCCGCAACGCAAGACCGGGATCTTCCGAACGCATGAGATGCTCACCGACCAGAATTCCATCGATAGCGGCATGACGAACGAGCTCAACATGCTGTTTATTTTTAATACCGCTCTCAGCAACGGTAGTGATATGCCCGGGCAGATCTTGCTTGACTGTTATTGCCGTATTTATATCGACAGAAAAATCGTTCAGGTTACGATTATTGATACCAATGATCCGGTTCCGGGTCAGATCAATTTTCTGCAATTGTGCATGTTCATGCACTTCCAGCAATATCTCCAGTCCGGCTTCCAAAGCAGCATGGGAGAGTTCATCGATTTGGTTTACGGAAAGGATTTCGGCAATCAGAAGGACAGCATCGGCTCCGGCCCAGCGGGACTCGAACACCTGATAGGCATCGATGATAAAATCCTTGCGCAGGAGCGGCACTGCGCAGAATCCGGCGATGGTCCTGAGCAGTCCGATATCTCCCTGAAAAAAACGTTTATCAGTCAGGACAGATATAGCCGTCGCACCATTATCTTCATATAAATGGGCGATATTTTCCGGATCGAAGTCTCTCCTGATCACACCAGCAGAAGGGCTCGCTTTTTTAATCTCTGCTATAACCGCAGGATGCGGAAATGCCGATATGGCTGACTGAAATCCTTTTACAGGACGGTCGAAAAATTCCGAATCATAAAAATGGCGGAGTCGAAAACTTGCCTGCAGTTTTTTCACTTCATCTTTTTTTACTGCAACGATCTGATCCAGGATGCTCACGTAAATGCCTTTAATTGTTTTACTTTCTCATGTGCCATTCCGGATAAAATGGCATCTTCTGCCTTTTCGACACAGGTTTTAATGTCGTCGTCACATCCGGACGCCCGCAGAGCCATAGCGGCATTGGCCACGGTCACATAAAACACGCCATTTTTTTCTTTTCTGGTAAACAAATCCATCATAATACGGGCATTCTGTTCAGGTGTATCTCCCCTGAGTTCGGTTGTGTTCACAGGTGGAAATCCAAACGTATGGTGATCCACCTGGTAAGATCTTGATGAGCCACTTCTTTTATACTCGAAAACATCTGCCGGTTCGGAAAGGATGATCTCATCAAACCGATCGCCGCTACATACAAAATACACCTGCTCCATATCGAGCATTCCGGTCGCTTCATACATGGCCTGCGCGGCGGTCCGGCTGTATGTTCCGATAATCTGGTATTTTGTACCTGCCGGATTGGTTAACGGACCCAGCATATTGAAGATTGTTTTCATTCCAAGTTCGCGCCGGACCGGCGCCACATGCTTCATTGCCGGATGATAGTCCGGGGCGAACAGAAAGGTGAGGCCGATCTCATCCAGCGCCTGTGCCGCCCTGTCCGGTTTCAGATTGATATTGATACCCAGCGCCGCGAGGACATCCGCACTGCCACTTCTGCTTGAGATTGAACGGTTTCCGTGTTTGGCCACCTTTACACCGGCAGCCGCCGCCACGAAAGCGACCGCCGTCGATATATTGAAAGTACCGGAATTATCCCCACCGGTTCCGCAGACATCAATCACTTGTTTGTCTCGGACATCGAGTTTAACACACCGCTCGCGCATTGCCTGTGCTGCTCCGGCAATTTCCGCGGGATTTTCCCCTTTGGTTTTCAATCCAACCAGCAGCGCCGCGATCTCAACCGGGCTGGCACGGCCATCCATGAGAAAACCCATGGTATTTTTTGATTCTTCAAAGCTCAGATCTTCCCCGGCCGTTATTTTCTCCAGTATTTCCTTCATAGAACCCCCAACCAGTTCTTTAAAATTTTATCCCCTTCCCGGGTTAAAAACGATTCCGGATGAAACTGTATACCTTCAATCGGATATTCCTTATGACGAATCCCCATAATCAGACCATCTTCCGTTTCAGCGCTGATCTCAAGCATATCATCGATTGTTTGCCGATCGATTATCAGGGAATGATACCGGGTGGCCTGAAAATTCTGTGGTACATTTCGGAAAATGGTCCGTCCATCATGCCGGATGCTCGAGACCTTGCCATGCATGAGATATGGCGCCTGGACGACCTTAGCCCCGAACGAAATTCCGATGCCCTGATGACCCAGACAGACACCCAATACCGGGATTTCGTTTCCCAGTTCTGTGATCACCGCAAGTGATATGTTTGATTCTTCCGGCCTCCCGGGTCCGGGAGAGATAACGATTCCATCCGGCAGGCTGTCGCGTATCTCACCGATCGTTACCCGGTCATTTCTTCTGACAATGATATCCGCGGTAAATCTGCCGATCAGCTGCACCAGGTTATACGTAAACGAATCATAATTATCAATCACCAGGATCTTCATCGATTTTCTCCGCATAGTTCAGTGCACTGAGCATTACCGCCGATTTGTTCTCGATTTCTTTGATTTCGTGAGCCGGAATACTGTCCGCCACAATTCCAGCACCGGCCTGCCAATAAATCCGGTTTTTATGCGCAAAAAGGGTCCGAATAGCAATACACATATCCAGGTTGCCGCCGAAGTCGATATAGCCCACCGCCCCGCCATAAACATTCCGGGAAACCTGTTCATATCTGTCAATCAACTGCACCGCGCGGATTTTCGGGGCTCCGGTTAATGTTCCCGCCGGGAACCCGGCCATCAGAGCATCAATACAATCCCGGTCATCCGCTAATTCTCCTTCAACTCTTGAGACGATGTGCATGACATGTGAATAGCGTTGAATATGCATTTCTTCGGCCAATTTCACGGTATTATATTTACAGATCCGACCCAGATCATTGCGCGCCAGATCCACCAGCATGACATGTTCGGCCCGTTCTTTGGGATCAGCCAGTAATTCCTGTGCCAGCGCTTCATCCTCCTGTTCATCCCTCCCGCGACGTCGCGTTCCGGCAATAGGCAGAATAGTGGCCCTGCGGTCACGAACTTTCAGGAGATCTTCCGGAGAAGTACCGATCACTGTAAAATTTCCGCCGAACTCCATGTAGTACATATAAGGCGATGGATTGATAATGCGCAGGGCCCGGTAAACATTCAGGAGGTCACCGGTATAGGTCGCCCTGAATCGCTGGGACAACACGATTTGAAATATATCTCCGGCGTAAATATTTTCTTTCGCCCGCCGGACAAGGGCATCAAATCCGGTATCGGATTCCCCTTGATTCTGAACGCTGAACGAGAAATCCGATCGGTATTGCACCGGTCTGGCCAGCTCCCGCTGCAGATTTTTGAGCCTGGTCAGGGCCTCATGATACGATTTATCCAGATCATGTATCTCCTCTGCGAAGACATTTTTTATCAGTATCAGTTGATGTTTATAATGGTCAAAAGCAACTATCGTGTCATAGAGCCCGAAGATGGCATCAGCTGCGTTTATCTCTTCAGCCCGTTTGAAATGAATGACATCTTCAATGAGCGCTATGTTCTCATATCCAAGGAAACCGACAATGCCGCCGGTAAAGTCCGGCAGCCCCTCAAGCGGCGGATGACTGAATCGCTGGATCTCCTGTTTCAGGTATGTAAATAGATTCTGTTGCACGACCTGTTGATGTCCGTTCGAAGAAATAGTAATTGCCGCTCCCCGGTTTCGGATAACTTTCAGCGGATCGCGGCCGACAAAAGAATAGCGAGCCAAACGCCCGATACCTTCCACCGATTCCAATAAAAAGCAGTAATTGTCCGGTTGGCGCAGTTTTATATAGGCCAGAACCGGTGTGAGCAGGTCAGCCGTTATGATTTGATATACCGGAACAACCTTATATTTTCCAGCCAGTTCTCTGAAAAGAACACGCTCCATTTATTTTGCTCCAAAAAAAAACCCTTCCCGGTGAATTTAAGGAAGGGTCTATAGCCACATACTACGAGTATTCACACGTGTCAACACGGAAAGAGAAAACGCCACCAATACCACTTAATCGGAAGCTGGTTGTATTTCAGAAGATATTTCTTGATCGCCTGCATGATGGCTGAAAGATAAATGTATTTGATACGGATTGTCAATAGCCAGATCAAATTTATTGTTACTGCCTTTGCAGGCTGAAAAAAACAATCCGGCGGCAACACGAACAGGTTGACAATTATCTAAATTTAATAACTAAAGGATATTAACCGGTCCTCGCGCAGCATTTGTTTACCAATTAAGCTACATTTTCCTGGAAATAATGCATAAACAGCGCCAGAACTTCATTGTGTGGTGCCTGAGAACCATCATAGTTAATCGTAACAATTGGAACCCCGATATCTTTTTCTACTTTTCTGAACATCGCTTCACTGACCAGGCCCGGACAACAAAAAATCGGATTCACATGAATAAATAACTTCAGATCAGGATAATGCTTCATTAGGCTGAAAATTTTTAAGATATTCTGTGAAGTTTCCCCACCGTGCTCGATGGTCAGCTGATATTGCGCCAGGCGGTTCATCAGGCTATCGTCAATTTCAGGAAAGTTTTCACCCAAAACGGGTTGTGCGATATGATAAAATTTGCGCTCCAGTTTTTCCAGAATTTCAACCAGAACTTTATGTCGCAGGAGTTTCATATATTGTTTTTCGTCCCAGAGTATATGCGTGTGTTTAACTGCCATGATTCTGAGCAAATATGTAAACGGGGTCGTGATTACCTCAGCACCATATCTTTCCAGATCAGGAATCAACGACTGGTTAAAGACCTCGTTGTCCCTTACATACAGATCACCTATGATGCTCACCTTAGGCCGTTTACCAAAATTCTCAGAGACCGGGATTTTTTCCAGCTGTTTCAGAATTTCACTGAAAGCCTCCTCCTTCGATTCGCCCTTCGCGATGGTACGATACAAAACACTCAGCCCGTCTTTCAATATATTGTCGGTCATACCATCGATAATTTCATAGGGACGCAACCGGCACCCCAACCGGCGTAATAATCCGCCGGTAAGGTAGCTGAAATACACATCGACGATAACTTCGAATGTCAACCCACGCAGGTCAAAGTCAGTCGCAAATATTTGTACTTTATCAAAATCCGCTCCAAGACTATGTAGAATTTTTTTTGCCATTAATGGATATTGCGGGAAGTTGCAGGCCAGACGCGTAATGCTGTTTAAAAAAATCGTTGTATTCCGGGGGATCAATGCTTTTCGCTTGATCGTCTCCACCGCTGATTGTACGATAGCACTGATCGGCAGGCATTGTCCATCATTAACCCGCAGACTGTTCATGATCGTTGCAGGTGTTTCGTCGATCAATTCGGTCCGGTATCCGGCACGTTCAAATGCGGCACATATCAGGCGGCAGCTGAACGGATCATAATTCGGGACGAGTACGGTTTGATCGGTAATATTATAGGCCTGTAAGATCTCCGGCGGTCGCACCGGTGTTTGCTTTTCGCCGAATTGAGAATGATTTGTGAAAGATCTTATTGCCGCTTCCAGTCGGGTTTCATACCCCACATCTGAGCCATGTTCATCCACCTGCAGGACCAGATATGGCTTCTTATAGGTCTCCATAATTTCCTTGAAATACTGTAAGATAAACGAATCAGGAGAACATTTAAAAGCCGTAATATAGACCGGATAGAGGTATTCAGTCTGGGCCGTATATTCGGCAGCCTTCAGGATTGATCGCCCAAAGCGCCAGTGGTTCCAGGCCAGGTGTTCACTTACCGGCGAGTTTGTGGTAATTTTTGGTTCAGGTATCATGTCCTGAAAATAAGTGGGAATCCCCATTTGGCTCAATTTCTCTGGTATCCGCTGGTTCATGACTGTGTCCAGAGCAATATAAGGACGCCCAAGCAGGACGATTTTTATACCGGATGTATCTGACACCTGCTGTTCGAATCGCTGGATCAATGCCTGGCGTTGCACCCTGAACCATTTCCAGCTCTCTGTAAAAGCATTCAGAAGCAATTCCGGCTGCCGGATCAGGCGGATTTCTGTCGGCAAGGCTTCATGAATGGCGCGAATATTTTCCAGTGGTGTTTTTGCAAAGTCGATGATCGGACATATGGCGTGCGTATTTAGTTCGTTAAAGGTATTCCGCGCCAGGGCCACGGCATAATTTGAATAATAGCAGTACTGATCAATTCCTTCTTCAAAAATCTGTGGCAGAAAAATATAATCGGCTCTATGCAGCAGATAAGCAATCATTCCATGCCATTGCGCGATGGGTGCACAAAACTCTGCACCTTCCGCCTGTTTTCCTATTTTGATAAAGTCTTTATTTGATTTGACAACTACTGTAAATCCCAGTTTGTTAAGAAACATTTCCCAAAATGGTCTGAACTCATGCAGGTATAAGGTGTCCGGCAGGCCAATTCTGATCCGTAACTGCGGACTGGATTTAATCTGGCTTTGTTGTGCAAGCCGGAACAGTGTGTGCCGCAGATTGAGCAGATTTATATTCACCTCCTGCTTCAATCTGGCAAGCGCTTCGTTTAAGTGTGCCGCCTGATCCTGCTCATCCCTCCCGTATACAGACGACCTCTTAAATACCCGCCGCCGATCCCTTAATAAATCGAACTGGCGCTGACGTAATGATTCTCGGACCCTGCCGGTCTCATCTCTGCCGCATAGATATCCCCAGGTCAGATTTTCACTGCCAATTGTTATCTGATTTAATTTACAATGGTTTTTACATTCTTCGCAGATCATCTGCCGGATGTTAATCCGTTCATCGCAGAAATCCAGACCGCGAAACGACGAGCGGCGTGAGAATTCCTCCTGTAAAATCAGACATACACCCAGAGCACCGGTTAAATGACAATACTTCGATACATAAATCGGACGTTGGATCTTCTGGACAAAAGCAGCGACAAGCGCCCTGTTCTTGGCGGTTGCTCCCTGGAAGCATATATTTTCCCCAATCAAATTGAGATGGGCGACTTTTGCGAGATAATTGTCCCGCACCGAATGCAAGGCGGCAGCCAGTAACTCGTCTTTTGTATATCCCTGATTCAACAGGTGGTTCAGATCGCGCTCCATGAAAACCGTACACCGGTCACTTGTCAGAGGCGCCCGTGCGGTGGAGGCCCTGGTCGCATATTCACCTAACAGCACACCGAGGCGCTTCGCCTGCTCTTCAATAAAACTGCCCGTACCGGCTGCACAAACATAATTCATTACCGAAAAGGTAACACTGCCGTTCTTAAGCACCGTAAACTTCGAATCCTGACCGCCGATTTCAATTATGGTATCTATCTTCGGATTCAGGAAATAAGCCGCCCGTGCATGCGCTGTGATTTCATCAATCGCCATGTCCGCGCGCAGGATGGTTTTAATAAATTTACGCCCCGAACCGGTCGTCCCTACCGCCAGGAATTCGAATCCGACTCCATACCGCTCTCCGATCTGACGCAATGTCTTCAATAAAGACTGCACCGCTGCGACCGGTTGTCCTCTCGTGCGGGTGTAGATCCCGATTAGAATCCGGCTACTTTCAGTCAGTATGATTTTGGTACTGGTCGATCCGATGTCAATGCCCATCTGAACACGGTATGTATTACCCGCCCGCGGTGTCATATACAGATCAATTTCGATCCCTCCTTCGGTCCAGCTTTGATGGTTGGTGAAGTCCGGATAATATATTTCAGAACTTTCTAAAGGGGGATAAAAATACTGCCGCTCTTTTTTATCATGCCTCAGAATGTCGGAATGCGTTGATCCAACAAGATTCCGCGATCTTTGCCGCCGGGCGATCACAGCACAGCCAAGCGCTTCAAGCAGGAGGGCCTTTTCCGGTACGTGTAAGTCTTCGCCGATTATTTTTTCCAGGTCACGAACAACCGACCGGTTCTGGCTTACGCCGCCGGTGATAATGACAGGTCCGTATATTCTGGTTCCGCTAAGCAGTGTATCGGTGATATTTTGAGCCAATCCCTTACATAATCCCGCGCAGATAGCTTCCAGCGTGTATCCTTTTTGCTGACAATGGATCAGGTCCGTTTTGGCAAAAACGGCACACCTGGTTGCTATCTTCGGCGGCTCCCCCCGGTAAGTAAGAGCCATTTTACTCAGCTCGGCACTATCGGATAATCCCAGGCGGCTCGCCTGTTGATCAAGAAAAGCGCCCGTTCCCGCAGCACATGCGGAATTTGAAATGTACTTTTGATAGCGATTCTTTTTATCGAAAAGAATCAGTCCGAAGGATTCAGCACCAACCGATATGATACTGCCCACGTTGATATTTTGGAGGCGTATACCTTCAATCAGTGCAACCTGATCATTAACCGCAATACCACGGATAAAAAAATCAGCCGATTTCTGATTATATCCGATTTGATGAATTTGCCCGACCGGCATTTGATTCAGGATATCAGTCAGCGACCCCTCGATATCTCCGTCATGCAACAAATAGGCAGACTTAAGATTGTTGAATTCATCATCAATCAGTACATAAGAGATGGAAACCGAACCTACATCAATGCCAAGATACAAAGGTTTCATGACAATACGATCGGTAATCAGATCTATACCGGGAAATCCCGGATTGTTGTGGTATATTTTACAAATTTATGTGCTTAATGCAACGAATTTTTTTGCCGGTCATAATGATCTGGTGTCTTGGTTTAAGGAAAAAATTCTAGTATCTTGAAAAAAAAATGAGGTATCCGATGCGCAAAATGTTATTTCCGGCCATATTGCTGGCAGCTGTCCTGTTTTACCTGCTCAGGGCCGGATCCAACCTGTACACTCAACAGGAGTCATTTTCACTAAAAAAGAGCGTACTGAACTGGATGCCTGTGGCCGGATCTGCTGTAGCTGTATTGAAAGATGAGATTCTCGTGGAGAATAAGCATATAACTCTGGAATTATCGACAGCGTTCAGACACCTGGGAAGTGATCATTTTGGTCTGTTAACCCACCGGGGAGAAAATATCGAGTTCCGATGGTTCGACTCAGGCGGGAATGCAGCCGGGCTGATACAGGAGAGATGGCCCGCTGACCTTGCCCTGCCCCGCTATATGCTCGACCGTAGGAATAACCGGTTGATCGCTGTTGACATGCTTAACCGGCTCCGTATTTTCAGAAACGACGGTACGCTGGAATCAGAAAATCAAATTTTTGATGGATATCAGTATAACACTGAGAACAGCATATATACGACATTTGTCGAATCCGCGCAGTATCTTTTTTGCGCTCTCACGCAGGTATTCCCCAATCCGCAAGAATTCCCTGGCTATAAAACAATTCTGAAAACCATAGATCTCGCTGGTAACAGCCGTTTTACGGCTGAATTGGAAGGATGGCAGATCAATGCGCTTGACAGCCGGGATGACGGTCAGCTGCATGTCGTATCCCTATACCGATATGATCCGGCACAGGATAATTTCTACTTCAAGGTGCGTATGTATGATGGAGAGGGAAAGATAATACACGATCTTGGTCAATCTTTCAGGAAACTTGTTTTTGGTGGTCAGGAAAGCGTACTCATGCTCGACAAGGACAGCGGTGTGATCTTCGATCTCAGCCAAGGTAAGATTACAGGCATATACCGGTTGACAAATGCTGAACGGATTCTGATGGCCGCGGAATATATTTCAGCCAGAGACAGCTATATTATCGAGGCAGGCAATCTCTCACAGGCTGAAAACCGATGGCTTTATACGGACGTCGCATTGGTCAGCATTGACCGGAAAGCCGGGATACTCGATACGATGAGCCTTGATACACTGAACGTATACCACCCTGTTCTTAATTATGACAGGCAGCTCAACCAGGTTTTTATCGGACATAGTTCCGGCTGGATACGTTTGCAGGTCAATTAACCTTAACAATACGGCTATGAATTATGAGAAAATCGCTATATCATATTTCATTTTATATTGTTTTATTTATTTGTTCTAACAGACTGTGCGCACAGATCTCCTATAACTGGCCCTGTCAACCCTTCGAACAACAACATCCGATAAACGGTACTTTTTGCGAAAACCGACCCGACGGCAGCGGCACTATAAAAATTGACCACTTCCATGACGGTGTCGATATCGATCTGGACGAAGGTAATAATGTGTATTCAGTGATCGACGGCAGGGTCACCGGCATCGGTACGGTCGAAGAAAACGGTATTAATGCCTGGGTGCGGGTGGGGCTTTATGCCTATGTCCACGTTATTGCCAGCCCAGGACTCAGGATTGGGGATCCCGTCAAAGCATTTGATACGGTAATCGGAAAGACTAACTCCTGGAATCATATCCATTTCAAGGACGGCTACCCCGGCCAGGAGATCAATGCCCTGCGAAAGGACGGCGGTCTTTCACCGTTTACCGATTCATATCTGCCCGCTATCGATGCGGTAAATTTTTACAGCAACGGGACAACAAAAAGTTTTGCTGACCAGCGGCTCACCGGTCCGGTCGATATCGTAGCCAAAGCCAGGGACAGAACCGACAACGGTGTTTTGGGAGATAATAACGGCATCTATGGCATCGGTTATCAGGTATTCGACTCATCCGGGACCGTGGCCGTCACCAATCCCGTTCAGAATTTCACCTTTTATCAGATACCCCCTTCGGATGCCTATGTCACCAATGTATATTTTCCCGGCTCCGATCTGAGCAATTACTATTATATAATTACCAATCAGATCACCTCTGATTCCTACTGGGATACCCGCGAATATACGCCCGGTAAATATAAAATACGCGTGTTCACCACAGATACGTATTTCAATGAAACCGAACGCTGGACTGACGTCGAGGTCATGGAACCGGACTTGATCCCACCGGTCCGGCCTTCGATCATGTCCATTGAAGGGGATGATACGGAGCGCTGGCAGCTCTCCTGGCTGCCAAACAGCCATACCGATATAAGCGGCTACAAGGTGTTTTTTAGTATCAGAGGAGATATATGGACATTGCAAACTACCCTCTCGGATCAGCTTGGGGCGGGTGATACATCACTGGTGTATGAAAATTTCAAGAATCATTTCACCGCTTATTTCCGCCTTGTCGCTTATGATAATGCGATTGTGCCGAATTTCAGCGACTCATCGGATGTGTATGGTGTTCGCCTGTCGGAGAGCGGGCCGCAGGTACTGATTGTCAACGGATTTTCGCGGAAAGACGGCTACTTCAGACACAAGTCAAATCCGTTTGTCATAAACTACGGCCAGGCCCTTTCGACTCTGGACGTCTCCTTTAACAGCTGTTCCGATTCTGCGCTAATTCTCGGAAAAGTTCATCTTTCCGATTATCCGACGGTGATCTATTTTACCGGCGATGACCGGGGGGATAACGGGTCTCTGAGCAGGCCGGAGCAGGGATCGATCAGGTCTTATCTGCAGGAAGGGGGCTCGCTGATTCTCTGCGGCTCCGAAATCGGTTCGGATCTTTTCCTGCATGGTGATATGGAAGACAGTCTTTTTTTTAACCATTACCTGAAATCGGTGTGCCTGACCGATTCCTCCCAATCATCTTCGGTATCCGGCATCAAAGGTACTTTACTGGAGGGATTTAGCGGGCAGTTAACATCCGGTCTGAGACCGGATGTTCTGGTACCATCCGGATCTGAGCCCATTCTGGAATATGGAGATCATAGTGTCGCCGGTATATTTTACCGGGGAATGTTTCCGGGTAGCAGTAAAACCGGAAATCTGGTATATCTTGCTTTTCCAGTCGATCAGCTGGATAATACGGATGATCAGAATACGCTTATCGAATATCTGTTAAATCTGATAGAAGTCATTGATCAGGTTGAAAATTCTAACAGTGAAACCTTGCCGTTTAAGGCGGAACTGCATAACAATTATCCGAATCCTTTTAATCCGCAGACTACTCTGGAATTATTCTTATCAAAAGGTTCCAATATAAATCTGGCAATCTACAGCCTCGACGGTCGCATGGTCCGCAATGTTCACGCGGGATATTTGCCCGCCGGCACGCACCGGTTCATCTGGCACGGTACCGATGCGTCCGGGAGGCCCGTCAGCAGCGGCATCTATCTGTATCAGTTACGGGCTGATCAACTTACCCAATCAAAAAAAATGGTACTGCTCAGATAAGGAAATATTTCCAAATAGTAAATATGAAAGCATTTTCGCTTACAGTTCGATATCTTGCCAGAATACCTTTGAACATAAGCCAGGTCGGGATAATTACCTTCCCGGGTTAGTGGTTTTTATTTTTCAGCCAATGACAATAAATAGCTATTCATCCCGTTAAAAACCGCCTGGCTGAGCTTTTTCAGATTAGCCCTGTCCATCAAGAACATTTCATCCTCCGGATGTGATAAGAATGCCCCCTCGACCAGGAACACAACCATATCGGTCTGTCGTGTAATGTAATAAGAACGGTGAACCCGGCCGAACGGCTTCAGCCCCAGCTGCAGCAATTCAGGATAGACATACAAGGCAAAATGCATCCCCTGAAGGTGGGTGTAATATGTACTTGCTCCACTGACAGCCAATGGATCGGTGGTGCTTCCAATGGAATTATTATGCAACCAGACCAGGATATGGGCTTTGTATTTTCTTGCCGTATCCGCCCGTGCCCTCAGCCACATGGTCGTATCTGTATCACGGGTGAGTATAACCTGTGCACCGGCTTCACGCAGCAATTCAGCCAGGTCAAGGGTATAGATCAGATTGGCCTCTTTTTCCATATACCCGGTAGCTCCGACCGCTCCCGGGTGATCGCCGCCGTGACCTGCGTCAAGGGCAATGATCAGGTTGCGGAATGGGGCATCCGGATCAATCTGCGGTGGAATCCTTACTGCCAGCTTAAAGTTATTATCCTCATACCATCCTCTGAATCCCCATAATTGCCGGGTTTGGAAATGAAATTTGAACCGTAGGATCTCGTCGGAGACCTGCTCCCAGTAAAAATAATCAAGAAATGAGCTGTCAGGCGCCCCCGGGGCATCCTCTGCGGCCAGCGTTGTCCACTCATCATGCATATAGGTACGGTATAAATCAAGGACCAGCTGGTTATTACCATTCTGCCGGATATCAAACGGTACCTGCGTCCCCAGTCGAAACGAAAAAATCAGCCAGTCTTCGGCAATCCGGCTTGAAAATCCGTTGATACTTACCGGTTCATATGTTGTCCCTGACGGGAGTAATTCAACATCTCTTCTGCTGATCAGACCGGTGAGTCCGTCTGATATGCACACTTTTGTCCAGTCACCCAATTCAGCGATTACCGGTAGTCTGACACCGGCCGGCAGTTCCATAATAATCTCTGACCAGGGGGCTTTAAATATGATATTATTGTCAGATTTTGTCTCGGCGATTAACGGCTGCCCGTCGAGCTTTACGGTAATATGGCGATCCGTTTCCCACTCCTCTTCGTCACCATTTTTGCCCACCAGGGTAAAAACGACCGGTTCGTAATCACAACCGTCCCGCTCTCCGATAAAATATGAGCCCCGATAGATGCCCCTGACACCTCCACTGGCGGATGTTGCCAACTCCTCCATTGGCAACGGATCTTCGGTGAGATCATCTATTTCAAAAAACGCCCGGCCTCCCGGACTTCCCTGAAATTGTACAATGATCATATCCGGTGCATGGTATATCTGATCTGTTGCGGGCAAAAGCCTTTCCGTAGCAAATACTACCGGTGCTTCCGGCAACTCCGGTGCGGGAGGTATCCGGTATAGCCGTAATGTATCGGATACCTGTTCAACGCCCGAAACGGCCTCAATGACGAAATCGTTCCAGCCCGGCACAAGATTCAGTAGATCGACAAAAGCGCCTGTGGGATATACCCGTTTAATATTGCCGTTTACCGATAATTGGGCAGTGGTGTCACTTACCCAACCGGCCAGACGAATCCGGTTTTGGCTGAGACTATCACCGCTGGTGGGATACTGGATTCTGATATCAAGGGCGGAACTCAGGCTGCCGGATAAGCCAATGCAGAGAACTAGCAATACTTTTTTCATGGCATAGCGGTCCTTTTAATCGTTATTTGGATCTGATATATCATATACATATTTTTCCGGGCGGCGTAACTGAAAATACGGATGTTGTTGAGCAGCGGCTACCCGGCCGAGATCGATATCCGCGACCAGGAGTTCTTCTCCGGGTCCGGCTTCAATCAGGCAATCACCTTCAGGACCGATGATAAATGACCGCCCACAGAAGATTACATCCCCTTCCGGTCCGGTACGGTTGCACATGGCAATAAAAATCCGGTTATGCATGGCGGCGATACGCATTTCCCAGATAAATGTCTCAACCGGTTCATCATTAATTACAGCTGTCGGTATAACGATTAATTCCGCACCAAGCAATGCACAACTTCGGATGCTTTCAGGAAAATGACGATCAAAGCAGATGACTACACCGATTTTTCCCACCATGGTATCATACACTTTGAATCCCTCATCAGAGGGTGTATAATAATCCTGTTCATAAAAACGCGGCAGCTGGACAATATGCACCATTTTTGAAATGCCCAGCAAGGTCCCGTCCGCGTCAAACACCGGGGAAGCATCATAATTTCCGTTTAATGCCCGAAGGTACAAATTGGCAACAGTGACCAGTTTTGCTGCGGCGGCAGCCGCACGAAACCGTATAAAGAGCGGATCTGAAAGGGGCATTAAATACGGCGTTATATCCTTTCGCGGATATTGCGGGAAAAATGGGCTGAACTGCAGTTCGGGAAAGCAGATTAAATTGACCCCGTGCTTGACAGCCTGATCAAGATATCCGATGCTCCTGGCCAGGTTTTCATCCACTTTCCGGGTCATCGCCATTTGTACCAGTCCAACGCGCAGCATTTATTCTATTCCGGCGTCGTATGATTTCACGCGATTTCCAAGGGTATTGACGTATTCCTCAACAGGTCCATACTTTATTTCAAAGCCTCCCCAGAGATACTTTCCCTTCCAGCTGCATATAATCATACCGTGATGGGGATCATCAACTTTAAGCGTTGCGGACGTATCGTCGGGGGGTGAAACGCCCAGCTTCCGTGTATAATTCGTTAAAATTTTCCTGACTTCATTGGATGAACCGGCATCGATCACAAACAAGCGGAAACCGGGGTAAGCAGCGGTAAAGGCCCCCTTGAAGAAATCATAGCCCAGAAAATTGCGGGCAACATAAGCCTCCGAATTCTGCCGCAGACTGTCCCGCGGAAAGACTCTCAGGATGCTGGGTGATTTTGTGCTTTCCGGTATCTGATCAGCGAAAATAACGGCAAATCGTTCCAAAACACCCGCCAGGTCTGATTGGATTCGGTTACCGATAATTTTGATATAATAGTCAGCCGCCACAAAGCAAAATATTTCGCCTGATTGATACCCCTGATATCCCACAGTTTTGAAAGGACCCTTTGGTGGTCTCTCCTGGGCGTAAATTCCGAAGGCATCTTCACGCGAAGCATGCCGGTATACTTCAACCAGAACGGAGGCATCGCCGGCCCGGTATTCAGCAACATTTAGTTCCTCGAATCCGAAAGACAGATAAGATTCAGCTGCACCGTTAATATATTCAAACAGGTTATCGGAATCATATTTTTCCATATCCGGTCCGGTTTGCCAGCCAGCTACTGCTGGAAAGTCAAACGCTTCGGCCTGACCGAAGGATAGAATACATAAAAGTAAAATAGCTGCACGCATTTTTGTTATCTCACGCAACAAATTCACGGGGTATATCGTTCAGCCGTATGATATTATTTATATTATCCCGCACATTGAACGATTTGGCGCATGCAACTCTACACCCCGGACAGTCACCGCAACCACCGGCCGGAATATTAAGTTCCTTTAACAGATCGTAAGCCGCAACCCGGTTTTTGTACCCATAGGCATACATATAAGCACGCATCAGGTCGGGTACAGGCATATTCCTGTGGCATTGCGGGAGACATATTTCGCATCCCTGGCAATAGAATCCCTGCATTGTCATCGCCTCTTCCAGATCTTTGACTTCCTGCCCGTTCAGCGAAATATCATACAGCACATCCAGATCGGCTTGTAACTGATCAAATGTCGTAAATCCGGGAATTGTCGTATGAACATGCTCATTCTTCAGGACCCATTTCAGTGCTGCCCGGACATTCAAAGGCTTTTGTTTTTCCTTGTCTGCATAGCCACCGCCAGGTATTGTTTTCATCGCCACAATTCCCAATCCGGCTTTACCGGCTTCCTCTATTGCCCGGCCAACCTCTTCATGATGATCCTGCTTAAAATTATAGGCTGTGAGCACAACCTCGTAAGCGTTGCTTTCAATTGCTGCTCTGATAACTTCGGGCTCGCGGGTATGTGTCGAAAGTCCGATAAATCGCGTTTTTCCCATTTTCTTGGCTTTAAGCAGTGCGTCAATCAGGGGTCCGTGCAATGCGCCTACACGACTTTTTACACTATGCAGATACAGGATATCCACATATTTAAGCCCCAATCGCTGCAAACTGATATCTAGATACTCCGAAAATTTCTCCGGTGCATCTTCGTCGGTATACGCACCGCTGTCCCTGTCAAAATCACCGCCCGGTATTTTTGTGGCGATAACAAAAGAATCACGCGGACGATCCCTGATAACTTCTCCGATCATTTCCTCATTCCGCCCGCGTTGATACTTATGGGCGGTATCAAGATGAACGATACCTGCATCAAGCGCCGCCTTAACCAGGTTTGGATTATCGGCATTCATGACACCCATACTCACTACCGGCACACGTATACCGGTTTTACCCAGCGTGCGGGAAATTGCTGCTTTTTCTTCGTTCTCCTGACAATATGTACGGCCGTAAACTGTTCCGCTGCCCAGTAGACCTGCTGCACCGCCAAAGGCAGATTGAATGAAACTTCTTCGATCCATACCGATACACTCCCCTCTCTGATACATTAAATCAGGTTAAATTCAATTATCATCAGGTTTAAAAAAGAGCTGAACACCTGACGGGATATCATGTCGCTACAGCGTATCTTATATCTTCGATTTAAAATTAATCCCGGATGAAAAGGATTATAACAGATCATGGGATTATTTACAACTAAAAAGATAAACAAATGCAAATCCACTGCTGTCCGGCAGACGTTTATATCACCCTGCTTCCTTGAATCTGGTTGTGATAAAGATCAACCAGATTCGTGACCTCCAGCACAGCGCTATCTTATTATAATTTTTATAATTGGAACAAGTAATGTTGCTGTAACGTATGTGGTATTAAAACAGAAAGGATACGATGATGAAACTGAAGATCAAAGCTAAAATCAAGTCAAAATCCTTTTTTACGGTCAAAGAAAATTCTAATGACGAAACCGTAATGATCACCCCCATCAAGCTTGCCAGTTAACCCCCTCATCATATCTGAAAACATTGTCCCGATTTAGATAGCTCTCCCGTTTATGCAGATCAGGCAGACTGTTTTTGTCCTTTCCGCATAGACAGCATCGGAAGAATTCCGGAGTCGTGGCGGAGCCACTCCGCGGGGTGAATTTGTAATTATTTTATGGGTAACGATCAGACCAATTAAACTAAAAAAACCAGCCTTCTTCGAGGCTGGTTTTTTTCGATCTGCTCATTGCAATCCGGATTCTGAATATAACGGAGATGTTGGAAATTTCACCACCACACCGCCATGATCTGAAGGCCAGAGACCGTTGATTGTTCGGTCGCGGGCTTTATCTCCAACCACATGGGCCACTACAGGTCCTTTAATAGTCTGCCCTCCATTCCGCAGAAAAACATAATCGATCCGCTCGTAAAATTCGGACGCCGGATTCCTGAGATCCGGTGCATGACCGAAGGTAAATCCCGGTTCTTCAGCTACCTTCCGGTTGAATGCCCATGCATCCTGATACCCCTCGGAAAGCATAAAATTATAGGTAGGTCCATCCGGTGCCGCTGAATTAAAATCGCCGACAACAATCACCGGCTTGTTTTCCTGTGAGAGAACCGCCGTCAGCTCATAGGCCTGGGCCCATTGTAATTCAAGCAGATCCGGATTATTGGCCGGATCTTCCAGGTGTGTATTGACAAAACGGAAAGTCTTTCCACGTACTTCTGCATCGATGGATACGTATCCCCTGGGGATGCTTATGCCCAGCTCCGGCAGGTCGATACCGTAATCATAATTTTTGGCCAATAGATTGGAAACGATGACATCCTTCCTTGCCAGTATAACATCAAAATCGGTGAGCCGGATATCGGCGAATATGGGGCCCTCTTCTGAGATTCCTGCAAGCATGGGCACTTCGACATCGGCGTTCCGGATAATTCCTGCGACCTTATAATCAAGGTTATGATCTTGCAGAGCCTGCATCATCAGATCAAGATAATCGTAAATCATACTATCGGCATCTGCCTGATAATTCACAAAATAATCGCCGGGTATTTCGATCCGGATCTCCGATATTTCCTGTAAACCGATCAGATGTGGTTTGACCTTTTTTATCTCTCGCGCCAATGCTTCCGCGCGTTCCGGAAAATTCGTGCCCTGAAGCATTTGAAACAACTCAGCCGCTACGATTGGTATACTATCCGGACTGGCCATGAGGATTCGGTCAACATCTGTTCCGACATATACATTTTGAGTCATAACGGTCAGCTGTCCAGAACTTTCCGCTGATCCGATTTTAACAGCCTGTAACTCTGGTTCGACCGGGTTAGTATAGTCCTGTTCGCAGCTACCCAGGATTAGTAAACCGGCAGCAATACATAAGGAAAAAATGACAGTTCTCATAAAGACCTCCTTGCATGATGAATGGTTCAGGAACAACATACCGCTCATGCAGAAGATCTTTGTCAAAACTATGCAATTAAAATGTCAAACCTTTGTAAACAAGAATTTTGTGAGGCGGTTCAGTCAATTGCGGCTTAATTTTCCTCCGGTTTCAGGACGTTTATTGAAAATAACAAACGCTTTACCGGTGCGGCGGGATCATTGGAGTATACGGTTATAACTTTTTTGTATTTTCCCTTCCGGTGTTTTGTGTCGAAGGATACTTTTATTTCCCCGGAATCGCCGGGAGCGATGACTTCTGAACTCAGAAGTGATGCGGTGCAGCCTCAGCTGCTGTATACATTTGTAATACGGAGCGTATCGGTGCCTTCATTGATAAACGGGAACACATGTTCGGCTGTCTTTCCCTGTTCGACCTCTCCGGCATCCGTTTCTTCATGGTCAAAAGTCAGTTTCGGCCCTTCTGTTTGTGCCAGCAGAATTAACGGAAAGGTCAGTAATAGTATGATTAGCTTCATCATATAACCCCCATCATATTTTATACAAATACGATCATTCAAATACACACTCAAGATCCTGATAAGCCGTGTGCATATTTTCAATTGCATTCTCTATTTTCGGCTTGTCATTGCCTTGTTCAACAATCGCAGCCAGATCGCCTACCTTGTGCTGCAGGTTCTCAACCGCTTTTTTAAATGCTTCGTCCTTATCCTTAAGCCTTCCCGGAAGTTTGGCATTTTTTAAATTGTCGGCCAGCTCGCGCAGATTCGGCACGGCATTTTTGATCTTCTCGTAGTCATAATCTGGCATGTAATAATGGTAAATCTTATACAATTCCTGATGGAAAAGATCAACTTCTTTGGAAAGGGGCCGGATCAATCGCACCAGCTGTTCAAACTGGGTATGTAAAGCCTCGGCCGCATCGAGTAACGGTTGCAGCTCCTGCTTACCGGCTTCCTGTTTGTATGTATCGATAATTGCCCCCATCTGCTTGATACCTGCCTTCCATTTGTCGGCCTTATCCCTTAAAATTCCGGGCAATTCAGCGGCGGCAAGCTTTATATAACCCTCTTCGATCTGGGGTATGAGAGATTGAAGCATATCTTTATTTTTTTCCGGCCATGCCTCATGCCAGATTTGATATATGACCTCATGGAAATCCTCTAACTCCGGTACTTGCCAGCTGGTTTCCATTTGATGGCTCATCTGGGCAAATCCGAAGGTGAACGATAAAAAGATCAAAACTATACTGAATAGTCTCATCCCCGATACCTCACTGTTTTTGTTAGATTTAATTCAATTCTGGAATAAAATGATCCATCCGTTAGTTATCACGTTTGTAAATAAATTAAGGAATAATATGTTAATGAAATTTAAAGTCAAAATAAAGATAAAATCCAAGTATTATCACAAACATCTTCAAAAGAGTCCATCTCAAATATACCCGTATGATAGGTTTAAATTAGCCAGCTGATCTTACTGGCAGATTAAATCCCGGTTTCCGGATTTTGTTCCGATACTTTACAAGTCATGAAACTGGTCAGAGGTAAATTGTATTCACTTTTACCCCTGATGAAATACCACTATCGTTTTCCGCCTTGGTTTCTCACCTGATTATCCTGTCAGCACTGCGTTAAATTAATAACCATGTTATTATCACTATCAGACAGGAGCCAGATATCTTATTCCTTGCTCGATAAACATCAGTGCAAACAGGAGCAGCAATGCTCCCAATGTCCTGATCGTCCATATATATCCACGGCTTTTTAAAAAATCACGTGATTTTCCGGTAATCACTGCAGTCAGTATTTTTGATCCGACCAGACAGATATACATAAATGCGATAAAAAGTATTGCTGCACTTATGTTCAACTCATGGGCACGCAAAACGGTCGGTGCACCAACGGTTATCCAGAACATATAGGGATTCGGATTCAGAAAATTCGTAATAATCCCCTTGCGGAATGAATGCGGTTTAACATCATGACTGCCGGGGGTCTTGCCGCGGAAAAACAGGCTTTCCAGACCTAAATAGACCAGATAGGCAGCGCCAGCCAGCGCGAGTATCCCCAGAATGGTTTCCATCTCGGAAAAACGCGAGATGACCAGAAGCGCACCGGCGACGATCGGGAAATCAGAGATAAGCGGAACTATTGCAATTTTCAACCCTTCTCTGGTGCCGTGCTTCAGTGTCTCAGAAATAACCAGCGTCATCAGCGGACCGGGTGTAAATCCACCGCTCAATCCGAAAATGATACCGCTTAGTATAAAACTGAATTCGCTATCCAAAATACCTCATCCAACGGGAAAATTAAAAATATAAACAAGTCGGGTGTCCCGTTCAATTGCTGTTTCGGGCTATAGCATGAATACCCTTTATTTGATTTTGCGGCTTACCGCCCAGGCACCGCAAATAATTTTTTCTGCCAGAGTGCAGTTGCATTATAACGATTTTTGATGTTACTTTTTTTCGCAAATGACAAAAAAATTTGATGTTTTCGGTATCGGACAATGTGCGCATGACTATATCGGCATAATTAAAAGGTTTCCGAAGCCGGACGAGAAATGCGAATTCAGCGATCTCGTGATACAGGGGGGTGGTCCTGTTGCCACCGGTCTGGTCGCTCTGCAGCGTTGGGGTTTTCGCTGCGCTTTCAGTGGTGTGGTCGGAGATGACAGTTTTGGGCAAAAGATCCTCGAGGATCTCAGACACGAGAATATTGATCTGAGCGGTGTGCGGGTGCGCCCGGATAGTGTTTCACAATTTGCCTTCAGTGTCGCCGAACCGGATACCGGCCGGCGGACATTGTTCTGGCGCAGGCCAACGGGTACACCGCTTGACCGCAGTGAAATCGATACCAGGCTTTTACGAAGTTCGCGGTCGTTTTTTACCGATGGGTATTTTCCTGATGCCGCCGTCGAAGCCTGCAAAGTTACGCGCAGCGAAGGTATTCCGGTCATCGTCGATGCCGGTTCCATGCGGCCCGCCTTACTCGATATCCTGCCGCTGAGCGATTACTTTATCGCCTCTGAATCATTCGCCCGGGATTATATGCCCGGTGCTTCCGCCGAAGATATCTGTAAGGTGCTGTGTTCATCGGGCCCCGTACTTTCTGCCATTACCCTCGGGAGTAAAGGGTATGCGGCGGCTTATAACGGTGACTATTTCGAAGAACCGGCCTATAAAATTAAAGTGGTTGACACAACCGGCTGCGGCGATGTCTTCCATGCCGGATTTATATACGGATTACTGAAATCCTGGCCGATACCCCGTGCCCTGCAATTTGCCGCCTGGTCGGCCGCGATGGTGGGTCGTTATGCCGGCGGCCGGACCGGGATACCTGATCCCGGAGACTGGCCGGGATTAATGAACAATCCAAAATCCAAAGTCCAAAATCAAAAATCTAAGCCGACTGAAGCATTGTGACCAGACTCATGGTTTAAGTAATTAAATATGCAGCTGATTTGATCGGAACTGATTGTATCAAAATTCATTGTCATACAGAGAGAAGGGTATGGTGGAAAATTTATATCGGGCTTGCTGAACTTACAGGGATCTGCCATTGACCTTAAAGATTTTGAATTTAGATTAGTGCCGTAAAGCAGATCAACACATCATTTGACATATCTCTGGTCTGCCGGTAAATTTTGTACTTTGGTTTTTTCCATGTATTTTTGAAAAAATTATGATTTGATACGAAACATCGCTTTCCAGTCCAGAATTTGGATTTTGGATTTTGGATTTTGGATTTTGGATTTATAAAGAGGTGATCAATGAAATCATTCAGATTTATCATACGTATCTTTCCGGTCATTCTGGCCGGTATCCTTTTGCTATCCCCCGCCAGGGTTCGTACTCCGCTTCAATTTCCCGATATCCTTGGCTATCGGACACTCAAATGTGATTTCCACATGCATACCGTTTTTTCCGACGGCAACGTCTGGCCGACCGTCCGTGCCGAGGAAGCATGGCGGAACGGGCTCGATGCTATCGCCATCACCGATCATATCGAATACCAGCCCCATAAAGCGGACGTCAATCCGGATCATAACCGGTCCTTCGATATCGCCCGACCCGATGGAGAAAAACTTGGCATTACGATGATCAAGGGTTCGGAAATCACGCGAAAAATGCCCCCCGGTCACCTGAACGCCATATTTATCAGGGATGCGTCACTGCTGGCAAAGGATACGTGGCGTGAAGCGCTGGCAGAAGCCGTTAAACAGGATGCGTTTATCTTCTGGAACCACCCGGGCTGGAAAGGACAGCAGCCTGACGGTGTGGCACGGTGGTATCCGGAACATACGGAGTTATTTGAGCAGGGAAATCTGCACGGCATCGAAGTCGTCAATGAACGCGAATATTATCCCGAAGCCCATCGGTGGTCGATCGAATATAATCTTACCATGCTGAGCAATTCCGATGTCCATGATCCCGTTTTCATGGACTATGATCCGGATCACGGGGATCATCGCGCATACACACTTGTGTTCGCCACGGATAATTCTGTCGAAGCAATCCGCGAAGCCCTTTTCGATCGGCGGACGGTCGTTGTACTGAATAACCTGATGGCCGGTGCGGAGCCCTGGCTGCAGGCCATTTTTAAAAACTCAGTTCAGGTAAAGAATTCTACTTTGATTATCAGCGCAGGAGAATCGGTTTATCTGCAGGTACACAACACAACTGCCGTGGATTATGCTCTGGTGCGTGCTGATACGATCGATGGATTTGAATTCCCGCATGAGGTTATCCTTTACGGCGGGAAGACCGTATTGATCAAAATCAAACGAATAGCAAAAGAAATCCCGGAACAACTTCAGATTTCATTGCCATTCCGGGTTTCCAATCTTAAAGTAACGCCGGATGAAAGTCTGTTTGTAGAGTTTCCTTTAACCATTATTCCGGCGTCTGAATAATCCTACCGGTCTGCAAGGGCAAACCACCACTGTAAATATTATCCTGTATCTGGTTAAAAGAATTACCATTCGTAATGCACTCTTTTACCGGTCAATTCATTCAGGCGGTTATTGATAATTATCTCACGGTTTTTGCGTCTTTCCTGCATTTCCTGTTCGAGTTTTCCGAGCCGGCTTCTGATCCGCTCGATTTCCTGGGCTTTTTCCTTTTCCCTCAGATCAAATAACTGAGCCAGTATATGGCGCAGGTCGGTTTCGATCTTCTTCTTTTCTGAATCATCATCGGTCTGCCTATACAGTTCAGCCATTTTTTCCGTACCGGCGGATAACCGCCGCATTTCGATGGCTTCCTTGTAGCGTTCAGGGGCTTCCTTTTCCAGACGTGCGAGAAAAATCTGCTCCTCATACAGATGTCCAAGCATATGCTGGTGCATATAAGGTTCATCGACTTTCAATTTCGCCATTTTGGTCCGGATATCCGGGTCGATTTGTTGATAGAATTTAAGTAAAGCTTCATATTCCTCATCACTGAGTTTTACCGGGGTAGGTGCTGGAGGCTGCGGTAATGCTATCTCATCTATTAATTTTGCTTCCGGTTGTGGCGCCCGCTCCTTGATGATCACCTTTTCCTGCCCCAGTAAACTGTGGCTCTGTAGGAGAAACACAGCCATTATGATAAAAATCAGACTTTCTTTTTTCATGATTGTCTCCCTGCCATTATGCATTGAATTATTTGCCCTTCTCGAGGTATGAAACTGCCCTTTCAACCCGACGGATTTCCGGCATCACCGCACCGCTCACCGGTATCTTGGTCTCCGAGTGGCTGATCCGATCAAGATCATTTGATAACTCGAGCAGCTGGTCGAATTGCCCGTTTTCCCAGGCCAGTGACTGCTCCGGCTGTCCGGCCGGAAAAAATATCAGCAGCGAAAAAGCCAGCATAACGATCGCAGCGGCTGCTACCCAGTAGACTGGGCGGATTTTTTGTTCTTTAACTGCCGGTGCCTTGTGCAGATGAATACTCTGCTTAAGCAGATTATCGATTTCAATACAGCTGTTTAATTCCTGCCGGCAGTCCCGGCAATTCCGCAGATGATTGTCAATATTTCGGAACTCCGCCGGTTCCAACTCCCGTTTTAGATACAGAATCAGTCTGTCCTGTACCGTTACACATTTCATATTAATTCTCCCATCGCAAGACGTATTTTTTTTAATCCATACCGGGCGCGTGCGGCCACGGTGTTGATCGAAAGGTTGAGCTGTTCAGAAATTTCCCGGAACGACAGCTCCCAGATATAGTGCATTACGATGATCTCTCTCTGGTCCGCAGGTAATTCATTGATAACGCGCATTAAATTGTGCCGGACCTCCTGTTTTTCGATCTTATCATCAGGGATATCGTCCGATTCATTCACTTCGTGCAAATACCGGTCATGCCATTTGAACAACCGTCCCAGCCGGGCCTGTTTGCGCTGGTAATCAAGATACGTATTACGGACTATGGTATAGATCCAGGCTTTCATCGAACGCACATCGGTCTGGCGTTTCAGATGCTTGTATATTTTCACCATGCAATCCTGATATAAGTCCTCCGCCCGATTCTGCTCGCCGGTGAGATATAATAAGTGATTGAAAATGCTGTCTTTATGCGCTTCATAGATCTGTTCGAAAGCCGTATCTGCCATCCGTTCTCCGCCGTTTATCAGCAGCTCATCTATTTGAATATCTGTCACCGGCATTATACATGCAATTAATTTCTATACCTATGGACGTTTGAAATTTTTTTTTTGTGTATCTCAACGTACAGTGTCCGGACAAAAGAAATATCTACCCATAAACATGAGCAAGAAGATAATCATGCAAGGCGATGGTTAGATCGCGCAAATGGCGAAGGGAGAACATGGCATGATGACTGAAGATTCTTAGTCTTCCGCTGTCTGTGCTATTTATGCGGATGAAAGGATAATTACAGTTTCACGATCTGTTTTCCGGTATTATTACCGGTAAACAGGCCGATCAGAGCACCCGGTAAGTTATCAAAACCTTCGATTGTTGTCTCGCGGTTGACCAGTTTTCCCTCTTTCAGCCACTGATATAATTGCCTGCGGGCTTCAGGATAGCGCTCGGTATAATCATAGACAATAAATCCCTGCATCAGGACGCGGTGGATAATCAGCTGGGCAAAGAGACGGGGACCGATGGATAACCGGTTGCTATTGTAAAGTGCTATCTGACCGCATAGTACGATCCGGGCATAGTCGTTCAGGTAGAACATGACACTATCGGATATATCCCCGCCGACGTTGTCAAAATACACATCGATGCCGGCCGGACAGGCCTGCCGCAGTTGTTTCCGGATATTAGGGTGGGATTTGTAATTTATGGCATTTCGGAAACCCAGAATTTCGGTAAGGTAGGTACATTTTTCATCACTTCCGGCAATACCGGTGACATGGCACCCTTTGATCGCAGCGATCTGACCGGCAATCGAACCGACCGCACCGGCTGCTGCGGATATAACGACTGTCTCTCCCGACACAGGTTTGCCGATTTCAAGCAGTCCGAAATAAGCGGTCAGGCCGGTTAGTCCCAGTATACCCAGATAAACGGCCGGTGATACGTCAGTAAACTCGATCTTATGCAAACAACTGCCCGGTATCACAGCGTGCTCCTGCCAGGGCATCATTCCGGCTACCCAGTCACCCGGCCTGAAAGCCGGAGAACGGCTTTCCAATACCTGTCCAACCGCATCCCCGCTCACTGGTTGTCCCAGTGCATACGGTTCAATATAGGATTTCATGTCATTCATCCTGTTGCGCATATAGGGATCTACAGAAAGATATTTGATTTCTACAAGTACCTGATCTTCTGCCGGCGCCGGTAGCCTGATTTCAGTGAACGCAAAGTTTTCAGCCGAAATCTGACCTGACGGACGACTTTTTAAGAGGACTGCCCGGGTTTTGTCGGTCATTAATATACCTTTTTTATGCTGTCTTTGAATATGTCCAAAAAGTATCATAAATGCAATCCAGTTTTAATATCGTAAATCATGCTCTGCCGGAAATCGCCGGATTACCGCATCAGAAAAGGATACAATTCATTTTTTTTCGATACCGGCTCCGTTGGCCATGAATAGCGTAATTTTACCTGCATAAAGTTTCAAGAATGATGGCTGTTTGTCGCGGCTCCGAAAGTCAGTCTCATTACATTGACTTTAGAGGGGGACAAATGTCCCCCCATAAACTACCATGCATATCCAATATCAAATCTTACTGCCGGAACAAAACCATCGTAATTTTCAGATATTCCTGAATCATCCTTACCTTTGCCGGTGTAATAATCAACACCGATTCCCAGTCCTATGGCAAATTCCTCACCCGGAAACCACTGCCAGCCCACCAGACCACCGAACGAAAAGGCGCTCAACAGCTCATCCGATTCACCGATCAACCTGTTATAGGAAATATTCGGGGCGAGATAAAATCCGCGTAAATTTTTTCCCGACGGATAAAAACGTACTTCCGTATTTAATCCGAAGCCATCGATGCCCGATACCGTCGGTATCTGCAGTCCACCGCCGAAAACAACACCTTCGGAAACCTGATGCAGATAGGAAATATTGTAAAAAAGGAAGAACTTGAGCGGGTTGATGAGAATAAGATTCTGCCTGGGAGTGATATCTTCACTCCGGGAAACAATTACAGATTTTGTAAATAGCGAGTCACCGGTGGTTTGATTGATCGTCGTGCGCTCCTCTTCGGTCCGCGTTTGCGCGAATGCCATATGACAGATTATCACGGTAATTCCTAAATATAAAGGTATTACATGCTTCATATGCCCTCCTGCGTTTTCATGCCTCCGGTATTTTCTCCATTTCCATGTAACTGACCGGTGCAAACCCTGTGCCTTTTGTTGTATGTATTTATAAATACGATACTTATAGCAGCAGATAAATATGTACAGCTTAGCCAGAATGACTACATTATTAACAGAGTATGTAAATATTGTTTACAGTCGGGTATATTTGATCGGCTCTCCCGGATACCGGCGGAATGAATATCTGTGTATTTGTGTTGTAGTTGATTTGTAAATTGTATTGTCTTGACCATGTGTTTACATATTTTCAGCATTGAATCAGGATAAATAATATATTCCACTTTTCGTCATCCTGAACCTGTTTCAGGATCTGAATATTGGATTTTTCATAGATTCCGAAACAAGTTCGGAATTACAAATGTTGTCTCTGATAAAATTATCGATGATCATTTGTTTGTAAAGACCAAGTCAATGCAAGACATGTAAATATTATTTTTATCCGGAATCACTTCAATGAAACGTATTTTGTTTAACAGAAATCATAGTTCATGGCGAACTTGGAACTCAGATACTGGTATAAAAACTTTAAAAAAACTGATCAACCTGATTTCGACCGATTGAATCAGGATATTTAATTGTATAATAGCGAAGTATTACTTAAAATTTAGTTTTATTTATTTTATAAGTAACTTTAACACTATACCAAGCATCATTATGAAGAAAAATGTTCGGGGAAGCGCACCTTATATGTTGAACTGGTCTTATTCCGTGATCTTTGATTCCCCGCTTAAATAGGACACTAAATAATTTAACAATATCAAGGAGGTAGTGATGCACAGATTTTTGCACTGGCCGGTGGTCATTGTACTGATGGGTATCCTGGGCACGGGTGCCCTGGCTCAAAAGTATGAAATTTATACAAAAACCCTCGGTAACGGACTGGATGTGATTGTTATCAGCAATCCGATTGTCCCGCTGGTCACGATTGAAATCGATGTGAAGAACGGCGCCTATACGGAACCGCCCGAGTATGACGGGCTTTCGCATCTGTACGAGCATATGTTCTTCAAGGCCAACAAAGCAATCCCGAATCAGGAAAAATATCTGGAGCGGCTGCGGGAGCTGGGCGCGCGGTGGAACGGAACCACCAGTGACGAACGGGTCAATTATTTTATCACCGTACCGCGGGAAAACCTGGAGGCCGGACTGGAATTTATGTACAATGCCATCACCAGCCCGTTGTTTTTAGAAGAGGAGCTGATCAAGGAGCGTCCGGTAGTCAACGGGGAGTATGACCGCAACGAGGCCAATCCCTATTTTCACCTCGGCCGGGCGGTCAATCAGAAAGTGTGGTGGAAATATTTCAGCCGCAAGAACGTAATTGGCGATCGCGAGATCATCATGACCACGACACCGGAAAAAATGCGCACGATTCAAAACCGGTTTTATATACCCAACAATTCCGCTCTTATTCTGGCCGGAGATATTTCTGCCGAAGAAGGCTTTGCGCTTGCCGAAAAATACTATGGCAGCTGGACAGCCGGTGAGGATCCTTTCGCTAAATTTCCCGTTCCGGAACACCCTGCGATCGAGAAAACCGAAACGATCGTGATTGAAAAACCGGTCAATGCCGTAGGTCTCATGATGGTCTGGCAGGGTCCCAGCGTGAGCAAAGATCCCAAGGCAACCTATGCCGCGGATGTGCTGTCTTTTATCAGCCGCCAGCAGACTTCAAAATTTACCAAAAATCTGGTCGAGAGCGGCCTGGCGTATGGTGCCAGTTTAGGGTACTATACGTTGAATCACACCGGCCCGATCACATTATTTGCCCAGACATCCCCCGAGAAATATCAGGATCTCCAGAAGGCAGTCGATGCTGAACTGAAACAGATGGCAGCCGATGACTATTTTACCGATGATCAGCTCGAAAATGCCAAGACTATTCTGGCCATCGATGAGCAATACGGCCGTGAGAAGCCTTCCGATTTCGCCCACACGGTGGGATTCTGGTGGGCGGTTGCCGGGCTCGATTATTACTATAACTATATTGAAAATCTCAATCAGGTCACCCGGGATGATATCAAACGGTATCTCAACACCTACATCATCGATCAGAATCATATCACCGGTGTGCTCGTTGCACCGGATCAGCGCGCAAAATTAGGCATATAAGGTGTAAGGAGGATTAAGAAAATGAAAAGCAAATATATATTCATATCGCTGCTTATTTTTGCCACCGCATTGACGGCGGCAGAGACGATTTCCTTTGACGTCAACGGTCTGAAAGTCATTTTCAAGCCCAATACGGCCAACGATATTGTCGCAGCCAATTTGTACTTCCGAGGCGGCGTAAAAAACCTGACCAGAAATCAGGCCGGCATCGAGAATTTTGCCCTGATCGTGGCCCAGAAAGCAACAAAGAACTTTCCCAAGGATGAGCTCAACAGCCGTCTGGAACGCATGAACAGCAAGATCACTTCTTCTGCCGGAAAAGACTATTCAAGTCTTGACCTGTTGTCGGTGAAACAGAATTTTAAGAGCACCTGGGAAATTTTCGCCGATATGCTGGTAAATCCGCTGTTCAATCCGGAAGATGTTGACTTGGAGCGGCAGAAAATCATTTCCGCTATCGAACAGAGCAAGGATAATCCCGACAACTATCAGGATGAACTGGCTGATCAGTTATTTTATGCCGGCCACCCGTATGCGATCCCCGTAGACGGCACCGTTGAATCGGTTTCTGCATTCACTCCGGAGGATTTAAAAAGTTTCCTGAAAAAACGCATGGAATCTTCGCAATTATTACTGGTGGTCGTTGGCAATACAAGCAAGGAAGAAATTGAATCGCTGGTAAAAGATACTATCGGAAAACTGCCAAAAGGTGGATACAAAGATACATCCCTGCCGGCAGTCAGCCATCAGGAACCGGCAATCTTGATTGTGTATCGCGATATTCCCACCAATTATATCATCGGTCAGTTTCCCGTTCCGGGCATATCAGAGCCTCAATGGTATGCCGCTCTTCTGGCCGGTGCGATCATGCGCGACCGCATGTTCGAAGAGGTCCGGACCAAGCGCGGCCTGTCCTATGCGCCGGCTGCCGGTGTCAGTGGACGGTTTTCGAGCAACGGTTTTATTTACGTTACAGCTGTTGACGCCGATTCTACGATCAAAGTGATGATCAACGAGGTGAAAAAGATGCAGAACGAGCCGGTGACCGAGAAGGATCTGAATGATAAACTGAGCCAGTATATCACGCGTGTCTATATGGGTATGGAGACCAATGCGGCTCAGGCCGACAGACTGGCGACGTTTGAACTCGGCGGTATCGGTTATCAGGCAGCGGATGGGTTCATCGATAATCTGAAAAAAGTTACTCCGGCGGATATCCAGAAAATCTGCCAGGAGAATATCAAGAATCTGCAGTTTGTTCTGATCGGCGATCCTGAGACGCTCACCCTGAGAAATTTCAAGTATTAAGCTGCAGGAATTCAGGATAATTGAAATCCACACCATGCAGGCGGTTTTGCGGGTCTGGCAATGCCGGGCCCGCTGAATTGCTGAATTATCGGAGGATTTTTTAGTTAGTAGTGAGTGGTGATTAGTTAGGAATTTGCCTGGCTACGAATGTCATTATGAGGCGCGTCGCGCCGAAGTAATCTTTGCTGCTATAGGTAGTGATTAAAACAGCCTCACGAAAACATCAGTCATTGTCCCGATATCCTATGGAATACATACAAAAACGTGGGTGGAACTGGGCATGTATAAAGGAGGAGAAGCCTTAGAGTGCAATCCCTTCGTCCTGTTTCACCTGGTAAGAGATCCGGGCTGGTCCGGACCGCTCCCTGAACGTCATATAACGGCGGTAAAGAATGGCTGCTGGAAGACAAGTGCGAGGCTTTATTGGGAGGAGAAATGATTATTTATTTAGCAGCAGATAAGCAATCAGTTCGCAAAATTCTGGTAAGCATTTTGTGATATGCTGGCAGATTTTCCAGATTAATAATTAAAACCGATCAAAAAAGGTCGGTTTTTTATTCCCCAAAATTTCCTTTTAGAATTATATTTCAATCCTTATATTTCATTTACGACGTCGGAACCTGCAACTTTACCACCTATTGTACTT
>Ga0209536_100000685_pt1 | contig 55431 bp, 57 predicted proteins | sample DeeMarSeWOR28_12_FD_187461 | JGI IMG/M metagenome (GOLD analysis project Ga0209536, IMG submission 187461) | Marine sediment microbial communities from White Oak River estuary, North Carolina - WOR-2-8_12 (SPAdes) (version 2) | ecosystem: Environmental > Aquatic > Marine > Intertidal zone >... | reverse complement strand
TATTCACGTTCCTGCTCGCCGGCATTGCCGGCGTGAGTCTCGTGGTCGGCGGCATCGGCATCATGAACATCATGCTCGTCACGGTGACCGAGCGTACGCGGGAGATCGGCATTCGCAAGGCACTCGGCGCCACGCGCGGCAACATCCTGCTGCAGTTTCTCGTCGAGTCCACGACGCTGTGCCTGCTGGGAGGCGCGCTCGGGCTCCTCGTCGGCGCGACGGCCGCAACCCTGCTGAACAGGCTTGCCGGGTGGCAGACGGTCGTGACGGCGGAGTCGGCGATGATGGCGTTCGGGTTCAGCGCCGTGGTCGGTATCGTGTTCGGAATCTGGCCCGCGCGCCGCGCATCTCAGCTGGATCCTATCGACGCGTTGCGCCGCGAATAGCCTCGCCCGCAACAGATCGGCAAGCCTCCGGCCGAATAAGGAGCATCTGTCGGCGGTCATGCTGCCCGACGTTCTGAGCGAGAGCGTGCCCCGCTAGTCGGGCCCGTCCGGCGATGGTACGCTCGCACCTCGCCAGCCGGCCGGAACAACACCATGAGCAGCGATGGGCGCGTCAATCCCGTTAGTCGATTCCTGAAGGTTGCGGCCAAGATCGAGCCGAACGAACTGAAGGCGACGCTGTTGTCGTTTACCTTCGTTTTCACGCTCATGGCGGCCTATTTCATTCTGCGCCCCGTGCGCGACGCGATGTCGTCGGACTGGTCCGACGAGGAACTGAGCTGGCTGTGGACGTCCACGTTCTTCTTCAGCGTGGTCGCCGTGTTCCTCTACGGAGCGATCATCTCCAGAGTGCGTTTCAAACGCCTCGTGCCCGGCGTTTACGTCGCGTTCGCCGCGAGCTTCGCGGGTTTCTATCTTGCCAGTACGACCGCCGCCGACGGCGCTTTCGTCAACAAGGCGTTCTATGTCTGGCTGAGCGTATTCAGCCTGTTCCATGTCTCCGTATTCTGGAGTTACATGTCGGGGCTGTTCAGCCGCGAACAGGCACCCCGACTGTTCGGCATCATTGCGACAGGAGCCAGCACCGGGGCAATCGTCGGGCCGTCGATACCTGCTTTCTTCGCCGACAACATCGGCACCATGAACCTGCTGCTCATATCCGCCGTCATGCTGCTGATACCCGTCGTACTCATCGGGGCACTGGAGAAGCTGCGCGTCAGCGAACTCGGCACGGAGAACGTGCAGCCGGATCTCACTCGCGAGCAGACGCTCGGGCGCAATCCGTTCTCCGGGTTCTGGCTGTTCATGACCAATCCCTACCTGCTGGCGATCGGCGCGTTCATCTTTTTCTACGTGATCATGAACACCTTCGTTTATTTCGAACTCAGAAAATTGCTGGCGGCGTTCGACCGCGACGTGCGCACGCAGATCTGGGCGGGCATCGATCTCGCGGTTAATTCGCTGGCGATCGTTACGGCCATCTTTGCGACAGGCCGGATCTCGACGCGATTCGGCATGGCGACGACGCTGGCGCTGATTCCCGTGCTCATGGTCGGTGGCTGGCTGATCGTCGCGGCGACGCCGCTGCTGGCGGTACTCATCGGGCTGCAGGTCGCCCGACGGGCTGGCAACTACGCGATCACCCGGCCGGGGCGGGAGATGTTGTTCACGGTCGTCGACTCGGAAACCCGCTTCAAGGCGAAGCCCGTCATCGACATCGTCGTGTACCGCGGCGGTGACATGGTCACCGCCTGGACCTACACCGCGCTGACCGCCACCCTCGGCCTCGGGCTTAGCGGTGTCGCGGTGTTCGCGGCGCTCATAGCCGCCGGGTGGGCCCTCATCGGCGCCTGGCTGGGGCGGTCCTACCAGTCGATCGCACGGGACGCGGCATCGCAATAAGCGCATGGAGAATACGGTGGTCGAATGGCCCTGAGAAACACGCAATTCAAAAACGGTCCGGCAGCGTTTATCTGCGATGCGGTGCGAACGCCTGTCGGGCGATACGGCGGGGCACTCGCTTCCGTGCGTGCAGATGATCTCGGCGCGATCCCGATTGCAGCATTGCTCGAGCGGCACGCGAAGCTCGATCCCGCCGCGGTCGATGACCTGGTCTACGGATGTGCCAACCAGGCAGGCGAAGACAACCGCAACGTTGCGCGCATGTCGGCGCTGCTCGCGGGGTTGCCTGCGTCGGTTCCCGCGGCCACGGTCAACCGCTTGTGCGGCTCGGGCATGAATGCAATCGGTAATGCGGCGGACGGGATTCGCGCCGGCGGCATTGAACTGGCGATCGCCGGGGGCGTGGAGTCGATGTCGCGAGCGCCATTCGTGATGGCCAAGCAGACGGCAGCGTTCGGCCGCAACGCGGAAATCTACGATACGACGCTCGGCTGGCGATTCGTGAACCGCAAGCTCGAGGAGCAATACGGCATCGATTCGATGGCGGAGACGGCTGAAAACGTGGCCGAAGAATTCAGTATTTCCCGCGAGGAGCAGGACGCGTTCGCGCTGCGCAGCCAGCAAAGGGCAGAGGCAGCCATGGTGTCTGGCATGCTCGCCGAGGAGATCGTGGCCGTGACCGTGCCACAGCGCCGCGGCGACCCGGTGCTTATAGACAGGGACGAACATCCCCGCGCGGGATCGACGATCGACGCGCTGGCGAAACTGAAGCCGATCGTGAGGGAGGGCGGCAGCATTACTGCCGGCAACGCATCCGGCATCAATGACGGCGCCTGCGCGTTGCTCATCGCATCGGAAGCCGCGGCGGAGCGGCACAATCTGGAGCCGATGGTCCGGGTCGTCGCGTGGGCGGCGGCCGGCGTCGAGCCGCGCATCATGGGCATCGGGCCGGTGCCGGCGGCGCGGAGAGTGCTGTCACTCGCCGGCCTCGGCATTTCAGACATGGACGTCATCGAGTTGAACGAAGCCTTTGCGGCGCAGGGGCTCGCGTCGCTGCGGCAGCTCGGGGTCGACGACGATGCCGGGCACGTGAACCCGAATGGCGGCGCGATAGCGCTCGGCCACCCGCTCGGGATGTCAGGCGCTCGGCTCGTCACGACCGCGGCGTACGAACTGCGGCGCAGGAGAGGGCATTACGCGTTATGCACGATGTGTATCGGCGTGGGGCAGGGCATTGCGATGATCATCGAAAGGGTATGAGCAGGAAAGCGCCGCCCAGTTACGAAACGCAGTCGCTGCGAGACCTCGAGGAAGTCATCCGGGGGCGGCGCACGATCAACCTGTATCTGCAGACACCGGTGCCCGACGAACTCGTCCGCGAGGCAATCGAAGCCGCGACGTGGGCGCCCAATCACCACGTGACGGAGCCCTGGCATTTTTACCTGCTGGGGGAGGAAACCGTCGAGAAGTGTCTCGACCTTTGTCACGACATCGTGACGACGAAAAAGGGTCCCGACGCGGCGGAATTCAAGCGCGAGAAATGGTCCGAGAAGCCAGGCTGGCTGGTCGTCACCTGCCAGCGTTCGGATGACGAATTGCTGCAGCAGGAGGATTACGCGGCATGCGCTGCCGCGATACAAAATTTCATGCTGTACCTCTGGAAAGCCAGCGTCGGCAGCAAATGGACGACGGGCGATATCACCCGCGATGGGCGTTTCTTCGACATTGTCGGTATCGACGCAGACAGGGAATTCGTCGTTGGCCTGCTCTGGTTCGGCTACCCGAAAGTCACGCCCGCGCAGAGGCGCAAGGGTCTCGACGACGTCCTGTCCGAACTGCCGTAGCTCCGGCGGTTCGCTTATACTCTGCGCGATGCCCTCATTCTTCTCCGAACTTCGGCGCCGCAACGTGCTCCGCGTGGCGGCGGCTTACGCGCTGGTGGCCTGGATCATCATCGAGGCCGGCTCGGTACTGTTGCCAACTTTTGGTGCGACGGAAGGGGTCTTCCAGGTCTACGTGATCGTCGTGATCATCGGCTTTTTCATTGCGGTCGTCCTGGCCTGGATCTTCGAGATCACGCCGGAGGGCGTAAAGCGTGACAGCGATGTCGTTCAACGCGACCGCGTGAATGCGCGATCGAAGTCGACGATGAACTACGTGATCATCGGCCTGCTCGCGGTGGCGCTCGGTGTGTCAATCACCTTCAATGTCACGGGGCTCCGCAACGGTGAAGCACCGATCGAACAAGCCGTCACGGAAAAACCCGCGATCGCGGTCCTGCCGTTTGCGAGTTTCAGCAGCGACTCTGAAAACCTCATCTTCGCCGACGGCATCCACGGCGACATACTGACTCAGCTGGCCAACATCGGGTCCTGCAAGGTGATCTCGCGCAGCTCCGTGATGGAGTACCGCAACACCACGAAAAACGTACGCCAGATCGGCGAGGAGCTCGACGTCGGTTCGGTGCTTCAGGGTTCGGTACAGCGCGTGGGCGACAACGTGAGAATCAACGTCCAGCTGGTCGATGCGGAAAATGACGTCAACGTCTGGGCCAGAACCTACGACCGCCAGCTGACCGCGCAGAACATCTTCGAAATCCAGACCGAAATCTCCGGCGCGATCGCTGCCGCGCTGGAAACGACGCTGACGCCTGCCGAGCAGGTGCGGATGGCGACGAAACCGACCTCGGATCTGCGCGCCTACAGCGCCTATGTCTCCGGCCGCGACGAACTCTCCCTGCGGCGCCTGGAGACACTGCGCAGCGCGCGGCAGCATTTCCGCCAGGCGATCGAATACGACCCCGGCTATGCGGCTGCCTACGCCGGGCTTGCGGAGAGCGTATTGCTGCTGGAAAACAACCACCAGGCACTGCCGCAGGCAGAAGCGTTCGCGATCGTGCGCGCCAACCTGCAGAAGGCGCTGGAGCTGGACCCGGACCTGGCTGACGCTTACGCCGTCAAGGGGCTGCTCGAGAGCAAGGTCTGGCAGCAGACACGGGTAGGACAGGGCAACGTCGAGGCCGAAGCGGCATTCCGCCGCGCCATCGAGCTCAATCCCAACCACGCGAGTGCCTACATGTGGTTCGCGATGCTGCGCGACGGCGAGGAGCGGGACGAGGAAGCGATCGAACTGTTCCAGCGCTCCATGGAGCTGGATCCCCTGGGCCGCATTCCATTCACCAATCTGCCTATGTTGTACGCGCAGCGCGGCCAGAGTGACGAGGCGATCAGGCTGTGGCTCAAGGCGATGCAGGTCCATCCGGAATGGCCGATGCCGCAGCTGTACCTGGCACAGCATCTTGCAGGACTGGGCCGTCTCGACGAATCGATGGCCTGGATACAGCAGGCGAGTGAGCTCGCCAACGACCCGGTGGTCGATCTATTTACCGTCCGCCTGTACGTGGCATTCGGGGATACGGAAAAAGCGGTCGAGTTGCTGCAGACCCTCCCCACCGAGCATCAGCTCGCGAGATACATGGATGGCCTGGTGTTACTGCTCAATTTCGATTTCCAGGGGGCGCTCGACTATTTTTCGGCCATTGCCGCAAGCGAAGAGCCGGGCCAGACCAGCGAGTTTCCGGCCCAGGTGGCGGCGCAAATTGCGATCGTCACTGACGATCTCGACAACGCGCGGGAGTTTGTCCTCATCGACGAGCCGATACTCCGCGAGGATGCCGCGCTGCAGGTAGACCAGTTCACGCTCCCGGCGGTTATCCGGCTGGCCTACATCAGCCAGCGACAGGGCGACAGCGACTACGCCCGTGAACTCCTGCTGGCGGCGTTGCCGGTCGTCCGGGACCTGCCGCGCCTCGGCTGGTTCGGCCAGGGCATCCAGGAGGTCCGGATTCTCGCGCTGCTCGGCCGCAAGGAAGACGCGCTGGCCGCGTTGCGTACTTTGGTCGACGATGGATTTCGCAATCCCGTACTGACGGACCTCTGGTCGCTCGAGGAAGACCCCTTCCTGGCCATACTGCGGGACGATGACAGGTTCACGGCCATACTGGAGGACGTGGAGCGGTCGATGCAGCAGATGTACGACCGGGTGCTCGAGGCCGAGCGCAGCGGTGACTGGGCCAGCCTGCGCGCAGAAGCCAGGAACATCTGAGCCAGGAGTCTGCGCGGTAGAAACAATTGAGCCGAGGGTTTCCCACGCCGGTTCATTCAGTCGCGCGCCAGGTCCTCCGGGTGGTGCACGATCGGGCCGCCGCAGATAAGCGGCTGCAGCAGCAGGATCGCCAGCACCACGATACCCGCGCCGGCAATGATCAAAACCGAGTTGCGCAGCGTGCCGTTATAGGCGGACGCACCCAGGATAGCGCCTGACGCACCGATGACGTTCTGTATCGTGCCGATGATGGACGACGCCACGCCGGCAATCCGCGGCAGCGGATCGAGCGCCAGCACCATCGCGTTTGAAAGCACGATGGGTACCGCGAAGAAGAACAGGCACACGCACGCCCAAACCCACGCGAACGGCGCCGTGTTCATCCAGGCGGCGATCAAGAGCTGCAGCGATGCCGCCGCCATCAGGGACACGCCGATGCGAATGAGCGGCAGGATCTCGAGGTGCGTGACGAGGAAGCGATTGACTATCGAGCCCGCCAGTATCGACACGCCCGCACAGGCGAAGATCAGTCCGTATGCCTGGATGGAAAAGCCATAAATCTCGACCGTCAGCGCGGCGGACACGGCGATCACGGACATGAATCCGGCGGGCGGCACGACAATCAGTAACAGGCCGAAGATACTCTGCCGGTGGCGGAAAAACTCCGCAAAGCTCTTCTGCAGTTGCCGCAGCGGGTGTCCTTCCGGGTTCGGCGTGTGCGTCTCCACCAGATTGCTGCGTATCCCTATGAGCATCAGGAAGCCGCCGACTGCAATCGCGATAAACGGCGCCCGCCAGCCCCACCGGGCGACCATCAGCGCGCCGATGCTGGGGGCGACGACAGGCGCAACGGTGAAAATCATCGTCATCAGCGACATCAGTCGCGCCGCGCTCTTGCCGCTCGCGATGTCGCGCACGATGGCTCGCGACAGGACCACGGCCGAGGCGCCGCCCATGCCCTGCACGAAACGTGCAGCCAGCATGACCTCGATGGTCTGCGCGAGCGCAGCCACGGTCGCGGCGAGCGCAAACAGGCTCATGCCGGCATAGAGCACGGGCAGCCTGCCCGCGCGATCGGAAAACAGTCCCGCGGGAATCTGGCCGCAGGCCATGCCCAGCATGAAGACACCGACGATGAGCTGCCCTTCGGGCAGGTCCGTAGCCAGCAGGCGCACCATCTCGGGAATCGCGGGCAGGCTCAGGTCGACAGTAAGCGCGGCGACGGCCGTGAGCAGGCCGAGCGTGACGATGAAACTCCGCCGGGCAACAAGGGTCGGGTTCATTAGGCGGGCGCGGAAGACGTTACGGGTTCGGGCTGAAGAAACGCCCGGCGATGAGCAAGTCTGACAGGGGGTGCAGGCCAAGCCAATAGGTGAGCTCTCGCGGGTGGTCCAGCTCCCAGATGGCGACGTCCGCACGCTTGCCGACTTCGAGAGTGCCACAGTCATGTCCGAGGCCGAGCGCACGCGCCGCTTCGCGCGTCACGCCGGCGAGGCATTCTTCCGGCGTCAGCCCAAACAGGCGCGACGCGAGACCCATCGCGAAATGAATAGAGCAAAGCGGCGACGTACCCGGATTGCAGTCGGTCGCAATCGCGACCGGCACGCCGCTGTCGCGTAACTCCCTGACCGGCGGCGGCTGCTTTTCGTTCAGCGTCAGGTAAGCGCCCGGGAGCAACACGGCCGCCGTGCCGGAATCGGCGAGCGCCTGGACACCCTCTTGCGACGTATACTCCAGGTGGTCGGCGGACAGGGCGCCGAAACGCGCCGCGAGTTCCGCGCCGCCGCCGTCGCTGAGCTGGTCCGCATGCAGCTTGACCCTCAGGCCGAGGTCCCTCGCTCCCGCGAACAGTCTTTCGACCTGCCTGGCATCGAACGCGATGGCTTCGCAATAGGCATCGACGGCATCCGCGAGATCCTGCGCGACGGTGGCCGGCAGTATTTCGTCGATGATGAAGTCGATGTAGGCATCCGCATCGTTCGCGAATTCGGGCGGCACCGTGTGGGCCGCGAGCAGCGTCGTGCGAATATTGAGCCCGGACGACTCGCCGAGCCGGCGAGCTACCCGCAGCATCTTGAGTTCGGTGTCGAGGTCCAGCCCGTATCCGGACTTGATCTCGACGGTTGCCACGCCTTCGCGAGCGAGTGCCCGCAGCCTGGCCAGCGCAGCGTCGTGCAATTCCTCCTCGCCGGTCGCCCGCGTGGCCCTGACGGTGGACAGGATGCCGCCGCCTTCAGCCGCGATATCTTCGTAGCTGACGCCGCGCAGCCGCCGTTCGTACTCCTCTGCCCGCTGGCCGCCGAAGACGAGGTGCGTATGACAGTCGATGAGGGCCGGTGTCACCCAGCGCCCGGACAGCGCGCGAGTCTCCGTGGCACCTCTCGCAGGAAGATCCGCCACACTGCCGATCCAGTCGATCATGCCGCCGCGAATCGCGATCGCGCCGCCATCGATCACGCCATAATCCGGCGCGCCCTGGCGCATCGTGGCGATACGAGCGTCCGTCAACAGCAGGTCCCAGTCGGCCATCACTCTCTCCGCAATTGCAAAGCAAACTAGCATGGACTAGCCTGTATATACAACTTGGTGGTGCACCGATGACCTCAGTTTTTGCCAGAAAAGCGCTGTTGCCCGACGGCTGGGCCGACGACGTCCTGCTGCGGATAAGCAACGGGCGGATCGACGCCGTTACTCGCGGCGCGACACCGCAGGACGCGACAGCCGCAACGGGCTGCATCATCCCCGGTCTGTGCAATGCGCACAGCCACGCCTTCCAGCGGGCGCTGGCCGGCCGCACGGAAGAGCGGTCGCCGGCCGGCCACGACAGTTTCTGGACCTGGCGCGAGCGCATGTACGAGCTTGCGGCAATGCTCGATCCCGACTTGCTGCGCGCAATCGCCCGCCAGGCCTATACCGAGATGCTTTTGAGCGGCTACACCACGGTCGCCGAGTTTCACTACCTGCACAGGGATCCGGCGACGAATTCGGCGGGCATGCGGATGTTCGACGCGCTGGCGGATGCGGCATCGCAAACCGGCATTCGCCTGACTTACGTACCCGTGCTGTACGAACGTGCAGGCTTTCATGCGACGACACCCGAAGGACCACAGAAACTGTTCGCGCTGTCGCTCGAACAATTCCTAGAGCACCACGAGGACGCGAGGCGCAGGCAGTCCGAAAAACTCAGTGTCGGCATCGGCGCGCACAGCCTGCGCGCCGTCAGTGTCCCGTCGCTGCTGGCGATTGCGGAAATCGGCCGCAAATCCGGCGGACCCGTTCACCTGCACATCGCAGAACAGCAGCGCGAAGTCGACCAGTGCCTGGCGGCCTGCGAACGCCGCCCGGTGCGCTGGCTCCTGGAAAACGTGGGCATCGATGAACAGTGGTGTCTCGTGCACGCGACGCACATGGACGCCGACGAAACCAAGAGCCTTGCCGGTTCCGGCGCCGTTGTCTGCGTATGCCCGAGTACGGAGGCGAATCTCGGTGATGGTCTGTTCCCGCTGGCGGATTACCTGGCTGCCGGAGGCAGGCTGGCCATCGGCTCGGACAGCCACATCTCCATCAATCCCTTCGAGGAGCTGCGCTGGCTGGAATACGGGCAGCGGCTGGCGACGCACAGCCGCAACGTCACGTCGTTCCGTACCGCCCACGTCGGCCGCGAGCTGTTCGAGCGCGCCATCGAAGGCGGCGCGCAGGCAAGCGGCCAGGCAATTGCAGGACTATGCCGTGGCGCGCCGGCGGATCTTGTCGCGCTCTACGACGACGACCCGATGCTGACGGGCCACGGCGACGAATCGCGCCTGGACGCGCTGGTGTTCTCCGGCTACCGCCTGCCGATCGAGGGCGTAATGGTGCACGGCGAGTGGCTGGTCGCGGACGGCGAGCACAGGTCTGGCGCGGCCACGCGCGACGCGTTTCGCGCCGCCGTTGCGACCGTCGGAGCGAAGCGATGAGTGACAGCAAGAGACCGCGTTACCAGCAGCTCAAGGACCTGATTATCACGCAGATCTCGTCGGGTGAGCTGGCTCCGCACGATCGGGTGCCGTCGGAGAATGAACTCGTCGAGCGCATGAGCGTATCGCGCATGACGGCGAATCGCGCACTGCGCGAACTCACCGATGAGGGCTACGTCGAGCGTATCGCCGGCCGCGGTACTTTCGTGTCCGATTTTCGTTCGCGATCGCACATGCTCGAGGTACATAACATTGCCGACGAAATCGCGCAGCGGGGACACCGGCATACCTGCGACGTGCTGCGCAACTCGCGGCAACACGCGCGTGGCGAGATCGCAAAGGCGCTGGATGTCGAACAGGGCAGCGACGTGTTTCACCTGCTGCTCGTGCATTTCGAAAACGGCGTTCCGGTTCAGGTGGAAGACCGCCACGTGCTGGCCGAATTCGCCCCCGGCTGCGCCGAGCAGGATTTCGGCTCGATTACGCCGAGTGCATACCTGACCTCGATTGCGCCACTGCAGGAGGCCGAGCAGATCGTGCGCGCCCAGCTTCCGAACGCAGCCGTTCGCCGGCATCTGCAGATGCCGGAAAAAGAACCTTGCCTGGTGGTCATGCGTCGAACCTGGGCGCACGGCCGCCCCGTCACGTTCGCGAGACTGCATCACCCCGGCAGCCGTTATGAGCTAACCGGGCATTACACCCCTCCTGGAACATCGAAATCGGCGTCGGGTGACGTCGTGCAACTGGAGAAACTACAGCGATGAACAAACCCCGTGTCATCCGGGCGCCGGTCGGCACAGAACTCTCTGCGAAGAGTTGGCTTACCGAGGCGCCACTGCGCATGCTGATGAACAATCTCGATCCCGACGTTGCCGAGCGGCCGCAGGACCTGGTGGTGTATGGCGGTATCGGCAAGGCGGCCCGCAACTGGGAGTGCTTCGACACGATCGTCGACTGCCTCCGTGAGCTCGGCGACGAGGAAACCCTGCTCGTGCAGTCCGGCAAGCCGGTCGGCGTGTTCCGCACACACGCCGATGCACCGCGCGTACTGATCGCCAATTCCAATCTCGTGCCGGCGTGGGCCAACTGGGAACACTTCCGCGAGCTCGATCGCAAGGGACTGATGATGTTCGGTCAGATGACGGCCGGATCGTGGATCTACATCGGCAGCCAGGGCATCGTGCAGGGCACCTTCGAGACCTTTGTCGAAATGGGGCGCCAGCACTACGGCGGCGACCTGGCCGGCCGCTGGATACTGACGGCCGGGCTCGGCGGCATGGGCGGTGCGCAGCCGCTGGCGGCGACGATGGCCGGCGCATCGATGCTCGCGATCGAATGTCAGAGCGACCGGATAGACAAGCGCCTGGAGACCGGCTACCTGGATACACGTGCGGAAACGCTCGACGAGGCGCTGGCCCTGATCGAAAAGGCCGTGGCCGACAGGAAGCCGTTGTCCGTCGGCCTGCTGGGTAACGCGGCGGAAATCCTGCCGCAACTCGTCGAGCGCGGGGTGCGGCCCGATGCCGTTACCGACCAGACCTCGGCACACGACCCGGCCAACGGCTACCTGCCGATCGGCTGGACGGTCGAGGAGTGGTTCGAGCGCCGCGAGTCGGACCCTGACGCGGTCGTGGCCGCGGCCGTGAAGTCAATGGCCGTTCACGTGCGCGCCATGCTGGCGTTTCACCAGGCCGGGGTGCCCACCTTCGATTATGGCAATAACATCCGCCAGGTGGCGCTGGACCAGGGCGTCGCCAATGCCTTCGATTTTCCTGGCTTCGTTCCTGCCTACGTGCGGCCGCTGTTTTGCCGTGGCGTAGGCCCCTTCCGCTGGGCGGCGCTGTCGGGTGATCCCGAGGATATCTACCGCACCGATGCCAAGGTCAAGGAGTTGATCCCGGACGACGAGCACCTGCACCAGTGGCTGGACGCCGCCGGCGAACAGATTCAATTCCAGGGGCTTCCGGCCCGCATCTGCTGGGTCGGCCTCGGCCAGCGCGACCGCCTCGGCCTCGCGTTCAACGAGATGGTTCGCAACGGCGAACTCAAGGCACCGGTCGTCATCGGCCGCGACCATCTGGACAGCGGTTCGGTGGCGAGCCCGAACCGTGAAACCGAGGCCATGCGGGACGGTTCCGACGCGGTATCGGACTGGCCCCTCCTGAATGCGCTGCTCAACACCGCGAGCGGGGCGACATGGGTGTCCATTCACCATGGCGGCGGAGTCGGAATGGGCTACGCGCAGCACGCCGGTCTCGTCATCGTTTGCGACGGCAGCGAGGCGGCGGACCGCCGTATCGCCCGCGTCCTGTGGAACGATCCGGGCACCGGCGTCATGCGTCATGCCGACGCCGGTTACCCGGAAGCCATCGAGTGTGCGCAAGAATACGGTCTGAACCTGCCGATGCTGGGCCGGGGAGAGACGCCGTGAAACTCGTTGTCGACAAGCAGCGTGTGACGCTTGCCGAGCTTCGCGAGGCATGGAGCGGACCCGTCGAAGTCTCGCTGGGTATCGAGGCGCGCCGCGCGATTGCGGAGGCCCGCGAATACATCAGCGACGTCGTCGAGAGCGGCGATTATATCTATGGCGTCAATACCGGCTTCGGCCAGCTCGCGCGCATCCATATCAGCGACGACGAACTCGTCAAGCTGCAGGAGAACCTGGTGCGTTCGCACTCGGTCGGCGTCGGTGAGGATCTCCACGACGACGTCGTGCGTTTGATCATGCTGATGAAGGTGATCGCGCTCGCCGAAGGATTTTCCGGCGTGCGGCTCGAGCTGGTCGATGCGCTGTGCGCGCTGATCAACCACAATGTCTACCCGCGGATTCCGGCCAAGGGTTCGGTCGGTGCGTCGGGTGACCTGGCGCCGCTGGCGCATCTCGCCAGCGTCCTCATCGGCGTCGGCGAGGCGAGAGTGAACGGCGAACTCGTCCCGGCAGAAGAGGCGCTCGCACATGCGGGCATCGAACCGATCCGGCTGGCACCCAAAGAGGGACTCGCACTGCTGAATGGTACCCAGGTGTCGACCGCGCTCGCGCTGGCCGCGGTTTTCCGTTGCGAAAACGTGCTGGCGGCAGCGCTGGTCGCCGGCGCGATGTCCGCCGATGCAGTGAAGGGGAGCGATACGCCATTCGATCGCCGCATACACAGCGTGCGCGGGCACGGCGGACAGACGGCCGTCGCGGGTGTGCTGCGGCAGCTTATGAGCGACAGTGAAATTCGCGAATCGCACCTCGACTGCGAGCACATCCAGGATCCGTACTCGATACGCTGCCAGCCGCAGGTGATCGGTGCATGCCTCGACGTTCTTCGTCACGTTTGCAGGGTGCTCGAGATCGAGGCCAACGCCGTTACGGACAACCCGCTGGTCTTCACGGAGTCGCAGGCCGTGCTCTCTGGCGGCAACTTCCACGCCGAACCCGTAGCGTTCGCAGCCGACTATCTCGCACTGGCTATTGCGGAAATTGGCGCGCTCTCGGAACGGCGTATTGCCTTGCTCGTCGATGAGCACATGAGCGGCCTGCCCGCGTTCCTGGTCAAGGAAGGGGGCCTGAACAGCGGCTTCATGATGGTCCAGGTCACCGCCGCGGCGCTCGCGTCCGAGAACAAATCGCTCGCGCATCCGGCCAGCGTCGACAGTATTCCGACATCGGCGAACCAGGAGGACCACGTCAGCATGGCAACCTTTGCGGCGCATCGCCTGCACGCGATGCTGCACAACACGGCGGACATCGTTGCCATCGAACTGCTGGCGGCCGCACAGGGCATCGAGTTCCACCGGCCCGGCAAGAGTTCCCCGCCGATCGAGAAGACAATCGCGGCCATACGCAGCGTGTCGCCCAGCTACACCGAAGACCGCTCGTTGTCGCGCGATATCGCGAGGCTCTCGGCGATGATCGACTCGGGCAGGTTCTGCGAACATGCCGCATCGGTACTGCCGAGCCTCGGCGCATGAGCACCGTCTACCGTTTTTCTGCGGGCGATTCGCCGCTGCTGGTCAGCGTGCCGCACGACGGGCGCCTGATCCCGGCGGAGCAGCGGGCGCGCATGACGGAGGCGGGACTTGCAATACCGGATACCGACTGGCACGTGGCCGAGCTTTACGATTTTGCCCGGGAACTTGGCGCATCGCTGCTCGTCGCACGCTATTCACGCTACGTCGTCGATCTCAATCGTCCACCGGACGACGTCTCCCTGTACGAAGGCCAGGTCGCGACCGGGCTGTGTCCTCGCTACACGTTCGCGGGCGATCACCTCTACAGCGATGGCGCGCCGCTCTCGCCCGCCGAGGTTGCCTTGCGAATCGAGCGCTACTGGCGGCCTTATCACGACCGGCTTGCGCAAACCCTGGACGAGCTGCGCGCGCGTCACGGATTTGCGTTACTCTGGGATGCCCATTCGATACCCAGCCGGGTGCCGCGGCTGTTCGACGGCGAACTGCCGGTGCTCAATCTGGGTAACTTCGACGGACGCAGCTGCGATGCCGCAATCGCAGACCAGCTTCACCGGCTTGCGACGGAAAGTCCGTACAGTACCGTATTGAATGGTCGCTTCAGAGGTGGCTACATTACACGCCACTACGGCGACCCGGCCAACGGTGTGCAAGCGGTCCAGCTCGAACTCGCGCAGCGCGCCTACATGGACGAGGCGACGCGGCACGTCGATTCCGCGCTCGCGGAGCGCCTGCAGCATACTCTTGCGGCCCTGCTCGAGGCATACCGCCGATGTCTCGCCGTTCAGTGAGAATTCATGTGCATGCGGGTAGAATACGCGGCTCGTGGATACCCAACGTCTCCTCCGGCGATGCCGCCGGCGGATCACCCAAAGTAACAAACAGGAAAAGAACATGACCAAATTAATCAAGCTCGTGGCAGCATTCGGTGTTCTGAGCATGCTCGCGGCTTCTCCCACGGCAATAGCCGCGTCCGCCGCTGAAATTGACGTACGCGTCAAGGAGTCCATCGAGGAGTTCAAGAAGAACGTGAATGGCGCCGAGGTGTTCCTGCAGCAGTCTGCCGGGTATCTCGTGTTTCCGAAGGTCTACAAGGTCGGCGTCGGTATCGGCGGTGAGACGGGCGAGGGCGCCCTGCTGATCGGCAACAAAGTCGTCGATTACTACCGCACGTCGAGTGGTTCGGTCGGCTTTCAGCTTGGCGCGCAGGCGCGCTCGATTGTGATCGTCTTCATGACCGAGGATGCGCTGAGCCAGTTCCGCAACAGCGAAGGCTGGAAGGTCGGCATTGATGGTTCGGTCGCCTTGATCGACCTCGGCGCCGGCAAGACGATCGACTCCAAGAACATCAAGGACCCGGTCGTCGGCTTCATCTTCGGATCCAAGGGGCTGATGTACAACCTGACGCTCGAAGGTACGAAGATCCACAAGCTTGACAAGAGCTGACACGAAAAAATCGCCGCCCGGGCCGCGCAAGCCGCTCGGGCGGCGCGTTGGCGAGAATCTTCGCGCCGTCGGTGAGTTCGGGCGCGAGGCGGTGACGCGACCCGGTGGCTTGCCGGACAAGGCTCACGGCTGGTTTCGTTCCTGGTTCCGCAAGGTGTGGGACGTCCGTGGCGGCGGACTGTATGCTGTCGGCTTCGCGGTCGCCTTCCTGTTTTTCGAAGTCCGCGAGGCCATCGTCGAGGACATCCCCGAGTTCATCGCGATGAACAACGTCCTGAGTTCGGAACTCGTCGGCTTCGGCATACAGTTCCTTGTCGATTCGATGCTGAATTTCGTGCGCGCGTTACTCTGGCCGGTGTACGTCGCACAGCTGTGGCCGCCCGCCGGCCTGATTGCGCTCGTCGCTGCCTTCGTGCTGTTTCCGCGCTTCCTGAAGCAGCCGATCGAGCGCTGGCTGTTCCAGGACGCCGATACGAACCCGTAGACCGGCTGTCGAACCGCGACGTTGACGGCGATCGTGAACGGATGGGACGCTACGGCAGGCAACGCGAAAACAATACCGCAAAAACATGAATGATAATCGTTTGCAATTCTGCGCCATCGTTTGCCGAAAAACAGATTACTGCCGTTGTGCTGCCGTTCAGGTTGGACAGTTACAATGCGGCGCTGAATCTGTATCTGGTTTAGAATGATACGTGCTGGGCATGTTCCGGCCTGAAACCAAAAAGTATCGAGGAGAGTCCGTTGAGCAAAATTGCACGCCGTAAGTTTATTCAATTGTCTGCTGTCGCCGCTGCCGGCGTTCTCGTGCAGCCGGGCCGCTCAGCCCGTGCAGAGGATATGCCGAAACTCTCGGAAGACGATCCGATGGCGATGGGCATGAAATACACACACGATGCGAGCACCGTCGATCCGGCGAGCCGCGCAAACAGCGCAGAAGTACAGAATTGCGCCAACTGCGCGCTCGGGCAGGGCGAAGCCAAAGACGGCTGGATGCAGTGCCAGATCTTCCCGGGCAAGCTCGTCAATGCGAACGGCTGGTGCAGCGTCTGGGCACCCAAGTCCTGAGTGAAGTCTATCCAGGTAACAAAGCGCCGGCCCCGAGCCGGCGTTTTTTGTTGCAGTAGCGGTCACGACGCGATTACGCTTTGAGGTCTGCTCGTCAGCCCGGAGAGGTCTATTGTTTGAATCGTTGCAGCTGCTGCCACCCGACGCCATCATCGGCCTGATCGCCGAATACAGAAACGATCCCCGCGACTGCAGAGTGGACCTGGGGATCGGCGTGTACCGAAACGCGGCGGGGCAAACGCCCGTGCTCGACGTCGTCAAGGAGGCCGAGCGGCGCCTCATCGAGTCCCAGACGTCCAAGACCTACATCGGTTCTGCGGGTTCGGCGGCTTTCAACGAGGCCTTGTGTGACCTGACTTTTGCCGATTCGGTCGGCAGTGACCGTATCGCCATGTTGCAGACGCCCGGCGGGTCCGGCTCGTTGAGAGTGGCCGCCGGCATCATCCTTCGCGCGAAAGACGACGCGACCGTCTGGGTGAGCGCTCCGACCTGGGCGAATCACGTACCCCTGCTGGGCGGTGCGGGCCTCGCGCTCAAGAGCTATGCGTACTACGACGACGAGCAGAAAACGCTCGATATCGACGCGATGCTGGACGCCCTGCACGACATACCGAAGGGCGACGTCGTGTTGCTGCACGCCTGCTGCCACAACCCGACGGGGATCGATCCGGACGAGGCGCAATGGCGCGCCATTGCGGACGTGATCGTCGAACGGGAACTGCTGCCTTTTATCGATATCGCCTACCAGGGCTTCGCGATCGATCTCGATGCCGATGTGTTCATCGTTCGCGAGCTCGCCGGCCGCGTGCCAGAGATGCTGATTTCCACGTCGTGCTCGAAGAATTTCGGACTGTATCGCGACCGCGTCGGCGCCCTGTTCATTGTCACGGCCGACAGCAAGACGCGCGATATAGCGCAGTCCCAGGCCAACAACCTGGTTCGAACGATGTATTCCATGCCGCCCGATCACGGTGCCGCCGTGGTGGAAACGATTCTCCATGACGAGCAGCTGCGCGCCGGCTGGGTGGGGGAACTCGCGGAGATGCGTGAGCGCCTGCAGGACATGCGGCAGCTGCTTGACGAAGCTTTGCGCACGGAAGCGCCCGATCACGATTTCTCACATGTCGTCCGCGCGAATGGCATGTTCTGCTTTCTCGGCATTTCGACGGAGCAGGTCCGGCGCATGAAGAAAGACCATGCGGTGTACATGGTGGATTCGAGCCGCATCAATATCGCGGGTATTACGGCCGACAACGTCGAACACATCGCACGGTCAGTCGCGGCCGTTCTCTGACGGCTATTGCAGCGCCGGTTCCCACAGGAGCTGGCTGTTTTCATCGATTGACAGGCGCCGTGCCGTACCCGCATTCAGTTCGAGTACGAAACTCGCGGGTTCGCTCGAGGTGACGGACTTCTCGGAAAGTGGCACCGTGTCCGCGGCGATGTTCGTGACACTGCCGTCACGCCGCGCGAAGACCATGTCCAGCGATATGTACGTGTTCTTCATCCACATCGACCGGTAGCGCTCGTCCCCGTAAACGAACAGCATGCCCGTCCGTTCGGGCAGCTCGCGGACGAACATGAGTCCGCGCCGCTGCTGCTGCGGACTGACGGCAAGGTAGACGTCGAAGCGGTAACAGGCATCACGGGCAACGATCACGAGAACGTCGGATTGGAAAGACTCCCCGAGGGGCTCCTGCGCAAGTGCAGGCGCCGCCAGCAGGCAGAGCCACGCGAAGACCGCATGTGGTCGCGTCATCCGGCGCCCCAGTCGACGTAGCCGCCGAACTGCAGCTCGCGCAGCGTCACGCTCGAGTCACCGTTGACCTCTGCGAGCGGGGCAATGCAGTACAACGTCCCCGCAATGAAGTAGACATCCGTGCCGTCATCCGTCTTCTTCTGTTCGACGACATCGGTCCAGCAGCTGCCGAGGCCGGCCGTGCTGAAGAAACGCCCGCTGCCTTCCTCGATTAATGTGACGTTGCTGCCGAGTTCTTGCGTCACGGCGCCGCGCTCGAGGCCGGGCATTGCGACGATGATCGCGATCGTCAGCTCGCCCGCCTGTCCCGCGAACCGCAGGCGCGCGCCCTGGCCCTCCGGCCGCGGCATTCCCTCGCAGTCGAGCTCGCCGGCCGTCCAGTCGATCGGTCCTGAGAGCTCGCCGTAAAACTCGGTCCTGAGGTAGCCCCGCTCACCACAGCCGCCGGATTCCGGCGGGGGCGGTATCAGGGCCGGCAGCGGCGCCGGCTCTGGCGTGTCGCCACAGCCGGCCAGCCACGCCGATGTGACGGCTGCTGCCAGCGCCGCGAAACCGGCCTTTCCGCGAATTCCGCGCAATGTTCGTCGCCCATCGCTGTCCTAGAATGAGACATTATTACCGAAGTGTTCTGCCGATGGACAAAATTCCAGGTGACGAGTTGGCCTCAACAGGCATCCTCTCTACAATGTCACGCCCCATACCGGCCCGGGAGCCATTGATGAGCGTCGCAGACCAATTCCAGCAACTCGAGGCGCATGCCAGCCGCTTGATCATCGGGCAGTCGCACCTGATCAACCGCATGCTGATCGCGCTTCTGTGCGACGGGCACCTGCTGGTCGAGGGCGCGCCGGGCCTGGCAAAGACCCGCGCTATCAAGGTGCTGGCGGAAAGCATCGAAGGCGACTTCCATCGCCTGCAGTTTACGCCCGACTTGCTGCCCGCCGATCTCACGGGTACCGATATCTACCGCCCCCAGGAAGGCACGTTCGAATTTCGCAAGGGCCCGCTGTTCCACAACCTGATTCTTGCGGACGAGATCAACCGCGCGCCGGCAAAGGTCCAGTCGGCCCTGCTCGAAGCGATGGAAGAACGGCAGATCTCCGTGGGTGACAAGAGTTATCCGTTGGACGACCTGTTCCTCGTGATGGCCACGCAGAACCCGATCGAGCAGGAGGGCACGTATCCGCTGCCGGAAGCTCAGCTCGACCGCTTCCTGCTGCACGCGCAGGTGGGCTATCCGAATGCGGAGCAGGAGCGCAGCATCCTGGTGCTGAACCGGAACGAGGCCAAGGCGAACACGCGCGACGCATTTCAGCCGCCGGAGTTGCTGTCCGTTGCATCGATCATGCAGGCGCGGCAGGAAATCCTGCGCCTGCACCTCGCGGAGGAACTCGAGGAATACATCGTCAATATCGTCCTTGCCACGCGCAATGCAGGCAGTGTCGACGACTCCCTCGAGGGGCAGATCCTGTACGGCGCCAGTCCGCGCGCCAGTATCGGTATCGATCGGGCGGCGAGAGCACGGGCCTGGCTCGCAGGGCGAGACTACGTGGGCCCTGAAGATATCCAGGACGTTACGGCCGATGTGCTGCGTCACCGGCTGGTGCTCAGCTTCGAGGCAGAAGCGGACGGCGTCGACGCGAATTCTGTCATCGAGCGGATACTGGATGCCGTCGGAGTGCCGTAATGCGGCAGCTCGATCACATTTCCGAGAACGCATCGCCCGTCAGCGTGTCGCAGTCGGGCCTCATTCGGCTGAGCGGACCGGCGCGCGCGATCGCGCTCGACGTGCTGAGGGTGCGTTCGCTGCAGACCGGCGCCTACGTGTCGCACTTTCGCGGCCGCGGCATGGAGTTCGACGAATCGCGGCCCTACCAGCCCGGCGACGATCCACGCTCCATCGACTGGCGCGTCACGGCTCGCAGCACCACGGCCTACACCAAGCTGTTTCGTGAGGAACGCGAGCGGCCCGTACTGATCATGGTCGACCTGCGCTCCAATATGCATTTCGCCACGCGCGGCTGCTTCAAGTCGGTCAACGCGAGCCGCGCCGCCGCATTGCTGTCCTGGGCGGCACATCATCGCGGCGACCGCCTGGGCGGGCTCATCTTCGGCGACACTGTTCATCGGGAGCTGAAGCCGCGCCTCGGCCGGCAGGCGGCCCTGCGATTCCTGCACGAACTCGCCGAGCATCCCGACTGGGTTCGGCACGAGCACCCGGAAACGACGGAGCGTGAAGCGCCGTTCACCCTGGCGATGGCGTCGCTGCGGCGCGTTGCGAGACCAGGAAGCCTGGTCGTGATACTCAGCGATTTCCTCGGCATCAATCGTGCCGCGCAGTCGTACCTGTCGAGCGTGGCACGCCACAACGAGGTGCTGGCCGTAGTCCTCAGCGACCCGCTCGAGCGGGAACTGCCGCCGCCAGGACGCTACCGGCTCGTCAGGGACGACGAAGAGCTGGCTATCGACACCCATGCGCAGGCGGCACGCCGCGACTACCGGGACGCGTTCGAATCCCGCGCCCACGAACTCGGACTCTTTTGCCAGCGTTACGGCATTCACCTCATGCCGCTCTCGACGGACGACGATCCCGTGAGCGCGCTGCAGACCGCGCTCGGGCGGAGGACGCACTAGTGGACCCGCAGGAAATTCCGCTGCGCGGCCTGCATCTGCCGGAGTCGGTCGGCTGGTGGCCGCTGGCGCCGGGTTGGTGGCTGCTCATCGCCATGGGGGTCCTGGCGGCAGGCATACTGATCCGCATCTGGCTGCGGCGCCGCGCCCACGCGGCAGCTCGCCGCAAGGCGCTCAGGCAGCTCGAGGCGAGCCGCTCGGCGTATGCCGATCACGGCAACCCGGTCACGCTCGGCGCCGAGGTATCGGAACTCCTGCGGCGCACGATGCTGGCATACGCGCCCCGCGCCGAGGTTGCCGGGTTGACCGGCGACGAATGGCTGGCCTGGCTCGATCGCGATCTCGACGAGCCGCGGTTTCGCCACGGCGCCGGCCGCAGCCTGCTCGACCTGCCATATCGCAACCCGGACTCGGTCGCAGAAGATCTGGATATCGACGGCATGCTCGCCGCCGTAAGAGAAAGACTGCAGACGCCGGTGGGGAGGGGCGCCTGATGCTGTCGCTTGCCTGGCCGTGGATGCTGCTGGCACTGCCGCTGCCGCTCATCGTGCGCGCGCTGTGGCCGGAGGCGAACCAGCTGCAGGAGGCGGGACTGCGGGTACCGAGCTTTGCGGGTTTCGACGTGCTGGCCGACCGCTCCCGGTCGGAGCAACTGCTCAACTGGAGGATCTGGGTTGCCATGATTGCCTGGATACTGCTGGTCATCGCCGCGGCGCGGCCGGAACGCATCGGCGACGAGCTCGACGTGCCGGTATCGGGCCGCAACCTGATGCTTGCGGTGGATCTTTCCGGCAGCATGGACCAGAAGGACTTCGAGCTCGGCAACCGCCGCGTCGACCGTCTCACGGCAACGAAGGCCGTGGCGAGCGATTTCATCAGCCGCCGCGAGGGCGATCGCATCGGGCTGATCCTGTTCGGTGAGCGGGCTTACCTGCAGGTGCCGCTGACGCTCGACAGGGAGACGGTCAAGATACTTCTCATGGAGGCATTCATTGGGCTCGCGGGTGAGAAGACCGCGATCGGAGATGCGATCACGCTTGCGGTCAAACGTATCCACGACCAGGAGGAGGATGCGGGCGAACAGGTGCTGGTGTTGCTGACCGATGGCGCGAATACGGCCGGTGAGATCGACCCGATGAAAGCCGCGGAACTGGCCGCGCAGGTCGGGCTGCGGATCTACACTATCGGCATCGGCGCCGAGCAAATGGAAGTGGCTTCGATCATCGGCGGTCGCCGCCGGGTCAATCCGTCGGCCGACCTCGACGAGGCAACACTCACCGGTATCGCGGACCTGACGGGCGGGCGCTATTTCCGCGCAACCGACACCGCAACGCTGCAGGACATCTACCGGCTCGTTGACGAACTCGAGCCGGTCGAGGAGCCCGAAGCCGGCTTCCGCCCGGTTCAGTCGCTGTATTTCTGGCCGCTGTCCGGCGCGTTCGTGCTGGCGGCCTTTCTTTGCATCGTGAGCTTGTTGCAGGCGCTGCGCCTGCGGCGGAGCAGCGGGGTAGCTACCCATGCCGGCTGAGTTTCATTTCCTCCGGCCCGAATGGTTGTGGGCCGTGCCGGCCGTGATCGTCACCGCGGTCCTGCTGGCGCGCCGCCAGCTCGGCCCCGGCAGCTGGCAGCAGGTCGTGGATCCGGCACTGGCTCCACACGTGCTATCGGGCTCGTCGCGCCGCAAATCCGACCTGCGCTGGTGGCTGCTCGGCGTCACCGGCGTCATAGCGGCGTTGGCGCTCGCGGGACCGGCGTGGGAGCGGATCGAGCAACCGGTATTCCGCTCCGACCAGGCGCTCGTCGTCGCGCTCGACCTGTCGCGATCCATGGACGCGCAGGATATTGCGCCGAGCCGCATGCTGCGTGCGCGGCTCAAGATTCTCGACATTCTCGAGCGTCGCGCCAGCGGCCAGACGGCGCTGGTCGTTTACTCGTCCAACGCGTTTACCGTGACGCCGCTGACGACCGATACCGACACGATTGCGGCGCTGGTCAACAGCCTGACTACGGACATCATGCCGAGCCGCGGCAGCTACCCGACGGCCGCCATCTACAAGGGGCAGCAGCTTCTGCAACAGGCCGGTGCCGGCTTCGGCGAGGTGCTGCTGATCACCGATGGCGGTTCGTCGCCCGCGGCCGAGCGCGCGGCGCGCGATCTTCGTGACGCCGGTTACACGCTGTCGGTGCTCGGTGCAGGCACCACGGAGGGCGCGCCGATCCCGAAACTCTCCGGTGGTTTCGTTACCGACCAGGCCGGCCGGATGGCAGTCGCACGCCTCGAGGAGCGCGGGCTGCGCGAACTCGCATCGAGCGGCGGCGGGCGCTACGCGACGCTCTCGTCCGATGGCCGCGACCTCGATTACCTGATGGCGGGCGAGGTCGGCACACGAAAAGCGAGCGACGACGCGCTCGCGACGGACCAGTGGCGCGAAGAGGGGCCCTGGCTCGCGCTTTTGTTGTTGCCGCTTGGCGCACTGGCATTCCGGCGCGGCTGGGTGGTCATGCTCGCGCTCGCAATATTGCCGTTGAGCCAGCCTGCCGAGGCGTCGCTGTGGGACGACCTCTGGTTCAACAAGGACCAGCAGGCGCAGCGAGCGCTCGAGGCAGGCAATGCTGCAGACGCGGCCGACCTTTTCGAGGACCCTGAATGGCGTGCCGTGGCGGAGTACGAGGCCGGCGCGTACGCGCAAAGTGCGGCACGGTTCGCGGAGCAGGAGGAACTGCGCAACCTCTACAACCTGGGCAACGCGCTTGCGCGGCAGGGGGAGTTCGAATCCGCCCTCGACGCCTACGAACAAGTGCTGGAGGCCGACCCGGACAACGAGGATGCGGCCTACAACCGCGACCTGCTCGAACAGATGATGGAGGAGCAGCAATCGCAGCAGCAGAACCAGGGCGACGATCAGCAGTCGTCGGACCAGTCGGGCGGCGACAGCCAGGAATCCGAGAGTGACGCCTCGTCGCAGAACGAGAGTTCGGAGGGTTCTTCGGATTCGCAGAGCGATTCCGGTGAGCAGAACGCGTCGCAGCGGGATGACGAGATGAGCGAAGAAGACATGCAGGCGCTGCAGGAAGAGTTGCAGCGCGCGGCGGAGGAGGCCGAGCAACAGGGCCGGGAACAATCGCCGCAGCTGAGCGAGGAACAGCTCGAGGCGCTGCGCCGCGAGCAGGAGCAGCAACAGGCCATGGAGCAGTGGCTGAGGCGAATCCCGAACGACCCGGGCGGGCTCCTGCGCCGCAAGTTCCGCTACCAGTACCAGAGGATGGGCCAGGACCAGGATGGCAACAACCTCTGGCCCGACGACGAGGCACAGCCATGGTGACCAGGCGCGGCTTCGAAACGCTCAGATCGTGGCTCGTTTTCGGCGCGCTGCTGGCGTCAACCGTCACGGCGCAAGCCGCCGTGACGGCTCGCGTGGATCGCAACACGATCGACCTCAATGAATCGTTCATGCTCGAGATCGTGGTCGACACCGAGATCGACCTGGAGCCCGACATCTCGGCGCTGCGCGAGGATTTTTATGTCGGGCAGAGCAGCCAGCTCAGCAACACGATGATTATCAATGGCGAGATCTCGCGCAGTCGCACCTGGAGCTACCAGCTGATGGCGAAACGCACCGGTGACCTCGTGATCCCGTCGGTCGCCGTCGGCTCCGAGAGCAGCCAGCCGCTGCGCATAAGCGTTCGTCAACCGACCAACGCCCCGCCCGGCGAAGCCGATGTCTTCATAACCAGCGAAGTGGACTACTCGGAGTCCTACGTGCAGGCGCAGGTGCTGTATCGGATCAAGGTCTATCGCGCCGTGCCGACGCGGCAGCCGGCCCTGCGCGACCCTGAGTTCGGCGGCGCCGAGGTGCTCATCGAGGTGGCGGGCGAGGAACGCAGTTACGACGCACTCCTGAACGGTCGCACCTACAACGTCGTGGAGCGTGTCTACGCAATTTTTCCGCAGGAGAGCGGCGAGGTCACGATATCGCCGGCGCGCTTCGAGGCGCGCGTGCTGCGTGACGGCCGCATCACCGGGCGCAAGGTCTTCCAGTCGGACGCGCATACGATTTCCGTGCTGCCAATCCCTGAGCCACCGGCCGATTTTCCGGATGCCGCCTGGCTGCCGGCAAAAGACCTGCAGCTCCGTGACAACTGGTCCCGGCAGCCCGACGACCTCAAGGCCGGCGAACCGATCACCCGCGTCATAACGATCAGCGCGCTGGGTCAACTGGAAACGCAGGTACCCGCGCTCGACCCGCCGACGGTCAGCGGCGTTAACGTTTACCCCGACCGCCCCGAACTCAGCCGGAAAATCGAGCCAGGCGGTATCCGCGGCATCCGCAAGGACCAGTACGCGATTATCGGTGTGGCGGGCGGCGACGTCACGCTGCCGCCGCTGCGGCTGCCCTGGTGGGACGTCGAGGCGGGCGAATGGAAGGTCGCCGAGTTGCCGGAGCGCAGCGTCAGCATACTGCCGACGCGCGAGGCACCCGTGGTCGATCCGGCGCCGACGGTAGCGGTGCCTGCCGAGGAACCGGGGGCGCCGGCCGAGGTGTCCATGGGTTCCGATTTGTGGCGGCTCGTTGCGCAGGTCGTCGTTGCGCTGTGGCTGCTGACGCTCGGTGCGTGGTGGTTATCGTCGCGCCCGAGGCGCGAGCTGCGCGAGTCGCGCGAGCCCGCCCCGCCGCCGCTGCACAAGCAGCAGGCGCGGTGCCTGAAGGCAGCCCGCAAGGCGGCACTATCGGGTGACGGTGCCGGTGTCAGGCAGGCGATGCTCGAGTGGGCGCGTCTGCAGTGGCCCGACGACGCGCCGCGCAGCATCGATGCCGTGGCACGCCGCGTATCGGCACCGCTGGCGGACGAGCTGACGCGACTTTCCCGCGCCGCCTACGGGCCGAGCGGGGAGGGCTGGGATGGCGACGCGCTTGCGAAGTCGCTGCGCTCCTTTGCCGTCCTCGACGACAATAACGCGGCCGGGTCGAGCGATCCGCTGCCGCCGCTCATGCCCCAGACGTAGGCGCGGTTCTCGAACCGCGAGTTGCGGGCCCCGGCCCGCTCCTCCGGTAGCGGTGGCGAAAAATCCTGCTATCAGAGGGCGGCCGTCACTGCGACCCTACCAGTGGCCCGTGTTCTCCATGGATGCCCACGGTTCCTGCGGCGGCAGCGCGTCGCCTTTTTGCAGGAGTTCGATCGATATATTGTCGGGGGAGCGCACGAACGCCATGTGACCGTCGCGCGGGGGCCGGTTGATCGTCACGCCGGCGTCCATGAGCTTCTGGCAGAGCGCGTAGATGTCGTCGACCCGGTAGGCGAGATGACCGAAGTTGCGGCCCTCGCCGTATTCTTCGGGGTCCCAGTTGTACGTAAGCTCGACCTGGGCGTCTTCGTCGCCGGGCGCGGCCAGGAAGACAAGCGTAAAGCGTCCCTTTTCGCTGTCGTAACGCTTCAGCTCCACGAGCCCGAGCTTGTTGCAGTAAAAATCCAGCGACGCGTCGATGTCGCTGACGCGCACCATCGTGTGCAGGTACTTCATGAGTTCATCCCGGTTGCGGTAGTTTGTTGAAACGGACCACAATGGTGGTCCATCGTAGCGCCGTGAGCAATACGTGAATGACATACGCACGATAACGCTGGATCTCGACGACACCCTGTGGGAGATCACGCCCGTCATCCGACGTGCGGAGACGCGGCTGCGCGAATGGCTGGCCGAGCGCTACCCGCGCATCGTGGATATGCACCAGCCCGAAGACATGGTCGAGTTGCGCGCGCAGGTCGTCGCCGAGTTCGAGGAGCAGTCACACGACCTGACGTTCATACGCCGGCAGGTGCTGGCACGTATGGGCGTTGCCGCGGGCTACGGGGACGACTTCGTCGACGAGGCATTTGCCGTATTCGACCGGGAGCGCAACACGCTCGAGCTGTTCCCGGAAGTCCGGCCGGCACTCGAGTCACTCGCAAGCCGATACACGCTGGTGGCGGTAACGAACGGCAATGCGAGACTCGAGCGAATTGGTATCGACCACCTGTTTCATGCTGTCGTGTCGGCCCGCAGTGCCGGCGCCGCAAAACCGGCCCGGCCGATCTTCGATGCCGCGGTAAGCGTCGGCGGCGCTGCGGCGCACGAGACACTGCACGTCGGTGATCACCCGGAGTTCGACGTCCACGGTGCGCGCGCTGCCGGTCTGCGTACGGCCTGGCTGAATCGCAACGGACACGAGTGGCCTGTCGGACTAGAGCCACCGGAGCAGACGGTTTCGAATCTCCGCGAGCTCGACGAACTGCTGGCAGCATCGCAACCGGCCGAATGAACACGCCGCTGATTCTCTACGTGCCGGGGCTGTTGCCGAAACCCGAGGCGGGCGTGCACAGGGAGGCCTTGCGGCGCTGCCTCCTCGAGGGATTGCGGCGGCACGATGCCGGGCTAGCCGGGGAAGTCGCGGCAACCGGGCGCAGCTTCGACCTGGTGGCCTGGACGTACGATTTCTATCGCGAGCACCGCGACTTCGCCCTCGACGCGAAGTCGATCGACGAGCTGCTGGTTCAGCCGGATGCGAGCGAGCAGGATATCGTCGAGGCATCGTCACCCGGCAAACGCCTGATGCGCTGGCTCTACCGTGTCGGCAACCTGTTCCCGTTCCTGATTCCGCACCTCGCGGACGAGCGCATCGAGCTGCATTTGCGCGACCTGATGCGTTACGTGCACAACAGCAACGAGATCGCCGCGCATACCCGGGAGATGCTGAAGATGCCGCTGCGAGCGGCGTGGGAGGCGGGCAGGCCGGTGTTGCTCGCGGCACACAGCATGGGCTCGGTGATCGCCTACGACGCGCTCTGGGAAATGAGCCGCGACGAAAGGGACGAGCTGTGCGTGGACCTGCTCCTCACGATGGGGTCGCCGCTCGGCCAGAAGTACCTGCAACGCCGCATACTCGGGCACGACGAGTCCGGGCCGGCACGTTACCCGGACAATATTCGCCGCTGGGTCAACCTGTCCGCAGTGGGCGACATGACCGCGGTCGATCCGTACCTGAAGAGCGGTTTCGGCGAGATGCTGAAGCTCGGGCTGATCGAGAGCATCGAGGACATCGAGATATTCAATTTCTTCCGCCATGACGGCGAACTCAACGTGCACGCCGAATACGGCTACCTCATCAACAAGGTGACGGCAGCTGCCGTCGCCGACTGGTGGCGACAGCAGCGCGCGGATGCCTAGGCGTCAGCTGGCGTCGAGATTCGGCTTGATCACGATATCGATGCGGCGGTTCTTCTCGCGGCCGGACGCCGTCTCGTTGCTCGCGACCGGGCGTGTTTCGCCATAGCCGGTCGCAATCAGGCGATAGCTCGGTATGCGCATCGCGTTGATCATGTACTGCTGTACCGACTCGGCGCGATCCTGCGACAGCTTCTGGTTGAGGTCGTCACCGCCGTGCGAGTCGGTGTGTCCCTCGATGATGAGTTCGCTGCGGGGAAACACGTCGATGGCCTTCTCGACCTTGGCGAGCAAATCGAAATTCGCGGGCTTGAGCTGGGCAGACCCGCTGTCGAACGTCAGACCGACGAGCCGCATGATGATCGTATTGCCCTGGCGAAAGACACGCGCTTCGTCGTTGCTGAACATCTTTTCGACCTGCTCGAACTGCTCCTTGATGCGCTCCTGCGCCTCGATGCGCTGGATCAGCGCGGTGCGTTCCGCCGTTGCACCACCGAGACGCTCGTCGAGAACACGAAGTTCCTCTTCCATATCGGCAAGGCGCAACTGGTTGTCGGCATTCTCCTGCTCGAGCGCCTGTTTCTCGTTGCGAAGGCTCTCGATGTAGGTAACGAGTTCGCCCGTGAGCCGCTCCGGGCCATCCTGCATGTCGGGAATAACATCGGCGGCGCCGGCGACGGCGCGGAGCTGGTCTTCCCAGAGCAGCACGAGCTGCTCGGGTGACAGGTCCTTGTCGCGAACCTTGAGAACGACTTCCGACAGGTAGATTGCGTGCTTGGCCTCGTAGTTCGCCTGCATGGCGAGGCTGCGGGGCAGGTCGGTGTCGTAACGGTTCTCGTTGAGTTCGCGCTCCGCGTCGGCGAGCAGCTGTTTCGCCTTGCCCAGTGTGATCGGGGCGTAACGGCCCACGCGGCGGCGGTCCGCCTCGGAAAGCAGTTGGCGAGTTTCACCCAGGTACTTCGCCTTGATCGCAACCAGTTCCGCGTCACGGTAAAGCGTGGTCGCCTCGACCTCGCGGCGCTTGGCGCTCTTCAGATTGCCGGCCTCGAGGTAGCGAATCGCGTCTGCGAACGTGTCCTGCGCGTCTTCCCAGAGGTCCGGCGATAGTGTCGGTGCCTGCGCGTTCGCCGCGTCCTGGCGGCTCTTCAGGGCCTGGGCCAGCGCGGTCCGCGCCAGCTGGGCCGCTTTCGCGGCATCCGTGAAGTGATTGGCAGCCTCCGCGGCATTGGAACGCACGTATTCGATGTTGCGGCCGCGCTCCAGCGCCTGTTCCGCATCCTCATATTCGCGCATGCCACGCTCATAGCTGCGCGGTGCAAGCCACTCGGCGTCGACGGCGTCGGCCGCCGCCCTGGCGGCGTCCGCGTCCTTGAAAAAGGTGCTTCTCAGTTCGTTCTGCGCCAGGGCCGATGCGGCTCCGAGCGCCAATACGCCCAGGATCAGGATCCTTGGCAACGTTGGTATCACGATCATTGAATCGTTCCCCGGTTCGTTCGTGTGGAGAACTGCCCAAGCGACTGGCAGTTATAGATTGATGTTACATATGCTGGCGACGCAAAACTGTGCACCGCGTCGCCGATTTTCGCTGATTTCAGCCAGATTTCCAGAATTTTACGCTCCAATTCCCGGCTTTGCATGACCGGACCGGCGCTTGTTGCAGAGCAGCATCCGGCATCGAGACCTGGTTTCCGCTGTGACACAGGTCACCGTTTGCGGCCCGCAACCCGTCTCGTCGGAAATTTGTGCTCCAGCTCACAGCTGCCGAAAAGTGACGGGCGTAATCTGTACCCATGTCCGCAAAGTACTACACACAGTTCATCCTGACCGACACGCAATATCGTGACGGTAATGAGTTCAGCGGCGTGGTGGAACTGACCCAGCCCATGGACCACAACACGGATACGCGCGACATCGAGGCCGCACTGGCCCGGAATTTCGACCTGCACCGGAGCTCGGTAAAGCTCCTGAGTTGGTCAAGATTGCACTAGTTTCTTCTGGCGTGCTTGCAGAATCTACGGATTCCCCCTGACTCTCCCGGCTTCGGCCGGGATTTTTTTTCTTCGGGGCCGTTACCCGAGGCCCGGCTGGTGCAGCGGGCATCCGATCGGGAGGTTCTTCGAAGGAAGTAAAGCGGACCGAAGGGAGCCATGACTGAGAGGAACCTCCCGATCGGATACCCGCTGTCCGCAATGGCGCGAAGTCCCGGGCCCCCACACGACGGGCATTTTGTGAGAAAATGCGCGTCCGGTTTTCCGCCGGCAAGCGAATCTATGAGTAACAGCGAAACCAAATTTCGCGGCATTCCCATTATCGAGAGTGGCCGCAAGTACCAGACCGACGCAGGTTTTTCGGCGATCAAGAACGGCGTCAAGCAGCGCCGTGACGTCGAGCCCCTCGTGCATGGCCAGAAGCCCGGGTGGCTGCGAGCGAAGATGCCGTCGGGGAAAGGATACTCGAACACCCGCGATATCGTGCACGAGCACCGGCTGAGCACGGTCTGCGAAGAGTCCATGTGCCCCAATATCGGCGAATGCTGGAATGCCGGCACGGCGACGATCATGGTGCTGGGCTCGGTCTGCACCCGCGCGTGCCGTTTCTGTGCCGTGGACACGGGCAATCCGAAAGGCTGGCTGGATGCCGAAGAGCCCGCGAACACGGGTCGTGCCGTAAAGCTCATGGGCCTCGAGTACGTCGTTATCACTTCGGTTGACCGCGATGATCTTCCGGACGGCGGTGCGGCGCATTACGCAGCCTGCGTTCGGGAGATCAAGAAGCGCAATCCCGCTACGGCGGTGGAAGCCCTGACGCCGGATTTCAATGGCGTGCATGAGCATGTCGAAGTGGTCGTCGATTCGGGTCTCGATGTGTTCGCGCAGAACGTCGAGACAGTGCGGCGTCTAACGCACCCGGTGCGTGACCCGCGGGCCGGGTACGAGCAAACGCTCGACGTGCTCCGGCACGCCAAGCGCCATCGCCCCGAAGTGCTGACGAAGACCAGCCTGATGCTCGGACTGGGAGAACGCGATAGCGAGATCGTAAAGACCATGGACGACCTGCGAGAGGCCGGCGTCGACATTCTGACGCTCGGGCAGTATCTCCGGCCGACGCCATACCATCTCGCGGTGGAGCGCTACGTGACGCCCGACGAGTTCGAGGCGTATCGTGCGGAAGGCCTCGAACGCGGCTTCGTCGAAGTCGTGGCAGGGCCGATGGTACGCTCCAGTTACCGCGCCGAGCAGGTCCTGCAAAAGAACAATGTCGGCCTGGCCGTAGGCTGATACTGGCAACGGCATTCCACGGACAGGACGATAATGGAATTTCTCAGCGAGTACGGGTTATTTCTCTTGAAGGTCATGACGATCGTTATCGCGATCGTCATCGTCATGGCAGCAGGCGCGGCGGCAGGCCGGAAAGCGACCCAGGACCACCTCGAAGTCAACAATCTCAACAAGAAATACCGCGAGACGGCTGGCGCATTGCGTTCGGCTGTAATGAAGAAAGGCGAACGCAAGAAGCAGGCGAAGCAAGACAAGAAGCGGCAGAAGGCAGAGGACAAGAAGGCGGGTCGGCCGCGCAGTTTCGTCATCGACTTCAAGGGCGACCTCAAGGCGAGCGCCGTACCCGCGTTGCGCAAGGAAGTGAGTGCCGTGCTCGACGTGGCCAACTCCGACGACGAGGTCATCGTGCGGCTCGAGAATCCCGGTGGTATCGTCCATGAGCACGGGCTCGCGGCGTCGCAACTCGCCCGGATCCGCGACCGGGACGTCCCGCTGGTCGTCTGCGTCGACAAGGTTGCAGCGAGCGGCGGCTACCTGATGGCCTGCGTCGCATCGAAGATCTATGCCGCGCCGTTCGCGATTCTCGGGTCCATCGGCGTTCTGGCACAGATACCCAATTTCAATCGTCTCCTCGACAGTCACGGCGTCGATTTCGAGCAGATATCGGCCGGCAAGTACAAGCGCACCGTTACGATGTTCGGCAAGAACACCGACGCAGACCGCGCCAAGCTCAAGGAAGAACTCGAAGACGTTCATACCCTGTTCAAGGCGGCCGTAAGCCGCTACCGGTCGGACCTTGATCTCGACACCGTCGCCACGGGCGAGCACTGGTACGGCACGCGCGCGCTGGAACTCGGGCTGGCCGACGAAATACTGACCAGCGACGAATTGCTGCTGCAGCGGGCCAGCGAGCGCGACCTGTATCATGTCAGCTACAAGATCAAGCAGCCGCTGCAGAAGCGCATCATGTCGAACATCGACGGTGCGCTGGAGAAGGTCGATGCGGCCAGCTGGCGGCGGCGCTTCGAGTCGCGGCTGCCGCGCAGTCCCTGGAACTGAGTCAACGCCTGGTGGTCAAAATCGTTACACAGGAGTAACCATGGCCCAGCTAAACCTCAAATCATTGATTTCCCTGGCATTGGTCGCCTTTGCCGGTGTTGCGTGCTCGACCTCTCCGACGGGACGTTCGCAGATGGTTCTCAAGAACGACCAGGAGCTGGCGGTCGAGGCTGCCCGCCAGTTCGCTGAGATGAAGGCGAACATGCCGCTGGAAACGGACCGGGCGAAGATCGACTACATTCATTGTGTAGCGCAGGCGGTCGTAATGGAACTGCCGCCGGAATATCGCGACCTCGACTGGGAGATGGCGATCTTCCAGTCGGACTCGGTGAATGCGTTCGCCATGCCCGGCGGCAAGATCGGCGTCATGACCGGAATTCTCAAGGCGGCACAAAACCAGGACCAGCTCGCGGCCGTCATCGGCCATGAGATCGCCCACGTAACCGCGCGCCACGCCAACGAGCGTGCGTCACGCGGGTCGTTCTCAAACGTCGGCGTGCAGGTAGCCGCAGTTTTGCTTGGCGGCGGTCACCAGGGCGCCACCTATTCGGCCTACGAAGCGCTGCAGGCGGGTGCAGCGCTGGGGATCATGCTGCCGTTCTCGCGTTCGCAGGAAAGTGAGGCGGACGTCATCGGCCTGGAATACATGGCGAAGGCGGGCTTCGACCCGCGCGAGAGCGTGCCGCTCTGGCAGAACATGGGCCAGGAGGCGGAAGAGGCGCCGGCGGAATTTCTGTCGACGCATCCGTCCAGCGAAAAGCGTATCGACCAGCTGGTCGACCAGTTCGGCACGACGCTCAAGCTTTACAACGAGGCGAAGCAGGCTGGTAAGACGCCCTCTTGCAGCATGTAGTGCCGTCAGGGCCTTCGTTTAAAGATCATTTTTCCACGCAATCGGCAGGCTACGCGCGCCACCGGCCGCATTACCCTGCAGAGCTGTTCGCGTATCTTGCGGGCCTTGCTGCCGGCCGGCGCCTCGCGTGGGACTGCGCGACCGGCAACGGGCAGGCGGCCATCGCACTCGCCGGGCATTTCGAACGTGTCGTTGCCACGGATGCCAGCCAGGCACAGATCGACGCGGCGATCACGCACCCCGCGGTCAGCTACCGCGTCGCCAAAGCGGAGGCATCCGGGCTGCAAGATGATTCCGTGGATCTCGTTACCGTCGGCCAGGCGCTGCACTGGTTCGATACAGCACGCTTCTTTGCCGAAACGTCCCGCGTTCTGGTGGCGGGCGGCATCGTGGCGGCATGGTGCTATGAATTGTGCAGTGTCTCGCCCGCGTGTGATTCGGCTGTCGGGCACCTGTATGCCGATATCGTCGGGCCGTTCTGGCCGAAGGAGCGGCGCCTGATCGAGGAGCGCTACGCCGGTATCGAATTCCCCGGGATCGAACTGGTCCCGCCCGTGTTCGAGATGAAGTCGCGGTGGACCGTCGACGACATGCTCGGCTACCTGCGCACGTGGTCGGCCTGCCAGCATTACCGGCGCGAGCGCGGCGAGGATCCGGTCGGACTGATCGAGGAACAGCTGCGCCGGGCGTGGGGTACGGCGCCGCGAACGGTACGGTGGCCGCTGACCGCCAGGATCTCGCGGCTTTGAATTCGTGTCGCTCGCGGATTTTTGCGAAGATAGCGCCTTCGCGATACGGGTCACGGCTTTGAACACGAATTTTCCAGTTGCACGTCTATGCATGATATTGCTGGCGCCGACAGCGCTTGCAGGGTGTACCTTTCTCGAAGACCTCTACTCGGGCACGCCCGGGGAGGCGCGGCCCGAGCCGCTGCCGCTGGAAGCGCGTCCCGTGGGGGAGCCGATCGCGCGGAATTACTTCGTGCTCGAAACGGCGACGCAATCCGTCGTCGGCACCCCGCAGGTCGTCTACACCGACGTCGAAAACACGCTGTCCGACCTGGCTCGCGAGTACGGGCTGGGCTATGACGAACTGGTCGCCGCCAATCCCGACGTCGATCCCTGGCTGCCGGGTGACCGGACTCCGGTACTGCTGCCCACGCAATACATCCTCCCGGACGTCCCTCGCGAGGGAATCGTGCTCAATATCGCCTCGAAGCGGCTGTTCTATTTCCCGGAAGTTGCCGAGGGTGAGGCGCAAACAGTGCTGACGTATCCGATCGGAATCGGGCGCGTCGGCTGGGAGACGCCTGTCGGGACGACGGAGGTCGTGTCGAAAGCGGCCGACCCGCACTGGTTCCCGCCCACATCGGTTCGCGAGGAACATGCGCAAATGGGCAACCCGCTGCCTTCGGTGGTGCCGCCGGGGCCGGACAATCCACTCGGTTCGCACGTGCTCAAACTGGCGATGCCGGGCTACCTGATCCACGGCACTAACCAGCCCTATGGTGTCGGGATGCGTGTCAGCCATGGTTGTGTGCGCATGTATCCCGAGAATATCGAACTGCTGTATTCGCTGGTGCAGAAGGGCGAGACCGTGCGCATCATCAATGAGCCCTACCTCCTCGGATGGCAAAACGAGGAACTCTATTTCGAAGCACATGCGCCCCTGGAGGATGACACGGTTCCTGCGGCAGAGCGTCTCGACGCGTTGCTGGAGAACGCCGGCGACGAAGCCGGCCTCAGCGGCCGCGACACGGATCACATTCGATCAGTTGCGAGCGTCGCAAACGGTGTGCCCGCTCTCGTCACTTACCACGATGCGCAAGAGATCTTCGCGCGCGCCAGCGTCGTTCGCAATACGGTCGAGCCCGATCCTGAAGCCCCGACGCTCACAGAGGTGCGCGAGCTTATCGACGAAGTGATGGCCGAGCAGCCGGAGCCCGAGGAAAAGGATTTGTGAACGACTGGCTCGACGTGATGCTCGAGGAGATCGCCCGTAAACAACGCGAAGCACGCGAAGCCGAGGAAGAAAGAAAACGGCGCGAGCAGGAGGCGGAACAGACGGACGACGATCAGTCGAAGTAACGCAGAAAGTCGGCCGGCAATTGCCCGAAGTCGACGGCCGAAGATTGTGACAGCGGCAACGGGTTCGAATTGTAGGTATTCCAGAACATCGACGATTCATCGCGATGTTCCGCTCGCCCCACGTCGTGCAGCAACGCCGCCATTGCTTTGCCCGTATAGGTCGATTCCAGCTCGAGGTCGAGTGCATCGCGAGCCACATCGATGGCGGCGTCCGTCGCCGGGTTGCTCCTCGCATAACCGTCGCCGTAAAACTCGTGCCGCACTTTTATTCTTGCGCGCCGGTGGATATCGGCGGGAATGCTCGTGTCCAGCCGGTTCAGCATGACGGCGGTCTTCGCCATTAGTCGATCGAGCCGCTTGCGGTTCATGATCTCTTCAGGGGACACGCGGACGGCCTGTACCTCGCTCGGCAGGCCGGCCAGCGCCAGACCGAGCGCGAGGCCTGCGGCCGATCCCATCGTTCCCGCCGCCATGTAGATTCGCGTCGGCGCATGGATCTCGCCCGTGCTGACCTGGCTGGCGAACTCCAGTGCTGCGGCGACGTAGCCGAGAGTGCCCAGCCAGGATGATCCACCCAGCGGAATCACCCAGCTGCGGCGTCCCCGGACATGCCGGCGCATCGTCTCGAGCCGGGAATGGTAATCCCCGCCGTATCGGACGACCTCGGCATTGCACTGCAAGAGCAGCTTCAGGACCTTGATGACAGCGGGCGATTTGACCTGGTGGGACAACAGGCAGGTGCAACCGAGATCGAGGCGCTGGGCATATAGCGCCGTGGCGAGCGCATGATTCGACGCCACGGAACCGAACGTTGCGACGCGCTTTGCGCGTTTGTCGATCGCACGTTGCAACAGATACTCGAGCTTGCGCAGCTTGTTGCCACCGTAGTACGAACTCGTCAGGTTGTCGTACTTGATGCTGACGTCGCGCCTGCCCGCGGCCGTGGGAACCTTGCCCGTGCCTACCGGCGTCGGCAGGTTCGCGAGCGTTACCTTGCGGAGCTTGCCCGAGAGTGCCGGATAGGCGTTGACGAGGTAATCAGTCATGATGACCCGTTCATATTGGCAATGAGCGATGGCATAAGCAAACACCACTGATTAGAATGCGGGCACGGTAATCTGGCTCACGGAGAGCAAGTTGTCAGATGCGGCCGATCGTGGCATCACGGTCACAGAGATTGCGGCGATGGATCAACCCATCGACGCGGCGCCAGAAACCACGGCGGCCCTTGTCGGACGCGCGCTTCGCGGCCCTCTGAATACGCCTGTTCTCGTTCACACATTCGGAGATTTTCGCCGCCGCTTCGGTAACGTATGGTCACGCTCCAGCCTCGGTCCTGCCGTGAAGCAGTTTTTCGACCACGGCGGCAGAAACCTCTATGTCGTGCGTGTCGCAAACAACGCCCGCGGTGCAATGGTCTGCCTGCCGGCCAGCGGGTCTGCGCTGGTGCTGCGCGCCCTGGAGCCGGGTTCCACGGAATGCGTGCGGGCAGCCGTCGACTATGACGGCATCGATCCGGGCAACGACGAGCTCTTCAACCTGACGTTGCAGCGCGTCGATCCCGATACAGGGCTGGTCGTCGACCAGGAAATGTATCGCAAGCTGAGCTACCGCGAGGAAGCCGATTCATTCGTCGCGGACGCATTGCTTGTGTCGTCACTGGTTCGTGTCGAAAAGCCTTTTCCCTCGCACAGGCCCGAGGCAACGACGTCGGCTCACGCGAACTCGAGCTCGTCCTACGTCGATCACGCGCAGGACGGCACCGATGGTCACGAATTGTCGGATTACGACCTGGTGGGCTCGCGACCGGATAGCCGCGGAATCTTCGCGCTCGACCAGGTAGACCAGTTCGACATCCTCTACCTGCCGCCGCCGGGCAAGGGCATCGACACAGGGCCCACGGCAGTAATGGCAGCAGAGCGCTATTGCCGCAGCCGCGGAGCCCTGTTGATCGTCGACCCGCCCCGCGGTGTCGAGTCGCCCGAAGCCATGATGCGGGAGGTTCGCGAGCAGGGCTATGCGAGTCCGAACCTGGTGGGCTATTTCCCCCGTCTCGCCGTCCGCGGGCACCGTGACACGGGTCCGCGTGTGGCGGGCGCTGCCATTGCCGGCCTGCTCTGCAAGCTCGACCGGCTGCATGGACCCTGGCAGCCGCTCGATCAACATGGCCTCGGCCTGAGCCGCGAGTTCGCGCCGGCGGTGCTCGTCGACGAAGACGACGTGCAGTCGCTGGTGCGCGAGGGCATCAACGTCATTGTGCCGGGCCCCGCGGGCAAGGCGCGAGTGACGGGCTCGACGACCATGGCGCGCGGCAGCGAGATGCAGCGTCCGCTGGTAAGCCTGCCGGTGCGCCGGCTGTGCCTGCGGATCGTCAACGTAATCGAGCGGGCGACGCGATGGGCGGTGTTCGAACCTGTCGACGAAACCCTGGCACAACGTATAAGGAGCCAGGTTTTTGCGTTTCTCAGTGCCCTGGTCGATATGGGCGCGTTCGTAACCGACCGTATCGACGTGCAGTGCGACGCGGGAATGCGCGGGACGCCCGCCGGGGCCGGCCAGGGCATTTCCATATTGATTGCGTTCCAGCCCCACGGTTGTGAGAAACCCGTATCCCTGACGCTGCACCAGTCCACGAATGGCTTCAGGGTCGCCAGCACCGCATTTGCGCCCGTGAACGGCGACCGCGCCTGAGAGCGGCTGCTGCCGGGCTCATCCAGGGTTCCTATTGACCGCTTTTTGCGGCAGTGTGACGTTCCATGAAGCTGGACAAGTTCATCCGCACCGTTCTCGGTCTGCTGATCATCGTGGTGTTCTTCATCGCGATCGGTGCGCTGTTGTTTTTCACCCAGACCGCGCTGAACGTATGGGACAGGCTTCTCGAGGGGCCGTGGATACTGCGCTGGGGTTACGTGGGCGCAATGATCGCGCTGGTCGCCCTCGCACTCTACCTGATCTGGCTGCTGCTCATCCGCCGCAGGAAGCCGGCGAAAACCAGGTCGGCAGCCAGGACGCCGCTGAGCCGCGATGAGATCGAAGCACGCTTGCGCGAGGCCGAGGAAGTCGGTGTCGACGTTAGCGAGGCGCAGCGGGAACTTCAGGAACTGGCTGCCCGGCAGCAATCCGGCGTCATTCACCTGTGTTTCTTTGGCGAAATCAGCACGGGGAAGAGTTCGCTCATCAAGGCGCTCGTGCCCGAAGCGGATGTTGCCATCGACGTCGTCGGAGGTTCGACCGGCGACGTGCGGCACTACCGCTGGCGCAGCAGCGCGGGCGAGGAGATCCTGCTGACCGATGTGCCGGGTACCGGGGGGCACGAAGAGGGACTCGACGAGATCGCTTTCGAGGAAGCCCAGCGTGCCCATGTCGTATTGTTCGTCTGTGATGGAGACCTGACCCGGGCCGAGAGCCAGGCCGTCGGGCACCTGCTCGCGCTCGACAAGCCGCTCGTACTCGTCATGAACAAGGCCGATCGGTTCGATGTCGACGAACAGGCGGCGATCATGCAAAAGCTCTTGCAGCGCGTCGACGACCTCGGCGGCTCGCTGGCCCGGGACAAGGTCGTGGCGGTGTCGGCCGGAGGGGAGATGGATATCGTGCAGCGCGCCGGAGACGGTTCGGAAAGTGTGGTGCGGCGCAAGCGACCGGCGGATATCGGCGTGCTTGTCGTTGCCATCAATCGGGTGCTGGAGGACGAGAGCCAGCCGCTGGACGTGCGCCGCGACCGCGCCGTGTTCCGGCTCGCGGCCGAGAAGCTGGCTGAAGCGGAAGCGAAGTACCGTTCGCAACGGTCCGAACAGATTATCCGTAACTCCACGCGCAAGGCTGTCATCGGTGCTCTCGCGGCCGTGAGTCCCGGAACCGATGTCATCATCCAGGGCTATATCGGCACTGCGATGACGAAAGAGCTTTGCAAGCTGTATGGTGCGGCGCCGCGGGATCTCGATGTCGAGGAGTTTCTCGATCTGAGCCAGAGCCGGGTCGGCAGGACCCTGCCGCTCACGCTCGCCGTTGCGGGCAACGGCCTGAAGGCGTTTCCGGGCGTCGGTACGGTTGCCGGCGGTCTCGTGCATGCCGTTGCGTACGGGCTGATTTTCGACGCGCTGGGGCGCAGCCTGGTGCTGACGCTCGAGCGGCACGGTCAGCTCGTGCCCGATGAGGCGGCGAAGGAATTCGAGGAAGGAATCAGTGAACATATTGAAGCGGGCGTTCGACGCGTTGCCAGGCTGGCCCTGGAAGAAAAAACCGACGCCGGCTGACGGGGAAGGTGGTGAAGACCACCTCAACCTCGCCCGGGAGAGTCTGCGCGAGCTGGTCGATGACAAGCGGCTGCCGCCGGGTGTGCGGGAGTCGCTGGCGCAGGACTACGAGGCCGTGCAGGCCATGCTCGACAAGCTCGAGCACGGCCATATCCACCTGGCGGCATTCGGCCGCGTGAGCACCGGCAAGTCATCGCTGCTGAATGCCCTGATCGGTGAGGACCGCTTTACCGTGAGCCCACTGCACGGTGAGACGCAGCGATCCTCGATGCAGGCATGGCGCGAGGAAGAGGCGGGCGGCGTCTATCTCATCGATACTCCCGGCCTCGACGAGGCCGGCGGTGAGGAGCGGGAGCAGCTCGCGAAAGAAGTTGCCGGTCGCGCGGATCTCGTACTGTTCGTCGTCGACGGCGACATTACCGAGACCGAACTCGACTCGCTCCGGACCCTGCTCACACGCGGCCGCCCGGTCATCATCGTGCTGAACAAGCGCGACCTGTTTACGGCGGACGAGCAGGCGCAGCTGATGGCGTCGCTCTGCAAGCGTACCGACGGACTGATCGACCCGTCGCACATCATTGCGGCCGCCGCGCAGCCGCAGCCGCAAACCGTCATCGAGGTCGATGCGGACGGCAACGAGGTCACGACGCAGCGCACGCGTGCGCCGGACGTCGAACAGCTGCGGGTCGCGCTTTGGGACATCCTCGACGCCGAGGGCAAGACCCTGGCCGCGCTCAACGCGAGCCTCTTCGCCGCGGACCTGAGCGACCAGGTGGGTCGTCGTATCCTCGCCGCGCGCCGCGAGATAGGCGACAGGCTCGTGCGTACCTACTGCGTCGGCAAGGGCATTGCGGTCGCGTTCAACCCCGTTCCCGTAGCGGACCTGTTCGCCGCCGCGTTCATCGACGTCGGCATGGTCGTGCACCTGTCGCGTGTCTACGGCCTGCCGCTCAGCAAGCGGGAGGCCGGCTCGCTGGTCGGAGTGATCGTCGCTGAGTCCGCCGCATTGATGGGCACGGTCTGGGCGCTGCATTTCGTCTCCAGCGCGCTCAAGGTCGGCACGGTGGGCCTTTCCACCGTGCTGACGGCGGGCGCGCAGGGCGCGGTCGCGTATTACAGTACCTACGTGGTCGGACGCATCGCCGCGGAGTACCTGGCAAAGGGCAAGTCGTGGGGCGAGGGCGGTCCGAAGCGCGTGGTGCAGCGAATACTCGATGATCTCGATCGCGAGACGGTGCTGCGGGATGCGCGACGCGAGATTCGTGCACGGCTCAAACTGGGGTGAGAGAAACAGCGTGGACAGGCAGGCGCGGCTCCAGCGTATTTACGAGACCATTCGCGACATCCCGCGTGGCTGCGTGGCAAGCTACGGGCAGATCGCGGAGATCGCCGGTATACCGCGCGGTGCGCGGCAGGTCGGGTGGGCGCTGAAGCACCTGCCGCGGGGGCAGGAAGTGCCCTGGCACCGGGTCATCACCGCCGCGGGCAGGATCGCGTTCGAAGAGGGCAGCGTGGGCTTCGAGAAGCAGCGCAAGCTGCTCGAGAAAGAAAACGTCGCGGTTACGGCGGGTCGCGTCGATATGCGAAGGTATCGCTGGGAACCGCAGCTCGACGAGCTGCTCTGGAAGCCGAGTTCGGCCTGGGATGAGCGTTAGATGGGGAGACAGACAAGTGACGACGGTAATTTTTTCGCACGGCCAGGAAAGCGGGCCCTGGGGCACCAAGATCAAGGCCATGGCCGGGATGGTGAAAGAGCTCGGCTGCAGCGCCGACAGCATCGACTACCAGGGCATTGCCGACCCGACCGAACGGGTGAAGAAGCTGGTTGGCGCATGCAAGGGCATTGACGATACGCTGATACTCGTCGGCTCCAGCATGGGCGGGCACGTTGCGACCGCCGCGGCCGAGCAACTGAATGCGGCCGGGTTGTTCGTGCTTGCGCCGGCGTATTACATGGAGGGCTACGAAGAACTCACGCCACCGCCACCCGGGATTCCGATCTGTATCGTCCACGGCTGGCACGACGACGTCGTTCCGCCTGACAACAGCATTCGCTTTGCGCGCCAGTGCAGTGCTGAGTTGCACCTGATTGACGGCGATCACAGGCTGACCGACAACGTCATCGAAATCTGTGCGTACCTGAAGCGATTCATCAGAAGAGTTACAGGCCAACAGGGGGATCCCGAATGAAGCAGCTGTTATTGCTCGCCTGCGTGGCAGTCCTTGGTTGCTCCTCCGAGTCCACCGAGGAAAACGAGGAAAGCATTCTGCGCGATTCGGCAAGAGCTCCGCTGGAAAAGGCCGAGGCTGTCGAGGATATCGTGCTGAAATCGAAAGATCGGATCGACGAAGCTGTCGATGAGGCCGGTGACTAGAGCATTTTTATACAAAATCACGGGTTTGCAGGCCCGGTCTTTTCGGTAGACTGACTCGCCATGGACATCGGGGGAATTCTGTTACGGCCGCTGTACTGGCTGGCCGGCAAGGTATTCGCGATCTGGGCGCGCCCCGTGATCCACCCGGATGCCCCGGCAGAGCTGATCGGCAACCCGGATGCGGCGGTCTGCTACGTTCTCGAGACCGGCGGGCTTGCCGACATGCTGGCCCTGGAGCGTGCCTGCAGACTTCATGACATGCCGTCGCCGAGCGAGTCGTTCACGTGTTGCGACAGGCGCGAAGCGCGTCGCGTTGTCGTCATGCGGCCCATGCAGGGCTTCTTCTTCCGGCGCCCTTCGACGACGGGGTCGGAGCGCCTGCGGCGGTTGGTCGAAGCAGCCGACGCCAAGCAGCAGGAGCTCCTGTTGATTCCCGTCGCGATCTACTGGGGCCGCTCGCCGCAGAAGGAGCGGTCGGTGTTCAAGCTGCTGTTGGCCGAGAACTGGGACGTGGCGGGGAGAATTCGCAAGTTCTTCTCGACACTGCTTCTCGGCCGCAATACGCTGCTCCGTTTCAGCGAGCCACTGCCGCTAAGCTCCATCGTTGCCGGCGATCTCGACTCCGAAGTGGCCTTTCGCAAGGTATCGCGAATCCTGCGCGTTCACTTCCGGCAACGGCGCACGGCGACCGTCGGTCCCGATCTCTCGAATCGCCGCACGCTCGTCAACGAGGTGTTGCGGACGCCGGGCGTTCGCAAGGCAATTGCGAACGAGGCGGGCGGCGATCCATCCGCGCTGGAAAAAGCGCGCCGGGACGCGCGTGAATACGCGCTCGAGATTGCCGCGGATATTTCCTACCCGACGATCCGGGTGTTCGAGCGCCTGCTGCGGTGGCTGTGGACCAGGATCTACGATGGTGTCGACGTTGCCCATACACAGCGCCTGCACGACGTGGCACGGGACAAGGAAATCGTCTACGTACCCTGCCATCGCAGCCATTTCGACTACCTGCTGCTCGGCTTCGTCCTTTACGAGGAGGGACTGCAGACACCGCATATTGCGGCCGGGATCAACCTCAATCTGCCGTTTGTCGGCCCGATATTGCGGCGCGGTGGCGCCTTCTTCCTGCGGCGCAGCTTCAAAGGCAACCGGCTGTATGCGGCCGTGTTCGACGCATATCTCGACCAGCTCCTGCAGCGCGGCTACTCCGTCGAGTACTTCGTCGAAGGCACCCGCAGCCGCACCGGACGGCTGCTGGCACCGAGGGGCGGGATGCTGGTCATGACCGTGCATTCCTACATCAAGAACCCGAAGCGCCCGATCGTCTTCGTGCCTGTTTATTTCGGATACGAGAAGCTGATCGAGGGTGATTCCTTCATCAGCGAGCTGAGCGGCTCCGCAAAGAAAAAAGAGTCCCTTTTCGGCCTGATCCGCTCCATCAAGTCGCTGCGTGAGAATTTCGGCAAGGTGTACGTGAACATCGCCGAGCCCATCGAACTCGACTCGGTACTCGACAACCTCAAGCCGGACTGGCGGGAAGCGGTGCCCGAAAATGGCGAGCGGCCGCCATGGCTGGGTGGCGTGGTCGACGAGCTCGGCACAGACATAATGAGCAACATCAATTCCGCGGCCGCCGTTACGCCGATAAGCCTGCTGGCGTATGTCTTGCTGACGACGCCGAAACAGAAGATCGGAGCGCAGGAACTCAAGCGGCAGCTGGAGCTTTACCTTTCGTTGATGAAGAAATTCAGCTACTCGGAATCGGTCACGTTGCCGGACTGGTCACCGGACAAAATCATTCGGCATGGAGAGGACCTGAGGGTAATTAGCCGCACGTCCCACCCGCTGGGGGACGTTCTTCACATGACCGAGCACACGGCGGTGCTCATGACCTACTTCCGCAACAATATCCTGCACCTGCTCGCGGTGCCGGCATCCGTTGCGTGCTGCTTCATCCAGGGCCGCGAGCTCGAGCACGCCGAGCTGCAGAGGCTCATCCGCCTCATTTATCCTTTCATGCGCAAGGAACTCTGTCTGAAGTGGGACTACGCCGATATCGACGACGTGACGACCCAGGCGATCGAGGCGCTGCTGCAGCTGGGGATTCTCACGCGCGGCCGCAACAAGAAGATGCTTATCCGCCCTCGCGCCGGCTCCGCAAAGGCCTACCAGCTGCTGATGCTGGGCCAGTCGATGGTGCCGATGCTGCAGCGTTTCTATCTCGTCATCGCGATCCTCGTGCATCACGGTTCGGGCAAGCTCACGCGAGGAGATCTCGAATCATTGTGCCAGCAGAGCGCCGAGCGCCTGTCCATGATCTACGGGCTGCATTCGCCGGATTTCTTCAGCAAGACCTTGTTCCATGACTTCATCAAGAAGCTGCAGGACCTGGACGTGTTGCGCCGCAATGCCGACGGTATGCTTGAATTCGACGATAACATCACCAGTATCGGCGCCGACGCACGGCTGGTTCTCGGCGAGGAGATCCGCCACAGTATCCTGTCCCTGACGTTCGACAGTACCGAGGCCGACGTATGAAGGTCGCATCGTTTTACCGCTTCCTCGATATCACCGACCCGAAGGGCTTGCAGGGCGAGTTGCAGTCGTTCTGCGACGAGCGCAAGGTGCTGGGGACCATCCTCGTGGCCGGAGAGGGCTTCAACGGTACGCTAAGCGGGCCGGGGCGGGCGATCCGCGACGTGTTCGGCTGGATCGAGCGCCGACTTGTGCTGAAAACGCCGATCGAGGCGCGCTGGACCGACGCCGGCGAAGCGCCTTTCCGCCGCATGCGCGTTCGCGCGAAAAAAGAGATCGTGACACTCGGGCGCCCCGACATCCTGCCGCACAGGAAGACCGGCAGCTACGTGCCGCCGGCCGAGTGGAACGCGCTCATCGAAAACCCCGACGTGCTGGTCGTCGACACGCGCAATCACTATGAAGTGGAGGTAGGGTCCTTTCCGCGCGCGATAGATCCGGGCACCGACAGTTTCCGGCAGTTTCCGGATTTTGCGAGGCAGCTCGCGGAGACATCGAAAGACCGGCCTCTGGCCATGTTCTGCACGGGCGGGATCCGCTGCGAGAAGGCGACCGCGTTGATGCTCGAGCTGGGCTTCGAAGAGGTCTATCACCTGCAGGGCGGAATACTGAAGTACCTCGAGGACATGCCGGACGCCGAGAATCGCTGGCAGGGCGAGTGTTTCGTCTTCGACACGCGCGTTGCGGTGGATAAGGATCTTGCCGAGGGCGGCTACGTGCAGTGCCATGCCTGCAGGCGGCCGTTGTCGGCCGAGGACCTGGATTCACCCGATTACCGGGAAGGCCTGTCATGCCCGCACTGCGTGAACGAGATCGACGCGGAACGCGCGGCGCGGCTCGAAGAGCGGCGCAGGCAAGTGGCCCTCGCCGAGCAGCGCGGCGAAAAACACATCGGCCAGAAGATCTGACGGGATCGCGGCTCGGCAACCGCGCCCGCAGGGCGATCGGCGTCAGGCGTCCAGGTCGGGAATCAGCTCGCTCTCGAGCGCCGTAATCATGTCCTTCAGTAACAGCTTGCGTTTCTTCAGGCGGCGAATGCGCAGCTGGTCGACCATGGGGTCGTGCTGCAGACGATCGATCAGGTAATCCAGGTCCCTGTGGCTGACTCGCAGCTCTCGCAGGCGCTCGAGCTGCTTGAAGGATTCGGTATCGACTTTATCGGACATTCAGGTCGTTCAATGCGGTATCGGCCGTTGCTATTACTATATTAGTAAACCATTACCTGCATGCTACTCGCGGTCGGGGAGCAGTGCCAGCCAGTCGTGATCGGTGGCCCCGACAACCATGAAGTGCGGATTCAGAATGTCTTCTTTCTGGTTATATTTCATGGGCTTACCATCCAGCGTCAGGACAGAGCCACCCGCTTGTTCGACCACGGCCTGCGCAGCTGCCGTGTCCCATTCCGAGGTCGGCCCGAGGCGCGGGTAGACGTCCGCATCGCCTTCGGCGACGACACAGAATTTCAACGAGCTGCCCATGGGCACGAGATCGCAATTGCCGAGTTTGTCGATGAAGGCATCGAGGCTTGCGCCCCGGTGGGAGCGGCTGCCGACGACCCGTACCGGCTGCGCGCTGCGTTCCGCCACGCGGATCGGCCTGGGCGCTTCGCCGTCGACGCGCAGCTCCGCTCCACGACCCTCGCAGCCGACGTAGGTCTTGCCCAGCACGGGCACATGCACAACGCCGAACACAGGGCGGCCGTCGCTGATAAGGGCGATGTTCACGGTGAACTCGCCGTTACGGTTGACGAACTCCTTGGTGCCGTCGAGCGGATCGATGAGCCAGTAGGTCGGCCATGCGCTGCGCTTTTCGAACGGCGGCAACCCCGCTTCCTCGGATATTACGGGCAATTCCGGGGTCAGCTCGGCCAGTCCGGCAACGATGCGGCGGTGAGCGGCGAGGTCTGCCTGCGTCAGCGGTGATTCGTCGTCCTTGCTTTGAACGTCGAAGTCGCTCGCGTAGACTTCGAGTATCGCGTCGCCGGCCTTCCGGGCCAGGTCGACGATCGGTTCGATGAATTCTGCGTAATTCATTCCAGCATCCTTATTGGCTGACGGGCGCGCAGTATACGGTGAACAACGACCCCAAGACCATGTTTACGCGGTGCGAGACGCTGATGCTCGATATGGACGGCACGGTGCTCGATCTGGCTTATGACAACTACGTCTGGAAGGAGCTGGTGCCCGAGCACTATGCGAAGGTGACGGGCATCAGTATCGACGATGCGCGGAGCCGCCTGTTCGCGAAGTATCGCGCAATCCAGGGTGACATCCAGTGGTACTGCCTCGATCACTGGAGCGAGCGCCTGGGGCTCGATGTGCTCGAACTGCACCGCGGCGTCAATCACCGGATAGGCTACCTGCCGGGCGCGAAGAATTTTCTGGAGGCGTTGCGCGAAAGGAACGTGCGGGTGTTGCTGGTGACGAACTCCCATCCGGATACGCTGGCGCTAAAGGACGAGGTGACCGGGCTTGCAGCGTATTTCGATGCAATCTACACCTCGCACCAGTTCGGCTTCGCAAAAGAGCGGCAGGAGTTCTGGCATGCCCTCAAGGAGCAGGAGGACTTCGCAACCGAGTCGACCCTGTTCGTCGACGACAACCAGGCCGTGCTGAAGAGCGCGCACACCTATGGCCTCGAAATGCTGGTCGAGATCAGCCAGCCCGATACCTCGGAGCCGGTCAGGGAGACGTCGGCCTACAGCGGTGTCATGGGTGTGGCGGAACTGTGGAGTTCGTAGGCACGCGCCTGCCGAGTCGTCGGGATTCGAAAACCGACTTACCGGCGGCGAGCCGGACGCTTGCCGCTTCGCCCGCGGCGCTGGTCGGTCTTCTTTCTCGGCCGTGATTTCGGCTTTTTCAGTTCCGGCAACAACGCCACGTCGTAGTTCGCGACCGGGATCTTGTGGCCGATGTAATCTTCGATATCGGGCAGCGAGACAGCATAGGTCTCGCAGCCGAAACTGATTGCGTCGCCCGCCGCTCCCGCGCGTGCCGTGCGGCCGATGCGGTGCACGTAGTCTTCGGCGTCCTGCGGCAGGTCGTAGTTGATAACGTACTGAACGTCGGGGATATGAAGTCCGCGTGACGCAACGTCGGTGCCGATAAGGACAGGCAAGTCGCCGCTCTGGAAATCCATGAGCATGCGCAGGCGCTTCTTCTGCGGCACGTCTCCGGAAATGGCCTGCGCATCGATACCGTTTGCATGCAGGTACGCCTGTACGCGCTCCGCTTCCCGTTTCATGTTGACGAACACCATGATACGGCCCTCGCCCATTTCGCGAATCAGGCCAACGAGCAGCGGCATCTTCTCTTTGTTCGACGGGAAGAAGATCGCCTGCCGCACCTTGTCCGCGGTGACCTTGTCCGGCTCGATACGAATCAGCTCGGGCTCGTTCATGTGTTCGTAGGCGAGCTCCATCACGTTGTGAGAGAGCGTTGCCGAAAACAGCATGTTCAGACGCTTGTCGGGCGGTGGCAGCCGCCTCAGCAGGTAACGGATGTCCTTGATGAAACCCATGTCGAACATGCGGTCGGCTTCATCGAGGACGGCCACCTCGACCTGGTCGAGCTTGAATACGCCTTGCTTGTAATAGTCGATGACGCGGCCCGGCGTGCCGATGAGGATATCGATTCCTTCCTCGATGATGCGGCGCTGCTTTTCATAGTCCGTGCCGCCGTAAGCGAGGCCGATTTTCAACCCCGTGTGGCTGCCGAGCAGTTCGGCGTCATTGGCGATTTGCACGGCGAGTTCGCGTGTGGGCGCGAGCATGAATGCGCGCGGCTGCTTCTGCCCGCCTTCGGCGGGTGTTGATGCCAGCAGGCGTTGATAGGTTGCGATCAGGAAGGCCGCCGTCTTGCCGGTGCCCGTCTGCGCCTGGCCGGCCACGTCGTGACCCTTGAGGGCGATCGGCAGGGTGCTGGCCTGGATCGGTGTACAGAATTCGAAGCCGGCATCGCGGACGCCAGCCTGCACCAGCTCGTGGATATCGAGTGCGTCAAATCTGAGGTCGCTCAGATGGTTTTGGCTCATAGGTTTTTGGTCGGAAAATGTGCGTGAAAAGCTTGCAAAATGGCTCGCGAAGCGTTCAAATTGGGTTAATTCGACGCGACAATCGTCGCACCCGCCGTATTCGTAATCTTCAATTCCAGATAGAAGCCGGAATTAGTCGGCGTTAAAGCGCGATAGTTTGCCTGATGTTTCGGGCAGCGTCATCCATTTTACAGAGTTCGTTTGCCGGGGGGGCTGATGACGAGCTTGCAAAAATCATCATTTCGATCTTCAAGTACGGAGGAATTAGCCGGTGAGCGACAATATCGTGCACACCAATGACAGTAATTTTGAAACGGACGTCTTGCAGTCCGAGAAGCCGGTCCTGCTCGACTTCTGGGCAGAATGGTGCGGGCCCTGCAAGATGATCGCACCGCTTCTGAACGAGGCGGCCAGCGAATACGCAGACAAGCTTGCTATCGTCAAGCTGAACATCGATGAGAATCCGAATACACCCCAGAAATTCGGTATCCGCAGCATTCCGACCTTGATGCTATTCAAGGGCGGTGCGGTAGCCGCGCAAAAGCTGGGTGCTATGTCGAAATCTCAATTAACGGAATTTCTGGACAGTAATCTGTGAGAGGGTACTTGGGTAATTCAACGAAGAGCCGGCCAAAGCAGTCCGGCAACAAGAGCAAAGGCAGCCCGAACAGGCGGCGCCGCAGGCGTCCGCCCCAGTCGGAATATCCCGACGACGACGGCAATCTCGAAGTAATACCGCCGGACGAACTCGAACAGAGCAAGGACACCATGAACCTGTCCGAGCTCAAGACACGGCCTGCCGCAGAGCTCGTCGAACTGGGAGAAAAGCTCGGCCTCGAGGGCCTGGCGCGGTCGCGCAAGCAGGACATCATCTTTTCGATCCTGAAGGCACATGCGGACCAGGGCGAGCATATTTATGGCGAGGGTGTCCTCGAGATACTGCAGGACGGTTTCGGCTTCCTGAGATCCGCCGACAGCTCGTACCTGGCCGGGCCCGACGATATTTACGTGAGCCCCAGCCAGATTCGTCGCTTCGCGCTGCGTACAGGCGATACCGTTTCCGGCCTGATCCGTCCACCGAAGGAAGGCGAGCGCTATTTCGCGCTGCTCAAGGTCGGGCAGATCAATTTCGATGCGCCCGAGAACGCACGCAGCAAGGTGCTGTTCGAGAACCTGACGCCACTGTTTCCGAAGGAACGTCTCAAGCTGGAGCAGGGCAACGGCAGCACCGAGGACCTGACCGCGCGCATCATCGACATGGTGGCGCCGATCGGCAAGGGCCAGCGTGGCCTGATCGTGTCGCCGCCGAAAGCCGGTAAGACGATGCTGCTGCAGAACATTGCTTCGGCGATTGTCGCGAATGCGCCGGACGTCGACCTCATGGTGCTGCTCATCGACGAGCGCCCGGAGGAAGTCACCGAGATGGAGCGCACCGTGCGCGGCGAAGTCGTATCGTCGACCTTCGACGAGCCGGCAAGCCGCCACGTGCAGGTGGCCGACATGGTCATCGAAAAGGCCAAGCGGCTCGTCGAGCACAAGCGCGACGTCGTGATCCTGCTCGACTCCATCACGCGCCTCGCCCGCGCCTACAACACGGTCGTGCCGTCGTCCGGCAAAGTCCTCACGGGTGGTGTCGACGCCAACGCGCTGCATCGTCCGAAGCGGTTCTTCGGCGCCGCACGCAATATCGAGGAGGGCGGCAGCCTGACGATCCTGGCAACCGCGCTCGTGGATACCGGCTCCAAGATGGACGAGGTGATCTACGAGGAGTTCAAGGGTACCGGCAACATGGAGATACACCTGGATCGCCGCATTGCCGAGAAACGCGTGTTCCCGTCGATCAACATCAATCGCTCCGGCACGCGCAAGGAAGAGCTGCTGACCGATCCCGACGAGCTGCAGAAGATGTGGGTTCTGCGCAAGGTGCTCCACCCGATGGACGAACTCGCTGCGATCGAGTTCCTGCTGAACAAGCTGCAGGACACGAAGACCAACGCACAGTTCTTCGAGGCGATGAAGCGGTAGAAGCGGTTCTCGAAGCGCGAACCCGAAACGCTGATCGCGCGCAGGCGCTGTCCTGCGGCAGGCCTAGATGAATTCGCCCGCCGAAACCGTTGTCTTGTACTGCGGCAGGTCGTCGTTGATGACCAGCCAGGGCACTTTGTCCTCGACCCAGATGTGAGCGGCAGGTTCGATGCCTGCCGGATCATCGAGGCTCGAGAGCGCCACGTCGATCTCATCGGGCCGCTTGTCCCACGAGTAGGTGATCGTCGTTCCACAGGCGGCACAGTGGCCGCGGCGCACGCCCGGGGAGGAGCGGTATTCCGCAATCGTGCCGGACGTCAGCGCGAAAGCGTCGCGCGAGAAACTGACCCAGGTCACGAACGCTGCGCCGGCCGCGCGCCGGCAACTCTCGCAGTGACAATGACAGGTAAACATCGGGTCTCCGGACAGCTCGAAGCGAACTTGTCCGCAAAAGCAGTGCCCGGACAAGGTGTCACTCATCGTTGCCTCAGCTTGTCCACCGTGCTCCAGTTCTTCGCCCGCCGCACGGGGTCCGGATCCTCGATCACGGGAAGCGCCGCGATTTGCTCGCAGTAGGGCGCAGGGAATGCATGCTGGAGACAGCCGAGCAGCACCATCTCGCGGTACCAGTCGAAGGGATGCAGCAGGTCGTCGATGTGCGTGTGCGACGCGACGTACGTAAAGCACTTGCCGAATCCCGGAACGCTGATCTCGTCAACGTCGTAGCCCTTGCCGACGCCTTCGATGGTGTCGAGTACTTTCCTGTCCGCGGCGTCCACTTCGTAAATTGCGACGTGCAGACCCTGGCCGCAGTCGGTGAAACCGCATTTCGCGGACTGGTCCTGACCACGCTTGTGGAACTGCAGCGTGTATCTGCGCAGGAAACTGGTGCCACGAAGCGCTGCGGACCGGATCCGCTCCCGCAGGCGCTCCGGATGCAGATTCGATCCGTAGGCGGCGTAAAGCGATTTCGATTGTCGTTGCATCATTCTCCGATGTCTTCGTTCCAGAGTTCCGGGTTGGCGCCGATAAATTCGGTCATTAAGTGTACACAGCCGGGATTGTCGACAATTTTGACGTCCACGCCGCGTGCCCGCAGATAGTCCTCGGGACCTTGAAAGCTGCGGTTTTCACCCACCACGACCCTCGGGATACCGTAAAGCAGAATCGCGCCGCTGCACATGTCGCATGGCGACAGGGTCGAATAGAGCGTCGAGCGCGCGTAGTCCGCTGCTGTCAGTCGACCGGCATTTTCCAGGCAATCCATTTCGGCGTGCAGCACCGCGCTGCCTTTCTGTACGCGCTGGTTATGGCCGCGGGCCACGATCTCGCCGTCGAGAACCAGCACCGATCCGATCGGAATACCGCCGGCTTCGAGACCCTTGCGCGCCTCCGCGATGGCCGCGTCGAGGAATGAATCCACCCGGGTGCCTCCTGTTTCGCGCTAGCTGCCGGAGCCGCCAATCGTCCGGAACACGCTTTTCACCCGGTCGTCACTGCCGAAGCGAATGGCAAGGTCGTCGAATATGACGCAGTCGCCGTCGTGTACGGCGGTGATGCCGAGTACCGATTCCATGGTCTCGATAACGAGTGCGCGGTCGAGCAGGTTGGCGAGACTTGCAACCAGCCCGAACAGGCGATCCGAGTCGTCCTGGTATGCATGCAGGGCCTCGATCCACTGCCGACGCTGTTCCGCGGTAGTCACCGGGTCCGTATCAAAAAGCTGGATAGGTTCATGCCTGTGACTGTACCACCTGCGATTATCGATTGCCGAGACGTCGTCCCCGCCTAACGATACTCGGTGATCTCGAAATCGCGAACCTCGACCCGGTAAACGGAGCCCGGTGGCGCAGGGTCGGGACGAACGAGGATCGAGACCGGGAAGCCGAGTTCCTGGTCGTACCTGACGTCGACGTATTTCTGGTCGCGAACGGACTGCTCGATGAGGCTGAACAGATCGTCGATCCAGACAGGCTGCGGCGGTGCCGAGATGAATTCGCCGGCGCCGGATTCAATCTCGATGACGAATGCCGCCGACTTGTTGCCGCGCTCTTCGGTCGCGACATACGGCTCCACGTAGGCGGGATCGCAATTGCAGTCGCGGTCGACGACGTAGCGGAAGGACTCCGGCTGCCCCGCCGCCCAGGCATTGCGCTGTGTAGCCAGTGTTGCGAGCAGGTTTTCCTGGACCGGAGCTTCCTCCGGGGTCGGAATCATGAAGAAATACGCGGCCGAGATGAACAGGATCAGCAGCAACAGGACGAGCGCCAGGAAAGTCGTGAGCTGATAGATGCCGGCGAGCGGCTTTCTTCGGGTCATTTAGTACCTGCTGCCCGCTCGAGGCGGAGCGGGATTATGGCGTGTCCGCGGGAAACTCGAGCCAGAAAACGCCGCGAAGGTCGCCTGCCTCGAAACCGGTGGCTTCGTCATCCGGGTAGAGTTCGGCTATCCGCTCGGCAACTTCCGGCGCCAGCTGCGAACCGTGGCAGGTGAGGCAGAGCGGCTGCAGCACGATCGGTTCGACATAACCCCAACGGTCATCGGCCAACTCGATGGCGCGCGGCTCGCGGCCGGATGGCTCGTCGAGATAAGCCTGCATGATCGGGCTGACCCATTCCGGCGCCGTATTGCCGGGGTTCCTGAGCTTGTGGCTGCTGCGGCCCATGCGAACGCCATCCACGGACAGCGCTTCGGCGATACCGGGCGCCTTCAACCGGCACACCTGGATGGCCGCAGCAGGGCCTTCCGCGAGTCCTGATTTCAGAGCCTTCTGCAGGTCTTGTTTGAACGGTGCCAGCAGGTCGGCGCCGCGCGCGAGTTCGGCATCCTGGGCATGGGTGGTATTTGCCGCCAGGAGCAGCGAAATGAAAATCGCCTGGCAGCTGCGTAGAGTGTTCATATCAGGACGCCGTGTGGTTCGATCGGTATACGGCAAGTATCTTGCGCGCCTGTGGCGAATGCAAGGTCGCTAATCGTTGCGCTTCGCGGCATCCAGGACTTAGACGATCGGCCGCCTGTCCCGCAAACCGAGAAAGAAGAAACCGAGAAAACTCCCGAATGGCAGTAGCGATGCGGCATAGCAGAACGGTCTCAACATGTCGGGGTCAGTGAGGCGACGAGTACACGACTTAGCTGCAGGGAGTTCACTCGGGTTTCATGTATTTGTCGAAGTGCTCGATGTATTCGTCGAGATTTTCCTCGAGCATTTTCCTGTACTCACTGAGGAAATACTCGAGGGCGTCCTCCTTCACGCCAGCAAGTTCCTCACCCGATTCCGTGCCGCTGGCGCTGACCCATGCATTGAATCGCGCCGTGGCAAACATCATTGAGGCGCTGACCTTGCCGCGGCTGACATTCGCTGCCTGCTCGTTGGCCACGGTGATGTATGCGTCGGCGCGCTCGAAAAATTCTTTATCCACGTCTGAGTTCATGGTTGATCGTTTCGCCTGAAGTTGTCGAAAATTGGGATCCGGCATGTTGCGGCCGCATCCCCCGATAACGTGCTATTCGCTCGCCCTGATTTCACCCGACCAAGCAATGCCGGGCGTACTCGCAGGCCAGTATCCGGTGGCCTCGTGGCGGAAGCAAGCGCGCCCAATGTCGAAATAGGCCTCGTATGCCCTGTAAAACCCCGACGAATTCCGGTGGCAAGCGAGGTCGTTACCAGCGATGCAGCGGCACGGTCGTGCCGGTTTCGAAGAACGTATCCTCGAGCGCGAGTTCCACGTAACCGTCCGTTCCCGTCAGCGCGGCGAAGTCACCCGAGGTATTCGTGTGCACCGGCAGCGCCAGCAGCGTTCCCGCTGCGTTCGACACGAGACGTGTCGGCAGGAAGCAGGTGAGCCTGGGCCGGAAAGCAACGTCCTGCGCGAGCGCTGCGAACTCCGGGTTGCCGGGCGAAGCACCCGATGCGCCGGCCAGCGCCGGAATCACGTAGTGGCGGCAGCAGACGAGCGTGGACACCGGGTTGCCGGGCAGAGCAAACACGGCCTGCTGTTGTGGACCGATACCGAACCACATCGGCTTTCCCGGCCGCTGGCTGATCTTGTGGAATACGACTTCGACGCCGAGTTTCTGCAACACCTGTGGGACGAAGTCGGCTTTGCCCATCGATACACCGCCCGAAAGCACGAGCACATCGGCCGCGTCCAGGTGTTCGGCGATGCGGCGTTCGAGTATATCGACGTCGTCGACGAGATGATCGTGCTGGCAGTCCACGTAGCCTTTCTGGCGCAGCATCGCGACCACCGCCGGGCCATTCGACTCGCGGATCTGGTGCGCCTCGATCGGCTTACCGGCGGGCACCAGTTCGTTGCCTGTTGAAATCACGCGTATCGTCGGCAGGGCACTGACTTCGACCTGCGGCAGACCGGCCGACGCGATGATTGCGACGTCTGCCGGGGCGATTCGCGTGCCCGGGCGTAACAGCTGTGTGCCCTCGGTGTGATCCGAGCCGCGGCCATGAATGTGCTGCCGTAAACTCGCGTCGTACTCCGCTTCGATCTCGGCCGCGCCATCGCTGACGCTGATTCGTTCCACAGCCACAACACAGTCTGCGCCCTCGGGCAGGCAGGCACCGGTCATGATCTCGATGCACTTCCCGGCCTCGAGCGTGTGCGCGGGGTCGCCGGCATGCTGCCGCGACTGGATCGGGAATGTGCGCAGGCCCTTGTCGAAGTCCGCAAAACGGAGTGCGATGCCGTCCATCATTACGCGATCGAACGGCGGCTGGTCGCGCTCCGCGTGTACCGGCTGGCGCAGCACCCGGCCCATGGCGGAATCCAGCGGCACGATTTCGCTCTCGAAAGGCGCCATCGCCTGCCTGATGGCGTGGGTCGCTTCGACGGTCGTCAGCACGGCCGGCCTAACCCTGTTCGCGGGCGATTGCGCGGTGACCGATATCGCGGCGCAGGTAGACGTGTTCCCAGCAGATCTTGTCGACGGCGTCGTAAGCGCGCTCTGCCGCCC